>FSWM01000938.1_pt1 | contig 14584 bp, 11 predicted proteins | sample 1637841 | NCBI WGS metagenome assembly FSWM01 (sample SAMEA3914789, study PRJEB12502) | metagenome | biome: forest; material: soil | place: Canada | collected 2011-07-03 | depth 0.3 m | reverse complement strand
TCCTGGGCGCAACGGCTGTAGGTCTCAGCGTCTGGAGCTGGGATGCTGGGTCCCGGATCTGCGCGCTCTCACGAGCGCTCCGTCCGGGATGACGACCATGGGGGCGCGCGCGGCCTAACCGATCAGGCCGACCTTCAGATCGTTGGCGATATAGACGCAGGCGCCGTCGGCGAGCAGTCGGCCGTTGGCGGCGCCCAGAACCAGCTTGCCGCGCCGGACCTGGCGCAGATCCACCTCGTAGCGCACCAGCCGGGTGTCGGGGGTGATGTCGCCGCGGAACTTCACCTCGCCAACCCCCAGGGCGCGGCCCTTGCCCGGCGAGCCGGACCAGCCGAGCCAGTAGCCGACCATCTGCCACATGGCGTCCAGGCCCAGGCATCCCGGCATCACAGGATCGCCTTCGAAGTGACAATCGAAGAACCAGAGGTCCGGCCTGATATCCAGCTCGCCGGCGATATGGCCCTTGCCGAATTCGCCGCCGTCCAGGCTGATATCGGTGATCCGGTCCATCATCAGCATGGGCGGCGCGGGCAGCTGCGCATTGCCGGGGCCGAAATAGCCGCCTCGGGCCGATTCAAGCAGGTCTTCCCGGCTGTAGCTGGACTTCGGGTGGTGAAACTCATGCGGATCGGCCACGGGGTTCGGTTCCTTTCTTATGCGCTATCGCCGCGGGCGCGGCTCTTATGAGCTATCGCCGCTGACGCGGCTGGCAGGCGCAGGGCGCCGGTGATGAAGGTCCAGATCTTCTCGGTCAGCGCCGCGCGATCCGGGCGCTGGCCCTTGACCAGGGCGCCGATCAGCGCCTGACGGATTCCGCCGATCATCAGGGCGATGGTCAGATGGGGGTCGATGTCGGCGGGGATCACGCCCTGGCGCTGGGCCACCCGCAGATTGTGGGCGCCGGCGACCAGTTGCCGCCGGGTGAAGGCGCGCTCGACATCCAGCACCTCGGCGGCCCGGCTCAGCGGGCCGACCACCAGGGGCGCAAAGGGATGGTCATAGTGAAATGCAATATAGGCCGCGACCCGCTCTTTTTCCCGGCCGGCCCAGTCCGAGGACGCCAGCCGCGCCGGATTGAAGGCGGCGTCTTCCAAGCGGTCGTAGAAGGCCTCGACAACGGCCGCGATCAGGCCGGCTTTCGAGCCGAAGTGGTGATAGGCCAGCCCCACCGAGACCTTGGCCCGCCTGGCGACCGCCTGCATTTCCAGATGGCCGTCGCCGTGGATGAGCTCGTCCTGCGCCGCGCGGATCAATCGTTCGGGCGCGCCAATCCTGGCCACGGCCATGCTCGCTACCTCAAAATTGAACTGAATTCAATTTAGTCCGAGGATGGTCGAAAGGGCAAGCTGCGCCGCCCCCGCCGGCGCGCTCTAAGGACTCTTGCAGAAATAACTAAACCACCGAAAATAAGTCCGCTCATCCCCGCGAAGGCGGGGATCCAGGTGCAACCTGCTGAACTCTGTGGATGGATCTGGATCCCCGCCTTCGCGGGGACGAGCGCAATGAAAAATTGAAACCTTTATTCGTCAACGGACCCTATGGCTTGGCTATCCGCGCTGGACTTCGCCCGAGCTGTTGTGCGGCGCGTGACGATCGAGATCGTCTTCGTCGAGCCCGCCGCGGCCGGTTTGCGTCTCGCGCGCGGTGTCGGCGTGGGGGTCGGAGCCGTAGCCGCCGGTGCGGCCCGTGGAGGCGGCGTCGGACACCGGGTCCTTGCGTTCATAGGTTCCGATCAGCTCGCCCGAGGCGATGGTCAGCCCCTTGAGCACATCGACCAGATCCGCAAGGCTGGCGTCGGGCCTGAGATGATCGAGCGGGGCGCTGAGCGCGAACAGCTGGAAGTGGTAATGATGCAGTCCATGGCCCTGGGGCGGCTTGGTCCCATGCCATCCCACCGAGCCGCCGCTGTTGCGCCCCTGGACCGCCCCAGGCAGTTCGTCCGGCCTGGCGGTGCGCGGCAGGCCCTGGGGAATCGCGATCGCCTTGCCCGGAATATTCCACATCAGCCAGTGGACGAAGGGCTGCGCCATGGGCGCGTCGGGATCTTCGACCACCAGGGCGTAGGACTGCGCCTCGATGACCGCGCTCCAGCTCAGATCCGGCGCCACGTCGTCATAATAGGCGCTGTAGAGATCGCCCAGGCCGCCGTCGGTCCCGATGGCCGAGGACGCCAGGGCTATGCCGCGATGCTCATAGGGATGCACCCGCTGAATCGTCAGGGAGGCGCCGGAATGTTCCGGGGTGTCGTGCTGGGCCATGGGTTGGTTCCTGGGACGGCGAACGAGTCGGGATGTGGACTCGCGCGGGCCAGAAAGGTTCCCGGGGAATGGCGGCATTGTTTCGAACCGGGCCTACGCCCCGCATGAAACGCCGGCCGTCCTGGCCCTATGCCGTGGTCATCTGCTCCATATAGCCCTGGGAGACGCTGGCCGAACCGGCGTAGGTCACGGCGTAGACCGGAAGATTGGTGATCGGAATCTCCACCACGCCAATGCCCGGGTCGAGGAAGATCACATTGTTGTTGTGAACATTGACCGCCAGGACCATGTGGCCGCCGACGCTGTCCCACATGCCGGTGCCGGCGTTGAAGCTCTTCCAGATCACCCCGACCACGGCGGGGTGGCTGCGCCGGGTGTTGACGATCCACTTGCCGACATTGGAGGTCCCCTTGACGGTGAAGCTGGTGATCTGGATCTTTTGAAACACCGAGCTCAACAGGTCGCCCGCGGTGCCCGTGTCGTCGAAGCTGCGCACGCCCTGGGCGTTGGTGTTTACGGAGCCTTCGGCCTGTTGCACCCAGCCGCGGACTGTCGATTCATCGAGGATCTTGTTTTTCGCCAATCTGGCCGCCATGACGATGCTGGCGCAGGCGCAGCTGTTTTCCTTGTCCTGGAGATAGATGTTGTAGGTGTAGCCATCGCTGGCGGTCTGAGCGGTCCAACCCATTACAACACTCCCCCTGTGTTTCGCCGGCGCGGCCGAACTGGGTTTCGCCTGCGCGGCTGAACTGGCCTAGCAGGGATCGTCGCCTGGCGGAACCTTCGCTGTTCCCGCAAACGGTCCAGCGACAGAGTTTTTCCGCCGATCAGCGGGTTTGCGGGCGTCGCCCTTTACCGAGATTTGCAGCTGAGCCTTGGCTATACTTTGACGCGCAGGGCGATCAGCCCGGTTGGTCATTGACCACACGGTACCAGACCATGCTGGTTCGCCAGCCCTTGGCCTTGGCCGTATTGGCGAAGGTTTGCAGCCACGCGGCGTCCACGGGCCGGCTGTCGCTGGTCTTGATGGCGTCCGGCAGGCCGAGATCGAAGGGCCCCGCCCCGGTCACCAGCAATTCGCCGACCAGGCCGCTCTCATTATAGCAACTGGTGGAGCTGAAACTGTCGTCCCCCGTGGCGGTGGAGAAGTCCGGCACCTGGTTGTGGAAATCCATGAAGGCCTGGCGGCTGGCGAAAATCTGCTGCAGCCCGCCGTTGCGGTCCATGCCGATGATGCTGAAATCCTTGGACGGATCACCGATGCGGATATTCACCACCGCCTTGGCGTTGGGGCCCTGGCACGGCGGATTGGTCTTCATCAGCTCCCAGTTGGATTGCTGGCTGACGAAGCGGCGGCCATGTTCCGAACTGGGCTCCCGGAACGCCCGGAAGGCGTCGAGCACCTGGCAGGTCTTGGCCCCGACCGGAAACACATTGCTGGTGTCCACCAGGCCAATATGGGCGCCGACCGACTGGGCCGCGGCGGATATGGCCTTTTGCGCCTCCACCGGCGAGCCGGCCACGCCCGACAGTCGCAGGGCCACGGCGCCGCTGCTGTCATTGACGTCGTCGATGTCGATCCAGCTGCAGGACACCCCGGGAAGGGCCGCCTCGACCGCCTGCCTGACCCGCTCCGAACCGCGCACGCCGCTATCGGCCGCCACCGCCGACGCGGGCTTGCCGGGCGCAGGGCGATTGGCGAACAGCACGGCGGCCAGACCGATCAGGACCACGAGGGCGACGCCGGCGCCGATCCAGGCCCAGGGCGGCCCCTTGGCGGGCGTCGGGGGCTGGGCGGCGCGCAACGAGGCCGGCGGCCCCGGCGGCGGGCGCGGGGGAGATCCGGCCGGCGGCAGGCCCTGGCTCGACCGGTCCAGCGCCTGCAGCACCTCGGCCATGGAGCGGAAGCGCTCGGCGGGGTTGGGCTTGAGCATGCCGGCCAGGACCGGCCGCAGCCGTTCCGGGGCCGGCGACAGGTCGGGCCCGGCGCGGCGCTTGTCGATCGCATCGACCAGGGTCGCCCCCATGTCCACGGGCTTGCCCGCCGCGACCGCCAGGATCACCAGCGCCAGGCTGTAGACGTCGGTCCAGGGCCCGACCTCGCGGCCAAAGTCGCCGAACTGCTCGGGGGCGACAAAGCCCATCTTGCCGGCGAAACCGTCGCCGACGATGGTCTTGTTCGAGGGATCCAGGTCCTTGGCGATGCCGAAATCGATGATGGTCGCCCGGTCCAGCCGGCCGCCGGGCAAAAGGACATTGTCCGGCGCCATGTCCCGGTGGATCGCGCCCAGCTCATGGGCGGCGGCCAGGCCCGAGGCCAGTCGGCGGATCAGGCCCTCGAGCGCGTCCGCGTCGGGCCGGACCTGGCCGATGACGTCGCCAAGCTGAGCGCCGTCGATGAATTCGGTGACGATGTAGAACACCCCCAGCGTCGGCTCCTGCGCCAGCACCCGGTATTGGACCAGGGCGGGATGGGACAGGCGCGTGAGGGTGCGCGCCTCCTTGCGGAACATCGACAGGACGTTTTCGTCCAGGGCGAGATGAGACAGGATGACCTTGATCGCCACCCGCTCGTCGGTGTTGACATTGACCCCCTCATAGACCTCGCCCATGCCGCCGCGGGCGATGAAGCGACGCACCTCGTAGATGTGGTTGAGGACCATGCCGACGGCGATCCGGCCGCCGCCTGCGCCGAGCGACGCCGCGCCCATGGACGGCGCCGGCTGCGAGGATTGAGGCGGCGGCGGGGGGAGATCCGAGCTTGGCTGAGGCGGCGGCGACCAGGCGGGCGGCGCGGGTCCGGACGCGCCCGACGGCGTCGCGGCGGGATCGTCGGCGCTGGGGCCGCTGGGGCCGCTGGGCAGGAACACGGTGCGCCCGGCATCCTCCGGCGGCGTCTTGGGCTCGTCGTCGCCGACCATCAGCTGACCGCCCCCTGGGGCGTTGCGCCGGCGAAATTCAAGGTGGTGAGTTCTTCACAGGCGACGGCGATCATGGTCACGTTGTCGGGGGCGCCGCGCGACAAGACAAGCTCCAGCAACCGGCCGCAGGCCGCCTCCCCGCTGAACCGGGACAGCCGCTCGGCGATCTCGGCCTCGGAGACCACCCCGCTGAGGCCGTCGCTGCAGAGCAGGAACACGTCCCGGGGCAGGGCCCTGTCGGACACCGCGTCCAGGTCCAGCACCTCCTGCACCCCGACCGCGCGGGACAGCACGTGCGACATGGGATGGTGGACCGCCTCCTCCGCCGTGAGCAGGCCGCGATCCAGCAGTTCCTGCACCTGGGTGTGATCCCGCGTCATGCGGTGCAGATCACCGTCGCGCAACAGGTAGATGCGGGTGTCGCCGGCCCAGACACAGGCGAAGCGGTCGCCGCAAAGATAGAGGGCGGCGGCGGTGGAGCCCATGCTTCGGCCGCTTTGCTGGGCCGCCTGGAAGATATGGGCATTGGCGGCCTGGATGGCGCCGGCCACGCTGGCCACGTCGGCGTCGAAATCCTCATGCAGGGCGGCCGCCTGGACCGCCGAGGCCACGGTGGCCGAGGCCCATTGGCCGTTGGCGTGGCCGCCCATGCCGTCGGCCACCAGCCACACCCCGACCTCGTCCCGGGACAGGAGGGCGTCTTCATTGGCCGAGCGCACCAGGCCTGGATGGGTGACGCTGGCGCTTCGCACGCGGAATGCGGGGGTCATGGATTGGCGTCCCAGCTGGAGGGTGACGGCCTAGGCTTCAGAATCTGCGCGGGCGGCTCGGCGCCGGTGACGACCGGGCCGCCGTCGTTCGGCCACCACACGCCCGCCGCCCCCGGACGCGCGGCCAGGGCCTCGGCGACCGGACCATAGGCGGCTTCCACCTCGTCGAGCAGGGTCTGGATCGCCGTGCTGGCGTCGTCGGCGCTCAGACTGGAGCCGATCACGCGATAGATCAGGTGCTCGGCCGCCTGGGCGATTTCCAGGCCCATGCCGGCGGCCTGGACGGGGCTCCAGCCCTGAACGCCCAGCACCACCAGGAAACGCCGGCCGGCGCTGTCGATCGAGGGCGCCAGGGCCCCCGCGCGCCAATCGTCGCCATAGCGGCTGGGCCCGGCGACGAAGCGCCAGGGCGGGGCGGCCTCGTGGGCGTCGTCGAAGGCCTCCCCCGCCGCGTCGCGCAGGGCCTGCAGGGCCTGGCTGGCCCAGGCGTCCCAGGCTTGCTGCGCGGCCTGGGACAGGCCCCGCGCCACGAAGTCCCCGTGGGCCGGAAGCTTGCCGAACAGAAAGGGCGCGGCGGCGGTCATGGCTCAGAGCTTCGGCGGACAGCGGAACGACCAGGGACCGCCTCGGCTGAAGGGATTGCTGGTCCCCGGCAGGATGACCCGGAAGGTGGCCGAGGCGGCGCCCTCGCCAAAGGTCGCCTTGATCGCCAGGGGGCCGGCGTTCTCCTTGCGGGCTACGTCCATCAGGCGAAACAGCGCCCAGGGGCCTTCGAAACTGAAGCTGTTCTGCTTCTGGGCGCCCGCGAACAGGGTCACATGGGCCTCGGGCAAGGCGGTCGGCGACCACTGGATCGGCCGCTGGCCGGCCTGGCCGGCGTCGAACCGGTAGGTCGTTCCGCCCACGGACAGTTCCGCCGCCGTGGTGGCGCCGCCGAAGCCGACGGCCTCGACCTTGAGCGCCACGCCGGACAGCAGCAGGTCGCGAATGTCGTTGGCCTTCTGGAACTCGCCGGCGCTGGTGGGATCGAAGGTGGCGGCGACAGGATCGTCGGCGCGCCAGCGCCAGACCGGGCCGGCGGAATCCGTCAATGGGCGCAGGCGCTGCTGAACGAAATTGTCCATCTGGCCATTGGCGCCGAACAGCCGCAGCAGGTCGCCCACCGGCGCGTCATTGGCCGAGGCGGTGACGAACGGGTAGCGGTTTTCGGTGACGCTGCGACAGGCGGGGGCGACGGTCTGGTCGTAGAGGCTGGCGACCGCGCCCTGGGCGGCGGAGACCTGGGCCTGGTCGCCCTGATGAGCGGCGCCGGCGGCATAGGCCTGCACCAGAGGCGGGGCGGTGGCGGAGGCCGCGGCCAGTTCGCTCATGGCCTTGTTCAGGTCCGCCTGGGCCGCGTCCGAACCGCCCAGCCCGCCCGCGCGATCGGCCGCGCCCTTGGCGGTGACCGCGGCCTTGAGCTTGGCCATCAGGTCGTCCACCGGGGCGGGACCCTTGCCGTCGCCCACAAAGGCGTTGCTGAGCTTGAAGTCGTCCGTGATCTGACGGCCGGCGTCCATATCGCCGCTGGAGTCGCCACCTATGTCGCCACTCGCGGCGGCCAGCGGCCCCAGCTTGGCCGCCAGCCCCTTGGCGGCCGCATCGACGGCGGTCCCACCGGAAAAGTCGGTGTTCTTGCGCACCTCGAGCAGGATCAGCTTCAGCGGCGAGGGCGAACCGGTGGCGGCGGCGAACGCGTTCAGGTCGTGGAAATAGTCGGCCGGCTTGAGCGATTGAACCACCCCTTCCCAGGCCTTGATATAGTCCCGGGCGTAGAGGCCGGCGACCCCGGGGCGCACGGCCCGCATCTGGGCGCGGATCGATTCGCGGCCCTGGTCGGAGCCCAGGACCCAGAGATCCTTTTCCAGTTCGCCCTGCACGTTCTGCAGGCCGACCTGATAGGCCTCCTCGAAACCCTTGCGGGTGAAGAAATAGGGCACGGTTTCGGCGAGCACGGCCTCGCCGCCGGCGAAGGCCTTGACGTCGCCGGAGCTTAGCACCGCATCGGCGCGCCAGCCCGGCTGACCCGAGGCGGCCGCGCGCTGCTTGAGGATGGCATAGGCGCGGTCGGCCAGGGACAGGGTCTGGACGGCGGCGCGGGACTGGGTCACCAGGGCGCCGTCCAGCGGCGCGGTGCGGCCCGGCCAGACGGACCCGAACTGCGGATCGTCGAGCAGGGCGTCGAGATGCTGGCCAAGCTCCTTGCGCAAGGGCGCGCGGTCTTCGCCGGGATAGACGCTGGCGGCCCAGTCGGCCTCGACCCAGGCCTTGATGGCGGCGCGGTCGAGGGCGGGCGCCTGCCCCCCCAGCATCAGATAGACCTTGAGCGGCTCGTAAAGGGTCAGGGGCGTGGCCTGGTTGTCGTTCAGCACCCGCTCCAGCCGCAGCAGCATGCGCGGCAGCAGCACCCTTTGCAGCCCCTGCTGATAGGCCTGGATCGCCGCCCGGCTGTCGCTGGACTGATAGAGGCCGAAGCGGCGGCCGAGCGGGACGCCCTTGCGGGTCTCCGCATAGCCGCCCGGCAGATCGCGCAGGGCCCGCAGCACAGAGAGGCTGGCTTCCAGATCGGGGTCGGACTCGCGCACCTCGACCAGGTCGACCCCGTCGTTGCGCGCCTCCTGCAGGCTGTTCTGCGCCGCGGCCAGCAGATGGTTCTGCATGGTCCGGTTGGCGGTCAGGCTGAAGGTCCAGGCGATCAGGGTCAGCAGGGCGATGGCGGCGATGGCGGCGAAACCGAGGGTCAAGGCCAGGGCCTTGCGCGCCCGAGCCTGGGGCGAGGTCTGGACCAGGCCAGCCTCGGGGATGACCACGTCGGTCAGCAGGCGGTTGATGAAATAGGCCCGCCCGCGGGCGTCGGCCCGTACAGGCGCGTCATAGACGGCGGCGACCCCGCCCAGAAGCTGGTCCAGGGGCGAGCCCTGTTGCACGCCGCTGGTCAGGTAGAAGCCGCGCAGCGGCGCCGGAGGTTCGGGCGTCTGAGCGGGAAAAGCGCCCTCGAGCAGGCGGACAAGGCGCGATCGCAGCCCGGCGATCTGCCCCGGAAAACCGACGATCAGGCCGCGGCGGCGCGCGTCCAGCTCATCCTGCAGGCGCTTGGAGGTGCGGTCGGCGAGGGCCTGGGCCATCTCGTCGAAGGCCGTGGCCAGGCGGGCGGGATCCAGCCGCGTCTCCTGGGCCCAGGGGAAGGTGGCGCCCAGCACGGCGCGGCGGCCCTCCACGTCGAGGTCGTCGTAGAATTCGCTGAAGCCGGCGATCAGGTCGGCCTTGGTGAACATCACATAGACCGGGACCGCGACCTCCAGCTCCTGCTGCAGCTCCTGCAGGCGGCGGCGCACGGTGGCGGCGTGCTGGTCGATCTTGGCCACGTCGGCGCCGAGCAACTCGTCCAGGCCGATGGCCACGAGCACGCCATTGACCGGCTGCAGCGGCCGGTTCTTCTTCAACAGGCGCAGAAACGCCCGCCAGCCGTCGCGGTCCCGCTCGCTGTCGGAATCCTGGCTGGTGTAGCGGCCGGCGGTGTCCACCAGCACGGCCTCGTCGGCGAACCAGAAGTCCAGGTTTCGCGTGCCGCCAACGCCCTTGAGCGCCGTATCGGAGAAGGGAAAGCGCAGGCCGGAATTGAGCAGGGCGGTGGTCTTGCCGGCGCCCGGCGGGCCGATGATCACGTACCAGGGCCGGCTGTAGAGATAGTCGCGGCGCTTGCCGCTGGCCGATTTCAGCCCGCCCAGGGCCTCCTGCATCCGCTGGGCCAGCTGAGCGCCCTCGGTGTCTGTGGGGGCCTGCTCGGCCAGGCTCTTGGCCAGGGCGTCATTGGCCCGGCGCGCCGACAGCACCCGCCACAGGGCCAGGCCGCCCCAGATCGCGGCGATGACCGCAAAGATCAGCAGGCGCACCCACAAGGGGCGCAGAAAGCCCACCACCAGGGGCAAGAGGACGACGAAGATCAGCACCGCCAGCAGGGCGGCCAGGATCGACAGCACCCACCAGCCGCCAAAAAATCTCTTCAGCGCAGCCATTGATCCCCTAACCCTTACGCTGAATGACGATTTCGACCCGGCGGTTCTGCGCCTTGCCGTCCGCCGTGGTGTTGGGAGCGATCGGCTGGGCTTCGCCATAGCCTTCCGCCGTCACCCGCGACGGGTCCGAAAGCCGTTTACGGACAATCGCCGCGGCCGTGTCGGCCCTGGCCTTGGACAGGGCCATGTTGTCGGGAAAGCTGACCGTGTGCAGCTTGTCGGCGTCGGTATAGCCTTCCACCCGCACGGGGCCGGGTTCGGTCTCCACCGCCTGGGCGATCCGGTCCAGCAGGCTGTCGCGGCCGGACACCAGCTGGTCCGATCCGGACTTGAACAGCTGGCCGACCGTGGTGCGAACGCGCACGGTCGAGGGATCTTCGACCACCACCACCAGATGCTGGGCGATTTCCGGGGCCAGGAAGGTCTTCAGCCGGCTGAGCTGTTCGCCGGCGGGCGGGGTGGGCGGCGGCGGCGCCACCCGCGACAGGCGCAGGGGCTGATCCGGATTGAGCGCCTGCAGCGCCGCGATCACCGGGCCGCCGGTCTGGGCCAGGAAGACGCGCAGGATGATATAGACCACGATCAGGAAGGCCGTCGTCGCCGCCGCGGCCACGGCCAGCGGCGTCCAGAACCCCACCCGCGCCGGCGGGGTCGGCTCGCCGCGCCAGTGGGGGGCCAGTTCGGTCATCGAGACGGTTCGCGGATGATCCAGGGCCACGAACACGCGCTGCATCATCGCCGTATGCTCGCGCTTGCCGTCGGCCATCACCCGGTATCGGCCCTCGAAGCCGGCCGCCATGCAGGCGTGGTACAGCTCCAGCAGATCGCGAAATTCCGCCGGCCGGGCGATCATCTCGTCGAGCAGGCGCCAGAACCGGTCGCCGCCGATATTCTCGCTGAAGAAGCGCACCACCATGCTGCGGCGCGCCCATTCCGCCGCCTCGGGCTGATCCGGCAGGTTGAGCGCCACATCGTCGGCGGTGGCGGCCAGGGCGTATTTGGCCCGGCGCAGCTCCTCGTCCGAATAGCGGCCGGCGATGGCCAGTTCGAAGGCGGCGATCGCGGCGGCGACCTCGCGGTGCAGGTTGGGCAGGTCGATGCGCGCCCGGCCGGCGCGCACGCTGGCGATCAAGGCCAGGAAGGGCGTGGCCTGGGCCATCAACAGGTTGCGCGGAGCCTGGCCCGGCGGCGCCTGAGGAACATCGTCGCCCACGCGCGGCGGCGGATTGGCCTGAAGCGGATTGGCTTGCGGCGGCGCGGCGGGGCCTGGCGCCGCGCCCTTCAAATTCTGCAGCGGCGAGGGCCGAAACACCGTCCGGTGCGGTCCCGAGCCCGACTCGTCGGTCATCGCGCGGACCTCTTCACCCACCAAAGCTCCAGTTTCAATTCGGGCCAGTCACCCGCCAGATGCAGGCCCAGGGCCGGCGCCGTTGCGAAATCGCGCCAGTCGGCGGACGAGCGGTCAAGCTCGAAATAGACATAGCCCGGCAGCACCCTCAGCTGGGGCGGCGGCGTCGGCGTGGCGATCAGGCCCACGCCGGAGGCCAGGGACGAGGTGACCAGCTGGCGCATCTTGAGCACCGAGCCGATCTTGATGTGGCTGGGAAAACGGACCCGCAGCTCCTCCAGCGGCGTGCGCGCGCTGACCGCCAGATAGAAGTTGCAGGTCTGGAACAGGGCGTGGTTGGTGATGACCGCCGTGTAGGAGCCTGGGCCGACCGCCTCAAGCCGCATCTGTTCGGCCGATTTTTCGAACATCGCCGACAGCTCGGCCTGCAAGGTGGTGTAGACCAGCTCGAAGGTCTGCTGGAGATTGTCGTGCTCATAGGGCGCGAACCGGGGCGAGCGCCGCTCGTCGCTATTGACCAGGGTGGCGAGCTCCCCGGCCATCGAGCAGAACGCCTCGTACAGCCGTTCCGGATGGACCAGGGGCAGGGCCTGAAGGTGCCATAGCACCGGGGTCCAGCGATTGAGCGCCTGCAGCAGCAGGAAGCTGGCGAAGGTTTCGGCGCCGCCGTCGGTCGCCTCCACCGCCCGGTCGGCCAGCTCGTCGATGCGCTGTTCAGCCCGGCCGATGATGTCTCTCAGATAGCCGGCGAGCCGGGCGGAGGCGCGGATGTCGACGGCGGGCGGAATATAGCGGTCGTCGAGCATCACGACCCCGTTGACCACCTCCCGCACCCGCGCGACGCCCAGGCAGATGCGCCCTTCGGTCTGCTCCCGGGTCAGGCCATAACGCAGGTTCAGCCGGGCCACCTCGATCGGCTCGGCGGCGCGTTCGGCGGCGAAGGCGTCATAGACCTCCTCCTCGTCCACCAGTTGCCGGGCCACCAGGGCGGTGCTGGCCGTTCCCCGTTCGGCGAACTCCACCGCCCCGACCTGACGCGCGGGCAGGGTCAGATAGATGATGGCGTCGCGGGTGTCCGGCGGCACGGTGAAGGGCTCCGGCGGCGGCGCGTCACCGGGGATCGAAAACGGCGATCCGTCGGGCAAGGCGCCCGCGCAGCGCGAGACGGCGAACTTGCCCAGCGACGCCAGGCTGTCGTCCAGGCTCAGTGAGGACAGCCCCCAGGGATAGGGCCGCAGGGACTCGGTCCGGCTGCGGATCAGCGAATCGACGAACCGGTCCTGCTGCTGGAAATGCTGAGGGCGCAAGAACAGACCCTCCCGCCAAGCCACACGACTATCGCCGGTCATGCCTCCTCCCCCGAGCAGCCCTAGCCCTAATGGGCAGGGCCATCTAAACACTGGATCGCTGGCACAAAGAAGAGACCGCGCGCGGAAAAATACGCTATCCACCCGCGGGACCACCAACCAGCGAGCGGCCGGGGGCAGGGCGGTGACGAGCGAAAACGGCGACGGGGGCGAGAAACGCCGGGACGACGGCCCAACCATGCCCGCGACTGGCACGCCCGCAACTGGCACGCCAGCGACCGGCACGCCCGCGACCGAGCCCACATCCTTCGATCCTCGGACCTGGGCCAAGCCTGGCGGCGCGGCGCCCGCGGTCGCCCCGCCCACGCCGCCCCGAACGCCGGATCGGCGGCTGTTGCTTTTGGGGCTGGGCGCCGGGGTGGCGCTGGCCGCCGGGATCGGGGGCATGGCGTTGCTCCGGCGCCGGCCATCCGGGGCCGGCCATTCGGCGGCGCATCCGGCGCACCCGGCGGACGACGGCGGCGGCGACCTGGAGCGCCAGGTCCTGGCCTTGAACAGCCTGGGCTCGATCGCCGAGGCCCTGTCGAACCAGGGGCTGCCGCCCCAGACCAGCAAGGCCGCGGCCGACGCCGCCATCGGCGCCCTGAAACAGACCGACGGGGACTTCAGGCTGGAACTGGCGCTGAGGCGGGCGGGCGCCGGCGCTCCCAGCCTGGTGTCGCTGCAGGTGCGGCGGCCTGACGGTTCGGGGGTGGTGGTCACGCCCAAGGACGGGGGCTTCACCGCCGCCGCCCTCGGCGACGCCGTACGCAAACAGGTCCGCGTGGTGCATGGCCAGATGGACCAGCAGAGCTTCTATTCGTCGGCGGTGACCGCCGGGCTGAGCGATTCGGTAATCCCGGCCTTCTTCCAGGCCTTTGTCTATGACTTCGATTTCCAGCGCGAGATCGAGCCTGGCGACGTGTTCGAGGCGGCGCTGGCGGAAAACGTCAACGATCAGGGCGAGGCCCTGGGCGCCCGGCAGTTGCTCTACGCCTCGATGACCACCAAGGCCAAGTCGCGCGCCCTCTATGCTTTCACCCCATCTGGCACGCCGCCGGGCGCGGCCGACTCCAGCTGGTTCGACGGCGCCGGCCGCAATATCCGCCGCAGCCTGATGCGGACCCCGGTGGAAGGCGCGCGCATCTCGTCCACCTTCGGCATGAGGGAGCATCCGGTGCTGGGCTTCACCCGGATGCACAAGGGCACCGATTTCGCGACCCCGGTGGGCACGCCGGTCTATGCCTCGGGCGACGGCAAGATCGTGTTCATGGGCGTGCACGGCGGACACGGCAACTATATCGCCATCCAGCACACTCCCAGCCTGACCACCGCCTATGCCCACCTGTCCAAGTTCGGCGACGGGCTGGCGGTCGGCTCCCAGGTCCGCCAGGGCCAGCAGATCGCCCTGAGCGGCAATACCGGCCTGTCCTCGGGACCGCACGTGCACTACGAGGTGATCGTCAACGGCGAACAGGTCGACTCCCAGACCTTCCAGACCGAACAGGGCCAGGCCCTGTCCGGCGACGCGCTCAAAGCCTTCATCCAGGAGCGCGACCGGATCGACGGGCTGCGGACATCAAGCCTTTAGAAGCCCTTCCCCCATCGAGCTATCGTGTTCACACATCCCCAATCAGCGTTTCAGATCAGTAGCTTGCGCATCGCCTTCCTTCCCCCCTTGCGGGGGAAGGTGGCCCGCGAAGCGGGTCGGATGGGGGGTGTCAGCGCCGAAAACGTCGCCGGGGAGCGGTTGGTCAAGCCGTTGATTTAGTTGAAGCTTGGGTGTATCACCCCCTATCCGTCGGCTCCGCCGACACCTTTCCCCGCAAGGGGGAAAGGAAGACATCAGGTCTGCCCCGCCACCGATGTGTGAATCCGATAGCTCC
>FSWM01000945.1_pt1 | contig 14620 bp, 8 predicted proteins | sample 1637841 | NCBI WGS metagenome assembly FSWM01 (sample SAMEA3914789, study PRJEB12502) | metagenome | biome: forest; material: soil | place: Canada | collected 2011-07-03 | depth 0.3 m | reverse complement strand
AGACAGATGTGTGCATCCCTTAGGGCGAACGCCGGGACCCAGATGACGAGTTCCGGATTTTGAGCCGTTTTACCCGAAAGCCAATCAACGACAGAGCTTTATGATCTGGATCCCGGCATTCGCCGGGACGAGCGGGTCTTGGTGGGCTTGAATTCATCTCACTCCAGACTTTGGCGCAAGAGCGTAGGCCACCCCTACCCCACCAGCGCAAGCCACTCCGCCTCGGTCAGGACCTGGACCCCAAGCTCCGCCGCCGTCTTCAGCTTGGAGCCAGCCCCCGGCCCCGCCACCACGATGTCGGTCTTCTTGGACACTGACGAGGCCACCTTGGCGCCCAGGGCCTCGGCCTGGGCCTTGGCCTCGTCGCGGGTCATCTGCTCCAGGGCGCCGGTGAAGACCACGGTCTTGCCGGCCACGGCCGTGTCGGTCTTGGGCTTCGCCGCATCCAGCACCTCGAGTTGGGCCCGGAGATTCTGGACGATGCGGCGGTTGTGGTCCTCGGCGAAATAGGCGGCGGCGGCCTCGATCACCGCCGCGCCGATCTGGTCCATGGCGTCGAGTTCGGCGATGGCCTCGGCATCGCGGTCGGCCACCTTGTCCATGGCGGCCAGGAAGGCGTCGGCGGTCAGGTAGCCGCGCGCGAGGACCAGGGCCGTGGTCTCGCCGATGTGGCGGATGCCGAGGCCATAGATGAACCGATCGAGGCCGATCCTCCGGCGCGCCTCGATGGCGGCGAACAGGTTCTTGACGCTGGTCTCGCCAGCGCCCTCGCGATCCTTCAGCTTCTTCAGCGAGGCGGCGTCGCGCGTCTCCAGGGTGAAGATGTCGGCCGGCTCCTTGATCAGGCCTTCGTCGAAAAAGGCCTGAAGCTGCTTTTCACCCAGCCCCTCGATGTCGAAGGCCCGGCGGGAGACGAAATGCTTCAGGTGCTCCACCCGCTGGAAGGGGCAGGCGAATTCGCCGGTGCAGCGGCGCACCACGGTCTCGGCGCCCGCGCCCGTGGTCTCGCGCGCCAGGGGCGTATGCAAGGGACAGGGGCAGTGGGTCGGGAATTCGTAAGGCGCGGCGTCCTTGGGGCGCTCGTCCAGCACCGGGCCGATGATCTGGGGGATGACGTCGCCGGCGCGCTGGACGATCACCGTATCGCCGATGCGCACGTCCTTGCGGGCGATTTCGTCGGCGTTGTGCAGGGTGGCGTTCTCGACCACCACCCCCCCGACCGTGACAGGATGCAGTCGGGCCACCGGCGTCACCGCGCCCGTCCGGCCGACCTGGATGTCGATGGCTTCCAGTGTGGTGCGCGCCTGCTGGGCCGGGAACTTGCGGGCGATGGCCCAGCGCGGCGAGCGGGAGACGAAGCCCAGCCGGGACTGCCAGTCCAGCCGATCGACCTTGTAGACCACCCCGTCGATGTCGAAATTCAGCCCCGGCCGCTCGACCTCCATGGCGGCGTAGGCTTCGAGCAGCCCATCCCCGCCCTTCACGCAACGCGCCTGCGGCGTGACCTTGAACCCCCAGGCCCTCAGCGCCTCCAAGGCCCCCCACTGGGTCTCCGCGAACGACGCGCTGGTCAGGCCCCAGGCATAGGCGAAGAAGCGCAACGGCCGCTGGGCGGTGATCTTGGAGTCCAATTGGCGCAGGGAGCCGGCGGCGGCGTTGCGCGGGTTGGCGTAGGTCTTGGTTCCAGCGGTCTCGGCAGCGGCGTTGAGGGCGGCGAAGTCCTCGTGGCCCAGATAAACCTCGCCGCGCACCTCGATCACCTCGGGCCAGCCCTTGCCGGCCAGGCGCTGGGGGATCTCCTTCAGGGTGCGCAGGTTTTCGGTGACGTCCTCCCCGACCCGGCCGTCACCGCGGGTCGCTCCCTGGACCAGCACCCCGTTCTCATAACGCAGCGAGGCCGACAGCCCGTCGATCTTGGGCTCCGCCGTATAGAAGACCGGCTCGTCGCCAAGGCGCAGGAACCGCCGCACGCGGGCGTCGAACTCGACCGCCTCGTCGTTGGAAAAAGCGTTGTCCAGGGACAGCATGGGCACGCCATGCTCGACCGGCGAAAACTTCTCCGCCCGCGCAGCCCCGACCCGCAGCGACGGGGAATTGTCTCGGACCAGATGGGGAAAACGCGCCTCGATCTCGCCGTTGCGACGCTTGAGGGTGTCGTAATCGGCGTCCGTGACGGTCGGTGCGTCGTCCTGGAAATAGCGCAGGTCGTGGGCAGCCAGTTCGTCGGCCAGGCGCGCAAGTTCATCGGCGGCCTCGGCTTCGCTGAGGGCCTCGACGGGTTTCAGGTCAGGCATGCATCAGGGCCCTGGCGGCCGCCCTGGCGGCCTCGGTGATCTCGGCGCCCGACAGCATGCGGGCGATTTCCTCTTCCCGCGCGGCCGGCTGAAGCGTCTCGACAGCGGTGCGCAGCTTTTCGCCCTCTCCGGCCTTGGCCACCTTCCAGTGCGCATCGGCGCGGGCGGCCACCTGGGGCGAGTGGGTGACCACCAGCACCTGGGCCGCACCCGCAAGGCGCTTGAGCCGCAGGCCCACGGCATCGGCCACAGCCCCGCCCACACCCTGGTCCACCTCGTCGAAAATCATCAGCGACTGGGATTGGTCCTCGCGCCCGGCCAGTGCCGCTTTCAGCGCCAGGGCGAAGCGCGCCAGCTCTCCGCCTGAAGCGATGACGCCCAGGCCGCCGAAGGGCGCGCCGGGATTGGTGGAGACCTCGAACTCGACCCGGTCGGCGCCGGAGGGTCCGGCGCGGTCATCGGCCAAGGGTTCGACAGCGACGCGGAAGCGCGCCTTGTCCAGCTTCAGCGGGCCGAGTTCGGCCATGACCGACTGGGCCAGGCGATCACCGGCGGCCTTACGCGCGGCGCTGAGGGCTTTGGCCGCGGCCTGATAGGCTTTGAGGGCGGCCGCCGCCTCGACCTCGGCGGCCTTCAGCGCCTCATGCGAGTGTTCGCTGGCGCGTAGCGCCTCGGCGAAGCGGGCGCGCTCGGCCGGCAAGGCCTCCACCGGCACGTTCAGCTTGCGGGCCAGGGCGCGCAGGGCGAACAGCCGTTCCTCGGCCTTTTCCAGCTGGTCGGGCTCGAAGTCGAAGGCGGCGGCGGCGGCATCGATGGTGGCCAGGGCCTCGTCAGCCTCGATCAGGGTGCGGTCGAGGGCGGCTGCGGCCTCGGTGATGCGCTTGACCGCCTCGCTTTCGGCGCTGGCGCCCGATTGCGCGGTTCGCTCCCGCGCTCGCTCCAACGCCCGGCAGGCCTGGGCCAGGCGCGAGGACAGGTTGTCGCCCAAGCTGTCGCGAGCGGCTGCGATGTCGGACAGGGCCTTTTCAGCCGCCCCCAGCAGCGCCCGCTGGCCGGCCAGTTCCGCCTCCTCCCCCAGACGGGGGTCCAGGCGGTCGAGTTCGCCCAGGCGCAGGGTCATTTCCTCGATGTCGGCGGCCGAGCGGGCCGCTGCATCGCGCAGGGTCTCCAGCCGCTCGCGCGCCGCGCGCCAGGCGCTCCAGGTTTCGACGCAGGCGGCGGTCTCGGCCTTGAGCCCACCGAAGGCGTCCAGCAGTGGCCGGTGGGTGCGCGAATCGAGCAGACCCACGGTCTCGTGCTGGCCATGCACTTCCAGCAGCATGGCGCCCAGGTCGCGCAGCACGCCGACGCTGGTCGCCTGGTCGTTGACAAAGGCGCGCGATCGGCCATCGGCGGAAAGTTGCCGCCGCAAGACCAGGTCCTCGTCGGCCGCGCCGCCCAGGCCCTTGTCTTCCAGATAGGCCCAGGCGGGATTGTCAGGCGACAGGGCGAAGATGGCGGTGGCCTGGGCCTGGCTCGCGCCGCGCCGCACCAGCCCAGCCTCGGCCCGCGCGCCGGTGGCCAGACCCAAGGCGTCGAGAATGATCGACTTGCCGGCCCCCGTCTCCCCGGTCAGGGCTGTCAGCCCCGGCCCGATCGACAGGTCCAGCGCCTCGATCAAGACGACGTCACGAATGGCGAGCCCAATCAGCATGGCCGCAAGATCGCTGGGAATCTCCCGCTGCTCAACAAAAGGATTGAGGTCGGCGAACTCTTAAGTGTGCGGCCGCTCCACCGGCGGGGGCTCCGCCGGGATCGGCGTCGAATTCGACGGAACCTGCGGAACCGCGTCCGTTTTCGGCGGCTTGGGCGTATCCGACTTGTGGAAGGTCAGGACGTCGACCGCCTTGTGGAAGAAGCCGTGCGGCTTGGCTGCCGCGGTCGGGGCTGGCGTGTCCGGATGCAGGCCCTTGGTCTCCATCAGCTTGTAAGCGTCAGCGTACCAGGAATCGCCCGGAAAATTGTAGCCCAGCACCGAGGCGTTGCGCTTGGCTTCGTCCACCAGACCCAGGGTCAGATAGGCCTCGACCAGGCGATAGAGGGCCTCTGGCGTGTGGCTGGTGGTCTGGAAGTGGTCGATCACGTACTTGAACCGGCCGATCCCGGCCAGGGTGTCGCCCCGGCGCAGATACCAGCGGCCTATGGTCATTTCCTTGCCGGCCAGCTGGTCGTTGATCATGTCGATCTTCAGCTTGGCGTCCAGGGCGTATTCGGTGTTGGGATAGCGCCGCTGGACCTCCAGCATCGAGGCCAGCGCCTGCTGGGTCGAGGCCTGGTCGCGGCCCACGTCCATGATCTGCTCGAAATAGCACTCAGCCTTCAGGTAGTAGGCGTAGGCGGCCGTGGGATTACCCGGATAGAGCTCGGTGAAGCGGTTGGCGTCGGCCACGGCCTCGTCATACTGGTTGGCCTGATAGTGGGCGTAGGCCTGCATCAGGATCGCTCGGCGCGACCACTCAGAATAGGGATGCTGGCGCTCGACCTCCTTGAAGTAGGTGATCCCCTCGCTCCACTGGTGCGCATCCAGCTTGGACGCGCCCGCGGAATAAAGCTGGTCGACCGGCGCTTCCTGATAGGCCGTGTCGTCGTCCTTCTTCTTGCTTTTGTGCAGCAAGGCGCATCCGGACGTCGCGACCGAGACAGCCAGGATCGCGACGACGACCGTCGATCGGGAACGGATTTTAGCGAGCACGAACAACCACCTCGAGAAGGACGCGCCCCCCGCGCCTTTGGAATGCCTTGACCGGTGGCTTCTACACTAGGTCGGGTTGGACGCAAACGGGATGGACGCGGGGAAGGATGGCCAATCCAACAGGACCAAACAGGCTCAGGCTCGTTGGCGAACCCTGCGCGGAGCGGGCGCCTGCAGGCCTGACGGGTCGAGGCCGATCGAATCGGAGAATTCGCTAATGGCGCCCGGCTTGCCGAACAGATAGCCCTGGGCTTCGGTGCAGAACTCCCGGCCAAGGAATTCCAGTTCCTCGCCGGATTCCACGCCTTCGGCGATCACGGCCAGATTGAGCCCGCGGGCGAGCCCGACAATCGCCCGCACAATGGCGGCCGCCTCCTGATTGCAATGCACATTGCGTACAAAGGATTGGTCGATCTTGATCTTGTCGAACGGGAAGGCCCGCAGATTGGACAGGGACGAATAGCCCGTGCCGAAATCATCCATGGCGATCTTGACGCCGAGGGCCTTGATCTGCCGAAGCGCATGCAGCGCGTGATTGAAATCCTGAACCAACGCCGTCTCGGTGATCTCGAGTTCGAGGCGATGAGGCGAAAGGCCGGTTTCGACCAGGACCTGGCGCACCATGGCCGCCAGGTTCGGCGAATGAAGCTGGACACCGGAAAGGTTCACGGCGATCTGCAGGGGATTGGGCCAACTCGCCGCCTCGCGGCACGCCTCGCGCAGCACCCACTCGCCGATCGGCAAGATCAGGCCGCTTTCCTCGGCGATGGGAATAAAGACCCCTGGCGACACAGGTCCCCGCGTCGGATGGGTCCAACGCAGCAGCGCCTCGAAGCCAAAGATCTCCTTCGAGGCCACGGACGACTGCGGTTGGTAGACGACGCTGAGTTCGCCGCGAGCGATGGCGTGCCGAAGGTCGAATTCCAGAACCTGACGCTCACGCAGGCGCGCGCCGATCCCCGGCTCGAAGAAGCGGTAGGCCCCGCGCCCGTCCTGCTTGGCGCGATAGAGCGCCGCGTCGGCGTTACGGATGAGCGCATCAGGGGTCTCTGCGTCACCTGGATAGATGGCGATGCCGATGCTGATCCCCACCAGGGTCGACTGATCCTCCAGCACGATTTCCGGGGCGAGCGCGGCCAAGAGACGTTCGCTAAGTTGGGCCAGGTCCGCTGGCCTGGACGGCCCGAGTCGAATGATCGCGAATTCATCGCCGCCCAGGCGCGCGAACACGTCCTCAGGATCCAGTAGCTCCAAGATCCGCGAACTGACGCATCGCAGGACCGCGTCGCCGGCGGCGTGGCCGAACAGGTCGTTGACCTGTTTGAAGCGGTCGAGGTCCAGGCACAGGACCGCGAAGGCGTCGTCCTTGCGACGGCGCCGACCGAACTCCCGGTGCAGCCGTTCGTTGAAATTGGCCCGATTGGGCAAGCCGGTGAGCGCGTCGTGGTGAGCCAGGAAGCGGATCTGCGCTTCGGCCTTGTGGCGCGCGCGAAGATCGCGCACCGCCACGCCCTGATGCAATTTGCCATTGTAGGGCATGGTGCGCACGATCAGTTCGACTGGGATCTGCTCGGCCGTCGATGCTCGGATGCGGGCCTCCAGGCGGGTTTCGTCTGATCCCGTCAGGTACTCGCCCACATCGGGGTCATCGAACAGATCGACGAAAATGCGCCCGACGATGTCCCCATCGGCGACCTCCAGCAACTTTTTGAAACTGTCGTTGGCGGTGACGATGACGCCGTGGTCGCAAACAACCAGCCCTTCGACGGCGGCGTTGGCCAACTCGTGCAGCCGCCGCTTTTCGCCAAGGCGCTGCTGGCGTTCCATCGCCAGCGCGGCCAAGCTTACCACAAGCAGCGCCAGGGCGCCGAAGGCGACGGCCGCCGCGAGCCATTCATTGGGCAGGCTGCCCCTGGCCACGAGCACGCTCGGATCCGGTATGATGACGGCCGCGCCCATGGCGGTAAAATGCAGCCCGCAGATCGCCAGGGTCAGCAGCAACGCCGCGCCGGCTTGGTGCGAAAGGTCGGACCGGCGGTGGGCGACCACCAGCGAAAGGCCGCCGAACACCATGCCAAGACCGATAGACCATGCGACGAGGGTCCCGTTCCAGCGAACATGCCCGGCGACCTGAAACGCCGCCATGCCGATATAATGCATTGATGCGATGGCGAGGCCCACCATGGCGCCGCCTACGAAAGGACCGACGCCAAGCTTGCGGACCAGCGATATCCGGAACGCGGCGCTGAGAAGCATCATGGCGGCTATCAGCGACAGCGTGGTCAGAGCCAGGTCGTATCCGGTCGGTAAATTCGGCTTGAAGGCCAGCATGGCGATAAAGTGGGTCGCCCAGACGCCGATGCCCGTGACGCTCGATACACAGGCGAGCCAGGCCAACCGGCGTCCGCTCTGGCTGGAGGCCAGTCTCGGCAGCATCGAGATTGCGGTGACGGATGAGAGCAGGCAGACGACGGCCGCAAGCAACACCAGCCTGTAGTCATGATGTTGCGTTAAACATGCATATACTATAAACATGGATCTAATCGCATCCCGCGCCACCTTGCACGGTAGATGCGTCACAGATACTAATGGTCCGATAAAAATCGGCGGCTTTTTTCGAATTTCTCGGTCAAGTGTTCCAGAGAAGCACGTAAAAAGTCGTTACAGGTTGTATTTTATATTAGTTAGCGCAGTCAGCGCAGCGCCGGCTTCACAGATACCTGCGCACTCTACTACTATTGGGTTTTTAGGACTCGATCGACTACCCTGCCGTGAAATCCGTTCCCTGGCGCACGGCGTGCGCTCATCAGCACAATTAGGGTCGGATTGACGAACTCGGCCCGTGGCCAGCCAAAGGCAAAACCACGCAAGCCCCTAGACCGCCTCCGCCAGCGCTTCAGCGAACCGCCGTTCGCGCCAGGCCTTGGGCCGGGCCAGCAGCGCCCTAACCAGGGCGTTGTTCATCTCGTGGCCCGACTTTTCGCCCTCGAATCGCCCGATCAGCGGTGCACCCAGGAGATAGAGGTCACCCAGGGCGTCGAGGGCCTTGTGACGGACGAATTCGTCGGGACGGCGCAAGCCTTCGGGATTGAGGACCGTGTCGCCCTCGATCACCACCACATTGTCCATAGAGCCGCCACGGGCCAAACCCGCGCGCTGCAGGGCCTCGACCTCATGGATAAAGCCGAAAGTGCGGGCGTCGGCGATTTCGTTGCGGAACGAGGCTTCGTCCATGACCAGTTCGACGTGCTGACGGCCGATGGCGTCGCTGTCGAAGTCGATGGCGAAGCTCATTTCGAAGCGGTCGGCGGGCACGAGCGCGGCCCGGCGATCGCCGTCGACCACCTCCACCCGCTCCAAGATCTCGATATAGCGGCGCGGCGCGGTCTGGCGGCGCAGGCCCACGCGATCGAACAGGGCCACGAACGGCTCGGCTGAGCCGTCCATCACCGGCACTTCGGGACCGTCCAGTTCGATGACGGCGTTGTCGACGCCGAGAGCGGCCAGGGCGGCCATCAGGTGCTCGATGGTGGAAACGCTGACGCCCGCGGCGTTGGAGACCACTGTGCCGAGGCGGGTCTGGCTGACCGCCTCACCCCGGGCGGGAATGCGGTTGTCCAGGTGCGTCACGTCGCTGCGCACGAACACCAGGCCGGCGTTAACGGGCGCGGGCCTGACCGCCGCGCGCACGTGCTGCCCGGTGTGCAGCCCCAGGCCGGCGAACAACGCCGCGGCGCCGAGGGTGTGCTGGAAGAACGCGGATGCAGCCAAGGCCGAAACCCTTTCAGAGTCCGGCGCCTACAAACGCACCGCGACAGCTAAGCCCTAAGGCCGCTGCCGCACTGCATCAACACAACAGATGTTTCGCTTTGTAACCAGCTAACCCACTGAGCCGTAAGGCTAATTAGCCAGCCGGCGGAGGAAGGACGGGATCTCCAGCTCGTCACCCGAATCGAGGTGATCCTCCTCGATCTGCGGCGGGGTCGGCTGGGTCTGGGCAGCCGCCCTGGCTTGCAGCACCGGGGTCGGGTCGTTGCGGTAGTCGCGCAGCGGCGGCGGCTCTTGGCGATTGCGTCCGCCGAACAGGCTGAGCCAGCCGCCCTTGTGGTGACGTTCTTCGCCGCCGACCGGGCGATGCTCCGGGAACAGCGGCGCGTCTTCCGCCTGGGCGCGCGGAGCCTGGCGCTCTGGCTCGGCCGTCGCCTGGGCGACCGAACGCTCCTGCTCGACAGGGCCCGGCGCGGCCGCCGACCGATCCTCGTACAGATCGACCTGGGCGTAGGTCGGCGCCGGGGCTTCGGGCGCCAGAGCCGATGTGGGCTGCACCGCTGGCCCCGCCTCGTAGGCGCCGCGACGCGGATCGCCGAACGAAGCCGGTTGGGGCGACGGGGTCAGCGTGCGGGCCGCCGGGGCGGCGGCGGGCTGGATATAGGTCTGTTGACGGAGCGGAGCCGCGGCCACCGGTTCGCGAGCCGCCAAAGGCGCAGTGCTGACCGTCGTGCGCCCCTTGGGCTCCATAGCGACCATCGACTGCCCGTCCATGCCGGTGGCGACCACCGATACGCGGATCTTGCCTTCCAGGGTCGGGTCGAAAGCGGCGCCGAAGATGATGTTGGCTTCCGGGTCGACTTGGTCGGAGATGGCGTTGGCCGCCTCGTCCACTTCCAGGAGGGTCATGTCCAGACCGCCGGTGACGTTGACCAGCACAGCCTTGGCGCCCTTCAGCGACACCTCATCAAGCAGCGGGTTGGCGATGGCGTTCTGGGCGGCCATCAGGGCGCGATCCTCGCCACCGGCCTCGCCCGTGCCCATCATCGCCTTGCCCATCTCGGTCATCACCGTGCGCACATCGGCGAAGTCGAGGTTGATCAGGCCCGGCAACACCATCAGGTCGGTGATCGAGCGCACACCCGAATGCAGCACCTGGTCAGCCATGCCGAAGGCCTCGGCGAAGGTGGTGCGCTCATTGGCGACCCGGAACAGGTTCTGGTTCGGAATGACGATCAAAGTGTCGACAAAGCGCTGCAGTTCGCCGATGCCGGCATCGGCCAGGCGCATGCGATGACGGCCTTCGAAGGTGAAGGGCTTGGTGACCACGCCAACCGTCAGGATGCCGCGCTCGCGGGCGCACTTGGCGATGATCGGAGCCGCACCGGTGCCGGTGCCGCCGCCCATGCCCGCGGTGATGAACACCATGTGGGCGCCGTCGAGATGCTCGCCGATCTCAGAGCCCGACTCTTCCGCCGCGGACATGCCGATCTCGGGATGGGCGCCGGCGCCGAGGCCCTGGGTCACCGTGACCCCGAGCTGGATCCGCCGCTCGGTCTTGGAGAAGGCCAGCTGCTGGGCGTCGGTGTTGGCGACGACGAACTCGACGCCCTCGAGCCCAGCTTCGATCATGTTGTTGACGGCGTTACCCCCGGCCCCGCCGACGCCGAAGACGACGATGCGCGGCTTCAATTCGGTGGTGCGCGGAGCCGAGAGATGAATGGCCATGGCAATTCCTGCATCGTTCGTCATGCTGTCGACTAAGATCCGGCGACCCGCTCGCCGGGGCTTAATCGATCGTTACGTGATCGAACGCCCAACGTTGTTAATCAGAGGTTAAATTCCATACCGTGAGTCGGGTTCTCGTCGACCAGCCAAGCGGGAAAATTGTTGATTCGCTAGCGATTTCCGGCCCAGCTTGGGGTGTCGGCCGCGGCGATATGCTTTCAACTTTCTGTTAGCGATTGCACTTCGCGCGTTGACGCGAGCGCGCATCGGCGCCCACGGAATCGGTTAAGGTCAAGCTTATCGCGCCCCGTTTCCTGCGTCCAATCAGCCCGCACCACTGGCTAAATTCCATTCAATACAACATCCATACCCTATTCAACAGCATACTGGACCCCAGATGACCGGATTATATCGTTACTACAAATTAATGGCGGTAATGTTTATTGAATTCTAAATTTACCACGCCCAATATGAAGATCATATCCAGGGCACAGACCTTACCAGGGCTTGGTGGTATCGGGCCAGAACTAAGATTACATCTTCCGCATGGGCGAGAACGTTCTGAAAGAGACCGGCCAATGCCTGTATGGGAGCGCCGGTTCGCCTAATATCGCCAGCGCATTATCCATACACGTGGACATAGATTACTTTGTCCAGACAACCTATGCATCGGATGCACATCGCTGGCGGGTCGTTGACGTCTCGGACGTCAGCCCAAATTAAGGTTCAATCATATATTTGTGTTCAGCTTTGCATGATTTCGATGCTTACGTGTGACCTTTTTGCCATTACAATGCTTCAAAATTTGTTTTTACAACAGATGAGACATCAGTACTGACTTGCTCAAGCTGAAGTGTTAGGAGCGTTCGATGAAGAATTCGGCCGTGTCCGTAGCCATGGCTTCGGTGCTGGCTATCACCCTTGGCGGCGCAGGTCGCTTAGCCGCTCAGACCTCAGACCAAACAGTGTCCGAACCCACGCCCGCCCTTGTTCCCGCCCCCCAGGGAGACTCCGACGCGTCTTCATCCAATGCGCCGTCAGGACCGGGCATTTACACCTACAGCGCGCCTCCGGACAGCGATTACGCGCCCACGGGCGGCCCTGACCCAGAACGCCGCGACGCCGTAGCGGTCGCCCCCGCGCCCGTCACCGTCGCAGCCCCGGCGCCGCGCATGCCGCGCGAAGTGATCGAAGCGGCCAGCGCCTATGAGACCTTCATCGACCACGCCGCAACCATCGACGCCCATTTCTCGGACGCCGGCGCCGTGTCCGCCGCCATGACCGCGGCCGAATCCTATCAGGCCGACCAGTTGGCCGAGGGCGCCGTCGCCTACGCCGCGCTAATCGCCCTGCAGGATCCCGGTTTCGTCGATGGCGTACGCCGAGCCGGCAGGTCGCCCGAGACCGCCGACGCCCTGGTGCGGGCGCTGGAGGCCGATCCGGCCAAGGTGTCGCGCGTGCCCGGCGCCGACCAGGCGGCGCTGCGGATCAACACAGTGCTGGCCGACCAGGCCCAACGCGTTACCGAGACCGGGCGCAAGCTTCGCCAGGCTTCCTACGACATGCAGCGGGACGACTGGACGCGGCAGATGACCCCCGACGGCTCCGCGCGTCTGGCCAAGGCCAAAGCCCTGTCGAGTTCGCCTATCAGCCCCACGGCGGACGACATCACCCACCTGTTCCAGGCCGCGACAGCGCTGCGCGATCAGGCGTCCGCCGCCCCCGGCGGCCCGCCCGGCTATACGCCGGTGGTGCAGCGAGGTCTGGCCATTGCGGCCCTGGCCCTGCTTGGCCGCGCCAGTCGCGATGAGCTGGAAGCTACCGGCCTCACCAAGGTGCGCGACAGCGCCGGCTGCATGCAGGCGGCCAAGCTCAACCTCTATCAGTGCCTGGCGGTCGCCGGGCCTCACTATGAGGATGTCTATTGCATCAGCGAGCATGCGCTGAAGGAAACCGGCCAGTGCCTGCTGCAGGACGCCGGGGCGCCGCCCGCGCCAGAGCCGGCCAGCACCGCGCCGCAGCCAGCCGCCGGATCCCCGGCGGTGGCGCCCGACACCTATGCGGTGCCTGTGGCCGTCGCTACGGCCGACCAGCAATAGAGGTCAGGGCATGCCCTCGCCGGCGCTCAGGGCGCAGGCGGGTTGACCGTCCGAAATCGTGACCACCGCGGGCTTGGCCTGGGTGAAATAGTAGGTGTCGCCACGCGGGGTGCTGACCTCGAGCGTGGTCGGGCTGTTGAACTGGCAGACGGGAATGCGGCCGGGGCCGCGCCCGCCAAGGCTGACGATCTCGTTGCAGCCGACGGCGCCATAGCCCCGGGCGAATCGCACGCCGTCATAGGTGGAGACATGCGGCTCCGGCGTCCCGACGGCCAGATAGGCTTGGCGGGAGACGATCTGGCAAGCCGGCCCCGGCGGCGCCCAGGCTTGGGCTTCTTCGATCTGCGACTGGCGATGCCAGACCCAGAGCCCAGCCAGGGCCGCGACCAGGATCACGCCGCAGACGCCGATCATGATGCCGCCATAGGCGGGTTTGCGGCGGCGGGACTTGGCGGCGGGCATGCTGGTCATCAAGGCTCCGAGGGGGAATGGCGCCGAACGGTTCCGGCTTCGCGTAACAAGCCGGGATCGTCGCGTCAAAAGCGAAGGGGTTCTCAATGCCCATTTCATGCTAGACGCACCCGCCATGACGACACCGCTTTCGCATATCCGCAATTTCTCCATCGTGGCCCACATCGACCACGGTAAATCGACCCTGTCCGACCGCCTGATCCAGGAGACCGGCGGCCTGACCGCGCGCGAGATGAAGGAGCAGGTGCTGGACTCCATGGACCTGGAGCGCGAGCGCGGCATCACGATCAAGGCCCAGACCGTGCGCCTGGAGTACAAGGCCGACGACGGCGAGACCTATGTCCTGAACCTGATGGACACCCCCGGCCACGTCGACTTCGCCTATGAGGTGTCGCGCTCGCTGGCCGCCTGCGAGGGCTCGATCCTGGTGGTGGACGCCAGCCAGGGCGTCGAGGCCCAGACCCTGGCCAATGTCTACCAGGCGATCGACAACAATCACGAAATCGTCCCGGTGCTCAATAAGATCGACCTGCCGGCGGCCGAGCCCGACCGGGTGCGGGCCCAGATCGAGGATGTGATCGGCATCGACGCCTCGGACGCGGTCGAGTGTTCCGCCAAGTCGGGCATTGGCATCCATGACGTTCTGGAAGCGGTGGTCAGACGCCTGCCCCCGCCCAAGGGCGATCAGGCGGCGCCGCTGAAGGCCCTGCTGGTCGACGCCTGGTACGACGCCTATCTGGGCGTGGTGGTGCTGGTGCGGGTGTTCGATGGCGTGCTGAAGACCGGCCAGCAGGTGCGCATGATGCAGACCGGCGCCACCTACAAGGTCGACCGCATCGGCGTCTTCAAGCCCAAGGCCACTGACGTCCCGGAACTTGGTCCCGGCGAGGTCGGCTTCATCACCGCCTCGATCAAGGAAGTGGCCGACGCCGCCGTCGGCGCCACCATCACCGAGGAAAGGCGCCAGACCGCCGAGCCCCTGACGGGGTTCAAGGAGGTGCAGCCGGTGGTGTTCTGCGGCCTGTTCCCGGTGGACGCCGCCGATTTCGAGGATCTGCGCGCGGCCGTCGGCCGCCTGCGCCTGAACGACGCCTCCTTCACCTTCGAGATGGAGACCAGCGCAGCGCTCGGCTTCGGCTTCCGCTGCGGGTTCCTGGGGCTGCTGCACCTGGAGATCATCCAGGAGCGGCTACAGCGCGAGTTCAATCTCGACCTGATCGCGACGGCCCCCAGCGTGGTCTACAAGGTCACCCTGACCAACGCCGAGGTGATCGAGCTTCACAACCCAGCAGACCTACCCGATCCCGTTCGTATCGAGAGCATCGCCGAGCCCTGGATCAAGGCCACCATCTTCACCCCGGACGAATATCTGGGCGCGGTGATCAAGCTGTGCCAGGACCGTCGCGGCGCCCAGCGCGAACTCAGCTACGTCGGCAGCCGGGCCATGGTGGTCTATGACCTGCCGCTGAACGAGGTGGTGTTCGACTTCTATGACCGGCTGAAGAGCATCTCCAAGGGCTACGCCTCGT
>FSWM01000875.1_pt1 | contig 14646 bp, 10 predicted proteins | sample 1637841 | NCBI WGS metagenome assembly FSWM01 (sample SAMEA3914789, study PRJEB12502) | metagenome | biome: forest; material: soil | place: Canada | collected 2011-07-03 | depth 0.3 m | reverse complement strand
GTCCAAGCCGTCCGTGTTCGACGCCGCCGTCTGTGAGGCTCAGGTCCCGGCCTCGGCCCGCCGATGGAGGCCGAGCGGGCCGAGGCCGGGACCTGAGCCTCACAGACGGCGGCGTCGAACACGGACGGCTTGGACTGCGACGGGGCCGAGCGCGTCGGCCTCAGCGCCACGGTCCGAGCCGGGGCGCGCAGGGTCATGGCCTGAGGCGCGCCGTCGATCAGAATGGCGGGGCAGTGGTCGGCGGCGGTGACGGCGCGGGCGATGCGGGCGCCGTCCTCGCCAAGAACGACATAGGTGGAGGCCGGATCGGTCTCCGCCATGGCCGGAACCCAGCCAGAGCCCGACATGACCGCCACGGCAAGGGCGAAGAGCGGCGCACGGGCGCCGAACGGGCGAATGGACAAGTTGGCCTCGGCGTCAGGAGAAGCGGACGGGAGATTCGCTGTATAGGCCGACTATGACAGTTCGTCAGGCGGCGACGCGGTCCGGGGCCTCGGTCAGCAGGCGGCGCATGGCGCTGAGCAGGGCGTCGGGCCGGATCGGCTTTTCGACGACCGCATTCATCCCGCCCGCCAGATAAAGCTGCGTGTCCCTTGGGTCTGCGTTGGCGGTCAGCGCGATGATCGGTATGACGCCGACAGCCCCACCAAGGCCGCGGATGCGGCGGGCAGCCTCCAGCCCATCCATGACCGGCATCTTGATATCCATCAGCACCAGAGCGAAACGGCCGCTCCGGGCCAGATCCAACGCCTCGGCTCCGTTCTCGACGCTCTCGAACGTGCAGTCGAACATGCTGCACAAGGTCTCCGCCACCATGCGGTTGGCGCGATTATCATCGGCGATCAGAATGTGGGCCGATGGGACATCAGCTTGGTCTCCCATTGCGTCCGGGGTCGCGGTCGGACTGGAGATTCCGGGCAGGCAGGCCTCGAAGACGAACGTCGATCCCTGGCCGAGGCGGCTGGCGACACTCACCCGGCCGCCCATCTGGTCGGCCAGCTGGCGGCAAATTGAAAGCCCCAGGCCGGCGCCGCCGGCGCTCCGCCCGATGTCGGTCTGGCTGAATGGACTGAATAGGTCCTCCAACTGATCCTCCGCGATGCCAGGACCCGTGTCGCGGACTTCAGCGGTCACGCCGACGCCACCAGAGACGTCTGACGCGGTGAGGCGGACCTCTACCTCGCCTTGTTGCGTGAACTTCAGCGCATTGCCGATGAGGTTATTGAGAACCTGCTTGATGCGCACCGCGTCGCCCACGACCCAGGCCTCGGCGTCACCCTGGAATCGGGTGTCGTAGGCCAGGCCCGCCTCCTGCGCGCGCGGCCGCCAGAGCGCATCGACATCCTCGATCAGAGCGCCGATCCGGAACGGCAGGGGCTTGAGCTCCAGACGCCCGGCCTCCGCGCGGGACAGGTCGAGGGCGTCGTTGAGCAGCCGCAGCAGGATCTCGCCTGAATCGATGATGGTTTTCACGAAGGGGCGCAGTTCGGCCTGGGTCAGCTGGCGCTGGACGAGTTCGGCCACGGCGAGGACGCCGTTCAGGGGCGTGCGAATCTCGTGGCTCATGACGGCCAGGAATTCAGACTTGGCCCTGAGCGCCGCCTGGGCCTCGGCGGCGTGGCGGCGAATGGTGACGCTCTGCGCCTGCAGCAGGGACAGCGCCGTGCCGACGCCGGCGTAGCGTCCTTCGCGCGTAACGATAAATCCCTTCAGCAAGCGGGCCGGGCAGTCGGACAACGTATCGGCCATGAAATCGTCGATAGGAACCACGCCCTCCGCCACACGGGGAGCCGGATCCATCACCAGGCTCGCCGGGCGGCCTGCATAGAGCGAGCGTCCGAACTGGCTAGCCATCTTCAGGCTGAAATCGTTGCGTTCGATCAGACCCAAGGGCCAGCCGTCGTCGTCGACCACGGCGATGCTCAAGAGATCGGGTTCAGCCTGGAAGCGTTCGTAGACGACCGAACCGAAGGTAGTAGGCCGTATCGGCGCCACATACACCGCGAGGTCAAACAAACAGGCCAAGATCACCACTCCAAACCAGGCGCGAGGTGCGTCTACCAGCCGCCAGGCTAACAAGCCGATAACGCATAAGGGGCGATCTCTATTTAGATCTCGCACATATTGTCCGTACAAGGACCCTTATGACGAAAACTATGCTTCAATAATCCCAATGGAAACTGATCACTCACTTCGTCAGATCGAACGACCGGCCGCGCCCACGGCTCTGTTCGGGCTGAATTTCGGGCGATCAGGTTGAACCTCTTCTAAACTTTGCCGGGCTAAGTTCGCCGTCTGCCCGACGCAACGGTGAGCCGGTTGACTGTGGATCGCTTTCGCTTCCTGGCCCTCGCCTTCGCCAGCGCTGACCTCCTATTCGAGATCGAGGAGGACTCCACGATCTGCTTTGCGGCTGGCGCGGGAAAGCGCATCGCGGGCAAGGACGACAGCCAACTGGTCGGCCGCCCCTGGGGCGAGCTTGTCGCCGAGTACGACCGTCCGGTGGTCGACGCCTTGCTGGCAGGCCTGATCGACGGCGAGCGCCGAGGCCCCATCGAGATCGAATTAGCGCCCGGCGACGACAGCCTTCCCCGCCGCGCCGGCCTATCGGCGTTCCGCCTGCCGCAGATGGCGCCGCGCATATCCTGCGCCCTGTCTCTCTCGGACCGCACCGGCAAGGGCGCTGCGTGCGGGGAGTTGTTGGGGCGGGCGAATTTCGAGTTCATGGCCAACAGCCTGATCGACGTCGCCCGCGCTGACGGCGTGCAGCTGGAACTGGGCCTTGTCGAGCTGGCGGGCCTGGACCGCCAGCGCAGGGGTCTGTCTCCTGACCTCGCAGCCGCGTTGCATCGCCAGGTCACCGGAGCCCTGCGCGCCGAATCCTACAGCGACGCGGCGGCGCATCTCGGCGATCAGCGGTTCGCGGTCCTGCGCAAGAAAGGCGAGCCGCCCGAGGCCATGGCGCGGCGGTTGTCGCGGGTTCTCGGCGCGGCCCTGGAGCCTACGGCCCAGACAGTCCCCGTGGACGCCATGGCCAGCCCGGGCCGCATGATGCGGGCTCTGCGCTTTTCGCTCGACAAGTTTCTGGCCGATGGGGAGCCGGCCCAGGCCGACACCCTGTCGGACGTGGTCGGCCAGTCGGTGGAAAAGACCGTGGCCGAGGCCGGCCTGTTTGGCGCGATCGTGCGCGAGCGGCGCTTCAAAACGGTTTTCCAGCCGGTGATTTCGATGGCCGACGGCTCGGTGCACCACCACGAGGTGCTGGTGCGCTTCGACGGCGACCGCAGCCCCTTCGCCATGATCCGCATGGCCGAGGAGTTGGACCTGATCGAGCAGCTCGACTGCGCCGTAGCAGAAGAAGCGGCCGCAAAGCTGCGCGGAGATCGGACCGGGCGGCTACGCCTGGCGGTCAATGTCTCCGGGCGCTCCATCGTCAGTCCGAGCTTCGTCGAAATGATCAGCCGGCTGTGCCAGGGCGGCGACCTCAAAGACCGCCTGATGGTCGAGGTCACCGAAAGCGCCGCCATCGACGACCTACGGCGGGCTCAGCGCCATATCGCCGCATTGCAGGCCCTTGGCCTGAAGGTGTGCCTGGACGATTTCGGCGCGGGCGCCTCTTCGTTCGCCTATTTGCAGCAGCTGAATGTCGATGTGGTCAAGATCGACGGGGCCTATGTGCGGGAACTGGCGACCTCCGGCCGCGACGACGCCATGATCCGCCATCTGGTGGGCCTGTGCCGCGAGTTGAAGGTCGATACGGTGGCCGAAATGGTCGAAACTCAGGCGATCGAAGACATGCTGCGCAAGGCGGGCGTCGACTACGCCCAGGGCTGGCTCTACGGCAAGCCCGCCCACCAGCCAGCCTATACGGCGCCCCGGCCATCGGCTGCGGCCGTCCGCCGCAGGGGCGCGGTGGAGTCCTGGAGCTGATCGAACGCTCTTTCCCTTACGGGAGGAAGGGAGCCGCCTGGTCTTCTGACGACCGAACAGGCTGATTCTGCTATGGTTAGTTCGCCCACCCAGGGCAAAGCCGCGAATCGGAGCTCCCGCGGCGCGATGCACACCGTTGACGAAACCGTGATCGAAGACGTAGCGACGTGTATGATGTCGCGATTGTCATGAAAGCGCGACGAAGGAGATCCCATGTCCCAGTCGACTCTGGCGCGCGAGATTCCGCGCACCGATCGGCAGCCTGCGACCTCGTCGCTGGAGCTGACCATACTGATGCCCTGCCTGAACGAGGCGGAGACCATAGAGGTCTGCGTGCGCAAGGCGCGCGGATTCCTTGAGCGCGGCGGCGTCAAGGGCGAGGTGCTGATCGCCGACAACGGCTCGACGGACGGCTCGCAAGCCCTGGCCGAAGCGCTGGGCGCCCGAGTCGTCGCCGTGCCGGAAAAGGGCTACGGCGCGGCGCTGATAGGCGGCATCCACGCCGCTAAAGGCCGATTCGTCATCATGGGCGATGCGGACGACAGCTATGACTTCGAAAACCTCGAAGGCATGGTCCAGCGCCTGCGCGACGGAGCCGAGCTGGTCATGGGCAACCGTTTCCAGGGCGGCATCTCCCCCGGCGCCATGCCGTTCCTGCACAAGTATCTGGGCAATCCGGTGCTGTCGTTTATCGGGCGGCTCTTCTTCAAAATCCCGGTGGGTGACTTTCACTGCGGACTGCGCGGCTTCTCCCGCAAGGCGATGCTGGATCTGGGCCTGCAGAGTCCGGGGATGGAGTTCGCCAGCGAAATGGTCGTCAAGGCCTCGCTGTACAACCTGCGCATCGAAGAGACGCCGACAACGCTGAAACCGGATGGCCGCTCACGCCCGCCGCACCTGAAGACCTGGCGCGACGGCTGGCGCCACCTGCGCTTTCTGCTGCTGCACAGCCCGCGCTACCTGTTCATCTATCCGGGCCTGACCCTGATCGCCCTCGGCCTCTTGGGCTCCCTGCTGCTGGCCCCCGGCGAATTCCAGGTCACACCGCAGATCAAGCTCGACATCCACACCCTGGTCGTCGCCTGTTTCGCCGTGCTGATCGGCGTGCAACTGGTCATGTTCGGAGCCCTGGCGCGCCGCTACCAGGCCCTTGAAGGCGTGCTGCCGCCCAGCGCCAATTTCCACAAGTTCCTCTTGGGCTTGAACCTTGAGCCGATCCTGCAGGCCGCCCTGGTCATTTTCCTGGCAGGTGTCGCCGGCGCCGCCTGGTCGGTGATCCATTGGGCGAGTTCGGGCTTTGGCCCAATCCTCTACAATGGTGTGATGCGGGTGCTGGTGATCTCGCTGACAGGTGTTGCGGTGGCCATTCAGCTCGCTGCGGCCGGCTTTTTGGCGTCCGTATTTACGCTGCGGCGTTGACCACGGCTGGGGATCGAAACCAGGTGCTCAATCGTCTGCGTTCATATCTGCCGGTGCTGGCCGGCATCGTGATGCTGATGGGGGTGGTGGTCGCCAACGGCCGCCCGAGCGTATTCACCGACACCGACGACTACTTCGTCGAGGGGCGCACGTTCGCCTACACCATCGGCTACGCCCTGCACATCAAGACCCCGCCGCCGCCCCCGACGGACCCGGAAGACATCGCCGACGCCAAGCAGGCGGCCGCTGACCTGCGCATGTCGCACACTGAGATCGGCGCCCGCTCGCCCTATTACGGCCTGCTGCTCTATGCAACCCAGCGCATCGGCACCGTCTGGCTGACCAGCCTGGTCCAGGCCGCGGTCGGCGCCTGGCTGGTGTTCCTGCTGTGGCGGACGGCCTTGCCCGGGGCGCCACGCTGGAGCGCCTACGCCATGCAGGCGGCGGTGGCGTTCGGCACACCCCTGCCCTTCTTCGCCAGCTTCACCATGCCGGACGTGTTTTCAGGCTACACTGCGGCCGGCGCGATTCTGCTGCTGGTCTATTGGGACCGGCTGCGAGTGGCGGAGCGGTGGGCCATCGGCATGGTCATTAGCCTGGCCATGACCTTCCACACCTCTCATGTCCTGAATACGCTGGCCGTAACAGGCCTTGCGGGCGGCTTGATGCTGCTCTTGAAGGCCAAGGGGCTACAGCCGGCCAAGGCCCTGGCGACCGTGATCTTCGCCCTGATCGCCGCCGTGGCCGCCACCTCGATTTACAAGGAGGCGGTACACGTCAAGACCGGCGACGAACTGCGGCGGCCGCCCTTCCTGGCCATGCGGGTGATCGCCGACGGCCCCGGACGCGACTATCTGCGCTGGGCCTGCCCCCGCGGCGCGAAATGGGTCCTGTGCCAATTCAAGGACCTCCCGCTGGACGACAGCCAGGACCTCCTGTGGTCCGATGACCGCAAGAAGGGCATCTTCAACGTCACCACCCTGGAAAACCGCCTGCAGATGGAGCGCGAGGAGTCCAGCTTCGTCGCCCACGCCGTGGTCTTCGAGCCGGTCCAGCAGGTCGGCGCTTCGCTGCAAAACTGGTTCTGGCAGCTGACCATGGTCTATCTCGACGACCCGCTGAAGAACCCGCACTATTACCTGACCAACGACTACTGGAGCACCACCAACCTTCCCTGGCTGATCAACCACGCCGCCGATTGCGGCCGCGATCACTGGGGCTGCGGCCCGCGGCTGTCGATGGACGGCTCGGCCTGGCTACATAGCTCGCTGTTTATCCTGGGCCTGATCCTGATCGGGGTCCGGCTGCTGCGGGCGGACATTCGCGCGGGCTTCAAGGCTCGGAGCTACGCGTGGGGCGAGGACCGAACGCGGCTGCTGGTGCTATTGGTGCTGCTGGTGGCCATGGTGCTGATCAATGGCTTCGTCTGCGGCGCCCTGTCGGGTCCCTTCGCCCGCTATCAGGCCAGAATTACCTGGCTGGTGGCGGCGGGCGCCGCGGTTGCGATGATATCCCTCGTGCCAGCCAGCGGGCGCGTGACCCTGCCGGCCTGGGTGTTGCGGCTGTGGTCGCTGCCGATAGTGCAGGTTTTCGCCAAGCGCATAGATCCGGCCTTCCTGCGCTTCGGCCTGGTGGGCGTTGCGGGTTTCACCGTCGACGCCGTGGTGCTGCACGCCATGACCGGTTTCGCGGGCCTCAGCCCCTTCGTCGGCCGGTTCGTCTCGTTTCCTGTCGCGGTGCTGGCCACGTGGCTGCTCAATCGCAGCTTCACGTTCCGCCACCAGACGGTCCACACGCCTTGGCGACAAGCCCTGGCCTATGCCGGCGTGCAAGGGGCTGGCGGCATCGCCAATGTCGGAGTCTACAGCCTGTCCCTCAGCCTCGAACCGTCGCTGAAGCACATGCTGCTGGTCCCCCTGGCCTTCGGTTCGGCGGCGGGCCTATGCCTGACCTTCCTCGGCTCCAAGCACATCGCCTTTCGCCCGGCCAAGATCGAGCCGATGATGCCGGCCGATGTGAAGGTCCAGGTCGGCGGGGCGGAATAGCCCCCTACGCGGTCTTCGCCTTCACATAGCTGGCCATCACGTCCGCCAGCACCGTCAGCGGCGTCGCCCCGGACACAAGGCCGGCGTCGTGGAATTCGCGAATGTCGAACCTCGGCCCCAGCTTGGCCTTGGCTTCCTGGCGCAGGCGCAGCCAGGTTAGCTTGCCGACCATGTAGCTACAGGCCTGGCCGGGCCAGACGCAATAGCGCTCGACCTCGGTGATCGCCGCGGCTTCAGGATCGCCGATGGCGTCCACATAGTATTTGATCGCCTGTTCGCGGCTCCAGCGCTTGGCGTGCAGGCCGCTGTCGACCACAAGCCGCACGGCGCGGAATGCGGCGTCGTGCAGATAGCCGATCCGACCCATGGGATCGGCCTCGTACATGCCCATCTCGTCGGCCAGTTGCTCAGCATAAAGCGCCCAGCCCTCGCCATAGGCCGAGAACCACATCACCTTGCGGATCAGTGGCAGGTCCGCCTCCTGCTGCAGGGCGCCCTGCAGGTGGTGGCCCGGAATGGCCTCGTGATAGGTCAGGGTGGGCAGGGTCCAGCTCGGGACCTCGGCCGTATCGCGCAGGTTGATGAAGTAGGCGCCGGGCCGCGAGCCGTCCAGCGAGCCGCCCTGATAGTAGCCGCCGGGGGCCCCCGCCTCGATATAGGCCGGCACGCGACGGATCTCGACGCCCTGCTTGGGCAAGGTCTTGAAATACCCGGGCAGCTTGGCCTGAACGGCTTTGACCTTCAGGTTCAGGTCGGCGATCAGCCTGGCCTTGCCGTCGTCGGTGTTGGGATAGCGATATTTCGGGTCGGCATAGAGGGCGCGCAGCCGCTCGCCAACGCTGCCCTGGCTGAAGCCCTGTTGTTTCAGTTGCTCGTCCAGGCGGGCCGACAGGCTAGCGACCAGGTCGAGGCCAGTCCTGTGCACCTCGTCCGGGGAGATGGTCGAGGTGGTCCACTGCTGCAGCGACGCTGCATAGTAGGCCTCGCCTTCAGGCAGCCGCCAGACACCGGCGTCGTGTGTGGCCTTGGCGCGAAAGCCACGTATCAGCTCGATCTGGCGCGCCAGGGCCGGCTGCACCTTGCCCGTATAGATGGCCGCCGCCTGGCCGGCATGGTCGCCGGCGATCTGCTTTTCTGCGGCTCGGCGCACCACCGACTGCACCAGCACCGACTTGTCCGGCGTGGCGTCGTGCAGGGCGCTCATCTGCAACAGGGTCTTGTCGAGGGCGAAGTCCGGCGGGGCCACGCCTTGGGCGGCGTCGTGGCGCGCTTGCTCGGCTTCCTGGTCGAGGGCGCTGGCGAAGGCCTCCAGGCGCGCCAGATAGGCGTCCGCATCGGCCTTGGTCTCGATGCTGTGCTGGCTGTCGAGGAAGTCAGGCAGGGACTGGTAGCAGCCGGTCAGCTGGCTGATCATATAGGGCGAGCCTGCTCCGACGCCGCCATAGTCGAACTGGCGATCGGCCTCGGCCTGGATGCGCAGGCTGTATTCCACCGTATCGTAGCTCACCGCGTCGAGCCCGGTCAGGCTCTTGCGATCCAGGCTGCGCAATTGAGCCAGGTATTTCAGGTTGTCGGCCTTGTCCTTGGCCCTCGAGGCCAGGGAGCGGTCGTCCAAGAGGCTCTTGACCATGGCCCTGTCGCCCTTGTCGAGGCCCAGTGTGGTCACGGTCTCGGGCGAGCGCCGCAGTTGGGCGTTCATGATGTCGTCGAGCACCGCGTTCAGCGGGGTCCGCCCCCCGGCGGCCAGGGCCCGCGCGGCCGGCGCTGCAGCGGCCAGGGCGGCGGTGGCCAGAAGGTGTCGACGATGGATGCTCATGGGTTTTCTCGGAACGCGGGATTTGGCGCCTTTCGTATGAGGCGATCGCAATTCCGGCAAGAGAGCGCCGGCGAAGCCCGGATCAACGCAACGACAATGCGCTAAGCCGCCCCGAAGCAGAATTCCATTGCCCAGCATGATCCCATTCGGTGATGCCATACCGGCATCCGGACTGTGCCGCTTTTAGTAAAGGATTTAAAATCCTGGGCTTACCGCCTCGGGGATTATCTGGCGGTCACGCCGCCAGCTGCTGCTTGACCCGTTCGGCTAGGGTCTTGATGTCGATCGGCTTGGGCAGAAAGGTTACGCCTTTTTCATCTTCCAATAGGTCCGAGAACTCGGCCTCGGCATAGCCGGAGATGAACATCACGGGCGCCGAGCCCAAGAAGCCGCGGGCCTTTTTCAACAGGGTCGGCCCGTCGATGCCCGGCATGATCACGTCGGAGATCAGCAGGTCGATCTGGCCGGCGTGCTCCTCCGCCAAGACCAGCGCCTCCTCGCCGTCACAGGCCTCGATCACCTCGTAGCCGCGGGCGCGCAGCAGCCGGGCGGCGACCGTGCGCACTGCGTCCTCGTCCTCCACGAACAGGATGCGCCCGGCGCCGGACAGATCCCGGGCGGGAGGGCGTTGGGGCGCTGCAGGAACCGGGGCCGGCTTGGCGACCTCAGCCGGAACGTGGACCGGCAGGAAGATGCGGAAGGTGGCGCCCTTGCCCGGCGGGCTTTCGACATGGATCCAGCCGTCCGCCTGCTTGACCACGCCATAGACGGTGGCCAGGCCCAGGCCCGTTCCCTCACCCACCGCCTTGGTGGTGAAGAAGGGCACGAAGATGTTCTTCATCACGTCGGGCGGAATGCCGGGGCCATTGTCGCTGACCTCGATCATGGCTACGTCGCCCGTGCCGCCGCGGTCATCCTCATAGCCCAGACCGCGCGCCTCGGCCTGGGTCAAGCGGGCGGTCCGGATATGCACCACCCCGCCACCCTGTGCGCGGACAGCGTCGCGCGCGTTGACGGCCAGGTTCATCACGGCCGTTTCCAGCTCGCTCTTGTCGGCGCGGACCAGGGGCAGGTTGCGGCCGTATTCGGTCTCCAGCTTGACGTCCTCGCGTAGCACCCGGCGCAGCAGGACCTCGATCTCGCTGATCAGCTCGCCCAGCTCCAGGGTCTGGCGCTGCACGGTCTGCTTACGCGCGTGGGTCAACAGCTTGCGCACCAGATCGGCGGCGCGGATCGAGGTCTGGCGGATTTCCATCAGCCCCTCGTGCGAGGGATCACCCACCGAGTGGCGCAGCAAGAGCTCGTCCAGCCGCAGCTGGATGGCGGTCAGAAGATTGTTAAAGTCGTGGGCCACGCCCCCAGCCAACTGGCCGATGGCGCGCATCTTCTCCGACTGCGAGAGGGCCAATTCCATCTGCTTCTGTTCAGAGACGTCGACCAGATAGGCGACGAAGCCCTCGCCATTGCGGGTCAGATAGAGGTGGGCGATGCGCTGGGGATCGTGCGCCAGGCGGATCTCCACTGGGCCGGCGCGGCCGGCGGCGATGCGCGCGGCCGCATCGGTCAGCGAATTGGCCTCGATCAGGGACGCCAGGGTCGAGCCGGTCGGATCACCGCCGCCGGTCAGGGCGCGAATCGCCGGATTGATCTCGAGGATGGTGGCGCTCAGCGGGTCCGAGCCGCCCAGCAAGGCCGCCCCGAACGGCGCGGCGGCGGCGAAGGCGTCAAGTCCGGTGCCCTGGGCCGCGGGCTGGGTCGCGTGGACGACCGGTTGGACCGGCGCCTCGTGCCCCCCCTTGTCGGCCGGCGGCATGAGGCGAACCAGAAAGCGCCGGTCACCGATCCGCGTCAGCTGCGCCTCGCGGTCCGCATCGGCGATGCGCAATGCTGTCACGCCGAGCTCGCCCTTGGCTGCGGCGCTGATGGCGGTGAACAGCCCGCCGCTGCGCGCCGACTTGGGCAGCCGCGCGCCCAGCCCCACGACATCGTCCCAAGCGGCGTTGGCCTCGATCACACGCCCGTCCGACGAAGCCACCGCCGACGGCTCAGGCAGGGCCGCGAGGAGCGCCCCCGAGCCGCTGGGCTCGGCCTGGCGCGTATGGGAACTGCGAACGGCCAACATGACGAAGATGGCGACACCGGCGACACCCACCACCAGCAGCAGACCGCCCATGGCCGCAGGCCCGGCCCTCACGGTCGGATCCGCGGCGAACAGCGTCGCCAGGGCGGCTCTCAAGGCCGGATAAACGGCGAACAGGGCGGCGAGGCCGAAGAACACCGCCGCCGCCACGGCCAGCGAGTCCAGTCGACGCCCTTTGCGGCCGTCCAATTCCAGCGGATGCGCCATAGCAGCCAGATCCTGTCGCTCGGCCAGGGATAAAGGCCCCCAAGAATCACGCATAAGATAAACCTATCCCGACAGTACGCGCAGTTCCGATTGTACGGCACACGGATGGTCGAACGTGCTTTCCGGAAAGTTAAGGGAGGCCCTTGCCCGAGGTTTCGGAAGCCATTTTACCCCCATCCACCCCAGAATCACCCCGCTCGGGCCAGGCGCCGCGGCGCTGACCTGCGGCGGGAGCCTTGCAGGACGAAGCCGATCACCTTGGCCACGGCTTCGTAGTGTTCGCGGGGGATGCTCTCGTCGACCTCGACCGTGGCGTAGAGGGCGCGGGCCAGGGGCGGGTCCTCGATCACCGGCACATTGTGCGCCTCGGCTACTTCGCGAATCTTCAAGGCCAGGCTGTCCAGGCCCTTGGCCACGCATTCCGGCGCCGCCGTCTCACCCTGGACGTAGCGCAGGGCCACGGCGTAGTGGGTCGGATTCATCACCACCACCGTCGCCTTGGGCACATTCTGCATCATCCGCCGCCTAGCGCGCTCATAGCGGATCTGGCGGATCTTGGCCTTGATCTTGGGATCGCCCTCGGTCTGCTTGAAGTCCTCTTTCTGCTCTTCCTTGGTCATGCGCATGCGCTGCAAGAAGCGCTGGCGCTGCCAGATCCAGTCGATCAAGGCCCCAGCGCCCAGGAGCGCCAGAACGCTGAAGATCAGGGCCTTCAGCATGATCATGGCCGCCGCGAGCATGGCCAGGGGATCGAGGCCGGCCAGCTGTTCGAAATCGTTGACGTGCGGCTTCACGCTGAGCCAGACGACAAGGCCGGTCAGGCCGAGCTTCAGCAACGACTTGCCGAAATTGACCAGGCCATCCACGCCGAACATGCGCTGCAGGCCCTTCATGGGCGAGATGCGGCTGAAGTCCGGCGCCAACTTGCCTGGGCTGAACATGAAGCCGGTCTGGATCAGATTACCGGCCACCCCGGCGAAGGCCGCGGCGCCCAGCACTGTGACGATGGCTGGCGCGGCGGCCGAAAAGGCGTGCCGCATCACCTGCGCCGCCCCGCCATTTTCCAGGTCGAAGGCGTCGGGGCGCTCGATGTAGGGCCTCAGCTGATCGGCCAAGTCGTGCGACAACCTGGTTCCCAGGAACAGCAGCACCGAGGTCGCCCCGGCCAGTGACGCCCACGCCGGCAGGTCGTGCGACTTGGCGACGTCGCCCTGTTTGCGCGCCTCCTCGAGTTTGCGCGGGGAGGCTTCTTCTGTCTTGGAGCCGCCATCGGCGTTCTCTTCCGCCATGGGGGTCCCCTAGATGAACTGACGCACGAAGGCGTCGTAGTGCTGTAGCCAGACTAGGCCCATGCCGCCCAAGCTGAGGGCGAAGATCGACAAGCCCAGCAGCAGGCTGAGCGGCGTGGCGACGAAAAACACCTGGAACTGAGGCATGGCCCGCCCCACCAGGCCCACGGCGACGTTGAACACGATCGAGAACACCACCACGGGCGCCGCCAGCTGCAGGCCCAGCGCGAACATCTTGCCCACGGTCTCGGCCGCCATCATGCCGGCATCGTTCAGCATCAGCGGCTTGGTGGGCGCGAACACCGTATAGCTGTGGGCGATGGCGGCGATGAACATCTGGTGCAGCGGGGTGTCGAAGATCAGGGTCACGCCCAGGATCGACAGGAAGGTCCCCAGCGTGGTGCTGGGCGTGGCCTCCATCGGATTGGCGGTCTGGGCGAAGGACAGGGTGGTCTGGATCGAGACCAGTTCGCCCGCCGTGGTCAGGGAGCCGATGAAAAGGCGGATCAGGCCGCCGAGCATCAGGCCGATCAAGGTCTCCTTGATCACCGCGCCGGCCATGGCCCCGACGCTGTCGGGAACCGGCGGCAGGCTGGGCTCGACGATGGGCCCAAGGCACAAGGCCAACAACAGGGCCAGGGACAGGCGCACGCGCGCCGGCACATAGCCCTCGCCGATGCCGGGGATCAGCATGCAAAGGGCCCCGACCCGGAACAGGATCAGCCCCGCGACCCAGACCTGACGGGCGGTGGCGAAGCTTTCCACCGCTACATGCCTGCGATGCGGGCCGCGATCTGGCGCATGAAGCCGCTCATCAGCGCCCCCATCAGCGGCAGGAAGATCAACAGCGCCATGAAGATGGCCAGGATCTTGGGCGCATAGACCAGAGTCGCCTCCTGGATCTGGGTCAGGGCCTGGAAGATGCCGACGGTGACCCCCACGACCAGCCCGACCAGCAGCACCGGCGCGCAAAGCTGCAGGGTGAGCCAGATCGCATCGCGCCCGACATCCAGTACTTCAGCCCCTGACATGCGCGAGCGATTCCCTGACCTTGGCGGCGAGACACGAGTGGTGGAGGGCCGCAGTGTCCCCGGATTATGGTTAACGGCCCGCTAAGGATTGCGGCTGCGACATCGTGGAGCCCACCCACTCCCGATCTTCCCGGCGAATGCCGGGATCCAGATCGTAAGGCGCAAACCTAAGGGCTGAGCGTCTCATAAAGATCCGCCCACTCTGGATTGGCCGCTTCGATCAGCGCCAGCTTCCAACTCCGCCGCCATTCCTTGATCCGTCGCTCGCGAATGAGCGCCGCCTCGCGGGTTTCAAAGGCCGCGCACCCCACCAGCCGGCCGCAGCTATATTTCGCGGTGAAACCCGGAATCGCTCCTGACTTGTGTTCCCAGACGCGCCGAGCGAGATCGTCGGTCATGCCGGTATAGATCGTCCCATTCCGCTGGTTGGCGACGATGTAGACATGGAAAACCACGTTCGGTCAGCGCCTCACGATCTGGATCCCGGCATTCGCCGGGAAGGACGGGGTGAAGGAAGACGCGCAGTTCGCTTGGGCGGCCGCTCCTCCAACTTCCCGCAGCCCTCTCCGTCTCCACCGGCGCGGCGCCATTTACGAACGAAGCAAGAACATTTCTGTCACCAAAAGTCAAGCTTCGACTGCGCTGGAAGCGGACGTTCGGAAGGGGGCGTATGGGTGGAAGGACTAAACCGCTAGCGCAGTAGTGCTCAGCTTTAAGTGGATGAGTGACGGGAGCCTCCTGTCTGAAGAAGAGCGTGATTGGGTCACGC
>FSWM01001224.1_pt1 | contig 14852 bp, 12 predicted proteins | sample 1637841 | NCBI WGS metagenome assembly FSWM01 (sample SAMEA3914789, study PRJEB12502) | metagenome | biome: forest; material: soil | place: Canada | collected 2011-07-03 | depth 0.3 m | reverse complement strand
GCCACGGTCCTGGGCCACGGTCCTGGGCCACGGTCCTGGATCGGCCTCGCGCGACCGTCCGGGACGAGATGGCTCAGGGAGCGGGCTGCCTCAGGCCGCGCCGTGCGCGGCGAAATAGAGCCACAGCAGGCCGCCGCCGCCCACCAGGATACGCCAGATGGCGAAGACGGCGAAACCATGCTTGGACAGGAAGTCGATGAAGGTCTTGATCGCCAGCAGCCCTGCGGCGAAGGAGACCACGAAGCCAATCGCGATCAGACCCGCATGGCTCATATCGATGTCGTGCCGGCTCTTCCAGGCGTCCAGGGCGAAGGCCCCGGCCATGGTGGGGATGGCCAGGAAAAACGAGAACTCGGCCGCCGCCCGGCGGTCCACGCCCAACAGCAGCGAGCCGGCGATGGTGGCGCCCGAGCGCGACACGCCCGGCACCAGGGCCAGGCATTGGGAGATCCCGATCAGGAACGACTTGAGCGGCGGAATCTTCTCGGAGCTCTCGATCACCGGCGCCGGATGGAAGCGGTCGAGGATTCCCAGCACCAGGCCGCCGATCAGGAGCGACCAGCAGATCAGTTTCGGGCTCTCGAACAACACCTTCTTGATCACGTCATGCAGGCCAAAGCCCAGCACCATGGCCGGGATCAGGGCGATGGCGAGACTGAGAACAAACCGGCGCGCGGCGGGATCGGACGGCAGGCGGATGAACACGCCCCACAGCCTGTGGAAATACAGCACCACCACCGCCAGGATCGCCCCCATCTGGATCAGCACGATGAAGGTGTCCCAGAACCCGTCGGGCAGGCCGAGCAGCATTTTGGCCAGCAGAAGATGGGCGGTCGACGATACGGGAATGAACTCGGTGATCCCCTCGACCAAGCCAAGCAGGATCGCAATCAAGCCGTCGTGCGTCATAAGCGCCCCTTCGCCGTTCAAATCATGTTCGCGGATATAGCCGCCCCAAAGGCAGCGGTCTCATTCTATTGCGGCGACATCTGGTCATTTGCGACCTGACGCCTGCCTGACGCGCGATATTCCGACGCTCAATCCAGCGCCGGACCGGTATAGCGCGCCCGTGGCCGGATCAGATGTCCGGTCTGGACCTGCTCCAGGGCGTGGGCAAGCCAGCCGGCGCAGCGGCCGGTGGCGAACAGCAGGAAGGCCGCGTCCTCGGGCAAGCTCTGCGCGGCGACCAGGCCGGTGAGGGCGTAGTCGACATTGGCGATCTGTCCCGTGGCGGCTTCGGTGGCGCGGCGGACCGCTTCGAAAACCGGCGGCGGCTCAAACGCCTCCAGCAGATTGCGGGCGCGCGGATCGCCACCGGGATACAGGGGATGTCCAAAGCCCGGGATCGGCTGGCTCAAGGCCAGTCGCCCGGCCACCGCCGCTTCCGCCCCCAACCGCTCGGCCTCCAGCATGAAGGCCTGGACCCGGGCCGCCATGCCGCCGTGCAAGGGGCCTGACAGGGCCGAGAGGCCCGCCAGGGCGGAGGCGGCCAGGGACGCGCCGGTGGAGGCCGCCACCCGGGCGGCGAAGGTCGAGGCGTTCAGCTCATGATCGGCCAGCAGCACCAGAACGCGCCGGATCAGGTCGGCGCCGGCCGCGTCCTGGCTCCAGGCGGCGGCCAGGCGGGTGTGGATCGCTCCCTCGCCGGTCTGCCCCGCGACGGCGTCGGCGAACAGGTTGAGCAGGGTCACCGCCTCGGCGGCGAGGGCCATGGGCGAGCGGCCCCGCGCCGGCGCATCGGCGCCCGCCCGGGCCGCCATGGCCGCGAACACCCGCGCCCGGCCGCTGGCCGCGACGGGCGGCGGATCAGCGCGCCGCCGCTTCAGCGCCACCCCATCGCCGCCGCGCAAGAGCCGCGCCACCCCTTCCAGGGTTTCGGTCTCGGCCAGGGTGGCGGCGTCCCGTCCTCGATAATAGAGGCGGCCATGGCGCACCGTGGTGATGGCCGAGGCCAGGACCGGCTCGCCCCAGGCGATGGCGTCCTCCGCCACCAGGGCCGCCTTGCGTCCCCGAACCTTGCGGATCGACAGCCGGTCGACGTCCTCGGCGCGATAGAGGCTCTTGCGCGGGTCGCCGCCATCGGCCCGCGCCTCGATCCGCCCCCGGCTGACATAGGCGTAGAGGGTTTGCGGGCGCACGCCCAGGCGGGCTTGGGCTTCGCTGGAGGTCAACCACTCGGGCATCGTCGGCTCAACATTGATTAGATTGATCAAGATTGACGATATCATGGCTTCGCTGGAAAACCAGGCGGAAATCAAAGGAGATGTCCGATGTCCAACGGCCTGGAAGGCGTCGTCGCGGCCGACACCATATTGTCTGAAGTCGAGGGCGAGGCCGGCCGCCTGATCATCCGCGGCCGGTCTCTGGACGATTTGATCGGCCATACCCGCTTCGAACAGATCGTCGCCCTGCTGTTTGAGGGCTTTTTCGCCGACCTGCCGGACGAGGCTGGGCTGGCCGAGGCCCTCGGCCGGGCGCGCGCCGAAATATTTCGCGAAACCGCCGCCCTGGATGCGGCCCTGAAGGGTCTTGGCCCCATAGAGGCGGTCCGCGCCCTGACCGCGCGCCTGCCGGATGGTGACGATCTGTCGACGGCCTTGCGGCTGATCGCGGCGCCGGCGGTGTTCACCCCCGCCGTGACCCGGGCGCGTCAGGGTCTCGCCCCGATCGCTCCCGACCCAGGCCTCAGTCACGCCGCCGACATCCTGCGCATGGTCAGGGGACAGCCGGCGACGGCGGCCGAGGCGGCGGGGCTGGACGCCTATCTGGTCACGGTCTGCGACCATGGCCTCAACGCCTCGACCTTCGCCGCCCGGGTGATCGCCTCGACCCGCGCGGGTCTGACCTCGGCCGTGGTCGGCGGGATCAGCGCGCTCAAGGGACCCCTGCATGGCGGCGCCCCGGGGCCGGTGATCGAGATGCTCGACGACATCGGCCGGCCGGAGCGGGCGCGGGCCTGGATCGAGGCGGCGCTGGACCGGGGCGACCGGCTGATGGGCTTCGGCCACCGGGTCTATCGCGTGCGCGACCCGCGGGCCGACGCGCTCAAGCGGGCGGTGAAGATGCTCGGCGAAAGCTCCAAGATCCTGCCTGGCCGCCTGGCCTTCGCCGAGGCGGTGGAGGACGCCGCCCTGGAGATCCTCAAAGCCCGCAAGCCAGACCGATCGCTGCAGACCAATGTGGAATTCTACACGGCCCTGTTGCTCGAAGCCCTGGCGTTTCCGCCGGAAACCTTCACCTGCGTCTTCGCCATGGGACGCGTGGCGGGCTGGATCGCCCACGCCCGCGAGCAGCTGGCGGGCGGCCGCCTGATCCGGCCGCAATCGCGCTATGTCGGCCCTGCGCCCCGGATCGCCGCCTAGCAGCGTTACGCGGGTCGGATTTGTTTCGTAATTATAACGAGCAAGCAGTCTGGCCTAAACCTTGCCCTAATATTCGGCGGCTAGGGTGCCGGCGAAATTGGCGCCTGGACCCTATCGCTTGCACATCGATCTCATCCGTCCCAGCCAGCTATCCAACGCGGACGCGGCGACCTGGAGCAGGCTTCAGGCCGCCGATCCGGGGTTGGACAGCCCGTTCCTGGGCCCCAACTGGGCCCAGGCCGTCGAGCGAGCCCAGGGCGGCGAGCGCTCCGGCGTGCGCGTGGCCCTGCTGCAGGACGGCGGCGGCGCCAGGGGCTTTTTCAGCGCTCGCCAACGCGGTCCCATCGCCATGCCCGTCGGCGCGCCCATGTGCGACTATCAGGGACTGGTCGCCGATGCGGGTCTGCATGTGGACGGTCGCCAGCTGCTGGAAGCGCTCAAGGTCGATCGGCTGGATTTTTCGCATATGCTGGCCGAGCAGCCGGCCTTTTCGGCCCATCTGCGCGGCCTCGATGTCTCCCACGGCGTAGACCTGTCGGCCGGCTATGCGGCCTATGTGGCCGAACGGCGCGCCCAGACCGGTCTGCTCAAGGACTTGGACAAGCGCCGGCGCAAGGCCGAGCGCGAGGTCGGGCCGGTGGTGTTCGAAGCCTATTCCCGCTCCCAGGCCGCGTTCGACAAGCTGATTGCGTGGAAACGCCAGCTGATGCGCGCCACCGGCCAGACCGACCTGTTCGAAGCCGACTGGCCCCTGCGTCTGCTCAGCGACCTGTTCGCCAGCCGTGATCCGGACTTCGGCGGCGTGCTCTTCACGCTCAGCATCGGCGACCAGCTTGTGGCCGCCCACCTGCACCTGCGCGGTCGCCACACCGTCCATGCCTGGATCATCGGCCACGACGAGGCCATGGACCGCTTCTCGCCGGGCCTGCTGCTGTTTCAGGACATTCTGAAATGGATGGACGATACGCCCTACTGGTATCTGGACTTCGGCCCGGGCGACTACCGGTTCAAGCATCAGTTCGCCAATGCCCGCCAATCCATCGGCCACGGCTTCGTGGGCCGCCTGTCCACCGCCGCCCTGGTCCGCGAGGCCCAGTACCGGGTGCGGGGTCTGGCCGAGCGTTTCGACCTCGGCGAGGTTTCCTCCCTGCCGGGCAAGGCCATGCGGCGGCTCGACCTCTGGCGCGGACTGAAATAGAAGGCCCGCACCCCGGGCAGCGCCGCAGGGCTTCCCCTTCACCGGCCCACGCCTTAGGTTGCACGGCCTTTTACCCCGGTTTCCTGATCCCATGACCCTGACCTTCGCCCAGATCGAAGCCGCCGCCGAGCGGCTCGCGGGCCAGATCGAACGCACACCTTGCCGTCACTCCAAGACCCTGTCGCGGATCACCGGGGCCGAGGTGTGGGTCAAGTTCGAAAACCTGCAGTTCACCGCCGCCTACAAGGAGCGCGGAGCCTTGAACAAGCTGCTGCAGCTGACCGAGGATCAGCGCCGGCGCGGGGTGATCGCCGCCTCGGCGGGCAATCATTCCCAGGGCCTGGCCTATCACGCCCAGCGCCTGGGGGTGCCGGTGACCATCGTCATGCCCAGGGCCACCCCGTTCGTGAAGGTGCAGCAGACCCGCGATTTCGGGGCCGAGGTGGTGATCGAGGGCGAGGGCTATGACGAGGCCCAGACCCTGGCCATCCGCCTGTGCGACGAACGCGACCTGACCTTCGTGCATCCGTTCAACGACATCGACGTCATGGCCGGCCAGGGCACCATCGCCCTGGAGATGCTGCAGGATGCGCCGGACCTGGAGATACTGCCGGTGCCCATCGGCGGTGGCGGCCTGATTTCGGGGGTGGCCACGGCCGCCAAGCATATCTCGCCCAATATCCGCATCTTCGGCGTCGAGCCGGCGACCTTTCCCTCGTTCACCGCTCGCATGCGCGGCATGAACACGCCCAATTCCGGCAGCACCATCGCCGAAGGGATCGCCGTCAAGACCGTGGGCGATCTCGGCTACGCCATCGCCCGGCCGATGATCGAGGATGTGCTGCTGGTCGAGGAACCCTTCTTCGAGCGGGGCATCGCCCTCTATTGCAACGTCGAAAAGACGGTGGCCGAGGGCGCCGGCGCTGCGTCCCTGGCCGCCTTGCTGGCCTATCCGAGCCTGTTCAAGGGCCGCAAGGTCGGGCTGATCCTCACCGGCGGCAATATCGACACCCGGCTCCTGGCGTCCGTGCTGACCCGCGAACTGGTCCGCGAGCAGCGCATCGTCTCCCTGCGCATCATCGGCGACGACCGTCCGGGCCTGCTGGCCAATGTCTCCTCGGTGATCGGCTCCATGGGCGGCAATATCATCGAGGTGGCGCACAACCGCCTGGCCCTGGACGTGCCGGCCAAGGGCGCCGAATTCGATGTGATGATCGAAACCCGCGACGCCCGCCACACCGACGAGATTGTCGACGCCCTGCGCGAACGGGGCTATCCGCCCCGTCGGATCTGAATTCGCCAACCTTTCGATCGGAGCCTGCCCGTGACCCGCCTTCTCACCGTGCTTGGACTGACCCTGGGCCTGGTCGCCTGCGGCCCCAACAGCAAGGCCGCCCAGGACAATCTGCAGACCGCCGCCAGCTTCATGGCCGCCAATGGCAAACAGCCGGGCGTGGTCACCCTGCCCGACGGCCTCGAATATAAGATCGTCTCGTCCGGCCCGGCCGACGGCCCCAAGCCGACACCGCAGGACGAGGTCAAGGTGCATTATGAGGGCCGGCTGCTCGGCCCCGCCGGCAAGCCGCTGGAGGGCACGGTGTTCGACAGCTCGTTCCAGCGGGGGACGCCGGCCGATTTTCCACTGAACGGCCTGATCCCGGCCTGGATCGAAGCCTTGCAGCAGATGCGCCCGGGCGATGAGTGGCTGCTGTTTGTGCCGCCGGCCCTCGGCTATGGCGACAAGGAGACCGGCCCGATCCCCGCCAACAGCGTGCTGGTGTTCCGTATCCGCCTGATCGGCGTCCTGCCCCATCCGGGCGGCGCGGTGATGGGGTAGGTGAGTCCCCCTTCTCCTGTGAGGGAGAAGGGAAAGCCTCAGACCGTCGCCGAAACGCCGGTTTCGCTAAGCCATTCCAGGATCTTCTGCTTGGGCATGGCGCCGACCTTCATCGCCGCCATCTGGCCGCCGCGGAACAGCATCATGGTCGGGATGCCGCGCACGCCGTAGCGCGAGGGCGTGGTGGGGCTTTCCTCGATATTGAGCTTGGCCACGGTGACATAGTCGGCCAGTTCTTCGGCGATCGCTTCCAGGGCGGGGGCGATCTGCTTGCACGGGCCGCACCATTCGGCCCAGAAATCGACCAGAACGGGTTTGTCGGCCTTGAGCACGTCTTGCTCGAAGGATTCGTCGGTGACCTTGACGGTGCTCATGGGAAGCCATGTCCTTTGTGGGCGGATCACCCCGAAAGGGGGTCAGGCGTGGCATCTAAGCAGACCCGCTCCCCGGTTCAACCGCTTGCGCGCAACTCGGCCAGGGTCTGGGTCATGATCTTTTCTGGCGCCGCCATCAACTTTGGTCCGTCGGTCCATACCAGGGCGGCCTCGATCCGGCGGCCCGGGAAGATCTCGGACAGCACCGCCCAATAGAGGGCCATCTGCACCCGATAGGCGCGGTCGGCCTCTTCGAACCGGCGCGGGGCGGGACGGTTGGTCTTGTAGTCCACCACCAGCACCCGGTCGGCCTCCACCACCAGCCGGTCTATGCGGCCGGAAATCGCCAGGCCCGGCGGCAGGCCGGCGGCCGCGCCGGCTATGGCCACCTCGGCGCGCGAGCCTGGCCCGAATACGGCGGCGAACCGGGGGTCCTCCAGCACCGCCAGGGCGGCGCTGGCCATCTCCTCGCGCTGGTCGGGGGCCAGGTCCGGCTCGCGCCGCAACAGCGTGGCCGCGGCTTCGGCGCGCTCGTCCAGGGGCAGGTCCGGCAACAGCTGCAGCAGGCGGTGGATCAGCACGCCGCGCCGATAGCGGCCCAGGCCCGCCCGTTCGGACAGGGGCGAGCTGGACGGCCCCCGCTCCGCCTCGGCCAGGGTCGAAGGCGAGGCGTAGCGGGTGGCGGCGGCCGGGGCCGGCGCGACCTGGCGCGCCCAGGCGGGCAGGGGCGACGGCGTCTTCAAGGACGCTGCCGCGGCGGCCACGGCCCGTGGATCGGCGCCGAAGCGGGTCACCTGGGCCTCATCACCCTCGCCGACCTGCCGCGCGCGCTCGGCGATCTCGGGGCGGTCGAAGGCCCGGGCGGCCATATCGCACCAGCTGCCCTTGAAATACTGGTCCTTGGTCCTGACCCCGCACAGCACCAGCCGGTCGCGGGCGCGGGTCAGGGCCACATAGAGCAGCCGCAGGCTCTCGCCGGTCGCCGCCGCCTCGCGCGCCGCCCGCGCCGCCGCCGAGGCGGGACAGTCGTCGGCCTTGCGTGGCGCCCACAAAAACCCGCCGCCCTCGGCGTCCAGCAGGGGCCCGCCCTGGGCGCCGGCGCGGGTGGTGGTGTCGGGCAGGAAGACGATCGGCGCCTCCAGCCCCTTGGCCCCGTGGGTGGTCATCACCCGCACCTCGCCCTCCTCACGGCCGGAGCTGTCCTCCTGCTCGCGCTTGACCTCGATTTCGGTGGCGGCCATGGCGTGGAGGAAGCGTTCCAGGTCGTGGATCCCGGCCTGCTCCAGGCTCAGGGCCTGGCCGAGAAAGGCGTCGATGGCGTCCTCGGCCTCGCGGCCCAGCCGGGTCAGCATGCGCGCCCGCATCGAGCGGCCCTCGGGATCCAGCCGGCTCAGCAGCCGGCCATAGAAGTCGAACGGCGGCCTGGCCGAGGCCTCGGTCAGCGCCCAGGCGAAAAAGTCCCGCGCGCGCCCCCAGTCCGCCCGCTCGTCCGCCCGGCGCTGCAGGGTTTCCCACAGCGAGCCGGTTCGGTCATAGGCCAGGTCGAACAGGCTGGCCTCGTCGACCTCGCAGAACGGGCTGCGCAGCAAGGCCGCCAGGGTCAGGTCGTCGGCGGTGAAGCGGGCGAAACGGCCCAGGGCCATCAGGTCCTGGAACACGATATGGTCAGACAGTTTCAGCCGGTCGGCGCCGCCCACCGGCACGCCCTCGCGCTTGAGGGCGCGGATGATCTCGTGGAACAGCACCCGTCGGCGGCGCACCAGGATCAGGAAGTCCCCCGCCCTGGCCGGCCGCCAATCGCGGCTCTCCCGGTCCAGCACCGCCTCGCCGCGGGCGATGGCGCCCTTGATCGCCTGGGCGATCCGGCGGGCGAGCTTCTTGTTGGCGCTTTCCGGCGGCTCGATATCCACCGGCGCCCAGGCGTCCTGCTCTTCGAAGGGTTCGCTTTGCTCCAGCGGCCACAGATCCACCGCGCCATGGCCGGCCGCGCGCCTGGCCAGGTGGCGGATCGGCGCCGCATCGGCCGCCTCCGTCGGCCTCAGCCCGGCCGCCGCCTCCGGATCGGCGAAGACGGCGTCGACGAATTCCAGCACCTCCGGCGTCGAGCGCCAGCTTTCCTCCAAGGGCACGGGGCGGAACAGGCGGCCGGCGTCTTCAATCCGCCGTCGATAGGCGCCGCGTTCGGCCAGGAACCGTTCGGGTCGCGCGCCCTGGAAGGAATAGATCGACTGCTTTTCGTCGCCCACCGCGAACAGGGTCCGCTCGCGCAGGCCGCCAAGGCCGGAGCCGGCGAAGAACTCCTCGGTCAGGGCCGACAGGATCTCCCACTGATCGGGCGCGGTGTCCTGGGCCTCGTCCAGCAGGATGTGGTCGATGCCGCCGTCGAGCTTGTACAGCACCCAGGCGGCGTCGGCGCGGCGGGTCAGCAGCGCCTCGGTCCGCGCGATCAGGTCGCCGAAGTCCAGCCCCCTGGCCACCCCCTTGGCGCCCTCATAGACCTCGGCATAGGTGAGGGCGAGGGTCAGGGCGTGGACGGTGTCGCCGGCGATCCGCGCCGCCTTCACCCGGCCCACGGCCTCGCGCAGCCGCGCCTGTTCCTGCTGCAGCCAGTCGCGGGCGACGGCCTCGACCGCGTTGGTGGCCATCTTGGCGCGCGGCTCGCCCGTGGCCGTGCTGAACAGGCTCCAGACCTCGGCGAAGGGGGTCTGTGGACCCATCGCCCGCATCAAGGCGCCCCGGGGCTGGTCGCTGGCCGGGGTCCCGGCGCTCAGCGCCTCGGCTGTGCGCCGCCAGGCCGGCCAGTCGATCCCCGCCACGGCTTCGGCCTCGATCGCGGCCGGGTCGGCGGGATGGTCGAAGCCGCATCGCTTCCAGACGTCAAGGGCGTAGGCGCCGCCGTCGCAAGCCTCCACATAGGCGCGGATCGCCGCCCGGCGGGTTTCGAAGCCGGCGAACATGGCCAAAAAGCCGCGCCAGTCCAGCTCCACCGAAAAATGGCGATAGGCGCGGCCCACCGGCCCGTCCGGCTGGGCTTGGGCGAATTGCGCCACCGCGTCCCGGGCATAGTCGGAGACCTGGGCCGCCGCCGCGTCCTCCAGCACCTGGAACCCCGGGGAGACGCCCGCCTCGAGCGGGAAGCGCCGCAGCAGCTTTTCGCAGAAGGCGTGGATGGTCTGGATCTTCAGCCCGCCGGGGGTCTCCAGGGCGCGGGCGAACAGGGCGCGCGCGTCGGACAGGTTCGCCGGCCGCTCGTCCAGTTCGTCCAGCTTGTGGGCCAGGACGGGGTCGGGGGCCACCGCCCAGCCGCCCAACTCCTCGAACAGCCGCCGCTGCATCTCCGCCGCGGCCGCCTTGGTATAGGTCACGCAGAGGATGGCTTCGGGCTTGGAGCCGCGCAGCAACAGCCGCGCCACTCGCTTGACCAGGGTCGAGGTCTTGCCCGAACCGGCGTTGGCGGTGACGAACACCGAGGCGGCGGGGTCCGAGGCCAGAACCTGGGGCTGAAGGACAGGGCTCATGCTGGGACAATCCTACGGCCTGTAGGCCAATAGCCAAATCAATCGAATTAACACCGCTCATCCCCGCGAAGGCGGGGATCCAGATTCATCTAATGTTTTCATCGGGTTTCACCTGGATCCCCGCCTTCGCGAGGATGAGCGCGAAATGAGGACGGTGCAGTTAAATGTCCCTAAGGGCTGAATTAAACCGCTTCCGGTGTCTCCGCTTGAGCGATGAAACTGATCCCGCGCCGTTCCGGCCCGAACAAGGTCAGGCCGGCGATGGCGAAGGCCGTGATCCCCACCATCAGGGCCAGGGCGAAGCCGTAGTCGCCGCCCCTGGCTTCGGCGATCCTGGTCTGCCAGACGATGCAGCCCGAGGCCAGGATGTTGCCGAGCTGATAGGCGAAGCCTGGAAAGGCGCCCCGAGCGTCGGCGGGGGACAGCTCGTTCAGATGCACGGGGACCACGCCCCAGGATCCCTGCACGCAGACCTGCATGGCGAAGGCGCCCAGGGCCAGCAGGCCAACCGTGTGGGAAAAGGCCCAGAGGGGCAGGATCAGGATCCCCAGCAGCGCGGCGATCATCATCGCCCGCCGCCGCCCCAGCCGCTCGGACCAGGCGCCGAAGGTCAGGCCGCCGGCGATGGCGCCGACATTGCCGATCATGGTCAGGAGCCCGGTCGTCTGGGTGTTCAGGTGGTGCTGTTTGCTGAGGAAGGTCGGATAGAGATCCTGGGCGCCGTGGCTGAAGAAGTTGAACGCGGTCATCAGGGCCACGGTGTAGAGCGCCATCTTCCAGTGCTTGCGGAACACCCACAGGCCGCAGAGCGCGATCGGCGCGTCGACGAAATAGACCCAGCGCAGCATGGCGTCCTTGTTCAGCGCCCCCACCAGGGCCGGCCCGACGGCGACCCCGACCGCGACCAGGCTGATCAGCCCCAGCATCGGCAGGCTGCGCCGGGCCGGAGGGTGGGCCTGGGCCTCGAAGGCCGGCGATTCCTTCACCCCCATGCGGATCAGGACGATGACCAGGGCCGGGGCGATGCCGACCATGAACATGCCGCGCCAGCCGATGCGATCGAACAGGAAGAAGAACACCAGCGAGGCCAGCAGATAGCCGGCCGCATAGCCCTCCTGCAGCAGGCCCGACAGAAAGCCCCGCGCCTTGGGCGGGATCGATTCCATCACCAGCGACGCGCCGATGCCCCATTCGCCGCCCATGGCGAACCCGAACAGGCAGCGCAGGATCAAGAGCGTGGTCAGGGTCGGCGCATAGGCCGAGGCGAACTCCAGCACCGAATAGAGCAGGATATCGACCATCAGCACCGGCTTGCGCCCGAAACGGTCGGCCAGCATGCCGAACACCAGCGCCCCGAACGGCCGCGCCGCCAGGGTCAGGGTGCTGGCTATGGCCACCGCCGCCACGTCGGTGTGGAACTCCTTGGCGATGGCGCTGAACATGAACACCATCAGGAAGAAATCGAAGGCGTCCAGAGTCCAGCCCAGGAAGCTGGCGGTCACCGCGCTCCATTGATGGCGATCCAAAGTGCGCAGTTCGGCCGCTAAGGACATGCGATTCGCCCCTCCCGTGGTGTGGGCGAGAGGTTAAGCATCAATCGCAGCGGTGGTGAAAGAATAGGGCGGCGCCAACACAGTTTCTCATCACTAGGTGCTCGGCGCGCCAGGGTGAGGAACCGGGGGGTGAGCGCTAGAGCGTGATGAGATCAAGTCGAGCCGATAGAACGCCGCTCATCCCGGCGAAGGCCCTTAAGCGCTAAGTTTGGGGTTGGCGCGTCTCAAAAGGCCCTTCCCCCTCGATGGGGGAAGGGTTTGGGTTGGGGGTGTTGGCAAGCGGGTCCCGGATTTGACCCTGTTGGGCGACGTCGCCCCCTGCATTCTTCGCCCCACCACTGCGGACACACCCCCAACCCTGCCCTTCCCCCATCGAGGGGGAAGGGTTCCATAGGGTCCAAAAGTCCAAACTTGGCGCCAATGGGCCTGCGCCGGGACGAGCGGGTTTTGGTTTGGCTTCAATTCATCACGCTTCAGGTTGAAGGGCTCAGGGCGATCCGCCCGCAGGCGCGGACCGGCCCACTGATCGCCCCCCAGATCGGCGTGTTGGTGTCGGCGCCGGATCAGCGCTCACCACAGTCCGCGCCACGAACGGCGAACCCTCGATCCCGCTGCGAGCCTCCTCGACCGCCCAGGCCTCGCGGGCCAGGCGGGTCCAGTCGGGCGACAGCTCCAGGTCCTCGCAGATGCGGGCCACGATCTCGCCCATCGGCCGGGCGAGGAGGTCGCCATAGACGTCCTCGTCGCTCAGCCGCTCCCAGGCCAGGCTCGTCAATCGTTCGGCCTCGTCCGGGTCGGCTTCGTCGCCCTCGACCACCCGGCGCACGATGCGGTCGATGCGCCCGCGGCGCGCCTCCAGCGGGTCGTCCTCGGGTTCAGGCCCCACGACGTCCGCCGCCGGCGCACGCACGGCGGCCGTCTCAGCGGCAGCCGCGTCCAGGGCGATCAGGTCCTTGAGCAGCCGCGACTGCAGCGCCAGGGTCAGCCGCACCGCCCGCGCCACGCGCGCATGGGCCATGGCCGGATCGCCCGACCCGCCCAAACCGCCAACACCAGAGTCCTCCGCGCCCCGCTCAGCCAGCGCCAACGCCCGCCGCTCGATCGCCCCGGCGATGCTGAGACCGCTACGGGCGAGCTCGGTCAACATGGCGATCTGCTGCTCCACCACGGCGCGCGCCCGAGCGGGCCCAGTGGTGGCGGCGCTGGCGGCAGCCACGGCCGGTTCGGCGGCGATGTCGGTGGGATTGACGTGAATCATAGAACAAAATGAGAACACATAGGCGGCCAAATGTCAAGCTTGGCCAGCCTGCAGAAGCTCCGTCAGTCACTGAATCAGTCTTTGAACCACGAAGCACACAAAGGACACGAAGAGCGCTCGGGGGACACGACGGGCGATCGGGCTGCATCGCTCGCCGACCTGGCCTGAACTTCGTGTTCTTCGTGTGCTTCGTGGTTCAAGGCCTTGTTAGCCCGACACCCAGCCCTACCCCTCCTCCGCCCAGGCCTTGATCAGCTGGTGGGCGATGGCCATGGCCGGTGGGGCGAAGGTTCCGGGCAGTTCGCCGCGCAGGAGGGTGCGGCACTCCTCGCGGGTGAACCAGCGCACCGCTTCCAGCTCGGTCTGGTCGGGGGCGGCGTTGTCGTCGCTGACCTCGGCGATCAGCCCGATCATCAGCGAGGACGGATAGGGCCAGGGCTGGGTGGAGTGATAGCGCACCGCGGTGGCGGTCAGGCCCGCCTCTTCCTTGATCTCGCGCGCACAGGCCTCCTCGATGGTCTCGCCCGGCTCCAGAAACCCGGCCAGGGCCGAATACATGCCCTTGGGCCACACCGCCTGGCGGCCCATCAGGCAGCGCTCGCCAAAGGTCGGCAGCATGATCACCACCGGGTCGGTGCGCGGGAAATGCTCGGTGCGGCAGGCCTCGCAGACGCGCTTCCAGCCGCCTTCGACGGCCAGGGTCTTCTCGCCGCAGGCCGCGCAGAAGCCATGACGGCGGCGCCATTCGAACATGGCCTTGGCGGTGGCGATCATGGCCGCGTCGGCGGCGGGCAGGCGCAGGGCGATCCCGCGCAGATCCTCGAAACGGCCAAAGCCGGTCAAGGGGCCGCTGGCCGGATCGGCCTCGCCCTCCAGGTCGATGGCGAAGACCGCGGTCTCCTTCCACAGGCCCAGGAACAGGCTGCGCTCGTCGCCGGCGGCCAGCTCGCGGGCCAGGCCCGTGGGCAGATAGGCGATCCGCACGGCCTTGTCGGGGCCATCCGGCGTCTTGGGCGCGTCCTCCACCAGGGGGCGGCCGTTCCACAGGGCGATGACCAGGGAATCCGGGTCTTCGAAACGCGCGCGCACCCAGTCTCGATCGACGCGCCGCTCGCTGCAGCGATCCAGGGGGTTGCCGGCGAAGGTGTTGGTGATGGCGGACAGGGGCATGGAAACCTGCTTAGCAAAGCGCCGCGTCCTGCGCGAGACTTGCATCGCGCGCCGTCAAACGCGATATAGGCCGCGGAGGCTGGCGGCGGGCGGAGTCCTCGCCAATCTGGTCAGGTCCGGAAGGAAGCAGCCACAACGAGTTTCGCTCCGGGTCGCCGTTCAGTCTCCACCCAGCCTTTCACCCGCCGACAATCAGAGTCATCTTGCGCAAGAGCGCCTCTGAGCGTTCGAGTCGCATTGCGCGCGGGTGGCGCCAACCGAGGCCTTGATGGACGACGACCTGCCGGGCGATATCGCGGAACTTGAAGAGCGCGACGACAAGACCTTCTCCATGTTCGGCGATCCCGAGCCCGTGGCCGCGCCGGTCAAGGACGGCGGCGCCTATCAGGTCCTGGCCCGCAAATATCGCCCCCGCACCTTTGAGGACCTGATCGGCCAGGAGGCGATGGTGCGCACCCTGCGCAACGCCTTTTCGTCCGGCCGCATCGCCCACGCCTTCATGCTCACCGGGGTGCGCGGGGTCGGCAAGACCACCACCGCGCGGCTCCTGGCCCGGGCGCTGAACTTCGAAAGCGACACCGT
>FSWM01000659.1_pt1 | contig 14856 bp, 12 predicted proteins | sample 1637841 | NCBI WGS metagenome assembly FSWM01 (sample SAMEA3914789, study PRJEB12502) | metagenome | biome: forest; material: soil | place: Canada | collected 2011-07-03 | depth 0.3 m | reverse complement strand
GATCGCTCCGAGGCAAGTGCTGCGCCGCGTGATCAATCTCTACCGCAATAAGGGCTGGGAGCCGGTGGTGGCGCCAGAACTGGAATTCTATCTGGTCAAGCGCAACACCGACCCGGACTATCCGCTTGAGCCGCCGATCGGCCGCTCGGGCCGGGCGGAAGCCGGGCGTCGGTCCTATTCGATCTCGGCGGTCAACGAGTTCGACAACATCTTCGAGGACATCTACGCCTTCGCCGAGGCCCAGGCGCTGGAGGTCGACACCCTGATCCACGAGGAGGGGGCCGCGCAGATGGAGATCAATCTGCGCCACGGCGATCCGCTGGTGCTGGCCGACCAGGTGTTCCTGCTGAAACGGACCATCCGCGAAGCGGCCATGGCCCACGACATCTACGCCACCTTCATGGCCAAGCCGATCGCGCACGAGCCGGGCTCGGCCATGCATGTGCACCAGTCGGTGCTGTCGAAAGAGACCGGAAAGAACATATTTTCCGACGAAGAGGGGCGGCCGACGCCGGCCTTCTTCCACTTCCTGGGTGGCCACCAGCGCTATGTGCCGGCGGTCACCTGCATTCTCGCCCCTTACGTGAACTCCTATCGCCGGCTGGTGAGGGGCGCCTCGGCCCCGGTCAATGTCCAATGGGGTTATGACAACCGCACGACCGGCCTGCGCATTCCGCCGTCTTCGCCTGGCAATCGGCGCGTCGAGAATCGAGTTCCATCATCCGACGCCAATCCCTACCTCGCCTTGGCGGCGTCTCTCGCTTGCGGGTATCTGGGCCTGATCGAAGCCCTGGCGCCCAGCGAGCCCGTCAGCGGCATGGCGGAGACCGACGAATTCGACCTGCCCGCCGGCCTGTTGGAAGCTGTCGACCTGTTCGAAGAGACCGAGGAGCTGGGCGAGGTGTTTGGCCGCAACTTCGTCACCACCTACGCGGCGGTCAAACGGGCTGAGTTCGCAACCTTCATGCGGGTGATCAGCCCGTGGGAGCGGGAGTTCCTGCTTCTGAACGTGTGACGCCTGTCGGGCGATCCAGAAATCCGAGCATTGCTGGATCTGTTTGTGATCACACGTAGGTGCGGGCGGCGGCCTGATTGCAAAAGCGATCGGACGCCGACCCGCCGCATCTATTTCCAGACGGATTCGGATCGGCGTGGCGCGCTGGACCGGCCTGATTCACAGCCAGGCGCTTGGCGGGTCAACTCATCGTGGTAAACGGGAATTCAGGTTAATGCTCAGCTGGGTGCTGCGACATCTTGCCGTTCGACTGAATAAAATACCGATCTACTAGATCGACCAAGTAGCAGTGGATCTGATGCAAGGTTAATTTCAATTAAGCAAGTCGATACACCCCTATTTTAATGAATGTTGCTTGTATTGGGCATCCTTCTGGAGGTCCGTATGTCCACTGCGTATTACAATTTCACCGGGCAACTAATGGCCACGAGCGCCGCCGCCAGGGCCTGGGTGAATACGACCGGATCTGGACAAACCGTCACGGCCACCACCACGCCGACTCAGTTCGGCGACTCCTATGGTGGGGCTACGCTGGTCGGCGGGAGCGCAGACAGCACCTTTTACATATCGGACAGCTCCGACACGATCGGCGTCTCGGCCACCAACGTCGTCGACACGGTCTATTCCTGGTCCAGCTATGCGCTGCCCACCAACGTCAACAACCTGACGCTGGAATCGGCCCATGTCACCGGCACAGCCAACAGCGGCGCCGACCTTTTGATCGCACTGGCTGCGAGCGACACGCTGATCGCGGGATCCGGGTCTAACGTGCTGGTCGACGCCGGCGCGGGCGGGGACTTCTTCCAGATTGGGGCGAACGCCACCACGGACGTGATCTACGGCTTCCAGACCAGCGGAGGCATGCACGACACCCTGCAACTCAATGGGTCGATGATCGCCAACTTCACCGATCTGCAATCTCATATGACGCAAGTCGGGTCCGATGCGCTGCTGACCCTTTCCTCCACTCAACAGGTGCTGATCCGCGATACCCAAGTCTCGGCGCTGACGGCGTCTGACTTCGCTTTCAGCGTCGACCTCAGCAAGGTCGCCACGACCTTCGACGACGAGTTCAACAGCATCAGCCTGTACAACTCTTCCACCGGGAACGGGACTTGGAAGACCAGCTTCATTTCCGGCAACCAGACCGGCTCCCAGTCGTGGATGAGCCGGACCCTGCAACCGAATCACGAGCAGGAGATCTATGTCGATCCCAGCTACGCCGGCAGCGGGACCACGGCGCTGGGCCTGAACCCCTTCTCGCTCAACAATGGCGTCTTGACGATCACCGCCAGCAATACGCCGACTGCTGACCTGGCCGCCCTCAGCAACTACAAATACACGTCAGGGCTCCTCACCACCGAAAAGTCCTTCTCCCAGACCTACGGCTATTTCGAGATGAAGGCCGAACTGCCCTCCGGACAGGGGGTGTGGCCCGCTTTCTGGATGCTGCCGGCCGACGGCTCGTGGCCGCCGGAACTGGACGTGATGGAGCAGGTCGGCGGCAAGAACGTCTATCAGACCTCGCACTCCGTGGATTCCAGCGGCGCGACCATCGCCACCGGCTTTTCGTCCTATGTCCCGACCAACACCACCGGCTTTCACACCTACGGCGTGCTTTGGACGCCCAAGACGCTGGCCTGGTATGTCGACGGCGTCGAAGTGGCCACCACGGCCACCCCGTCGGACATGAACAAGCCGATGTATATGCTGGTGAACCTGGCCGTCGGCGGCGATTGGCCGGGCTCGGCGCCCAGCAACTTCACCTCCGCCCAGATGGAGGTCGACTATGTCCGCGCCTATAGCCTCTCCAGCCTGAACCTGAGCAGCAACAGCGCCACGGCGCCGGGCCAGATCCAGACCTCGTCCGGTTCAACGTCCCAGCCGGCGACGTTGGCGGCGACCACCACCGCGCCCACATCGGTCGCGGACAGCTACACCGCCAAGGCCGGAACGGCGCTTACGGTCAGCGCAGCTCAAGGGGTGCTGGCGAACGACACCGACCATAACGGCGTCGCGCTCAAAGCCACGCTGGCCACGGGCGGCGCCCCTTCGCACGGCGCGCTGGCGCTCAACTCGGACGGCTCGTTCACCTACACGCCTAACGCCGGGTTCGCGGGGACGGACAGCTTCACCTACATCCCCAGCGACAGTTCCAGCACCGGGACCGCCACGACGGTCACACTGACGGTGGGCGCAACCGCGCCGACCTCCAAGGCGGACGTCTATGCCGTCAAGGCCGGTTCCGCGACGACCGAGGCTGTGGCGCTTGGCGTCCTGACCAACGACGTCGACAACAATGGTCTGGCGCTCAAGGCCGCGCTGGCCACGGGCGGCGGGCCCTCGCACGGCACGCTGGTGCTGAACGCGGACGGCTCGTTCACCTATACGGCGAGCGCCGGTTACGCCGGGACGGACAGCTTCACCTATATCGCCAGCGACAGTCTGGGTTCGAGCGCCGCGACCACGGTCACCCTGAATGTCGGGGCCGCCGCCCCAACCGCCAAGGCTGACACCTATGGCGTCAAGGTCGGCGCGGCGATCACCGAGAGTGCGGCGCAGGGTGTCCTGGCCAACGACGTCGACAACAACGGCCTGAAGTTGACTGCGGCCCTCGCCAGCAACGGGGGGCCGTCACACGGGAGCCTGACGCTGAACGCCGACGGCTCGTTCACCTACACGCCCAATACCGGCTACGCGGGAACGGACAGCTTCACCTATATCGCCAGCGACAGCCTCTCCGCCGGCGCGCCGACCACCGTGACCTTGAACGTCAGCGCGGCCGCGATCGTCACCCATTCGGCCTCATACTCGCTGCGAGAGAACAGCCCGCTGTCGATCGTGGCGTCAAGCGGCGTCCTGTCCTTCGACACGGACAGCAATGGCCAGACGCTCACGGCCACGGTGTCGGCCAAGCCGACCCACGGAACCCTGACGCTGAACACCGATGGCTCGTTAACCTATACGCCCAACAGCGGTTTCTACGGGACGGACAGCTTCACCTATGTCGCAAGCGACGGCTTGACGAGCTCGTCGCCTGTCACTGTGGGGCTGAAAGTCGCTGCGCTGCTCCCCGTGACCCACACGGACTATTTCACGACTGGTGCGGGCCACGCCCTATCGGCCAACGCCGCGAGCGGTGTGCTGGCGAACGACAGCGATCCCAACGGCCTGGCGATGAAGACGACGTTGGTGTCAGGCGGCGGCCCAACGCACGGGACCCTGACCCTGAACACCGATGGATCCTTCGTTTATACGCCAACGTCGGGCTATGCCGGGACCGACAGCTTCAAATACATCGCCACCGACAGCCTGGGTTCGAGCCCGACGACCACAGTCAACCTGACGGTGTCCAAGGCCGCGCCGATCGGCAATGCCGACACCTACTCGGCGACCGCCGGTAAGGCCCTGACGGTCAGCGCCGCCAGCGGCGTTCTGGCCAACGATGTCGACAACAACGGCTTGGCGTTGAAGTCGGTCGTGACCACGGCCCCGACGCACGGTACGGTTATCTTGGATGCAAACGGTTCGTTCACCTACACGCCGACTGCGGGTTTCACCGGAACCGACACTTTCAAATACACCCCTAGCGACGCGCTCAGCACCGGCTACGGCACCTTGGTGACCGTCAAAGTCGGGGCCGCGACCACCACGGCGGCGGCCAGTTCGACCCAGGTCACCACATCGAGCACCACCAGCAGCACGACCTCGTCGAGCTCGGTCCATGTCGCCACCAGTTCGACCGACCACAACTACGGCTCTGCGACCACGATCGACTCGGCCTTCAGCTACTCGTTGGTGGGGACGACCGTCAAAAACCTGGTCTTGACGGGCACGGGCAATATCAACGGGACGGCCAACGACTATGGGAATCACCTGACCGGCAATGCAGGCAACAACATCCTCACGGCTGGCGCAAGCAACGACACGCTCACCGGGGGCGGCGGGACCGACACCTTCGTGTTCAAGGTTCACACCGGCCAGGACATCGTTAGCGGCTTTACGGGCCACGACGTGATCGACATCTCGGCTTTCAAGAACGCCGGCTACCACCCGGTCCTGACGGACGTCGGCTACAATACCGTGATCAGCTTCACCGACGGCGATATGATCACTCTGTTGGGCATCCACAAGGCGCAGTTGATCAGCACCACGGCCGGCTTCACCCATTAAGCCTTGATCTTCGTCCCGATCGGCTGGTCTCTGATACGCTTGCCGGTCGGGACGAAGATGGCGTTGGCCAGGGCCGGGGCCACGGGCGGCAGGCAAGGTCGATGCGCATCACCGGTGGGCGGCCTCGAAACTGCCTGGATGGCTGCCGCGCAGGCCGGTCAGCAGCGGCGGATAGTGGTCGGGCTGATCCTGAGCCCAGCTGGCGGCCCGCTGGGCGAAGGCGGGTCCAGCGCCGAGCGCGCCAACTCCCAGCGCCCCAATGCCGAGCGTGACGCCATTGAGGAAATCGCACCGGTCGATGGCGCGACCCATGCCCAGGGCCGTGTCCTTGTCTGATCTACGCATCGGCGCCGATCCTATCCCTGAAGGCGTACCACAACATCCCCAGCAAATGCAGCGGGCCCCTCAGGGCCGTTCCGCCCGGAAAGGCGAGGGGCTCAACGTTTGCGAAGAGGTCGAAGCGATCTGTCCAGCCGCCGATGGCCTCGACCAGCAGCTTGCCGCCGAGGGTCGAGAGGATCGCGCCCATGCCGGAATAGCCGTGGGCGAAATAGACCTCGCCCTGGCGACCCACATGGGGCAGGCGGCTAGTGGTGACCGAAACGAGGCCGCCCCAGGCATGGTCGATCCTGACCCCTTTCAGGCGCGGGAAGGTCTTTTCCAGGTGTGGGCGCACGAAGGCGGCCATATCCGCCGGAGGATCAGGCGTATAGCGCTCGCCGCCGCCGAACAGGATACGGCCGTCCGGGGTACGGCGATAATAGTTGACCACGAAGCGGGTGTCGGACACCGCCGCATTGGTCGGGATCAGCTCCGGCGCCTCGGCCAGCGGCTCGGTCGCCACCACGTAGTTGGCCACCGGCATGATGCGGCTGTTCACCCGGCCCATCAGCCCGTTCAGCAGGGCGTCCCCAGCCAGGATGGCGTGCTTGGCCCTGACGGCGCCCTGGCCTGTGGAAATGCGGACGCCATCGTCTTGCTGGAGCCCGATGGCGATCGAGTTTTCGAACATCTGGACACCCGCGGTCACCGCAGCGGCCGCGAGCCCAAGCGTGTAGTTCAGGGTATGGAAATGGCCGCCGCGCCGGTCCAGCAGGCCCGCGTGATAGGGCGTGTCGACATGCCGCCGCGCCTGGTCCGCCGTCAGGAATTCGGCGTCGTGATAGTCCATGACCTCGGCCAGGCAGCGGACCTCGGCTTCCAGATGCGCGATATCGCCGGTCTTGACCGCGCCCAGCAGATGGCCGGCCTCGACTAGGTCGCAGTCGATGGAATGCTCGCCGATCAGATAGCCGACCAAGTCGCGCGCCTCCAACGCCAGGTGGAACAGGGCCCGGGCCCGCTCACGGCCATAGATTTGGACCAGCTCGGCGGCGCCCTTGCGCAGGCCGGGGATAATCTGGCCGCCGTTGCGCCCGGAGGCGCCCCAGCCGATCCGGCCGCCTTCCAGCAGCGCCACCGACATGCCGGCTTCGGCGGCATGCAGCGCGGCGGACAGCCCCGTGCAGCCGCCGCCCACCACGACCAGATCCGCCTCGATCTCACCCATCAGGCGCGGATGGTCCGGCGCCGGGTTGGCGGTCGCGACGTAATACGACCGCGGCATCTCCAGGGTCTGGTTTAGGCCCACGATCACACCTTGAGCAGCAGGTGATCGCGTTCCCACGAACTGATCACCCCTTGGAAGGCCTCGAGTTCGGCCTCCTTGATGGCGGTGAAGGCGCGGAAGAAATAGGGACCGAGCAGGGCCTTGACCGGCTCGCAGGCGTTGAACCGCTCCAGCGCGTGTTCCAGCGTCTTGGGCAGGGTGCGGGCGTAATGATAGGCGTTGCCGGTGGCCTGGGCCGAGGGCTCGATCTGCTGCTCGACGCCCAGATAGCCGGCGATCAGCGCCGCGGCGATGGCCAGATAGGGATTGGCGTCGGCGCCGGGCAGGCGGTTCTCAATCCGCCGATTCTCCCGGTCCGAGATCGGTACGCGCAGGCCGCACGAGCGGTTGTCATAGCCCCACTGCACATTGATCGGCGCGCTGTGGCTGGGCCGCATACGACGGAACGAGTTCACGTTGGGCGCGAACAGGGGCGAGATCTCGGGCAAGTATTTCTGCAGGCCGCCGACGAAATGGCGGAACATCTGACTGTCGGCGCCGTCGGGATCGGCGAACAGGTTGACGCCGGTCTCGGTGCTGTTCATCGAGATATGCAGGTGCATGGCGCTGCCGGGCTGGTTCTCCATCGGCTTGGCCATGAAGGTCGCATAGACCCCGTGCTTCAGCGCCACCTGGCGCACGATGCGTTTGAACACCAAGACCTGGTCGGATAGACGCACCGGATCACCGTGCAGGAAGTTGATTTCCAGCTGAGCGGTGCCGCTCTCGTGGATCATGGTGTCGACGTCGAGCTGGGCGGCCTCGGAATATTCGTAGATCAGTTCGATTAGGTCCTCGTATTCGGTGATGGCTTCGAGGCCGTAGGGCTGGGGCGAGGTCTCCGCTCGGCCTGAGCGGCCGGCCGGCGGCGTCAATGGCAGGTCGGGATCGGGGTTGAGGGCTGTCAGGTAGAATTCCAGTTCCGGGGCCACGACCGGCTTCCAGCCGCGCTGGCTATAGAGCGCCAGAACCTGCTGCAGCACCTGACGCGGCGAGGAGGCCCAGGGCGAACCGTCTGTGTGGTGGGCGTCGGCGAAGACGTAGGCCGTGGGCGTTTTGAATCCGGGCGCGACGCACAGGGTTTCGGGGTTCGGCCGCAGCATCATGTCCGGATCGGAATAGGCCTCGTCCTCGTCATCGGTGTCGGCATATTCCCCGGTGACGGTCACCGCGAACACGCTGGAGGGCAGGCGCAGCGAGCCGTCCAGCTCGGCTTGAAGCAACTTGGCCGCCGGGAGGACCTTGCCGCGCAGGACGCCGTTCATGTCCGGGATCAGGCACTCGACCTCGCTGATGCCCCGCTGTTCGATCCATTTCTTCATATCGGACATGAGCGTGCTCAGTGATTTGTGATAGCAGTAGGATCGCCTGTGAGAAGGGTGGGCGTCAAGCCGGCGCGATATTGGATGCCGCCGGCCCCGCTGTCGACTTAATTCTGTGATAGCACGCTGATGGTGGGACTCTGCATCACGCACTGGGAAGGCGTCATGTGATCACACCCTAGTCGCACTAGCCTATCAGAACAGTGGGATCGCCTTTATATGTCATATTGTGGTCGCAAATGCGGGACCCGGCACGCGGAAGGACGAAAGGCTCGATGGCCAACGCCTCGACAGGTAAGAAGCAGCTGACAGCGGGCGGCGAGGTCGAGGAGTTGGAACCGGCGATCGAACCGGTGCTGCATGCCAGCATCTACGAGGATCTTCGCAAACGGATGATCACCGGAAAGATCGTGCCGGGCGTCGGCCTGTCGACCCGAGGACTGGCCATGGAGCTCGGGGTCAGCCAGATGCCCGTGCGCGACGCGTTGAGCCGTCTGGCGGCGGAAGGCGCGGTGGCCATCCGCTCCAAACGCAAGATCGAGGTGCCGCCAATGAACCTTGAGCGGTTCACCGACCTTCTCGATTGCCGCCTGTTGCTGGAGCCCGCCGCGGCGGTCCAGGCATTGCCCCACATCACCCTCGCAAAGATCAAGCAGCTGCGCGAGATCGACGCCGCTCTCGACACCGCCATGGAGAATGGGGATGTCATCGGCTACATGGAAAAGAACTTCGAGTTCCACTTCACCCTCTACCGCGCCAACAATCGGCCGACGCTGAACCGGCTGATCGAGACTCTGTGGCTTCAGTTCGGCCCATTCATGAGGGTGGTCTACGGCCGCTTTGGCACCGCCAACCTGGTCGACCAGCACCGGGTGGCGCTGGACGCCATCGAGGCGGGCGACGCGGAACGACTGCAGCGCGCCATCGCCAGCGACATCGCCGACGGCATGGGCCTGATTGGCCGGACCAGCTGGGCGTAAAGCCGGATCGGGATCAGCGTGCTGTCAGAATCAGCGCTTAAGATCGGCCCATGCAGACCGCGACCGAACGCTATGACCAAACCACAATCGCCCTGCATTGGGCGGTGGCGGTGCTTGTCGCCTTCCAGTGGCTGGGCGCCCATGCCATCGACTGGTTCCCGAAGGGGCCGTTGCGGGTCGACGCCCGCTCTGTTCACATCCTGATCGGCGTGACGCTGGTCGGGGTTCTGGGCTTCCGGCTCTTCTGGAGGCGCGTCCGCGGCGAACGCTTGCCGCCGGCGAATGCGGGCTTGTTGGGCGTGATCGCGCGCGCCGTGCACGGGCTGCTCTACCTTCTGGTGGCGGGCGTGCTGGCGGGCGGGATGGCCACCGAGCTGGTGCGGGGCGACAGCCTGTTCGGCTTGATCAGCCTGCCCAAGATCGGCGCCATGGCGGGGCCGGCGCGCCACGCCCTGGCCGAGCAGATCGGCGGACTGCATGGGCTCGGCGCCAACCTGATCCTGTTCGTGGCCGGGGCTCACGCAGCGGCGGCGCTGGTCCATCATTATGTACTAAAGGATGGCGTGCTGCGCCGGATGGCGTTCGCAAGCCGGTCGGATCAGGCCCGATAGACTTCGCGTCCGCCAACCAGGGTGCGCAACACGCGGCCCTGCAGCTTGCGGCCGTCGAAGGGCGAGTTCTTGGACTTCGACAGCAGGCGGTCGGAGTAGATCACCACCGGCGCATTGATGTCGCAAAGCACCAGGTCGGCTGGGCGCCCCTTGGCGATGCGGCCCGCATCCAGGCCCAGGACTTCGGCGGGCTTGAGCGTCACCGCCGCTATCAGGTCGATCAGCGGTGCGCGCTCATCGTGATGCAGAGCCAGGAGCGCGGGCAGCAGGGTTTCTAGCCCGACAGCGCCCGGTGCGGCCTCTTCGAACGGCAGGCGCTTGTCCTCCGCCGGAGCTGGCGCGTGGGCGGAGACGATGACGTCGATCAGGCCGCTGGCCAGAGCCTCGATCAGGGCCTGGCGGTCGTCCTCGGCCCGGAGCGGCGGCGTCAGCTTGTAGAAGGTGCGATAGTCGCCGATGTCGAGTTCGTTGAAGGTCAGGTGGTTGATCGAGGCCGTGGCCCAGACCTTCACGCCCTTGTCTTTGGCTCGCTTCAGGCTCTCAAGGCTTTCGGCACAGCTGATCTGGTCGACCAGCAGCGGCGCGCCGGTCAGCTCGGCCAGGGCCAGGTCGCGCTCGAGCATGATCCGCTCGGCCATCACAGACACCGCCGGCAGGCCCATGCGGGCGGCGAACTCGCCTTCGGTGGCCGCGGCGCCGGCTGACAAATAGGGGTCCGCCGGGCGGTGGGCGACGAAGGCGCCGAAGCCGGCCGCATAGGCCATCACCCGCCGCATCACCAGCGAATCGACAATCGGCCGGTCGGCGTCGGTGATGTAGAGGGCGCCCGCCTCGCGCATCAGGCCGATCTCGGCCATGGTGCGGCCATCCAAGCCCTTGGTGGCCGCGCCGGCGACGTAGACGTGTACCAGGCCGATGTCGCGGGCGCGGCGCTGGATGAAGTCGACCATGGCCGGCTCGTCGACCACCGGGTCGGTGTCGGGCTGCAACACGACCGAGGTCACCCCGCCGGCCGCCGCCGCCCTGGCCGCGGATTTCAGCGTTTCCTTGGGTTCTGAGCCGGGCTCGCCCGTCTTGACCCTGAGATCGACGAGGCCAGGCGCCAGCAGCACGCCCTCGCAGTCGACCATGTCGATGTCAGGCGACAGGCCGTCGATCGCCGGCCCGCGAATGACGTCGGCGATCACTCCGTCCTCGATCACCGCGCAGCCGGGGCCATCATATCCGCTGGCCGGATCGACCAGGCGCGCGTTGACGAAGGCGATCGGCTGCGAAACGGGCATCATTCGTTGTCCAGGCGCGCGGCCAGCGAAGCCAGCACCGCCATGCGCGCGGCCACGCCCATCTCCACCTGATCCTGGATCAGGCTGACGGAGAGGTCGTCGGCGATATCGGAATCGATCTCGACGCCGCGGTTCATCGGCCCCGGGTGCATGACCTTGACCCCTGGCGCCGCGCAGGCCAGCTTTTCCCGGTCGAGACCAAAGAAGCGAAAATATTCGCGGGTCGACGGGACCAGGGCGCCGGTCATCCGCTCCAGCTGCAACCGCAGCATCATCACCACGTCCGCGCCGCTGATCCCTTCACGCATGTCATGGAATACGACAGCGCCCCAGCGGGCGGCGTCGCGGGGGATCAGGGTCGGCGGGCCGACCACGCGCACATGGGCGCCCAGCATTTGCAACATGATCACGTTCGAGCGCGCGACGCGGCTGTGCATGACGTCGCCGCAGATCGCCACCGTCAGGCCGGATATGTCGCCGAAGGCATGACGCAGGGACAGGGCGTCCAGGAGGGCCTGTGTGGGATGCTCGTGCTTGCCGTCGCCGGCGTTGATCACGCTGCAACCAACCTTCTGCGCCAGCAGCGAGGCGGCGCCGGAGGAGGCATGGCGCACGACCAGCAGGTCCGGCTGCATGGCGTTCAGCGTGACCGCCGTGTCGATAAGGGTTTCGCCCTTGCTCATGGAGGAGGAGCGGGGGCTCATATTGACCACGTCAGCGCCCAGGCGCTTGCCGGCCAGCTCGAACGAGCTTTGGGTCCGGGTCGAGTTCTCGAAGAACAGGTTCATCAAGGTTCGACCCTTGAGCAGGTCGAGCTTCTTGGCCTTCTGGCGATTGAGGGCGACGAAGCTGTCGGCCAGGTCCAGCAGGCGGCCGACCTCCAGGCGCTGCAGGTCGTTGGCGGAAATGAAATGGCGGCGGGGAAACGGGAAGGTCCGATTGCGGACGTCGTCCAATCCTGGGGCCGGCGGTGTCATAAGCCTTGCTTCTAGGCAGGTTCGCGTCCGGAGCCAAGGGGCGGGCGCGCGGCAAACTGCGGATTGAAGGCGATCCATTTCGGTCCCGCTCGCCAGGCGCGGGCGGGTCGTGCTAAGCTTCGCCCTATCGTCGAGTCCCACGATCCGGCGAAGCGTCAGGCGATTTCCTTTCGATGGTCGATCCGACCCCTGTGACCTCCAATTCCCGCATAAGCCTTCGGATCCGCATCGGGGTTGAACTGGTCGCCGCCTTGGCCATTGTCTTCGCGCTGATCCGGTTCGCGGCCCCGACGCTGATGGACATCCGCAGCGATCTGGCCTTCTGGGCTGGCGTCGCCTGTTGGCCGCTGGCGGCGGCGACCGCCGCCGTGGCCGTGGCCTGGATCGTTCGTGACCTCAAAGCCCTCCGCCGCCTCAAGGGCGGCCCGGTCCGGCTGTCCGGACCGGACTGACAGCAAGGGAACATCTCGTGAAAAACCTCATCAAGCTCGCGCTGGCGGGGATCGCCGTGCTGGGGCTCGCCGCCTGCGGCCAGGTCAAGCCGGGCCATGTGGGCATCAAGGTCAACAATTTCGGCTCCAACGCCGGGGTGCAGCAGGAGACCCTGGGCGTGGGCTGGTACTTCACGCCCTTCGGCACCCACATCGAAGAATATCCTGTCTTCACCAATACCTACACCTATTCGGCCTCCAGCACGGAAGGGCGGGCGGTGGACGAAGCCTTCGTGTTCCAGGACAAGTCGGGCCTGGGCCTGTCGGCCGACATCGCGGTCAGCTATTCCGTGGATCCCGCCAAGGCGTCGATCCTGTTCCAGAAATACCGGACCGACACCGATGGCTTGATCGCCGGGCCGATGCGCAACGCCATCCGCGACAGCCTGGTGACCCGCGCCGCCCAGCTTAATGTCGACGAGATCTATGGCCCGCGCAAAGCCGAGCTTCTGAACACTGTCCAGCGTGACGTGCAGAACTTCTTCGCCCCCTATGGCCTGCGGGTCGAGCGGCTGTTCTGGGCCGGCAATGTGCGGGTGCCCGACACCGTGCTCACCCAGATCAACGCCCGCATCGCCAACGAGCAGGAAGCCCTGGCCGCCCAGGCCAAGGTCGCCACCGTCCAGGCCCAGGCCCAGCAGGCCATCGCCGAAGCCCAGGGCAAGGCCCAGGCCCTCAACGTCGAAGGCGCCGCCATCCGCGCCAATCCCGAGGTGCTGCGCATCCGCGCGATCGAAAAGTGGGACGGCAAACTGCCCCAGGTGACGTCGGGCGGCGTGCCGTTCATCAATGTGGAGAAGTAGGGTCCACTACCCTCCCTCGCCGTCATCGCCGGGCGAAGTCCCGGCGACCCATGCCGTTGGCCTGTCGGAATGCGACGGCATAGAGCGCTAATCCCTCGATTTCACGGCATGGATCGCCGCGACAGGCGCGGCGATGACGATGATCGTGAGATTCAGCTTCCCAGCCGGTCCAACGCCCCCTGCAGGATGTAGGCGGCCGCGGCCTTGTCCACGAGGTCGGCGCGCCGTGCCCGCGTCACGTCCGCCTCGTCGATCAGCATGCGGTTGACGGCGGCGCTGGACAGCCGCTCGTCCCAATAGGCGATCACCAGATCCTCGCGCAGACGCAAGAGGTTACGGCCGAAAGCTCGACTGGATTGGCAGCGCGGCCCTTCGGTCCCGTCCATGTTCACCGGCAGGCCGATGACCAGGCCCTTGGCGCCGCGGCTGTCCATCAGCTTCAAAAGATGGCCTGCGTCATCGGTGAACTTGCCCTTGCGGATCAGCTCCAGGGGGCTGGCGATCATACGGGTGACGTCGGAGACGGCGACGCCGATGGTCTTCTCGCCGAGGTCCAGCCCGAACAGGGGCGTCATGGCGGGGAGGGCGGCGGGAAGGTCGGTCAGGTCGAGTACGGGCATGGCCGCAAGCTCATCCACCCGCCGACGGGCCTTGTCAAAGCAAGGCGCAGGCGAGTAACCCGTGCGCTGATAGATCCAGCGCGAAAGATCCGCCCATGAGCATCGACGCGGCGACCGTCAAGAAGGTCGCCAGCCTCGCCCGCATCCGCGAGCCGGAAGACCGGCTCGAGCCCCTGGCGCGTGAGCTGTCCGCCATCCTGCAATGGATCGAGCAGCTGGCCGAGGTCGACACCGACGGGGTCGAGCCCATGACCTCGGTGGTCGAGGCGGCCTTGCCCTGGCGCGAGGATGCGGTCACCGACGGCGGCGATCCGGCGCGCGTGCTGGCCAACGCGCCGCGAGTGGACAACAACTTCTTCGTCGTTCCCAAGGTGGTCGAATAATGAGCGATTTGACCCGGCTGACGCTGAAGGGCGCTATCGATGGCCTGAAGGCCAAGTCTTTCTCGTCACGCGAACTGACCGCGGCCCACGTCAAGGCGGTCGAGGCGGGGCGCCCGTTGAACGCCTATCTCGTCGAAACGCCCGACAAGGCCATCGCCATGGCCGACGCTTCCGACGCCAGGATCGCCAAGGGCGAGGGCGGCCCGCTGGAAGGCATTCCGCTCGGCATCAAGGACCTGTTCTGCACCGAGGGCGTCAGGACCACCGCCGCCTCCAAGATCCTCGGCGACTTCAGGCCGACCTATGAGTCCACCGTCACCGCCAACCTGTGGCGCGACGGGGCGGTGATGCTGGGCAAGCTGAACCTGGACGAGTTCGCCATGGGCTCGTCCAACGAAAGCTCGGCCTTTGGCCCGGTCACCAATCCCTGGCGCTCCAAGGGCTCCAACCGCGCGCTGACCCCCGGCGGCTCGTCCGGCGGTTCGGCCAGCGCGGTCGCGGCCGAGCTTTGCCTGGGCGCCACCGGCACCGACACCGGCGGCTCGATCCG
>FSWM01000907.1_pt1 | contig 14870 bp, 13 predicted proteins | sample 1637841 | NCBI WGS metagenome assembly FSWM01 (sample SAMEA3914789, study PRJEB12502) | metagenome | biome: forest; material: soil | place: Canada | collected 2011-07-03 | depth 0.3 m | reverse complement strand
TTGGCCTTGATCCGCTCGACCTGGTGCTTGACCAGGCCGAAACCGGCCGAGGAGTCGGTGAAGGCCGGGCAGAAGATCGGCGCACCTTCTTCATAGGCGGTCTGGATCAGCGAGCCGGGCTTTTTCGCGTTGCCGGCGGCCAGCCACTTGCCGATCTCGTGGATGAATTCGCGCGAGGAATAGGGGCGCGGCTCCAGCGTGTCGGTGATCGCCTTGATGGCGTGGTCGCAGGCCTGCAGCTCTTCTTCGTCGATATAGGTGTCGTAGATGCGGTCGATATAGAGAGCGCGCAGGTCGCGGTCATCGACGTCCGACTGGGCCTGATAGTGCTTGAAGCCGAGGGCTTCGAAGAAATCCATGTCGATGATCGAGGCGCCAGTGGCCACGACGGCGTCGATCATGCCGTAGCGGATCATGTCGCGATAGACGTGCATGCAGCCGCCCGCGCTGGTGGACCCGGCCAGGGTCAGCCACACCGAGCAGTCCTTGTCCTCGATGGCCATGGACAGGATGTCGGCGGCCCGCGCCGTGTCGCGCGAGGTGAAGCTCATCTTGCGCATGGCGTCGATCACCGGCCGCGCGTCATAGGCGGCGATATCGACATGCTCGATGGTCTTGGACAGCAGTTCGGCCTTGCGGTTGGTTTCGGCGTTCATCTTTCAGGTTTCCCTTGGGGGTGAGCGCCCGTCGTTCGCTATGCTTAAGGCCGGACGGAGCGACGGCCGAAAGCGCCCATCCCATTTTTGGGAGGGTGATGAGGGGGTTTACCCAACGCGGGCCTAACTATCCACCGCTCTTCCCGGCGAATGCCGGGACGAGCGGAGAATTAGAGGCCTACTTCCTGCGCCGCCTTTTGCCCTTGGCCCGCGACAGTTTCACGACATTCGCCGACTCCGTCCGCGGCAGCGGGATCGAGCGGGGCGCAAGGCCATACATCGAGGCCATGGGCGCGTCCGACACCTCGGCCACGTCCAGGTCGCCATAGCCGTTGAAGCGGGTTGTCATGGCCACGCCATAGGCGCCCAACATGCCGATCTCGATATGGTCGCCCTCGCCCACATCCTCGGGCAGCCAGAACGGCCCCGGCATGTGGTCGATGGAATCGCAGGTCGGGCCATAGAAGCGGAACGGCTTCAGCGGCGCGTTCGATTCCTCGCCGTCGCGGATCCGCTTGACCGGGAACGGCCACTTGGAATGCGTCGCGTCGAACAGCGAGCCGTAGGACCCGTCGTTCAGATAGAGCGCATCGCCCTTGCGCAGCTCGACCTTGGTCAGGACCGAGGAGGATTCGGCCACCAGCGCCCGGCCGGGTTCGCACCACAGCTCGGTGGTCTCGTGCACCATCATCTCGGCGAAACCGCGCTCGATGCTGTCCATGTAGTCGGCCAGGTCCGGCGGGATCATACCGGGATAGATCGACGGGAAGCCGCCGCCCACATCGACCACGTCGGCGAACACGCCGGCGCGGACCAGGGCGCGGGAAGCCTGAGACATGGCTGCCTGATAGGCCGTCGGCCGCATGCACTGGCTGCCTACGTGGAATGCCACGCCCATCAGGTCCTGGGTCGCCCGGCGCGCGGCCAGCAGCAGGCCCGGAGCCTCATGCGTCTCGACGCCGAACTTGCCGGCGAGCGGATAGGACGAGCCCTCGGCCTGCACCGCCAGCCGGACCATCAGGTTCAGATCCTTGGCCTGGCCGGTGGCGTCGACGATCTTGGCCAGCTCCTCGTGGGTGTCGAACGAGAAGGTGCGCACCCCGTGGTCGAAATAGGCGGCCGAAATCGCTCGCCGGCTCTTGACCGGGTGCATGAAGGCCATGGTCGAGCCCGGCGCGTGTTCGGCCACCAGCTCGATCTCAGGGACCGAAGCGACGTCGAACCGCGTGAGGCCGGTCTCCGCCAGGGTCTTGATCACCCACGGCGAAGGGTTGGCCTTGACGGCGTAGAGAACGTCGCCTTTGAAGTTCTTCTGGAACCAGGAAGCCGCTAGGGCCACGGCGCCCCGTCGCACGAGTGCGACAGGACGTTCCGGCGACCGCTCACGGACCAGGTCCAGGGGCGAATGGTACGTGTGCAATTCACGTAACCCCCTGCAGATTGTTGAACCCAGGCCGGCGTTAGCAGCGCATGATGGACATCGGGGTCCGCCGGAGCACGCGAGATAGGGTCCTCAGCCCCCGATGTAAAGCGAAAATATGTGACATTAGGTGCCCAATTTGTCGCGCGGCGGTTGCGCACAGGGAGGGGACGCGCGCCTGCCGTGTCGCCTTGCCAAGTTTTGCCAAGCCGTTAGGCTCACGCCATGTCGACGATGAGCATCTCCCTCCCCGAGGCGCTCAAGGCTTTCGTGGACCAGCAGGTCAGCGGGCGCGGCTACAGCACCAACAGCGAATATGTCCGCGAACTGATCCGCAAGGATCAGACCGCAGTGGCAGACCGCAAACAGTGGCTGGCTTCGCTGGACGCCACGCTTGAGCGTTCGCTGTCGGACGCCGCGGCGGGTGACGTCAGGGACGCCACGGAGGTGCTCGACCGCCTCCACGCCAAATACGCCGCCATGGCGGACAAACGCGGCAGCCCGTGAAGGTCGTCTTCACTCGCGAGGCTGAGGAAGGCCTGGAGCGCATCGGCGACTACATCGCCCAGGACAATCCGCGCCGTGCCCTGTCGTTCATCGCCGCACTCAGAGCCGAGGGAGACTGACGAGAAGCTGCCGTTCTCAATTACGGACTTGGGTGGAGATGAGACCTCGCCCCCCTCATTCCGCTCGTCCCGGCGAAGGCCGGCCAGATCATAGAGCGCCGGATGATTGAGTTTTCAGGACCTCGTCTTGCTCTGAAAGGCCTCGCTACAGCGCCAATCCCCGAGCACCGCGCCTTACGATCTGGATCCCGGCCTTCGCCGGGACGAGCGGGTGAATGAGGATGGTCAACCAGGACCAGGAAGCCCGCATCGGGTCGAATGAGGCCCCCGAAGCATGCAGGACCGCGTCAGCGCCCAGGAAACTGAAGCGTGGCGCCCTTGGCTTCGGTCTTGGGCGGCCCCAGCCGGTCGAGGAGGGCTTCGCCCTCGGCTGTGATCTGCCAGCCGCTCGGGTTGCGGGCGGCGAGGCCGAGGTCGGTCAATCCGCGGGCGTCGGCGATCGCGATCCAGCCGACGATCGCGCCCGCCTTCTTTCGGGAAAGATTGCGCAGCGCGTCGAGCTGCCCGGCGGAAAGGGTCGACGGCTCGGTCATCAGCGGCTTTTCAGCGTGCCTCTCAGCGCCAGGATGTCCGGCAGGCGAAGCGGGGACGCCGCGCCGGTGGAACGCGGGTCGTTCAGGCCCTTGCGAGACGGAGAAGCGGGTTGGACAAGTCTGGACATGAAGTCCCTTCGTGCCGGCGCGGACAGGCGGCGCGCATCGACGGCCAGCACTGTGACTTATAGCGCGAAACCCACCCAATAGCTTGCGAAATAGCAAAGGTGGCGATGCTTCGCCCTTGCCGCCGTCGCGAAAGTTTCGCAAGGCTGGATCATTCCCGGCGTCACGGCCCTGGAGGGAATCGCCACGCCCATGACGTCCGACGCCGTGCTGCAGGTTCTCGACGCGTCCACCACCTTCGGGAGCCGCAAGGCGCTAAACGGCGTGTCGCTGCAGGTCGGGCGAGGTGAAATGGTGGCCCTGATCGGGCCGTCGGGATCGGGCAAGTCAACCTTGCTGCGCGCCATCACCGGCCTTGCGCGCATTGATCCAGGCCCGGGCCAGATCACCGCGTTCGGCGAAACCGTGCAGGCGAAGGGCAAGGTCAGCGACCAAGTCCGCAGCGTGCGCGCCCGCATCGGCATGGTGTTCCAGCAATTCAACCTGGTGGGCCGGATCAGCCTGTTCTCCAATGTCGCGCTCGGCATGCTGGGGCGGATCGGCTTCGCCCGCGGCATTCTCGGGCTGTGGCCGGCGCCGGAAAAGGCGAGCGTGATGCAGGCCCTGGCGCGGGTCGGCGTGGCCGAATACGCCGGCCAGCGGGCCCAGACCCTGTCGGGCGGCCAGCAGCAGCGGGCGGCCATAGCCCGGGCCTTGGTCCAGCGGGCTGAAATGATCCTGGCCGACGAGCCGGTGGCCTCGCTGGATCCTGTGGCCGCGCGCAAGGTGATGGAGTTGCTGTGCGGTCTCAATCGGGACGAAGGCATCAGCGTGGTGGTAAGCCTGCACCAGGTGGACTACGCCCTGCGCTATTGCCGTCGCGTGATCGCGCTGAAGGCCGGGCGGGTGGCCTATGACGGCCCCGCCGCGGGCCTGGACCACAAGATCCTGATCGATATCTATGGCCCGGAGATCGAAGAGGTCTTCTGGGAAGGAGATCGCCCGAAATGATACGCCCCCAACGGATGCGCCAAGCCCTCGCCGCCCTGGTCGCCATCGGCCTGCTGGCCGGCTGCGCCAAAAAGCCGGCCGACCAGACGCTGAACCTCTCCATCCTGTCGGCCGAGGACCAGACCTCCATGGCCAAGGTCTGGCAGCCCCTGATCGACGACATGCAGGCCCAGACGGGCCTCAAGGTGAAGCCGTTCTTCGCCAGCAACTACACCGCCCTGATCGAGGCCATGCGCTTCAACCAGACCCAGATCGGCTGGTTCTCGGCCCTGCCGGCGCTGGAGGCGGTCAACCGCGCCGACGCCGACGTGCTGACGCGGGTGGTGACGCAAGGCGGACAAGGCGTCTACCAGTCGGTGCTGATCGCCAAGAAGGGTTCGGGAATCACCCTGGACGACGTCTTGAAATGCGGCAAGCGCTACAATTTCGGCATAGGCGACGCCCGCTCGACCTCCGGCACCCTGGCGCCCATGGCCTATGTTTTCATTCCGCACGGGATCGAGCCCAACGACTGCTTCAAGGTGGTGCGTTCGGCCAGCCACCAGTCGAACCTGTTCTCCGTGGCCAACGGGGTGCTGGACGTCGCCACCAACAACACCGTCGGCCTGGTCTTCGCCCGGCGTGAGAACCCGGAACTGGCCGCCAAGGTCCAGGTCATCTGGACCTCGCCCCTCCTGCCCGAATCCTCGATCCTGGTGCGCAGGGACCTGGACCCCAGGATCCAGGCGAAGCTGAAAACCTTCTTCCTGAACTATGGGAAGGCGACGGGCGCCGAGGGCGACCACGAGCGCGCGGTGATGAAGGGCCTTGACTATGCCGGCTTCGCCAACGCCGGCCCGGAGTATCTGGATCCGATCCGCCAGATGGACGCCAGCCAGGCGCTGCATGACGCGCGCAAGTCCGGCGATGCGGCCAAGATCGCCGCGGCGCAGAAGGCCTATGACGATGTCACCGCCAAGGTCGCGGCGCACAAGGCGGCGGCGAACGAGGCCGGGCCGGCGACGTCGTGAGCCTGGCCAAATCCGATGTTCCACCACCGCCAGTCCGCCCCCTGGCCGACCGGCTGATCGACCTCCTCGTCTGGGGTGGGGTGGTGGCGCTGTTGTTGATCAGCATCGGGCCAGTGGATTTGCAGCGATTTCCGCTGCTGTTCTCCAAATCGGCCAACATGCAGGAGTTTGGCCGCTCGTTCCTGCATCCCGACTTCACCGAGTGGAGAACCTACGTCTCGGCCATGTGGCTGACCATCCAGATGGCGCTGTGGGGTACGCTGCTGGCGGTGCTGCTGGCCGTTCCCCTGGGCCTCGCCGCCGCGCGCAACGTCTCGCCGCCCTGGATCCAGCAGCCCGTTCGCCGGCTGCTCGATCTTCTGCGCGCCGTACCGGACCTGGTCATGGGCACCATGTTCCTGGTTGCGGTGGGCCTTGGCCCCTTCACCGGCGTCCTGGCCCTGGCCGTCAACACCGGCGGCGTGCTCGGCAAACTGTTCAGCGAGGCGGTGGAGACTATCGACCCCCGCCCTGTCGAGGGCGTCCGCGCCACCGGCGCCGCGCCGCTGCAACAGATCGCCTGGGGCGTGATCCCCCAGGTCGCCCCGCTGTGGACCAGCTACGCCCTCTATCGCTTCGAATCCAACGCCCGATCGGCGACGGTGCTGGGCCTGATCGGCGCCGGCGGCATCGGCCAGCTGCTGTTCGATTCCCTGAATGCGTTCAAGTACAGCGCCACCGCGGCCATCGTGCTGGTGATCATCGTCGCGGTGTCGCTGATCGACCTGCTCTCGCAGGCCATGCGCAGCCGGCTGATGTAGGGCGCCCCCCCTACCGTCTTAAACTGCAACAGAATTTGATCGCGCGGCCACCACGCTTAGGCGCATAAGAGCGTATACTGACGCCCCAAGGTTGCTTCTCGGGTTCACTCTCGGAAGGCGCGAAAATCATGGATCATAATCCCGGCCTCAAAGGCCTGCGGCTGCTGGTGGTCGAAGACGAGCCCATGGCGGCGCTGGAATTGCAGGACATGCTGGGCGACTGCGGCTGCGAGGTGGTGGGCGTGGCCAGCAACCTGCTCAGGGGCCTCGCCATAGCCTGTAACGAACAGATGGCGCTGGACGGGGCGGTGCTGGACATCAATCTGGGCGGCGAACAGGTCTATCCGGTGGCCGAGCGGCTGAAGAGCCGCGGCGTGCCGTTCATCTTCTCCACCGGCTACGGCAAGGCCGGCCGCGCGCCGAGCTTCGCCCACATCCCGACCCTGAACAAACCCTATGGGCCGGAGGAGCTCGAGGACACCCTGGTCACGGCCTTCGTCGGCGCGCTGAGGCCTCAGCGGCTACATCATTGAGGAAGCTGGACTAACGATTCTCCGGCCAACTTCCGCAGCTAGCTCAGGCCTGCGCCGACCGCCGCCTCAACCGCGCCAGCCGCCGCAGCCGCCGCCAGAAGCGCGTCTTTTCCGGCTCGGGATAGGGCTGCAGGTTGCGCACGAACTCCTCGGCGCAGGCGCGCCAGGAAAAGCGCTCGGCGAAGGCGCGCACCACCTTGCGGTCCAGCTTGAGGCAGTCGAGACAGGCCTCGCGCAGGCCCTCGTCCAGGCTCGTCGCCAAGACCCCCGCGCCTGATCCGGGGATCAGGTCGATCGGTCCCGGGGCTGGAAAGGCGGCCACCGGGGCGCCCGTGGCCATGGCCTCCAGGATCACTAGGCCGAAGGTGTCGGTCAGGGAGGGGAAGACGAACACGTCAGACCCGGAGAAGTAGCTGGCCAGTTCGTCGCCGAACTTGGGGCCGGGGAAGACGGCGGCCGGATATTTCTCGATCAGCTCCTCGCGCAGGGGCCCGTCGCCGACCACCACCTTGGTTCCCGGCAGGTCGACGGCGAGAAAGGCCTCGATGTTCTTCTCCACCGCCACCCGGCCGACATTGAGCCAGATCGGGCGCGCAAGGCTCGCGTAGATGTCCGGCTCGTCCGGCCGGCGCGGGTGGAAGATCTCGGTGTCGACCCCACGCGACCAAGGCGAGAGATTGCGAAAGCCGTGGCTGGCCAGTTCGTCCTGCATGGACGGCGTGGCCACCATCACCCGCCCCGACGCCCCATGGAACCAGCGCATATAGGCGTAGCCGGCCGAAAGCGGCAGCGGCAACCGCGCCGAGACGTATTCGGGGAACTTCGTATGGTAGCTGGTGGTGAAGGGCAGTTTCCAGTCGACGCAGATGCGCCGGGCGGCGAGGCCGATCGGCCCTTCGGTTGCGATATGGATCGCCTCCGGCTCGAAGGATTTGAACCTCTCCTGCACGGGCTCGTAGGCCCCGACCGCCAGCTTGATCTCGGGGTAGGTCGGCAGGGGGAAGGTCTTGAACTGGTCGGGCGAGACCACCTCGACCTGATGTCCCATCGCCCGGCATTCGGCGATGACACGCGTCAGGGTTCGGACGACGCCGTTGACCTGAGGCTCCCAGGCGTCCGTAGCCAAAAGGATACGCATCAGGCGGCGGCGGGCTCCTCGATCTCCGCGCCGCTCACGGTGCGCAGCCGGTCGATCACCGACCAGGAGCGCAACTTCGCCCATTCGAGGATTTCCATCCGCCCGTCAAGATGCTCGACCAGGGCCGTGCAGCTTTCCACCCAGTCGCCGTCGTTGATGTAGACGATCCCGTCGATGGTGCGCATCTCGGCCTTGTGGATGTGCCCGCAGATCACCCCGTCCACCCCCCGGCGGCGGGCTTCCTCGGCGACGGCGGCCTCGAAGTTCTCGATGAATTGCAGCGCGTTCTTCACCTTGACCTTCAGATAGGCGGAGAGGCTCCAATAGCCGAACCCCAGCCGACGCCGAATCTTATTGAACACGGTGTTCAGCGCCAAGACAGTTCTATAGGACCAATCGCCGAGGAAGGCGAGCCAGCGCGCATGGCGGGTGACGCCGTCGAACTCGTCGCCGTGCAGGACCAGGTATCGCTTGCCGTCCGCCGCCTCGTGCACCGCATCGCGGGTGACCACCACCCCGCCGAGGTGGACGCCGCAATAGTCCCGCGCCGCGTCGTCGTGGTTGCCGGGCACATAGATCACCTGGCAGCCCTTGCGAGCCAGGCGCAGCACCTTCTGCACCACATCGTTGTGGCTTTGCGGCCAGTGCCAGCCGCTTTTCAGCTTCCAGCCGTCGACGATGTCGCCCACCAGATAGAGGGTCTGGCACTCCATGTGACGGATGAAATCGAGCAAAAGCTCCGCCTGGCAGCCGCGGGTTCCGAGGTGGACGTCGGAAATGAATACGGTGCGAAAGCGTTTGACGGGGAATTCGGCGCTCATCGGCGTCGAGCCTCGCGAAGGGTCTGGGGCCGGCCGAAGAAGCCGACTGTCCCTGGCCCGTTAAGCTGATTGCGTGTCGCTTTCGTGAACCCCGGTTTCGCCTGCGACGCAAAGCCCCAGAGCCTTTCGCACGTCGAATGATTTCAATCGAAGTGCGAAAGGCTCAAAGTCAAAGCTGGAGCGCTTCCTGATCGCCAAAGCGGGCTCTTTGGCGGGAAGCGCTCTGGCGCATTGAGCGCAGCCCCCTTACCTAAGCAGGCGCCTGATGTTGAACCGTCCTCCATTACCCGTGCTCGACCGAATGACCGACGCCGCCGCGCCCTCCCCGGCCCGGGACACGCCGAAGTCCCAGCGCACGCGCGCGCGCATTCTCGACTGCGCCATGCGCCTGTTCGCCGAGATCGGCTATGCGGCGGCGACCAATCCCCGCATCGCCGAGGAGGCCGGGCTGACGCGCGGCGCGATGCTGTACCATTTCCCGACGCGGGAAGCCCTGGTGGACGCAGCGGTCGGCCATATCCAGTCCGCCCGCCTGGCCCTGCTGTCGACCGCCGCCGACAAGGCCCCGCCCGGAGCCGACGTCGCCGAGCACGCCATCGACGCCTATTGGGCCGCGCTGCATTCCCCCCCCTTCATCGCTTTTGGCGAGTTGGAAGCCGCCGCACGCATCGATCCGGACGTGCGCCAGCGCATCGCCAGCGCTCAATCCGAATTCGACCACGCCCAGGTCGGCGAGCCGTTCTCGCGCATGCTGTCCACCGGCATGGGGCCGAGGTTCCAGGCCAGCCGCGACCTCGCGCGATTCATGCTCGAAGGCCTCGCCCGCGCCCAGCTGACCTATGGCAAGGCCGACCGGATCGAACACCTTTTGGCCGTGATCAAGCGCGCGACCCACATGCTGAACCGCAAGGGCCCGCTCCAGGATCTCTGGCCCGACGACACGCCGACGCGGTAGCTTCCGCCTCGACGCCTATCGCGCCTATATCCGCGCCAGCGCCGAGGTGTTGGTCACCGGAGCATTGGGGCCTGGCCTTCATCGCCCCCTAGCGTAGCGCCGCCGGCTCCCCTAGTGTGAGACTAAATTCAAACTAGTGTTTGACCCAAAGGGAAAGCGCCATGCGTGATGTCGTCGTCGTCTCCTACGCCCGCACCGGGATGGCCAAGTCCGTGCGGGGCGGATTCAACAACACCCATGGCGCGACCATGGCCGGGCACGCGATCCAGCACGCCATCGCCCGCGCCGGGATCGATGCGGCCGAGGTCGAGGACGTGGTGCTGGGCGCGGCCCATCCGGAGGGCGCCACCGGCCACAACGTCGCCCGCAACGCGGCGATCTGGGCCGGCTGTCCGGTGACCACCTCGGGCACGACCATCAACCGCTTCTGCTCCTCGGGCCTGCAGGCCATCGCGAGCGCCGCCCACTACATCAAGAACGAGGGCGCCACGGTCGCCATCGGCGGCGGGGTCGAATCCATCTCGCTGGTGCAGATGGGCGGGCACATGAACACCCATCACTTCACCGAAGAGAAGCTGATGAAGATCCGTCCGGACCTGTGGATGGCGATGATCGAAACCGCGGACAATGTCGCCCAGCGCTATGGCGTCAGCCGCGAGGCCCAGGACGAATACGCCCTGCAGTCCCAGCGCCGCATGGCCACGGGCCAGCAGGCGGGGATCTACAAGGACGAGATCGTCCCCCTGGCGACCCAGATGAAGAAGGTCGACAAGGCCACCGGCCAGGAAAGCATCGTCGATTACGTGGTCGACCGCGACGAATGCAACCGGCCCGACACCACGATAGAGGGCCTGCAGAGCCTCAATCCCGTGCGCGGCTCCGGCAATTTCGTCACCGCCGGCAACGCCTCTCAGCTCTCGGACGGCTCCGCGGCCGTGGTCCTGATGGAGGCCAAGGAGGCCGAGAAGCGCGGCCTGAAGCCGCTCGGCCTGTTCAAGGGCTTCGCCGTCGCCGGTTGCTCGCCGGACGAGATGGGCATCGGCCCAGTGTTCGCTGTGCCGCGCCTACTGGAGCGTCATGGGCTCAAGGTCCAGGATATCGACCTTTGGGAGTTGAACGAGGCCTTCGCCTCGCAGTGCCTCTATTGCCGCGACACCCTGGGGATCGATCCGGCCAAGTACAATGTCAACGGCGGCTCGATCGCCATCGGCCACCCCTACGGCATGACCGGCGCCCGCTGCACCGGCCACGTCTTGATGGAAGGCCAGCGCCGGGGCGCCAAGCATGCGGTGGTGACCATGTGCATCGGCGGCGGGATGGGAGCCGCCGGCCTGTTCGAGGTGCTCTGAGGCCGACAGCTTTTGAACTTGCTCCACGGCCTCTCCCACTTCCGCTCATCCCCGGGAAGGCGGATCCAGGTGAAGCCCACGATCGCCGGCGGATGAATCTGGGCCCCCGCCTTCCCGGGGATGAGCGGTAATGGAGGATCAGGAGGGGGCAGCCTCGACGGCCCCCGGCATGTGAGGAGAACGCGGGGAAATCGAGCCCTGCTCTTGGACGTCAAACCCGCTATGATGGCGCCCATCGAGGGCTGTCCAAGGTTTGGTATGAGTATTTTGCGCGATCTGAAACCCGCGGCGCTGGAAACGGCGCCGACGGTTTCGGCGATCTTGGCGCTGTCGGCGGGCGTGATGCTGCTGGTGTCCGGCGCCACGCCGTCCGATCCCGAGCGGTTCCAGTGGCTGGCGGCGATCCTGCCCCTGTGGGTGATCGAACTCAGCCACTTCCTCTCCAGCATCCTGGGACTGGTCCTGGTCCTGCTGTCGTTCGGACTGAGGCGTCGGCTGGACGCCGCCTGGGGCGCGGCGGTAGGCGTGCTGGTGGTCAGCGCGCTTTTGGCGCTCCTGAAGGGCTTCAATTGGGAAGAGACCACCACCCTCGCCATAGCCTGCCTGCTGCTGGCGCCTGTGCACGACGCCTTCCCACGCAAGGCGCGGCTGTCGCGGATGGAGATCACGCCGGGCTGGCTGGCTTCGGCCGGGGCCTGCGTCGCGGGCGCGGCGATCCTTGGCTGGTGGCAGTTCCACCATGCCGACTATTCCGACACCCTGTGGTGGAAAGTGATCGGGGATGCGGACGCCAACCGCTCGATCCGCGCCTGGGCCGGAGCGGCGATCCTGCTGCTGGCCGTCGGGGTCTGGCGCATGGTGGCGACACCGGCCACCCCGCCCGTCGTCGGTGATCACGACCCGGACTTCGAAAAGGTGCGCGCCATCCTGGCGACCGCCGAAGACGTCGACCCTCCAGCCAACCTAGCCCTGATGGGCGACAAACGATTCCTGTTCTCCGCCTCCGGCAAGAGCTTTCTGATGTTCGGAGTGCGCGGTCGCTCCTGGATCTCCCTCGGCGCGCCGGTGGGCCTGCGCGAAGAGCGGATGGAGCTGCTTTGGCGGTTCCGCGAACTGGCCGACGCTCACGCCGCGCGCGCCGGCCTCTACGCCATCGGCCCCGACCTGTTGCCCGACGTGGTCGAACTTGGTTTCGCCATCCAGAAGACGGGCGAAGCGGCTACCGTGCCGCTCGAGCAGTTTTCGCTGTCGGGCCGCCGCCGCGAAGTCCTGCGCCGCAATTGGCGCAAGGCCGGCGAGACCGGCGCAGTGTTCGAGGTCCTGGAGCACGAGCAGGTGCTGGAGCAGATGGACGAGTTGAAGCGAGTCTCGGACGTCTGGCTCAGCCACCATTCCGGGGGCGACAAGACCTTCTCGATGGGCGGGTTCGAAGAGCGCTATGTGGCCGAGTTCCCCTGCGCCGTGGTGTGGGTCGACAGCGCCATCGCCGCCTTCGCCACCATCTGGACCACCAACGACCGCTCGGCCTTCTCGATGGACCTGATGCGCTATGCCGACGAGGCGCCCAAGAACGTGATGGACTACCTGTTCGTCGAACTTCTGCACTGGGGCCGCGAGCAGGGCTACCAGGCTTTCGAGTTCGGCATGGCCCCTCTGGCGGGCCTGGAAGACCGGCCCCTGGCGCCGATCATGTCGCGGGTCGGCAACCTGCTGTTCGAGCGCGGCGAGGAGCTTTACAATTTCCGCGGGGTACGGCGCTACAAGGACAAGTACGACCCGGTCTGGCAACCTCGCTACGTCGCCGCGCCGCACAAGTGGACCATTCCGATCCTCCTGGCCGACGTCGGCCTGATGTCCTCCGGCGGCGTCTCCGGCCTGACCAAGCGGCCAAAGAAGGATGAGACGCGCTCGCCCGAGCACGTTCCGGCGGTGGCTTGAGCGCCCCAATACCCGCGGAAACTGATTCCAGGCGCCGCCGAATCAGTTCCGGCCGGTCTTGATTCCCGCCAAATTCACCAGGTGGACCACCAGGATCAGCAAAACCCCAGCTGATGCGACCATTAGCATCCTGTGCGGGATCATCCGCGGCCCACGGACCAGGTCAGGGGGCCTGGCGCCCCGCCAGCCAAAGAAAATCAACGCTCCCAGCGAGATCGCGATGGCGGCCAGGGTGATTTTCAGGTCCATGTCCAAGCCTTTGACAGGGTCCGTGGAGAGGCCGCAATACTGGCCATTAACTGGCGATTAACTACGTTGGCGTGTGATCGGATCGCTCCCCTTCCGCAGTCCGGGTTCATCCACAAGACTCGCACCGGGATACTACATTTAGCGGTTCCCTCGCGTTTACACGCAAGGAATTGCTGGATAGCGTCGGAAAGCGTGTTTGGAGAGCGAATCGAATGACCTCGGGGGCGCCTTGGAGCGTGAAAGGCATAGACCCCAAGGCGCGCGAGATCGCAAAGGTCCTCGCTCGCCGGTCCGGCATGACCCTTGGCGAATGGCTGAACCAGGTGATCCTCGAAGACAACGGAACTTCCGAAGATCCGGCCCCGACCGACTATGGCGCAGACCGCTATGGTTCGGCCCGCCGAACCCCCATATTCGCTGGCGACACCCATCGCCGTTATGAGGCGCCGAACCACGTGGGCGATGAAATGGCCAAGGTCGGCGACGCCCTGGATCGCCTGTCCGCTCGCATCGAGGCGGCGGAATCGCGCTCGGCCCAGGCCATCAACGGCATCGACCAGTCGGTCTCCGGCTTGGTCTCCCGCCTCAGCGTCGCCGAACGTGAACAGACCGTGGTCGCCGCCCGCTTCGAAGGCGCCGTCGAAGACCTGAGGACAGACAACGCCCGCATGGCCGAGCGCCTGCGCCGCGCCGAACAGGACGCCGCCGGTAGCCGCACCGCCGAGGCGATCAAATCGGTGGAAGGCGCCCTGGCCAAGGTGGCCAGCCAGCTCTTCGAGGGCGATGAGCGCACACGCGTTGCGCTGACGAGCCTTCGTCGTGACGTCGACGGCCTGAATGGCCGCGTCGAGGACGGCCTTGCTGGCGCGGACGCTCAGGCTCTGGTCGAGGCGGTGGTCGCGCGCCTGTCCGAACGGCTGGAACAGGCCGAGTTGCGCACCACCACCGCCTTGCGCAGCCTTGAAACCTCGTTCGGCACGCTGGACCAGCGCATCGGGGCCGCCGAGCAGCGCCTGGAGGGCCGCAAACACGAAGTCGGACTGCAGCAGCTGGCCGCCAACCTCACCGAGCGGGTCGACGCCGCCCGCGCCGAGATGGCGGAAAAGATCCGCACCGCCGCCGACGGCCGCATCGAGCGCATCGAGCGGACGCTGGAGGAAATGAACGGCCATGTGCAGGCCGCCGAGCGCCGCTCGGCCCACGCCATCGAGCGCATGGGCCACGAGGTGCTGCGCATGGCCGACGTGCTGGGCCGCAAGGTCAGCGACGTCGAAGCCCGATCCGCCGGAGCTATCGAGCAGGTCGGCGGCGAAGTCCGGCGCATGGCCGAGACCATGGAGTCCCGGATGGACCGGGCCGACATGATCGGGGCGGCGGCGCTGGAGAAGCTGGGCGGCGAGATCGCCCGCATCACCGAGCGTCTGGCCGAGCGCATTGGCGAGGCCGAGCGCCGTTCGGCCCAGGCCATGGACGATGTCGGCGAGCAGCTGTCGCGCGTCACCGACCGCGTGCAGGACCGCCAGGACCGCGTCACCAGCGAACTTTCCGACCGCATCCGCCAGAGCGAGGAGCGCACGGCGCGCCTCTTGGAGGACGCGCGCACGCGCATCGACGAGCGCTTGGCCGAAACCAACCGGCGCCTGGAAGCCAAGGCCGCGGTCGAGCCGCCGGTCTACGCCGCGCCCTATGGCCCGAGCTACGCGGGCCCCGCCTATGCCGGCCAGGC
>FSWM01000236.1_pt1 | contig 15297 bp, 12 predicted proteins | sample 1637841 | NCBI WGS metagenome assembly FSWM01 (sample SAMEA3914789, study PRJEB12502) | metagenome | biome: forest; material: soil | place: Canada | collected 2011-07-03 | depth 0.3 m | reverse complement strand
TTGAGTCCTTGAGCCACTTATTCGAAGTTGACGTTTGCGCGGTCAAGGGCAATCCCTTGAATGAAACCGTCAGCGGCCCAAGATCGGCCGATGGAACCGCCCGATTCATGACCCTTCCCGCTCCTGACAGCCGCGCCATCGAGAGCTTCCTGGCGTTCTGGGCCGAGGCGGGCGTGGACTGCGCCTATGCGGAAGAGCCGGTCGACCGTCTGTCCGAAGCCCTGCGGCCCCGGCCGCAGGCCGCGGCCCCGGTCCTGGTTCAGACCGCCAAGCCGGTCGCCGCCTCGCCCGACATCGCCGATGCGATCGCTGAAGCCCGCCGGCTCGCGGCCGAAGCCAAGGACCTGACCGCGTTGGCCGCCGCCATCGCCGCCTTCGACGGCTGCCCCCTGAAGCGCGAGGGCGCGCGCCAGGCGGTGTTCTCCCGCGGGGCCGCCGACGCCCCGGTGATGATCATCGGCGAGGCGCCGGGCGCCGAAGAGGACATCCAGGGCGCGCCCTTCGTCGGCCGCGCCGGCAGGCTGCTGGACCGGATGGTCGCCGCCGCCGGCCTGGAGGGGCGGGTCTTCATCACCAACACCGTCTATTGGCGCCCGCCTGGGAACCGCACGCCCACGCCCCAGGAGCAGATGATCTGCGCCCCGTTTCTGGAGCGGGCCATCGCCCTGATCGCCCCCCGCTTTCTGCTGCTGGTGGGCGGAGCCTCGGCCAAGTCCGTGTTGCAAAAGGCAGAGGGCATCCTTTCGCTGCGAGGTCGCTGGTTCGACTGGCGCCCCGAGGGTGGCGAGCGGACGATCCCTGCCCTGCCGACCCTCCACCCCGCATTCCTGCTGCGCCAACCAGCGGCCAAGAAGAAGGCCTGGGCCGACCTCCTGGCCTTGACCGAGCGGCTGGACCGGCCTGAACGGCCGGGCTGAGGCTAATCCTCCAGATCCAGCCCGCCCACCAGGATCCGGGCGCGGATGGGCCTGAACCCCTTAGCCCGCCCCGCCGTCTCCGACCACTGGCGCGCAGGGATGAGCAGCCCGTGTTGGGCGCGTGGCCGGCCCAGCCAACGCGCCTGGCCGTTGGACCAGGCCTCCCCGAGCCGCGCGGCCAATCCATCGGCGGCATAGTTCAACTGGAACCAGCCGGCAGCGTCTGGATAGCGCCGGATATGGGTGCGCGCCGCGCCCTCCCAGCCGATTTGCAGCCGCACGCCGGCCGGAACGATCAGCAGCCAGGGATGGCGAGCGAGCGCCACCGCCGCTCCCAAGCCGCCGGCCGCAATCCGCGCGCCGGCGTCGTCGGCGATCTCCAGAGCGGCTTTGTCGCCGCCTGCGCTCGCGACAACCAGCTCGCGCACGAACCCGTCGACCGCCGCCGGCGTCAGGCTCGAAAGCGTGGCGGCGATGCTTCGTTCGCTCGTTGCGGAAGTCACGATGGCGCTGATCACCCGTTTCTCAAATCGGCGGAGATCGGCCGCGTCAAGAAGTTCTTGTTTTGTTCGCGCCTCAATCCTATCCTGCACGCATGTCCCAGTTGCCCGTCAGCCCTCGTGGACGCGCCTCGAAGTCGAACGACACCGGCCGATTCGAAGCCCTGACCCACGCCACATTCGACGACGGCTGGGACGAGGACGAGCCGCGGCCGGACCGGATCGACACCACCCTCACCCCCGAAGCCGCGCGCAAGATCATCAGCCGCAACGACAGCCCGGATATCGGCTTCGACCAGTCGATCAACCCCTATCGCGGCTGCGAGCACGGCTGCATCTATTGCTTCGCCCGCCCGAGCCACGCCTATGTGGGCCTATCGCCCGGCCTCGATTTCGAGACCAAGCTGTTCTTCAAGCCCGAGGCCGCCAAGCTGCTGGAGCGGGAACTGTCCCGCCCGAGCTACAGGCCGAGCTTCATCCAGCTCGGGGCCAATACCGATCCCTACCAGCCGATCGAGGCCAAGCTTCGCATCACCCGCCAGATTCTGGGGGTGCTGGCCCGGTTTCGCCACCCGGTCGGAGTAACCACCAAGAACACCCTGGTCACGCGCGACATCGACATCCTGGGACCCATGGCGGCCGAAAACCTGGCCCTGGTTGCTGTCTCGGTGACCACATTGGACCGCAAGTTGGCACGCGCCATGGAGCCGCGCGCCGCTACCCCCGACCGGCGCATCGAAACCATCCGCCAGCTCAGCGCGGCGGGCGTCCCGACGGCCGTGGGCTTTGCGCCGGCGATCCCTGGGCTCAACGACCACGAGTTGGAAGCGGTGCTGGAGCGGGCGGCCGGGGCCGGGGCGACCTCGGCCTACTATACCGCCCTGCGCCTGCCGCGAGAGATCAAGGACCTGTTCCGCGAATGGCTTGAGGCCGAGCGCCCCGACCGGGCGGCGCGGGTGATGTCCCTGGTGCGCCAGATGCGTGGCGGCAAGGACTATGACCCCCAATGGAACAAGCGCATGCGCGGGGATGGTCCCATCGCCGACATGCTCAGCACCCGTTTCCACCTCGCCTGCAAGAAGCTGGGCCTGAACAGCCGCAACCGCCGCAAGATGGATCTGACGCTGTTCCAGGTCCCGGCCAAGGCGACGAACCAACTGGACTTGTTCGGGTAAATCCATGGCCCGCGTTTTTTGTCGTCATCGCCGGGCTTGTCCAGGCGAGCCATGCCGTGAAGCCTGAGCTACGAAAATCTCGGCCGAATCAAACTGCAAAGTCCACGGCATGGATCCTCGGCACGGGGGCCGAGGATGACGGAAAAGGGGGATGGGCTTGCGATCCCCCTACCCCGCCGGCTTCGCCTTCAACCGAATCTCGTAGAGGTGCGGCCAGCGCTTGCCTGTGACGAACAGGCGATGGCCGGCCTTGTCGTAGGCGATGCCGTTCAGGACATTGTCCGGATCGTGCGGCTGTGCCGTCTCGGCCAGCCCGGTCAGGTCGATCCAGGCCTTGATCTGGCCGGTCGCAGGATCGATGCGGGCGATGTAGTTGGTCTGCCAGACATTGGCGTAGATCTCGCCGTCGACCCATTCCAGCTCGTTGATATTGCTGATCGGCTGGTCGCCGCCGGTGACGTCGATGTGGCGGGTTTCGCGCATGGTCTTGGGATCGATGAAATGCAGCGTCGGTGAGCCATCGCTGAGGATGACCTCCTTGCCGTTCTGGGTCATGCCCCAGCCTTCGCCGTCATAATGGAAGGTCTGGCGCACGGCGAAGGTCTTCAGGTCGCGCTTGAAGCCTATGCCGTTCTTCCAGGTCACGCTGAACAGCTGATCGCCCCAGTTGACGATACCCTCGCCGAACAGGGCCGGCGGCAGGCTCACCTGGCGCACCACCGCGCCGGTCTCCAGCTTGACCTTGCGGATGGTCGAGGTCCCGAACTGGCCGGTGCTTTCGAACAGATAGCCGTTTAGGAAGAACAGGCCCTCGGTGAAGGCGCGGGCGTCGTGGGGATAGGTATGAGCCACCTCATAGCCATAGATCGGGATCGGGGCGGCGCGGACCAGCGTGGCGGCCAGGGCCAGCATCAAACCGAGGCCGGGCGCTCCAAACTTCATACGGTTCATTCCCTCGCAACGCGCACACCCGGCCTGCCCAACATATCGAGCTTAGCGGGAAAACACGCCCACCAATTCCACGTGCGGCGACCACAGGAACTGATCCACCGGCATCACCTGGCGCAGGGTGAACCCGCCATCGATAAGAATGCGCGCGTCTCGGGCGAAAGTTGCTGGATTGCAGGAGACGCCGACGACGGTCTGGACCTTGGACTGGGCGAGTTCGTGCGCCTGTTCGAGGGCGCCGGCGCGGGGCGGGTCGAACACCACCGCGTCGATCTTCTTCATCTCCATGGCCAACATCGGGCGGCGGGCGAGGTCGCGCGCTTCGGCGGTGATGGCCTTGAGACCCGGCGCGCTGGCCATGGCCGCGGCCAGCGCCTTGACCGCCGGCGCGGCCGAATCCGCTGCGTAGACGGTCGCTGTTTCGGCTAGGCGGAAGGTGAAGGCGCCGACGCCGCAGAACAGGTCGGCGACGCGTCCGGCGCCGGCCACGGCCTGGACGGCATAGGCGGCCATCGCGGCCTCAGCCTCCTCCACGGCCTGCAGGAACGAGCCCGGCGGCAGCGCCACCACCGCCGGCCCCACGCGGATCATCGGCTGGCGTTCCTGATAGATAACCTCGCCCGCCAGGCTCACCCGCGCCATGTCCCCCGCCCGGGCGGTCTCGGCGGCTCGCATCCTCGCGTCGGCGGAAAGCCCGCCGCTGCGCCGCTCGACCCCCGTGACGTCCACGTCGAGGCCGGTCCGGCTCACGGTCACATGCAGGGTCGGGGCGGACTTGGCATGCTCGAAGAACGATCCCGCCAGACGGCGCAGGGCCGGAAACGCGGCTACCAGGGCCGGGTCGCTGACCGGGCAGACCTCGATATCGACCAGCCGCCACGACCGCCGCGCTTTGAACCCCAGCCGCACCCGCCCTCCGTCCCGCCGCGCATGCAGGGCCAGGCGCCGCCGCGTTCCCGGCTTGGCCGCGAAAGCCGGCGCGAAATCAGTCTCGATCTGCTCGCGCGCCAGGGTCTTGCGGATGTGGTCGATCTTCCAGTCCAGATAGGGGGCCGCACCCCAGTGCTGTAGGGCGCAGCCGCCGCAGTCGCCGAAATGCGGACAAGGCGGTTCCACCCGGTCGGGGCTGGCCTGCAGCACGGCCTCAATATCGGCGCGATCCCCGCTCACCCTGGCCGTCACAATTTCGCCCGGCAGACTCAGCGGGACGAATATCGGGCCAGGCGCCAAACCGTCGCCCTGGGCGCCCATGGCCTCGATGTGCAGGTCGCGCGGACTGGCGGACGGGGATGCGGTCAAGGCGTTGAACTCCTGCGAGCGGATACATGGGGAGCGGAAACGTGGGGAGCGGAAACATGAACGAAGATGAACGGCAGGCTCAAGTTTCATTCAGGCTTGACCTGCAAAGCTCCCAACATCGACAGAGACGTCAGTTGCAAACTATCGGACAGGGGGTCCTCGCATAATATGCGCGCCTTTTTAGCTATCGCCGCCGCCGCCGTCATGGCCGCGGCGCCTATTGGTTCCGCCTTCGCGCAAGGCTACGGCGAGTGGCGCCCCCACGCCGACTATGGCCGCGATCCCTGCCATGAGGCCAAGCACGAAGCCGGCGAGCGCGGCGCGGTGACCGGCGGCCTTCTGGGCGCCCTGGCCGGGTCCCTGGTCGCCGGCCACGGACACAAGCTCGGCGGCGCCGTGGTCGGCGGCGCCGTCGGGGCCGTCGCCGGCAATCAGATCGCCCGCAACAACATCCGCTGCGAGCGGTATCCCTACGGCTATCGCCCCCACCCCGACTGCCGCTGGGTCAACCAGGACGGTCACGGGTTCGAAGTCTGCCGCAGCCGGGACGGCGTCTGGCGGCCCTGGGGCCGGCGCGACTGACCCCGCCCACGCCCAGAACGCCTTTTTCCTTTGGAGCCCCCAATGACCAAGACCCCAATCGGCAAGTTCCTCCTCGGCGGAGCCGCCGCCGCCATGACCCTGACCTCGGTCATGGTCGCGCCGCAGACAGCCACGGCCCAGCCCTACAACCCTCCGGCCTATGACAGCAATGGCCAACCCTATGACGCCAACGGCCAGCCCTATGACCCCTGCCGCGAACAGAAGACCAATCGCGCGGTGGCTGGCGGCCTCCTGGGCGGCGTCGCCGGCGCTGTAATCGGTTCGAACCTCGCTCGTGGCGGCGGCCGTACCGGCGGCGCGGTGATCGGCGGCGTGGCCGGCGCGGCCCTGGGCGCCAATGTCGGCGCCAGCACCAGCAATGGCTGCCAGGGCGTGGCCGACCAGGCGCCGCCTCCTCCGCCGCCGCCGCCCGCGGATAGCGGCTACTACGCCCCGCCGCCCCCGGCCATGCAAGAGCCGGCCTATCGCGAGGACTGCGGCACGGCCGAAGTGCGGATCTACTTCCCCGACGGCAGCACCGAGCGCCATCCCCAGCGCGCCTGCCGCGACAGCTACGGCCACTTCCACCTGGTCCATCGCCAGGACTGACGATTGGAGATAGCTCCGGTTCAGAGCGATCTGAACCGGGGATTTTCTAGTAATTCCAGAATATTACGCCGTTATCCTCGATCGGCCCAGAGCAGATGTTCCACCGCGCCATCGCCTCCGCGAATGGGGCTTTCCGCCGTCGCCTGGATCGTCCATCCAAGTCCTGACAGCCAGTCCTTGACAGCCTGCACCGCCTCGGCGCGCGCATTTGCATCGCGCACCAGCCCGCCCTTGCCGATCTGATCGCGCCCAACCTCGAACTGGGGCTTCACCAGCGTCACGAAATCAGCCCGCTCCGCGGCAAGGTCCAACGCCGATCCCGCCACCTTGGCCAAGCCGATGAAACTGGCGTCGCAGACCACCAGCTCCGGGGGCTCGGGGACGAGGTCCCGGTCAAGCGTGCGGGCGTCGGTTCCTTCGAGATTGACGACGCGAGGATCGGCCTGGAGGCGCGCATGAAGTTGCCCGTGGCCGACATCGACCGCGAACACCTTGGCCGCCCCTCGGGCCAGGCAAACCTCGGTGAAGCCGCCGGTCGAGGCGCCGAGGTCCAACACGATGCGCCCCTCAACCTGAACCGGCCAAAGCGACAGGGCATGGTCGAGCTTCAGCGCCCCTCGTCCGACCCAGGGATGGGCCGGTTCGGCGACGATCGCGGCGTCCCGCGCCAGGATCTCAGCTGGCTTGGCGACCAGACGCCCGTCCGCCTGGACCCGCCCGGCTTCGATGGCCGAACGCGCCTTGGCCCGGCTTTCGAACAGGCCGAGTTCGACCAGCAGCAGATCCGCGCGCAGACCATTCATGGGGCCGGATTAAGCGGATTGCGCGGCCCCGACTAGCCCTCGACGAACAGCGTCTTCAGCTCGTTCTTCTGGATCTTTCCATTGGCGTTGCGCGGCAGGGCTTCGTGCCAGAACAGGATCCTGACCGGCACCTTGAAGGCCGCCAGCCGCTCGGCCACGAAGGCGCGCAGTTCGCTCTCGGTGGCGCTGGCGCCGGGCTTGAGAGTGACCACGGCCGCCGGCTCCTCGCCCAGGGTCCTGTGCGGGATGCCGACCAGGGCCGCGTCCATCACGGCGTGATGGTCATAGAGGACGTTTTCGACCTCAATGCAGTAGATGTTCTCGCCGCCGCGGATCAGCATGTCCTTGGCCCGATCGATGATGAAGCAGAAGCCCTCATCGTCCAGCCGCGCCAGGTCCCCGGTCTTGACCCAACCGCCCGTAAACGTCTGGGCGGTGGCCTCGGGGTTGTTCCAATAGCCCTTCACCACCTGAGGCCCCCTGCACCACAGCTCGCCGACCTCGCCGATCGGCAATTCGCGATCGCCCTCAAGGCTCATGATCTTCAGGTCGGTGACCGGCACCGCGGGGCCGCAGCTGTCCGGTCGGTGCTGATAATCCTCGGCGCTGTGGTTGGTGGCGATGGCCGATGTTTCGGTCATGCCCCAACCCTGGCCCGGCTGGGAGTTCGGGAAGGCCTCGGCGATCTTGCGGACCAGTTCCGGGGGCGAGGGTGCGCCACCATAAGTGATCCCCTCGAGTGACGAGAGATCATGGTTGGCCCGCGCCGGGTGCTCGATCAGTTGCCAGGCGATGGTCGGCACGCCGCCCGCCAGGGTGATGCGCTCACGTTCGATCAATTCGAACGCGCGCACTGTGTCCCACTTGTGCATCATCACCACCTTGGCGCCGAGGTAGAGGGCCGGGTTCAAGACGGTGAAACAGCCGGTGGCGTGGAAGAATGGCACCGACAGCAGCGAGGCGCGCCGGGGCCCGTTCGGATCGAGCGCCGGCGGCGCCACGCCCCGGCGCAGGAAGCTGCGCGCGGCGATGCAACCGATCGCCGGGATATTGGAATTGATGTTGCGGTGGCTCGCCAAGGCGCCCTTGGGCGTTCCCGTGGTGCCCGAGGTGTAGAAGATGGCGGCGTCGTCGTCCTGGACGATCTCGACCGCCGGCAGGGGTTTGTCCGGCAGGTTGATCCAGTCGTTGGTGTGACCCAGGACCTGTTCCAGGCGGGTGACCTCAGGGTGGTTCACCTCTTCGTCCTGGCGGCTGACATAGATCGCCTTAAGGTCCGGACAATTGGGCAGGCGCTCGAAGATCCGGCCCAGGCGCTCGGCGTCGACCACCGCGACTTTGGCGCCAGAATCGATCAGGCCATATTCCAGTTCCGGCCCGGTCCACCAGGCGTTCAGAGGCGTGACGATCGCGCCCACGGCGGACGCGGCGTAGAAGGCGACCGGCCATTCGGGCAGGTTGCGCATGATCACCGCCACCCGGTCGCCTTTCACCACGCCCCTGACCTGAAGCTCATGGGCGAAGGCGGCGACGGCGCGGTGGAAGGCTTCGAAGCTCGCCCGCTCGTCCTCATAGACCAGGAAGATGCGCTCCCCGTGGGCGCGGCCCAGCCGGACCACGTCGCGCAGCGAGGGCGGCGCGTTCTTCCACACCCGCGTGGCGACGCCGTGGATGGTCACCGTATCCATCTCGAAGGGCGAACCGGCGGCGGTCAGCAGCGCATGGGCCTGAGCGATCGACATGGCCGGCCAGTCAGGCTTGGCCGCCGGCTGGCTCGCGGTCATTTCGGGGGCTTCGGTCATGCGCTCCTCCAGGCGATGCGGCGCCATAACGGCGCACTCTTGTCCCTAAGTGAACAAGCATAACCTGACGAGCGATGCAAACTAGGTAATAACGGGGCGGCCCAACTAGGCGACCGCTTCCAACCTAGCCAGCGCCGCCATCAGCTTCGCCTTCGCCGCCTGGGCCTCAGCCAGGCGCTCTCGGTTCTCCTCGACCACTTCCTCCTTGGCGCGAGCCAGGAAATCGGCGTTGCCGAGCTTCTTCATGGTGCGCTCAATGTCGCCGTCGAAGCCGGCGATCTCCTTCTTCAGCCGGGCCTGCTCGGCGCTGACGTCAATGAACTCGGCGATGGAGAGCGCTGCGGTAGCCTCGCCGATCACGAACGGCACCGAGCCATGGGGCGCCACCTCCACCTCGGCCACCGAGTCGAGCCGGGCCAGGGTCAGGATCAGGTCGCGATGGCGAGCCAGGCGCTCGCGGGTTTCAGCCCCCGCCCCTGTCAGGGTCAGGGGCGGACGCGCGCCGGGCGGAACGTTCATTTCAGCGCGGACTGAGCGGACCTGAGTGACAAGATCAACCACCCAGCCAATCTCGGCCGCTGCTTGCGCATCGATCCAGTCGGCCGGCAGCTTCGGCCAGGGTGTGGTGATCAAAAGGCCCGTGCGCGCCGGTCCCACCTCGCCCAGCCGCGCCCACAGCTCCTCGGTGATGAAGGGGCTGAAGGGGTGCAGCAGCACCAGGCACAGGTCCAGGGTCCAAGCCGTCATGGCCCGGGTCTCGGCCTTGGCCGCCTCGTCGGCGCCGTTCAGCACCGGCTTGGCCAGTTCCAGATACCAGTCGCAGAACACGTTCCAGATGAAACGGTAGATCGCCGCCGCCGCGTCGTCGAAGGCGCACGCCTCCAGCGCCCGGGTCACCGCGCCCACGGTCTCCACCGCCTGGCCCCGGATCCAGCGGTTCACGGTGTCCTTGACCGAGGCCGGGTCGAACCCCTCGACGCGGACGCAACCATTCATCTGGGTGAAGCGCGCAGCGTTCCACAACTTGGTGCCGAAATTTCGATAACCTTCAACGCGCTGCCGCGACAACCTCACGTCTCGCGCCTGGCCCGACATGGCGGCCATGGTGAAGCGAACGGCGTCGCAGCCATAGGCGTCGATCAGCTCCAAGGGGTCGATGACATTGCCCTTGGTCTTTGACATCTTCTGACCCTTCTCGTCGCGGATCAGGGCGTTGATGACCACGCGCTTGAAGGGGACCTGCTTTTGGAAATGCAGGCCCATCATCATCATCCGGGCGACCCAGAAGAAGATGATGTCGAAGCCGGTGACCAGGGTGTGGGTCGGATAGAACCGCTTCAGGTCCGCGGTCTCTGCCGGCCAGCCAAGGGTCGAGAACGGCCACAGCGCCGAGGAGAACCAGGTGTCGAGCACGTCCTCGTCCTGGGTCAGGGCCGTGTCGGCGCCATAGTGGACCTTGGCCGCGGCCAGGGCCTCCGCCTCGCTCTCCTCGACGAAGATGTAGCCATCTGGGCCATACCAGGCCGGGATGCGATGCCCCCACCAGAGCTGGCGCGAAACGCACCAGGGCTCGATGTTGCGCAGCCATTCGAAATAGGTCTTCTCCCAGTTCTTCGGGACAAAGACCGTGTCGCCATTCTCCACCGCGGCGATGGCCGGCTTGGCCAGGGTGGCGGCGTCGACATACCACTGGTCGGTCAGGTAGGGCTCGATGACCACCAGCTTGGATTTTTCGTCGTAGGGCACCATCAGGCGATGGTTGTCGATGCCGTCCAGCAGGCCCAGGGCCTCCATGTCGGCGACGATGCGCTTCCTGGCGACAAAGCGGTCGAGGCCGCGATAGGCCTCCGGCGCGACCTCGTTGATCTTGGCGTCGGGGGTGAAGACGTTGATGGCTTCCAGGCCATGGCGCTGGCCGACCCGGAAGTCGTTGAAATCGTGAGCCGGAGTAATCTTGACCGCGCCGGTGCCCTTTTCGGGGTCGGCATAGTCGTCGGCGACAATGGGGATCAGCCGGCCGGTGAGCGGCAGGCGCACCTTCTGGCCGATCAGGTCCGTGTAACGCTCGTCGCTCGGATGGACGGCGACGGCGGTGTCGCCGAGCATGGTCTCCGGCCGCGTGGTCGCGACAACGACATAGCGCCCTTCCTGGCCCTCGATCGGGTATCGGAAGCGCCACATATGGCCGTTGACTTCGACGTTCTCGACCTCGAGGTCCGAGACGGCGGTCTGCAGCTCAGGCTGCCAGTTGACCAGTCGCTTGTCGCGATAGATCAGGCCTTCCTTGTGCAGTTGGACGAACACCTTGCGCACGGCGGCCGAGAGGCCCTCATCCAGGGTGAAGCGCTCGCGCGACCAGTCGCAGGAGGCGCCGAGGCGGCGCAACTGGTTCTGGATCGTGCCGGACGACTTGGCCTTCCACTCCCAGATCTTGTCGACAAAGGCCTCCCGGCCCATGTCGCGGCGACCGACATTGCCCTCGGCCGCCAATTGCCGCTCAACCACCATCTGGGTGGCGATGCCGGCGTGGTCCGTACCCGGAAGCCACAGGGCGGCCTTGCCGCGCATGCGCTCGAACCGGGTCAGCACATCCTGCAGAGTGTTGTTCAGCGCGTGGCCGATGTGCAGCGAGCCGGTGACGTTGGGCGGCGGGATGACGATCGAAAACGGCTCGGCCGCGGGATCGGCGGTCGGGGCGAAAGCGCCCGACTCCTCCCACTGCTCATAAAGGCGCGGTTCGACGGATTGGGGTTCGAAAGTCTTCTCAAGCATAAAGCGACCGGCGGCGATGGGCGCTCCGTTTGCCGATGGAACGCCCGGATTGAATCACAACGATCGGAGGCGGGCTTCTTGGCCAAGCCCCACTCCGACCGGATCGGCGGCGACCGCCATAGCATGAATTTCAGGCGAAGCGGCCAGCAGAGCCCCTAAAGCCCCCTATGGGCGGCGGCGTGCGATGCGCGCCACTTCCTCGTCGACCTTGGCCTGGACGATGCCGGGAAGATGGGTGTCGAGCCAGGTCTTCAGCAACGGACGCAACAGTTCGCGCACCACGTCCTCCAGCGTGCGGCCCTCGATGACCAGGTGCTGGGCCAAGTGCCCGAAGGCCGAGGCGGCGCTGTCGGCGGCGGACTCGCCCACCAGGGGCTCGTCCTCGAACGGCGATTCGTAGACGGCTCGCGGAGGCGGCGCGGCGGCCAAAGCCGGTTGAGGCGTGGGCGCGGCGGGGACATGGGCCGGCATGATATCGAGATCGCCGATGGTCTCCAGCGGCGAAGCCGGCTCGTGCATCGGATCCGTCAGTTCCAGCACGTCCTCGTGCTCGACGATCGGCGGGGGCGGCGCGGCGGGCCGGATCTCCGGCTCGGGCTCCTCCTCCGGCGCACCGGCGGCGGGCGGCGGCTCGTCCTCGGAGATGATCCGGCGTATCGAGGCCAGGATCTCCTCCATCGTCGGTTCCGGGGCGTTCGGCTCTGACATCTGGGCACGATCTCGCGCAGTGGGTATAGATTCGGTCACAAACTACGGGGCCTCGGGCTTTCCTGCAAACGGCATGATGGCGCGGAGGCCAGCTTGGCCGTTTGCATCGGCGCGCTCGCGCCCAGCGAGCCTTTAACGCGGCGCAGAACGCTGCTCAGGGCATGACCGTGCTGCCGGCCTGGGCCGGCGCTGGCGGCGGGGTGGACACCAGCGGCGCGGTGGCCATCGGCCCGTGAGCCGGCGGCCCCACGATATGCGGCGAGCCGATGGCGTCGATGGTCGAGACGCCGATATCCAAAGGTGTCGATCCTGAGTTGCGCACCCTCTTGAAAGCCTTGTCAGGATCATAGGGCGTGACGCCACTGACCAGGTACCGGGCCTCCAGACGCCCCATGACGTCCAGCAGGCTGGCGTCGGCGATGTATTGGTCGTGCCTGGAATTGACCAGGGCGAGTTGCGCGTTGTGCAGTTCCTGTTCGGCGTTCAGCACGTCCAGCGTGGTGCGAAGGCCGACCTGGGCCTCCTGGCGGGTGCCTTCCCCGGCGATCTGGTCGGCGTCGACCTGCTTCTGGTTGGAGGTGACCCCGGCCTGCGCCGCCAGCAGCTGGTTCCAGGCCTGCGAGACCACCTGGACCGCGAGGCGCCGCGCTGTCTCGACCGCAATTCTCTGGGTGTTGTCGTCCTCCAGCGCCTGGCGGATGCGCGAGGAATTCAGCCCGCCGGTGAACAAGGGCTGTGTGACCACGGCCGAGGCGGCGACGCTCTGCTGATAGATCCCGAGCCCCTTGCCGGTCCGCAAAAACGGCTGCTCGCGCAGGGTCGTCACATCCCCAAGGCTCGCCCGGATCGAAACCGTCGGCCGATTGGCCGCCTTGGCCTGGGCGACCCGAGCCGCAGCGGCCTGTTCGGCGAAGTCCGCGGCCAGGATGCCGCCATTGTCGCGGTCGGCGACGGCGAACGCCTCGTCGATCGTCGCTGGCAATCCGGCCAAGGGTGACTCCGGGGCCAGTTGGCCCGGAGCCTGGCCGATCTCGGCGACATAGCCGGCGCGGCTGATGCCAAGCTGGGCCATGGCATTGGCGAGCGCGGCCTGGGCCTGGGCCAAGCGGGCCTCGGCCTGGGCCACGTCGGTGCGGGTGATCTGGCCGACGTCGAACCGCGCCTTGGTCTCGTCGAGCTGCCGGTTCAGCACGCTGACATTGTCCTGGGCGATACGTAAGGCTTCCTGATCGCGCCGTACATCGACATAGGCCTGGATCACATTGTGCAGCACCTGCGCTTCAGTCTCGCGCAGCTTCTGGCGGCCTGACAGGATGTCGGCCATCGTGGCCCGGACCTGGGCGGTGACCGCCCCGCCGGTATAGATCGGCTGGCTCAGCGTCAGCGTCCCTGAGGCGCTGTCCAGATCGGTTTCAAAGGTACTCGGCGACTTGGAATAGTCATACTCGGCCGAAGCCGATATCTGGGGGCGAAACCCGGCTCGCGCCTGGACATAGGACTCGTTCAGCGACCGCAGCTGGGCTCGCTCGCTCTGCAAGGTCGGATTGGTCTGGTAGGCCAGGGAGATGGCGTCGGCCAGGGTCTCGGCCTGCGCCGCCGGCGCGCCAGCCAGCACCCCCGCCGCCGAAAAGGCCACCCAAGCGGCCGTCCGCCCCAATCCACGCATTACAAATCTCCGAATCACTTCCGACGCCCTTCGGCAGGCGTCGGCGATTAGGAGCGCGCCTTATGGTTTATGACCCGTTACGGTTTAGTCACCACGACGCGCATGATCGTAAGGTTAACTTGCAGCTTTGGCGCGACACTGTCGACAACTGGTTAGAAAACAAAACCCGCGACCGGCTCAAATCCGGCCAGAAACGGCGGGCTAGCCTCGAATACCTCGCGATAGCCGATGTCTTCGGCGGCGCGAACATAGAGCCGCACCTTGCCCGCCGGACCGGAGCGAACCGGCACGGCCAGGCGCCCGCCGATGGCCAGGGCCTGCAGCCAGGCCTTCGGGGGCTCGGCCACCGAACCTTCGCAGACAATGACGTCGAACCCGCCCGCCGCCGGCGCCTTCAGGTCGCCCTCGTCGAGGCGCGCCACCGAAAGGCCGATAGCTTCGAGCACCGCCGCGGCGTAGGGCGCGCCGATGGCCAGGGCGCGCTCGCCCGGCTTGGGCCTCGCGGCATGAATCAGCTTGGACACATCGCGCGCCCGCATCAGCCAGCGGCCCGGCGCATACTCGATCTCGCAGTCGGCATAGGCCAGATAGCCCTGGCCCTCCGGACACATCCGTTCGCGCTCGATGGTGCGCATGGCGTGCTGGAGAGCCAGGTCCGTCACGTCATTGGGACGCACCTGGCTATCAACCATGATCTGGCGCGCGGCGGCGTAGTCGAACGTCATGCTGGCCTCGTATAAGGCGAATGGAGCCGGAATCCGGATTGCGCCGCTTATAGGTCCCCTGCCCTCGCCGACGCAATCGGCGCCAGACCGTCAAGTCCGTATTGCCGCATGGAACGGCTTCTGTTAGCCATCCGCGCTCTCCACGGCGCGTTCGCCTGCATCGAACGCGCGCACCGGCGGCCTGGTGGCGGAGTGGTGACGCAGCGGACTGCAAATCCGTGCACGCCGGTTCGATTCCGGCCCAGGCCTCCATTGTTTCGATCGAATTTTGATCCCGGCGAGAGCGGCGCGCCAAGCGCCGGTCTTCGCGGGCGAATTTCGGTCCAAACCGCCATTCAGACGACCCCGAAATCGACTCGACGGCTTCACGTTAGGCGCCCGGACTCCAAGCGCGCAACGGACGTGTGCGGTTTGGCGCGCAAGCAGCCCAACGACTGTTCCTCAACGGGTTCGTCCCCGCCAGAGGCGCGTCGCTCTGTCGTGATGATCTTAAGGTGCATTCCCTGCTGACCTGGCGAGCGCCGCCGCCAAAATTTTCCGATCTAACGCGGTCCGACCAGCCCAGGAATCGCCGCATGATGCCCGACGGAACGCCGACGCTCTTGGCGGCGCGGCGAGCGGAAGCCGATCGCGGGTGTTCACCTGCCGCGTCGCCGGTCCGCCATGGAAAAGGGAAGATGGATCCATGCCGTTCGATGGGACCCAAAACGACATCGAGGCCGACTTCGAGGTTCTGGAAGCCATAGGGCGACTCTATGAAGATTTGTCGGAGGGCGCGGTTCGATCCGGGG
>FSWM01000930.1_pt1 | contig 15381 bp, 17 predicted proteins | sample 1637841 | NCBI WGS metagenome assembly FSWM01 (sample SAMEA3914789, study PRJEB12502) | metagenome | biome: forest; material: soil | place: Canada | collected 2011-07-03 | depth 0.3 m | reverse complement strand
CTTGCCGTCCGCCGTCTGCATGTTGGTGGGCGGCAATTCAGGAGGCGTATAGAACACCACCCCGTCCGGACCGTCGGCGATCTGGGCGGCGTTCTTGTCGTCCTTCTTCTTCTCGTCCTTCTTCTTCGCTTCCGCCTTCGGCTTTTCCGCGTGGGCGCCAGCCGGCTTGTGGCCGAGCATTAGAAAGGCGGTGGTCCCGCCGCCGATCACAAGTACGGCCGCGAGCGCGCCGCCGATCAGGAACATCAGCGGAATCTTCTTTTTGGGCGTGGCTTCCGCGCCCTCGACGCCCTCTTCGTCGTCCTCGACTTCGGGCTTCTTAGCCGTGTCCTTGGCCATACGATCACGCCTGGAGCGGGGCCTGAACCCCTGGAATCTGTTGTTTCAGACCTTGCACGGACTTTGGTTAAGGATTGCTTTTTAACCTTCTCGCAAGCCGGCAGGTTTTGCCGGGCCAAGTTGGCCGCCAGGCGCCGAATTAACCATTCTGATTACTGATTTTATTGATGTTTCTGGCTGGCCCAGGCCTTGCAGCACGCTCCCCGTAATCCTTAAGGTCGAGGGCGCCCCATGGACAACACGATGTATGTCAGCTTGTCGCGGCAGATGGTTCTGCAACGCGAACTCGACATCGTGGCCAACAATATCGCCAACACCGACACCAACGGCTTCAAGGTCGAATCCCTGACCAGCTCCGATGATCCGGTGACTCCGCCCAAGGCGATCGGCGTGCAGGCGACCATCCAGTACACCCTGGACGGGGCGGTGGCCCGGGACTTCACGCAAGGAAGCCTGCAGCAGACCAACGGGCCGCTGGACGTGGCCATCGCCGGCAAGGGCTTCTTCCAAGTGCAGACCTCCAGCGGGACCGAATACACCCGCGACGGCCGCTTCATGCTGGACGCCCAGGGCCAGTTGACCACCCAGAGCGGCAATCCCGTGCTGGACCCGTCCGGCACTCCGATCACCATCAACACCGCCAATGGCGCCGTGACCATCGGCCGCGACGGCACCATCACTCAAAAGCCCCCCGGCCAGGCCCAGAGCCAGGTGGTGGGCAAGGTCGGCGTGGTGAAGTTCGACAGCCTGTCGAGCCTGTCCAAGGCCGGCGACGGCCTCTACGTCAATCCCACCAACCAGACCGCCCAGCCCGCCACCGACGCGGTGGTGCAGCAAGGCATGCTCGAGGCCTCGAACGTGCAGCCCGTGGTGCAGATCACCGATCTGATCCGCATCCAGCGCGCCTACGAGGCCGTCAGCCAGATGATCAGCAACACATCCGACCTCTCCAAGTCCGCGATCCAGCGGCTTGGCGCGGTCCAGTAGGAGAACTAGGCCATGATGGCATTACGCACCGCGGCGACGGGCATGGCGGCCCAGCAGCTGAACGTGGAGGTGATCTCCAACAACATCGCCAACATGAACACCGTCGGTTACAAGAAGCAGCGGGCAGAGTTCGCCGACCTGCTGTACCTCGATGTCGAGCGGCCCGGATCACAGTCGTCGGATACCGGCACCATCGTACCGACGGGCGTACAGATCGGCACCGGCGTCAAGGCCGGCTCGGTCTATCGTATCGACACCCAGGGCTCCCCCACCCAGACCGGCAATTCGCTGGACGTGGCGATCGATGGGGCGGGCTACCTGCAGGTGCTGATGCCCACCGGCGAGACCTCCTATACCCGCGCCGGCAACCTTTCGATGAACGCCCAGGGCCAGCTGGTCACAAAGGACGGCTATCAGGTGATCCCTCAGATCACCATTCCGGCTGGCTCGACCAACATCACCATCTCGCAGGCCGGCCAGGTCCAGGTGACGGCGCCTGGCGCCACGGCCGCGACAGTGGTCGGCACGCTGCAGCTGGCGACCTTCCTCAACACGGCGGGCCTGGAAGCCAAGGGCAACAACCTGTTCATGGAGACCAGCGCCTCAGGGGCTCCGACGGTGGGCGTGCCCGGCGTGAACGGTGTCGGCACCCTGATGCAGGGCTACACCGAAGCCTCGAACGTCGACCCGGTGACCGAGATTTCGTCCCTGATCGTGGCCCAGCGCGCCTACGAGATGAACTCCAAGGTCATCAACACCGCCGACCAGATGCTGTCGACCACCTCGCAGATGAAGACCTGATCCCATGAGCCTGCGTTTAGCCCCTCTGCTGGCCGGCGCAGCCTTGGCGCTGGCCGCCGCATCCTCGGCCTTCGCCGGCCAGGCGGTGTCGCTGAGGAGCGACGTCTCCAGCGGCCGCACGGTCACGCTCGGCGACCTGTTCGAAGACGCCGGCGCTGTGGGCGACGTCATGGTCGGCTACGGCGCCCCGACGGGGCAGAACGCCGTACTCGACGCCGGCCAGGTCCAGCGGATCGCGGCGATGCACGGCCTCGATTGGAGCAATCCGCAAGGCATGCGCCGAATCCTGGTGCGCGGCGAGGGCCAAGCGGGGTCTGCGCCGTCCTCGGCCAAGCTGGTCGACGCCCTGACCTATGCCCGAAACCTCCCCGCGGGCGAGATCGTCCAGCCGAGCGACCTAGTCTACGCCAAGGTCCCGGCCTTTTCAGCGCCGCAGGACATGCCGCGCGACGCCGACGCCCTGATCGGCAAAATGGCCAAGCGGCCCCTACGCGCCGGCGCCGCCGCCGCCAGCCATGACGTGGCCGCCGCTCAGGTGATCAAGCGCGACGACCTGGTCCAGGTCCGTTACGAGGCCGACGGGATCAGCCTGGTGCTGCAGGGCAAGGCCATGGCCGCCGCCAGCGTGGGCGACCCGCTCTCGGTGATGAACACCCAGTCCAAGAGGGTCATCCAGGCCATAGCCTCAGGTCCGGACGAGGCCGTGGTCGGCCCTGCGGCCGAGCAACTGCGCGCTTCGAACCTCTACACGCCCCAGCAATTCGCCATCCGCTAGGAAAGTCCGTCCACCATGCGCCGCTTCCTGATTGTCGCCCTGCTCGCCACCGCTGCGCCGTTGGCTGGGTGCGGCACCGTGTCCACCGCCCTGAATGGCCCCAAGATGTCCGGAATGTCCTACCCCTCGGCCCTGGTGCCGACGGACCAGTCGGTCATGCCGCTGGCCGCCTCATCGCGCGAGCCGCTGCCCCAGCCGGCCTCGTCCAATTCCCTGTGGCGCACCGGCGCGCGCCAGTTCTTTCATGACCAGCGCGCCGCGCGCGTCGGCGACATCATCACCGTTCTGGTCAATATCAACGACAGCGCCAACATCTCCAACGCCACCGCCGCGACCAAGACCGGCACGAACAAGATGGGGATCACCAACCTCTTGGGCCTGGAATCGAGCCTTGGCCGAATCCTGCCCAAGGCCTACGATCCCACTTCGGCGATCAACACCAACAGCAGCCTGAGCCACCAGGGCACGGGCACTATCACCCGTCAGGACCAGATCACCCTGACCATCGCCGCCGAGGTCACCCAGGTCCTGCCCAACGGCAACATGGTCATCCAGGGCCGCCAGCAGGTGAAGACCAACAACGACATGCGCGAATTGACCGTGGCCGGCATCATGCGGCCAGAGGACATCAGCTCGTCCAACACCATCCTGCACACCCAGCTCGCCGAGGCCCGCATCAGCTATGGTGGCCAGGGCGACCTTGCGGCGGTGCAGAAGACGGGAGGCGGCACGGCGCTGCTGCAGCGGTTCTCACCGTTTTGAGTGAAGTAACGAAATGAAGCGCTTTCCCCAATTGAGGGGGAAGGGTTCCGGCGGATGATCAGGCCCGCAAACCCGCCTTGCCCCGCTCCACGCCCAGGGCATTGAGCGCGGCGCGGGCGATGCCGTCGGCGTCGAGGCCGGCCTGGATGTACATGGCTTCCGGCTTGTCCTGGTCCTGGAAGATGTCTGGCAGGGTCAGGGTCCGAATTTTAAGGCCGGCATCCAGCGCGCCGCGGTCGGCCAACATGTGCAACACGAAGGCGCCGAAGCCTCCTACTGAGCCTTCCTCGACCGTGATCAGGGCCTCGTGTTCGCGCGCAAGGCGCAGGATCAGGTCCTCGTCCAGAGGCTTGGCGAAGCGGGCGTCGGCCACGGTGGTCGAGATGCCGCGCGCGGCCAGAAGATCGGCGGCGCGCAAGGATTCCTGCAGGCGGGTGCCGAACGAGAGGATGGCCACCGCCGTGCCCTCGCGCACGATGCGGCCCTTGCCGATCTGCAGGATCTCGGCATGGTCCGGGATCCCGACGCCGGTGCCCTCGCCGCGGGGATAGCGGATCGCGCTCGGGCGATCGTCGATGGTGGCGGCGGTGGCGACCATGTGGGTCAGTTCCGCCTCGTCGGCCGCGCCCATGATCACGAAGCCGGGCAGCGCGCCCAGGAAGCCGATGTCGAACGAGCCAGCATGGGTCGGGCCGTCGGCGCCCACAAGGCCCGCCCGGTCGATGGCGAAGCGGACCGGCAGGTGCTGGATCGCCACGTCGTGCACCACCTGATCGTAGCCGCGCTGCAGGAAAGTGGAATAGATGGCCGCGAACGGCTTCATCCCATCGGCCGCGAGGCCCGCGGCGAAGGTCACCGCATGTTGTTCGGCGATGCCGACGTCGAACGCGCGGCTGGGAAAGCGATCGGCGAACATGTCGATGCTGGTGCCTGACGGCATGGCGGCGGTGATGCCGATGATACGCTCGTCCTTCTCGCCCTGGCGGACCAGTTCGGCGCCGAACACCTTCTGATAGCTCGGCGCATTGGCCGGGACCTTGGACTGCTGGCCGGTGACCACGTCGAACTTGGCCACCCCGTGGTACTTGTCGGCGGCGTTTTCAGCCGGCTCATAGCCCTTGCCCTTCTGGGTCACCACGTGGACCAGAACCGGCTTGTCGTTCATCTCGTGAACGTTCTTCAGCACCGGCACCAGATGCTCGAGATTGTGCCCGTCGATCGGGCCGACGTAGTAGAAGCCCAACTCTTCGAAGAAGGTGCCGCCGGTGACCATGCCGCGGCCGTACTCTTCGGCCTTGCGCGCGGCCTCCTTGAGCGGCTTGGGCAGGGCTCCGGCCATCTGGCGGCCGATTTTCCGCAGAGAGCGATAGGCGCTGCCGGAGACCTGGCGGGCCAGGTAGGCGCTCATGCCGCCGACCGGGGGCGCAATCGACATGTCGTTGTCGTTCAGGACCACGATCAGGTCCTTGGTCGCATGGGCGGCGTTGTTCATCGCCTCGTAGGCCATGCCGGCGCTCATCGAGCCGTCGCCGATCACGGCGATGACCTTGTTGCTGTCGCCGCGCTGGTCGCGAGCCGCGGCGAAGCCAAGGGCGGCCGAGATCGAGGTCGCGGCGTGGGCCGCGCCGAAAGGATCGTATTCGCTTTCGGCGCGTTTCGTGAATCCGGACAGCCCGCCGGCCTGGCGCAGGGTGCGGATGCGGTCGCGCCGGCCGGTGAGGATCTTGTGCGGATAGGCCTGGTGCCCGACATCCCAGATCAGGATGTCCTTCGGCGTGTCGAACACGTGGTGCAGGGCCACGGTGAGTTCGACCACGCCCAGGCCCGCGCCCAGGTGGCCGCCGGTGACTGACACGGCCTGGATCGTCTCGGCACGGACTTCATCGGCGAGCTGGCGAAGTTCCGTGAGGTTCAGGCGGCTCATGTCGGCCGGCGAATGAATCGTATCGAGAAGGGGGGTGGTTGGAGCCATCGCGCTTCGGGCTCACCAGCCCGACCTTCCTAAATGTTAGTGGCGGCGATCTAACACAAAATCGACGCTGTCCCTCAGGTATTTGGCGTCGGCGCCGAACATGTCCAGATGCGCCTTGGCCTGTGTAGCTAGCAAGTCCACCCGCTCGCGCGCCGCGTCAACCCCCAGCAGCGTTACGAAATTGACCTTGCCAAGCTTGTTAACCCTGCCCCCTGCCCGTTTGCCAAGCAGGTCCTCGCCGTCCTCGACGTCGAGAAAATCATCGACGATCTGGTAGGCGAGACCGAGATCCTGGGCGAATGCGGCCAAGGCCTGCCGGGCGTTGTCCTGTGCGTGGGCCAGAACCAGGGCCGCCTCGAAGGCGCAGGCGATCAGGGCGCCGGTCTTCATCCTCTGCATCCGCGCGATGGCCCCGAGATCGCCGCCGGCGCCGATCAGATCGATCATTTGTCCGCCGACCATGCCTTTGGCGCCACAGGCGAGCGCCAGTTTTCGCACCAGCTCAGCTCGAATCGCGCCGTCCGGATGGGTGTCGGGATGAGCCATGATTTCGAAGGCCGCGGCCTGCAGCGCATCGCCCGCCAACATCGCCGTAGCCTCATCATAGGCCTTGTGCACGGTCGGCCGGCCGCGCCTCAGATCGTCGTCGTCCATGCAGGGCAGGTCGTCGTGCACCAGGCTGTAGGCGTGGATGCATTCGATGGCGCAGGCGACCCTCAGGATCGGCCGCTCCTCGACCCCGAACATCCGGGCGGTCTCGATGGCGAAGAAGGGGCGCATGCGCTTGCCAGGCCCCAAGGCGGCGTAGCGCATGGCCTCCGTCAGCCGCTGCTCGGGGCCCTCACCTCGCGGCAGCAGCGCGTCCAGCGCGACGGTCACCAGATCCGCGGCCTCGGCGATTCGCTGGTCGAGGGCGGGATCCATGCCGTCAGGAGAAGTCCGCGGGCTCGGCGACGACCGCGCCCTGAGCCCCGACGACAATCTTCTCGACCCGAAGCCGGGCGGCCTCCAGGCGCTTTTCGCAGTGCGCCTTCAACGCCGCGCCGCGCTCGTACATCTCGATCGAGGCCTCCAGCGGCGCCTGGCCCGATTCGAGCGCGCCGACGATCTTCTCCAACTCGGCCAGGGCCTGCTCGAAGCTCATGGCGGCGATATCGGGGGCGTCTTGCGTCATACTCGAACCCTGTTGCTGGAGGCAGCTTAGAGCGGGATCGGCGACAGTGGAAACCGCTTTTGATCAGTAGGAGGGCGGCGCGGCCAAGCGAGATATCCCTTCTCCCTTTGTGGGAATTAGGGCCCCTCAGCGCTCCAGCCGCCTGCAGCACCAGTAGTTCAGCCCCCCGTGGCTCTCGACGATGGTCCAGCCGGCGCGCTTCAGGCTGCGGCGTATCATGGTGTTGAAGAAGCCGTGGGCCACGACGAGGACGTCTCCGTCCCGGGCCAGGCCGGCCAGCCGCGCGGCCACTGATTCGGCCCTGGCCTCGGCCTGCGCACGGCTCTCCTGGCCTTCGTGATGGTTGAAGAACCACCACCAGAAGCGGGCGATGATGCCCCATAGGAACGGCGGCAGCCTGAGCCAGGCCGGCCAGCGGGGCGGCGGCAGCGGCGCCTCGACCAGGGCGGCGTCGATCTGGAAGCCGCGCCCCTCGGTCACCGCTTCGGCGGTCTGGATCGCGCGGATGCGGGACGAGGAGAACACCACGACCGCCTCTCGCGCCGTGGCCAGCAGTCCCGGCGGCGGCGTCTGGCCCGGCTTGAGGCCGGTCTCCTCATAGCGCGACCACCATTGGACATAGTCCGCCGCACTGAGCAGGATCTTGCGCGAGACGTCGGGCTGGCCATGGCGGACCGTGATGATGCCGCCCCTTCGCGCCCCTGCCGGGCCGTGCTGCGGCTCGGCTGGCGACTTCGGAACGGGGCCTGATGGGCGGACGGCGTCCGTCGACATGTTCACGGACAGGAGCCCTCTCGCAGCCACGGCGAGTCGCCCCATGCCTTACCCCTCCCCAAGCGCCCTCACATGCGCCAAGGCGGACTGGCCGAGCGCTTCGAGGTCGTAGCCGCCTTCGAGGGAGGAGACAATACGCCCCTGGCATCTGGCGCGGGCCACCGAGGCGATGGCCCCGGTCGCCCAGGCGTAGTCCTCGGCTTCCAGCGCCTGTTCGGCCAGGGGATCGCGCGCATGGGCGTCGAACCCCGCGGAGATGAGGATGAGGTCGGGCCCGAAGGCGTCCAGGGCCGGCATCAGGCTCTCGAACGCCGCGCGCCAGGCGCCACGGTCGGCCATCGGCGCGACCGTGGCGTTGAAAATATTGCCGACCCCGTGCTCGGACGGCGCGCCGGTGCCGGGATAGAGCGGCCACTGGTGGACCGAGGCGAGGAACAGGCTGGGATCGGCCTCGAACGCCGCCTGGGTGCCGTTGCCGTGGTGCACGTCGAAATCCACCACCGCCACCTTGGCGAAGCCTTCGGCCTGGCCCACACGGGCGGCGACCGCCACGTTGGAGAACAGGCAAAAGCCCATGGACTGATCAGGCTCGGCGTGATGGCCAGGCGGGCGCACGGCGCAGAAGGCCCGCTCGGCCTCGCCGGCCGCCACCGCCCGCACCGCCGCCACGACCCCGCCCGCAGCGCGGCGGGCCGCCAGCATCGATCCTGGCGACATGCCTGTGTCGGGATCCAGCTTGACGAACCCCGCCGCCGGCGCCGAGGCGATGAGGCCCTCGACAAAGGACCGGGGGTGGACCCGCAGCAGGTCGCCGATCGTCACCTCCGGCGCCTCCCGGCGGTCGAGATCCAGGCCTGTGGCATCGTCCAGCGCCGCCATGACGGCCCTCAGGCGATCGGGCCGCTCCACATGGTTGCGGCCGGCTTCGTGGCCCAGCATGTCGGGATGGGTGAAGTAAGCGAGACTCATGCCTCCATTCTGCCTCAATTCCACCGATTCCAAGAAGCCCTTCCCTGTGCGAAACAGCGGCATGATCCAGACTGCCAACCCCGCCGCCATTTCCTTGCGCAGAGCCGCCCCTGCCGACGCAGAAGCCTTGACCGAGCTGGGGCGCATCACCTTCGCCGAGACCTTCGCCCATCTCTATCCGCCGGAGGACCTGGCGACCTTCCAGGCCGAGGCGCACACGCCCGAGCGCTACGCCGGCTGGGCGGTCGATCCCGGCTATGGCCTGTGGATCGCCGAGCAGGAGGGGCGCGCGATCGGCTACGCCCTGGCCGGCCCCTGCCACCTGCCCCATCCGGAGGTGACGCCGGGCTGCGGCGAGCTCTGGCGCGTCTATGTGCGGCGCGAGGCGCAAGGCTCGGGTCTCGGCGGGCGCCTCCTGTCCGCAGCGCTGGACTGGCTGTCCCGACCCGGACGCGATCTCTGGATCGGCGTCTGGTCGGACAACCACGGCGCCCAGCGGCTCTATACACGGCACGGCTTCGAGAAGGTGGGTGAATACGAGTTCCCGGTGGGCAAACAGCGGGACCATGAGTTCATATTGCGGCGGCGGGGTTAGGGCCCGCGATCGACGCTGGACTCCAGCCGCCCACCCGGTCAATCTCGTTCCAAACGAGTGTTCGAACCTATCAGGCCCTCTTCGATGTTCATGAACTTCTTCACCGAGCTGCGCCAGGCCAAGGTGCCGGTGACGCTGAAGGAATATCTGATGCTGATGGAGGCGCTCGATCGCGACGTGATCGAGCGCTCGGTGGATGATTTCTATTACCTCAGCCGCGCCGCCCTGGTGAAGGACGAGCGCAACCTGGACAAGTTCGACCGGGTGTTCGCCCGCGTGTTCAAGGGGTTGGAGAAGGTCGGCGACGGCCCGGCCGCTGACATCCCCACCGAATGGCTCAAGGCCCTGTCCGACAAGTTCCTCACGCCTGAGGAGCGCGAGCAGATCGAAGCCATGGGCGGCTTCGACAAGCTGATGGAAATGCTGGCCGAGCGCATGCGCCAGCAGAAGGAACAGGGCGAGGACGGCGACGGGGACGGCAAGACCGGCGCCGGCCGCGGCAAGGGCGGGACCTCGCCCATCGGCGCCGACGGCTTCCATCCGGAAGGGATTCGGGTGGGCCAGGACAAGGGCCGCCACGGCAAGGCGATCAAGGTCTGGGACAAGCGGGAATACAAGAACCTCGACGATTCCGTCGAACTCGGCACCCGCAACATCAAGGTCGCCCTGCGCCGCCTGCGCAAATTCGCCCGCCAGGGCCAGCCGGACGAGCTTGACGTGGACGGCTCGATCAAGGGAACCGCCAACAAGGGCTATCTGGACCTGGTGATGCGGCCCGAGCGGCGCAACACCATCAAGGTGCTCCTGTTTTTCGACATCGGCGGTTCGATGGACAGCCATATCAAGCTCTGCGAGGAGCTGTTCTCGGCGGCCAAGACCGAATTCAAGACCATGGAGTTCTTCTACTTCCACAATTGCCTCTACGAGGGCGTGTGGAAGGACAACCGCCGGCGCAATGTCGAGAAGATGGACACCTGGGACGTGCTGCACAAGTACGGACGCGACTACAAGATCATCTTCGTTGGCGACGCCACCATGAGTCCCTACGAGATCACCTATCCGGGCGGCTCGGTGGAGCATTGGAACGAGGAGGCCGGCGCGATCTGGCTGGACCGTGTGGCGCAAATCTACGATAGCGTGGTCTGGCTCAATCCCACGGGCGAGCGCCACTGGGACTATACCCCTTCCATCGGTGTCATCCGCCAGATCATGAACGACCGCATGTATCCCTTGACTATCGAAGGCCTGGACAAGGCCATGCGCGAGCTTGTGCGTTGAGCGAACCTGTCGTGTCGGGGCCGGACCCCGAAGAGATCGACGCCGAAAACCAGGCCCTGACCAAGAACCTGGTGTTCGCCGCCGCCGAGCGCCTGTTCGCCGTTCATGGCTTCCAGAAGGTGTCGGTGCGCGACATCACCGCCGAGGCGGGGGTCAATCTGGCCTCGGTGAACTACCATTTCCGCTCCAAAGACGCACTGCTGCTGGAGATTTTCCAGCGCCGCACGACCGAGTTGAACCGGACCCGGGCGCGCATGTTGCATGAGGCCAGCGACCGGCATCAGGGCCTCCCGCCGGTACGCGCCATCCTCGAAGCCCTGATCGCACCGCCCGTCCGCTGGCTGGACCCCAAGGGCGACCGGCTGATCTCGCTCCAGTTCATCATCCGCGCCCGCAGCGAAGGCACCGAAGAGATGCGCGCCCTGTTGCGCAGCGACGTCTCGCACCTGCGCCGCTTCTCCGACGCCCTCCTGGCCGCAAGGCCGGACCTTGCGCCGGAAGAGGTCTATTGGCGGCTGCACTTCGTACTCGGCATGCTGCACAACAACCGCTTCGCCGAATTCGATCGCCTGAACACCCTCTCCGAGGGCCTGACCCGTGAGGACGACCCCGAGGCCCTGATCAAGCGCATGGTCGACTTCGCCGAGGCGGGGTTTGCGCGGTAGGGCCGTCGCCGGAATTTTGACCGAGAGCCCCGACGGCCTATAGTGCCTGTCCGATCAGTTCCGGAGGCCGCGCAATGCAGAGCCGTTTCGAACAGCAAGAGCCCTTGACCAATTCAGGATTCGTCCATTCCGACGCGCTGGAACAGCACGTGGGCAAGCGGGTCAAGGGACCCAAGGCGAGCCGCAAGCCGGCGCAGGCGCAGCGGGACAAGACCGAAAACCGGATGTGCGGAGAAACGGAAGGCTAGATCAACCGCACTTGGGGCCGCCGCATCAACGCCCTATTCGGCCAGGACACCCTGTTCGATCATGAGGGCCTTCAGTTCGCCGTTCTGGAACATCTCGCGCACGATGTCCGAGCCGCCGACGAATTCGCCCTTCACGTAGAGCTGGGGAATGGTCGGCCAATCGCTGTAGGTCTTGATGCCCTGGCGCAGCGGCTCGCTCTGCAGCACGTCCACGCCGGCGTATTCCACGCCCAGATGGTCGAGGATCTGCACCAGCACGGCCGAGAAGCCGCAGCGGGGCTGGTCTGGCTCGCCCTTCATGAAGACGACCACGGGATTCTCGCTCACCGTCCTGGTGATGAACTCGGTCACCTTGTCGGCGATCTCGGGGGACAGTTCGGTCACGGCAAACTCCGCCGAAAAGAGGGATTAATCCCTCAGCTAGGGACCGCGAGGGTCCGGGTCAAGCTCTGCGCAGGCCTCGGGCCTCGGCCGCCTGGCTGAAACGGGCCATTTCGATCTGGGCCGCCACGCCGGGAGGCAGGTCTCGCTCGGTCACCGCGGCCAGGTCGGCGATCTTGTCGGGACGGTCGGTGACGATCTGCACGCTGGCCAGGGACGGCTCGGTCAGGGCGTAGGCCAGGCACAGGGCTTCGGCGGTCCAGCCCTGCGTGCGGTCGAGGAAGGCGTAGGTGCCCGCCCCGGCCAGGGCGTGGGCTCCGGCCTGTCCTGGCTTGGGAACCCCGGCGCCGGCCTGGCCGCGCTGGAACCGCTCCGGGTGAAATTCGTAGCCGATGATGGCCATGTCCTGGGCGATCGCGGCTTTCAGCCGCAGGCGCTCCTTCCAGCCTGAGACCAGGCTGAACGGGCTGCACAGGATGTCGAACGCCCCGGTGGAGATATAGGCGTCCATCGCCCCGTCCTGCCCCGCCACGCCCAGGGTCCGAACCCGGCCGGTGGCGCGATAGTCCTTCAGCTTGCCGAGCGCGTGTGGCGACAGCTCCTCCGACACGGGATCGTCCAGGATGATGGCGTCGAGATAGGAAAACCCCGTGTGAGCCAGCACCGCCTCGACCCCGCGCTGCAGGCCCTCGGGGCTGAAGTCGCGATGCGGCTGGCCGTTCAGGGGGTGGCTTTTGCCCATGCGCCAGGCGATGAACACCAGGTTGCGCTCGATGGCGTGGATCGCGCGGGCGAGGCCCTCGGTGATGGCGGGGTCGCGCCCCACCACCTCGAAGCTGTTGATCCCGTTTTCCAGCGCCGCATAGACCAGCTGCTCCCAGCCCTGCGCCCGCGCGCGGGCCGGGCTGTCGGCCAGCACCAGCGACACGGCCGAAACCACGGTCCCGGTGATGCCCAGCGGACGGTAGCGCACGGCGGGTCAGGCCTGGGGCGGCGGGGCGGCGGTCTCCAGCGCCAGGGCGTGCAGCTCGCCGCCGACCTTGCCCTTCAGCGCCGCGTAGACCAGCTGATGTTGGCGCACCCGCGGCAGGCCGGCGAACGCGGGCGACTTGATCCGCGCGCGATAGTGATCCCCGTCCCCCGCCAGGTCGTCGATGGCGATCTCGGCGTCAGGGAAGGCCGCGCGAAGTTCGGCTTCCAGGGCGTCGGCGGTCATGGGCATGGCGGTTCGGATCCAGGTCGAGGCCGGGTCAGGATAGCGATGGAACACCGCAAATGCTGCCGGAATATGGATAACGAACCGTTTCTTCCCTACAGCGCCGCAAAAATCGCAAATCAGCGGCTACGCAGCCGCTGGGCGAGGACTGGCCAGACGGTGGCTCAGGATTTTGGAGGGGGTTTCCACCAGGCGATAGGTCATCTCGGCGACACAGAGGGCTATCGGGATCAGCAGCACCACCATGGCTCCCAAATTGGGATTCAGGCCCAGCGGGCCATAGACCAGGCGCAGCACGCCCGCGAAGACGATCAAATGCGTCAGATAGAGGCTGAATGAAACCCGGCCCAGCCAGACAATTGGCGCGACCTTGAGCGGGCGGGCGACCCAGTCGGCATGGGCGACCAGGGCCAATAGCACCGCTGCAGCCAGACCATAGCAGAGGTCCGAAACGAACAGCCCCATGGGTAGGGCGAAGGTCAGGAGCGCGACGATCAAGGCGACGGCCTGGCCGACCTTGCCCAGGCGGGCGACCACCTGCTCCGCCCTGCGCCACTGGTCGGCGACGACAAAACCCAGCACGAAGAACACCAGATAAGCGCCACTCTGGAGCAAGCTGGCGACCAGGTTCGCGGCATAGATATTCGGCGACGCTTTCAGGCAGATCACGTGCAGGACGGCGGCGCCGGCGAGCCACGCCAGGGGCCGTCGGCTGACCAAGAGCGCGATCAACGGGAATATCAGTGAAATGCGGATCTCATGGTCCAGGCTCCAGAGGGGGGGATCCATCATAAGGTCGCCGCCGCGCCCGCTCACGGCCAAGGCGGCGCCGATTCGCGGCGCCGTGATCGGCGCCTGCCAAATATCATGGGTGAAAAATGCCTGGATCGAGCCCCCCGAGGACGAACCCAAGAGCCAGTAGAGCGCTGCGCCCACAAGGATGGCGAAGGCGCACGGCAACCACAGGCGCGCCAAGCGCTGACGGAAAAACGGCCAATAGGCTGTCCGGGCGCCGAGAAAGGTCGAACGCAGCACAAACCCGCTGAGTACGAAGAACACCATCACCGCCGCGTGGCCGTTGATGATGGCCCGCAACGGCGTGGCCTTGATCAGCATGAGCGGGTTGAGCAGGTCAGCCAAATGGTGTTGTCCGCCCAGATGCTGAGGCGCGCCAGGCACAATGCTATAGGCGTGGCCCAGAAGCACGGCCAAGGCGGCCAACCCACGCACCGAATCCAGGCTGACATTGCGGCGCACGGCGGAAGCGATACCTGTCACAAATTTACCCCAAACCACACCAAGCGGGCCGCAACCAGCAAGCCCCATACCACGCCACCGAACGCGCAAAGTGGACCTAGAACGGCCTGAAAGGCGAAAAGCTCCCAAACGATGCAAACCCAGGCGCCGTAAGGGTTACACGATGTAATGACCGTTCACGTAAAGGCTCGCGGCGTGCCCGCCGGTCAGGTCGATTTCGTCGCCGTTGGAGAAATTGATGCTGGCGTAGGTCCCGTGGTCGACGAAGGTCTCGGTGATCCCCGACTTCTGGTAGCCGGCGATATCGATCTGGTCCTGGGCGCCGTTGGCCAGGAAGTCGGTGATGGTCTCCAGCTTATCACCGGGCGCGACCACAAAGGTGTCGTTTCCGCCGCCGCCGGACAGCATGTCGGCGCCCTTGTTGGCGGTGATCACATTGGCCATCGTGTTGCCAACGAGCGTCAGGGCGCTTGTCCCCTGCCCCACCAGGTTCTGCACATTGGCCGGCAGGGCATAGCTGGCCCACGCGTTGACAGTCTCATTGAGCGTGCCCGCCGCGACCTGGATCACGTCGTTCGAGTGCGAGATGCTGAAGACGTCATTGCCCCCTGCGCCGCCGATCAGGGTGTTTCCGCCGCCGACGCTGGTGATGTAGTCGCCGCCCGCCGCATTGCCGGTCCCGGTCAGGCCCGTACCCGTCAGCCTCAGCACATGGGCGGCGCCCGGCAGGGCGTAGCTGACGCTGGAGATGATCACGTCGCTGTTGGAGGACGAGCCGAGGACCACCTTGTCGCCGGTGTTGTTGACGTAGAAGGTGTCTGCGCCCGAGCCGCCGACCAGGGTGTTGGCCCCGCCTGTGCTGGTCAGCACGTCCCCCAGGCTGTTGGCGGTGGCGGTCAGGCCCGAGCCGTTGACCGTCAGGATCTTGATATTGGCGGGTGCGGTATAGCTGACGCTGGCGATGACGCTGTCGCCGACCTGGCTTGAAGGCGCGACCACCTGGTCGCCGACACTGTTGACGTAAAAGGTGTCGACGCCCGAGCCCGCCACCAGGGTGTTGGCGCCGCCGCTGCTGGTCAGAACATCGGTGACGCCGTTGCCCGTGCCGGTCAGGCCGGCGGCGGTCAGGGTCAGCTTCTGGATATTGGCCGGCAGCACATAGCTGACGTCGGCGATCACCGCCTCATT
>FSWM01000203.1_pt1 | contig 15419 bp, 13 predicted proteins | sample 1637841 | NCBI WGS metagenome assembly FSWM01 (sample SAMEA3914789, study PRJEB12502) | metagenome | biome: forest; material: soil | place: Canada | collected 2011-07-03 | depth 0.3 m | reverse complement strand
GCTCTATGATCTGGATCCCGGCCTTCGCCGGGACGAGCGGAATGAGGGGGGCGAGGTCTCATCTCCACCCACCGCGGTCTCTGGCTTCGTTCGCTTGCAGGCGCGGTGACCAAGCCTAGCGCGCACCCGCCTATCCCCACACCCCCGGCCCCGGCGGCTGAATCGTCGAGCCATCGAACACCAGCCCCGGCTCGCGGTCCCTGGCCAGCAACAACGGCCCGTCCAGGTCGACAAACGCGGCGCCTTGGGCGATCAGGAGGGCGGGGGCCATGGCGAGGGAGGTGGCGACCATGCAGCCGGCCATGATGTCTAGCCCCAGGGCGCGGGCCTCGGCGGCGAGGGCAAGGGCCTCGGTCAGGCCGCCTGTCTTGTCGAGCTTGATGTTGACGCAGGCGTAGCGGCGGGCGCAGGCGGCGAGTTCGGCGCGGGTGTGCAGGCTCTCGTCGGCGCAGAGGGGGACCGGGCAGGCATAGCCTTCCAGCGCCTCGTCCTCGCCGGCCGCCATAGGCTGTTCCATCAGCACGACGCCCAGCTTGGCCAGGTTGCGCGCCAGGCGCACAAGGTCGTCGAAGCTCAGGGCCTCGTTGGCGTCCACGATCAGGCGGGCGCTCGGCGCCGCTGCGCGCACGGCGGCGACGCGGTCCAGGTCGTCGGAGCCGCCGATCTTGAGTTTCAGCAGGGGGCGGTGCGCCGCCGCACGGGCGGCCTCGGCCATGGCCTCAGGCGTGGCGAGGCTCAGGGTGTAGGCGGTGACCACGGGGGCCAGGCCTGAAAGCCCCGCGCGGCGCCATGCCGGAACGCCGGTCTGTTTGGCCTCCAGGTCCCAGAGGGCGCAGTCGAGGGTGTTGCGCGCCGCGCCAGGCGGCAGGAGGGTCTGCACCGCGGCGCGGTCACAGCCGGCCTCGATCGCGCCGCGCACGGCCTCGATCTCGGCGAGGCTGGCCTCGGGGGTTTCGCCGTAGCGGGGGTAGGGGACGCTCTCGCCGCGGCCGACAACGCCGTCCTCGATCTGCACCACCAGCACCCGAGCCTCGGTCTTGGAGCCGCGGGCGATGGTGAAGGCGCCGGCGATCGGCCAGCGCTCCTCCCGCGCGATCAGGCGTCGGCTCACGCCGCTTCGCCGGCCGCGTCCAGCAGCAGGAAGGCACGCCCCTGGTCGGAGCCCAGGAGGGTGGCCACCACCGCCTTGTCGCCCTCGTTGACCGCATCCTCCAAGAGGCCCTGGTAGCGCTTCACGAAGCGGTCGGACTGGGTGCGGAAGGCGCGGTCGGTGATCATCCGCCGTGACAGGCGGCGGATGGCGGCGGGGGCGAGCCTGAGGACCACATGGCGCATGGCGGTCGCATCACCCTTGGACAGGGCGATCGTCGCTTCCTCGACGCGACCGCGGGGCAAGAGGGCGCTGGCGTCGATGCCCATGGCGTCGATCTCGTTCAGCAGCGCCTCGTCCGATCCGAGCGCCTGGGCGCCGGCGGCCTCGGGCTCGTCCATGGAGGACAGCAGCTCTTTCCAGGTCCAGCTGTCACCGACGGTTTCCGCCGGCGCCTCGCGGCCGCCGGCGCCCTCGAACACGGTCTTGAATTCCTCGTCGGTCGCCGTCGGCGTCAGCTTCAGGCGTGGGCGCAGGCCGGCGTCGGAGGCGGTCGCCGGGCTCGGCTCCAGCGCTGGACGCGGCGTCGTCGGAACGGCCTGGACCGGAGGCGGAGGCGTTGCCGATGCGGCGGTCCGGGTGGGGCTGACCGTGCCGGCGGCGCCGGCCACCACCCCCATCAGCCGTACCGCTTCGCTGAGCATTTCGTAGTTGCGGCGCACCCGTTCCTGGAAGGCGGCGTCGATGCTCTGGGTCTCGTCGGCCGCGCGCCGGGCGGAGGCCATCAGGTCGTCCATGCCCTTTTCGATGCTTTCGCGGACCGCCTCGGCTCGGGCCTTGGCTTCGGCCGGCAGGCGATCGGCGCGCGAATCGAGTTCGGCCAGCAGGTCTTCCATCTGTTTCAGGGTGGTCTGGGTCGAGGTCAGGCCCTCGGCCAGCCGGGCCCGCGCCCGCTCGCCGGCCTCGTCGATCAGTCCGGCCGACTGCTCGATCAGGCTTTGAGCTTCCTGCAGGCGGGCCTCGTAGGTGGCGTCGGCTTTCTGGCCGGCGGCGAAGGCGGCCTCGCCCAACTGGTCGATCTTGTGGCGCGCGATCTGGGCCTGTTCGCCGGCGGCCTTGGTGGCCTCGCCGGTTGCGGCGATCATGGCGTCGACCGACTGGCGCACCGCCTGCGCCAGCGCCTCACGCTCGCGGGCGCCGATCGCGGATACGGTGCTGAGCGATTGGGCGGCGCCGGCGCTGAGCTGGTCGCGTTCTTCGGCCGCCGTGTCGGAAATCTGGCGCAACTGGTCGGCGGCCTGGGCGATGACGTGGCGCAGGCTGTCGGCGACCTCGACCGCGTTTTCACTGATCTCGCCGGCGCCGGAGCGGGCGTGGACCAGGATTTCGCGCAGCTGGGCCATCTGGGATTCGGCTTCGGCCGCCAGGGCCTCGTGATCGGCGCGCATGCCGTGGGCGGCGGCCACCAGCGCGGCGCGCTGTTGGGTCAGGGTTTCTTCGACGACACGGGCCTGATCGCCCACCCCAAGGCCCGCGGTCTCCAGGCGCGCCACCTGGCGGGTCAGGTCCTCGGCCGCCATGCGGGCCGCATCGCTGGCCTCGCCGGCGGCGGCGGCCAGATCGGCGGCCCGGGCGGCCAGGGTAGCTTCGGCTTCGCGGATCTGAGTCTCGGCGAGGTCCGAGGCCTCGGCGACCATGCGGCCCTGACGGCCAATGGCGTCGGCGACCTTGGTCACGTGGCCGTCGAGCGTGACGGCCAGCTTGTCCATCCGTTCACGCTCGCCGCCCAGGCTCTGTGCCAGCTGGCTGGCGGTGCGGCTGGAGCCCTCGGTGGCCTCCACCAGGCGCTGGCTCTCCGCCGCCAGGAGTTCGCGCAGCGACAGGAGTTGGCTGCGCGCCTGCTCGGCGAGGCTGGCGGCGGCCTTGATCTCCTGGCGCACCTGTTCGACCGCCGTGCCCGCGCCGCGGGCGGCCAGGGCCGCGGGCTGCATCAGACCGTTGGCCAGGGCCTGGGCGCGGCGGGTCTCGGCAGCAAGGCGGCGGCCCTGGTGCACCACATAGGCGGCGATCCACACTAGGGCGGCGGGGCCGAGCGCCAGCAGGATGAACACGGTCAGCGCGAAGGCGTCGTTGGTGAAGGGCGCGATCTCGCGCCGATAGCCCCAGGCGAACATGAGCGGCGTCAGGGCCCACACAGCCGAGGCCAGCGAGGCCGTCACCACCACGGGCCAAGCCCGAGGCTCGGCGATGGTTTCGTCGACCACCCCGGTCGAGTTCAGCAGCGGCAGGGCGGCGCTCTCGTCATGCTGGCGCAGCAGCCGCGAATCCGCCGGGGCCACCGCGCCGATCGACTCCGGTGATTTGATCTCGAAGGCGTGCAGGTCGAGCGAGTCCGTTTCCGCGACGCCCAGCGAGCCGGCGATGAAGGTCTCGGCAGCGGCCTGGGCGGGCTCGGGTTGGGGCGCAAGCGTTCCTCCAGCCGACGACGCCGCCGCTCCATCGTCTTTCGGGGAGGGCGCGCCCGGCTTGGTGAACACGAGCGGGGTCGGCCTCTTGGACTTCATACGCGGCTCAAATCCTGCCGGGCGGCGCAAGCCATTCATCGCGGGCGCGCCCGCCCACTCTCGCGCCACATGCGAAACCTACTCACGATATCGGTTTCCGCATAGAGCCTTTCCCAATCAGGCTCTTGCCGAATGACCTGAACATGACGGGGATGGAACGGGCGGGGTGGGCGTTGATTAAATCCGTATACTGAAGAAAGTGGCTCGTTCGCCGCTCCAAGCGGAACAATTCCGGGCGTGCGCTTTAACAAATCGGGGGGCGCTGTCACTAAACTGACAAGTGCGGACATTATTGCCAGGGCCTGTTCACGCGGCCCGGGGGGCCGTCGTCCAAGGAGACATGGATGCTCAAGCAACTCATCGTGGCGGCGGCCTGCGCGACGCTGGCCCTGACGGCCGGTGGCGCGGCCCAGGCGGCTGACCTGAACGGCGCTGGCGCGACCTTCCCCGCGCCTGTCTACGCCAAGTGGGCCGAGACCTATAAGCAACAGACACAGATCGGCCTGAACTATCAGGCGATCGGCTCCGGCGGAGGCATCAAGCAGATCAAGGCCAAGACCGTCGACTTCGGCGCATCCGACAAGCCGCTGAAGCCGGAGGACCTGGCGAGTGCGGGCCTGTTCCAGTTTCCGACCGTGGTCGGCGGCGTGGTGCCGGTGATGAACCTGCCGGGCCTCGCGGCCGGCCAGATCAAGCTGACCGGCAGCCTGCTGGCCCAGATCTATCTCGGCGACATCAAGAAGTGGAATGATCCGCAGATCGCCGCCTACAATCACGGCGTCAACCTGCCGAACGTGCCGATTTCGGTGGTTCACCGCTCGGACGGTTCGGGCACCAGCTTCCTGTTCACCAGCTACCTGTCGATGAAGAACGCCAAGTGGGCGTCCAAGGTCGGCGCCAGCGACTCGGTCGCCTGGCCGACCGGCCTCGGCGGCAAGGGCAACGACGGCGTCGCCGCCTTCGTCAAGCAGACCATCGGTTCGATCGGCTACGTTGAATACGCCTACGCCAAACAGAACCACATGAACTACGCCTTGATGCAGAACAAGGACGGCAAGTTCGTCACGCCTGACGCCAACAACTTCGCCGCCGCCGCCGGCCATGGCGACTGGTCGAAGGCTCCTGGCTTCTACCTGCTGCTGCTCGACCAGCCCGGCGCGCCTTCCTGGCCGATCACCGGCGCCACCTTCATCCTGGTCTACAAGCAACAGGCCAACGCCGCGACCGGTGCCTCGGTGCTGAAGTTCTACGACTGGGCCTACAAGAACGGCGACGCCGCCGCGGCGCAGCTGGATTACGTGCCGCTGCCGGCTCCGGTGAAGTCCATGATCCGCAAGGCCTGGGCTGACAATGTCAAAGGGCCGGACGGCAAGCCGGTCTACGTCGCGAAATAGACTGCGCCTGAACGGGAACGACACCGACGAAGGTCAGTTTGGGCTGACCTTCGTCTCTTGCTTGCAGGGACCATGACCGCCATCAGCCCCACACAAGTCGTCCACCGCGCGCCGCCCAAGGGGGCCGCCCTCGACCCGCTGTTCAAATATCTCTGTTTCGCAGCGGCGACGGCTCTGCTCGCCTCATTGACCGGCCTTGTGGTTTCACTCGTGATCGGCGGCTGGCCGGCCCTGCACAAGTTCGGCTTCGCCTTTTTCACCAGCAGCGAGTGGAACCCGGTCACCGAGGTGTTCGGCGCGGCCGGACCCATCGCTGGCACCCTGGTGTCCGCGATCCTGGCGCTTTTGTTCTCCCTGCCGATCGCCTTTGGCGTGGCCGTATTCCTGGTCGAGTTTTGCCCCACGATCCTGCGCCGCCCGATCGGCGTCGCCGTCGAGCTCCTGGCCGGCATCCCCTCGATCGTCTACGGCATGTGGGGCCTGTTCGTGCTGGCGCCCTGGTTCGCGGCCCATGTCCAGCTGCCGCTGATGTCGATGGCGCCCGCTGGCAGCATCTGGGAGACCCTGACCCAGGGCATCCCCAACGGGGCCAATATCATGACCGCCTCGCTGGTGCTGGCGGTGATGATCCTGCCCTACATGGCCGCCGTGCTGCGCGAGCTGTTCATGACCGTGCCGGACCAGCTGCGCGAGAGCGGCTACGGCATGGGCTCGACCACGCTTGAGGTGATCACCTCGATCACCCTGCCCTATGTCCGCCGAAGCGCTGTCGGGGCCGTGATGCTGGGCCTGGGCCGCGCGCTCGGCGAGACCATGGCGGTGACCTTCATCATCGGTAACTCGCACGGGCTGCCCAAGTCGCTGTTCGACTCCGGCTCGACTATCGCCTCGACCATCGCCAACGAGTTCAATGAGGCGACCGGGGATCTGCACGTCTCGGCCCTGATCGCCCTCGGCCTGGTGCTGTTCATGATCACGTTCGCCGTGCTGGCGCTGGCCCGGGCGCTGCTCGGCTCCGATCGGCACGCTTAGGGAGATGCGGTCATGACCTCACTGCGCACTGCGCGCCGCAAGCTCGCCAACGCCGCCTTCACCGGCTTCTGCTGGATCGGCGCCACGATCGCCCTGGCGGCCTTGGCTCTGATCTTTTGGACCCTGATCGTCAAGGGCGTCGGCGGTATCAACGCCAATGTATTCCTCAAGGAAACGCCGGCGTCAGGATCGGTCGGCGGCCTCGCCAACGCCATCGTCGGCTCGGTCGTCCTGTGCGCCATGGCCATGGCCATCGCCATCGCCGTCGGTGTCCTGGCCGGGACGTGGCTGGCCGAATTCGGCGGCCGCTCCCTCTACGCCGAGATCGTCCGGTTCGTGAACGACATCCTTCTGTCGGCGCCGTCGGTGCTGGTGGGCCTTTTCGTCTACCCCCTTCTTGTCAAGCCGTTCCACGGTTTCTCCGCCTTCGCCGGCGCGGTCGCCCTGGCCCTGATCGCCGTGCCGATCATCACCCGCACCACCGAGGACGTACTCAAGCTTCAGCCCACCGCCCTGCGCGAGGCCGGGGTCGCCCTGGGAACGCCGTTCTGGACCACGGTCCGCAAGATCCTGTGGAAATCGGCCGGCAGCGGCATCCTGACCGGCGGCCTCCTGGCCTTCGCCCGCATCAGCGGTGAAACCGCGCCGCTGCTGTTCACCGCCCTTAACAACCAGTTCTTCAGCCTCGGACTCAACAAACCTTGGCTGGGCCTGAACGGCTCGATCGCCAGCCTGCCGGCTGTGATCTTCCAGTTCGCGCTCAGCGCCTATGACGATCTCGTCAACCTGGCTTGGGCCGGAGCCCTTATTGTCGCCGTCGCCGTCTTAGCAGCCAATATTCTGGCCCGCTTCATTACTCGGGAGCGCCGTTCCGCATGAACGCCTTGACCAGCGAGACCTACGAGCAATTCACGACCGACCTGCCGGCCGAGCAGGTGAAAATGCACGTGAAGGACCTCGAGTTCTTCTACGGCAAGCACAAGGCGCTGCACGGGGTCACCCTGCCGGTGCTGAACAAGGGGGTCACCGCCCTGATCGGCCCGTCCGGCTGCGGCAAGTCCACCCTGCTGCGGGCCATGAACCGGATCTACGGCCTCTATCCCGGCCAGCGCGCCACCGGCGAGATCATGCTCGATGGCGAGAACATCCTGAACCCCAAGGTCGATGTCGCGACCCTGCGTTCGCGGGTGGGGATGGTGTTCCAGAAGCCGACCCCGTTCCCCATGTCGATCTACGACAACGTCGCTTTCGGCGTGCGGCTCTACGAGACCCTGTCCAAGGCCGAAATGGATGATCGGGTCGAGGAATCCCTGCGCCGCGCCGCGCTGTGGGACGAGGTCAAGGACAAGCTGAAGCAGTCGGGACTGGGCCTGTCGGGCGGCCAGCAGCAGCGACTGTGCGTCGCCCGCGGCGTCGCGGTGAAGCCCGAGGTTTTGCTGCTGGACGAGCCCGCTTCGGCGCTTGATCCCTTGTCCACCCGCAAGCTCGAAGAAACCATCGTCGAGCTCAAAGACGACTACACCATCGTCATCGTCACCCATAACCTGCAGCAGGCGACGCGGGTGTCGGACAATACCGGTTTCATGTATCTGGGCCGGTTGATCGAGTTCGGGTCGACGGCCGACCTCTTCACCGCCCCCAGGGCCACGCGCACCGCCGACTATATTGGCGGCCGTTTCGGATAAATTCTCGAATGCGTTAGTCCCGGACGGGCGATGCCTGTCCGGGAATACACCACTAGATTACGTCGCTCAGCAACGGCGACCGTGCTTGCCGATCTCATGACCGGCCACGGCGCCGACGCCGGCGCCGATCACCGTGCCGCCGAGACGGCCGCCTCCGTGAGACATGGCGTTGCCCACCAGGCCGCCGCCGATGGCACCGATCACCGTGCCGGTGTTCGCCGCGTGGCGCCGCTCGGCCGCGCATCGGTTGTCGTAGGAGCGATGATGATGATGGTGGTGATGATGTGGCTGTGGATAGCCGCCCTGGTCCTGGGCCAGGGACGCGCCGCACACACTCAGCCCCACAGCCAGGGCGCCGAGGAAGGCGGGTATAGAGCGAATTGCTTTCATGACTTTCATCCTTGTCACCGGCCTAGCCGGCTCGGCGTGCCCCCACCCCTCCAAAGATTGAAATGGCTGACTAAGGCAGAGGTTCCCGCAAAGCTTGTTTATGGTTCCGCCCAATCCAGCGTCCGCCGGACGGCCTTTTTCCAGAGGCCATATTCGCGCTCCCGATCGGCGGGCGCCAGGGCTGGTTTCCACTCGGCGGCCTTGCGCCAGTTGAGCCGCAGGTTTTCGACATCGGGCCAGAAGCCGACCGCCAGCCCGGCCGCATAGGCCGCGCCCAGGCAGGTGGTCTCGGTGATCGCCGGACGGACCACCGGCGCGCCGAGGGCGTCGGCCAGGATCTGCATCAGGAGGCCATTGGCGGTCATGCCCCCGTCGACCTTCAGCGTGCTCAAGGCCACGCCGGAATCGGCGACCATGGCGTCGACCACTTCGCGGGTCTGCCAGGCGGTGGCTTCAAGGACGGCGCGGGCGATGTGGCCCTTGGTGATGTAGCCGGTCAGCCCGGCGATCACCCCGCGCGCGTCCGAGCGCCAGTGCGGGGCGAACAGGCCGGAAAAGGCCGGAACGAAGTAGCAGCCGCCATTGTCCTTGACCGAGGCCGCCAGGGCCTCGATCTCGGGCGCGCTCCTGATCAGGCCCAGGTTGTCGCGCAGCCACTGCACCAGCGAGCCGGCGACCGCGATCGAGCCTTCGAGCGCATAGACCGCGGGCGCGTCGCCGATGCGGTAGCCGACCGTGGTCAAGAGCCCGCTTTGCGAGGCCACGGGGCGCTCGCCGGTATTGACCAGCAGAAAGGCGCCGGTGCCATAGGTGCATTTGCCTTCGCCGGGCGCGAAGCAGGTCTGGCCGAACAGGGCCGCCTGCTGGTCGCCGAGGGCGGAGGCCGCCGGGACTCCTTCGAGTACACCCTTGGCGACGCCGTAGATTTCGGAGGAGGGCCGGATTTCCGGCAGCATCACGCGCGGAACCCCGATCGCCTCCAGCAGGGACGGGTCCCAGTCCAGGCTCTCCAGGTTCATCAGCATGGTGCGGCTGGCGTTGGTCACGTCGGTGACGTGGCGGCCGGTCAGCTTCCAGAGGATCCAACTGTCGATGGTGCCGAACAGAAGCTCGCCACGCTCGGCCCGCGTCCGGGCGCCGGGGATCTCGTCCAGTAGCCAGCGGATCTTGGGGCCGGAGAAATAGGTCGCCAGGGGCAGGCCGCACCGGTCGCGAAACCGGTCCTGCCCCGCCTCGCCGCCCAGGTCGCGCGCGATGCGGTCTGTGCGGGTGTCCTGCCAGACGATGGCGTTGTGGATCGGCTGGCCGCTCGCCCGGTCCCAGACCAGGGTGGTTTCGCGCTGGTTGGTGACGCCGACCGCCGCCAGGTCCGCCGGGCCAATCGACAGCTTGGCCAGGGCCCCCGCCACCGAGGCTTCGACATTGGCCCAGATCTCCAGGGCGTCATGTTCGACCCAGCCGGGCTGAGGGAAGATCTGGCGATGCTCGCGCTGATCGACCGCGGCGATCGTCCCGCTGCGGCCGAAGATGATGCAGCGGGAAGACGTGGTGCCCTGGTCGATGGCTGCGATGTAGCGGGTCATGGCGGGTCTTGCTGGCCCTTGTTCCGGCTGACGGCGACCAGACTACGACGGTTCAAGGCCCACCTTGAATCGTCATTTTCGCCGTGGTCGAGGAGCTACGACGACCGCCGCTCGCTCAAGACTCCTCGCCGGCAGCCTTCAGCCAGTCGGTCCAGGCTTTCTCGCGCGTCTTTTCTTCTTCCTTCAGCGCCGCTTCGGCCAAGCGCACCGCCGCATCGTGTTTGCGCCATTCCGAGACGCCGCCTTCGCGGGCCGCATGGGCGCCCTCAAAGGTCGTGAAGCGAGCCAGCACCGCCCGGACGCTATAGGTGACCGGCGGGCCTACGGTCTCGCGGTCGGGATAGAATCCGGTGACGGCGTCGGCGGTCTCGGACTCGATCCGAAACACATCCGCCCACCCTGCATGGTGGCGCATTAGGGCCCACGGCTTTTCGATCACTTGGCTCACCAGTTCGCTCCGTTCCTTAAACACCAGCGCGTTCGTTGGCGCGCCAGCGCAGCCTTTTCGCACCCAATCGACAGCCGGGCCAGAGGTCAGCGCACGTCAGGCTTGCTTTCCTTGCCGCACCCAAAGCTGCGTCAATCCGCCGTCGAGGTCCAGAGCCGACCTGTGGGACTTTAGCCGCGTCAACGGGATTTCTTAGCCCCCGTGAAACCAAACGGCGCATGGCGGGTTTTGCTGGCGTCTCCAACCTCGTGTCCCGGTCGCCCTCATGTCTACCGAACACTGCCGTCGCCAAGCAGAAGCCTTGCTGCGCGAAGCCTCGCAAACGCCCAATATGAAGGAGCGGGGCCGCCTCATCGACGAGGCCATCCTCTGGCGCAACCGAACGCTCGATGCCCGCGAGCTGGCGGATGATTGGGACATGGACAGCTTTAACGACGGCGCCGAGGCGCACGCGTAGGACCTCTGTCTCAGCCGCTGTTGCGCAGGCCTGCCGAGATTCCGTTGATCGACATGTGGATGCCGCGGCGCAGGCCGTCCTCCACCTCGCCGGCCCGATGGCGACGCAGAAGCTCGACCTGCAGGACGTTCAGGGGATCAATATAGGGCAGGCGCACGCGGATCGACTGGGCCAGTTGCGGGTTGTGGTCCAAGAGTTCCGCCTCGCCGGTCAGGGACAGGACGGCCCCGCGCGTCTTGCGCCATTCCTGGCTGATGCGGCCGAACACTGACGCGCCGAGGGCCTGGTCCTCGACGAGGGCGGCGTAGCGGGCGGCGATAGGCAGGCTGGATTTGGCCATGACCATCTCAAGGTTTGACACCACCGAGCGGAAGAATGGGGAGGCGGCGTAGAGGGCGCGTAGTTTTTCCAGCGCCTGGGGATCGGCCTCGCACACTGCTTCGATCGCTGAGCCGAAACCGAACCAGCCGGGTAGCATGACCCGCGATTGCGACCAGCTAAACACCCAAGGAATGGCGCGCAGGTCCTCGATACGGGTCGAAGCGGTGCGCGAGGCCGGGCGGCTGCCGATCTTCAGGTCGGCGATCTCACCCAGCGGAGTCGACTGGCGGAAATAGGTCTCGAACCCTGGCGTCTCATAGACCAGGGCGCGATAGGCGGCGAAAGCCTTCGCGCTGAGTGCGGTCAGAGTTTCCGCCCACGGACCATCCGCCGCGTCGGGCTTGTCGGCGAAGCGGCCCAACAGAGAGCCGGCGACGATAGTCTCGAGGCTCAGAAGCCCCGCCAGCGGATGGCCGTATTTGCTGGCCACCACCTCGCCCTGCTCGGTGATGCGGATGCCATGGCTCAGCGCCGAGGGCGGGAGCGCCTGGATAGCCTCGAAGCTCGGCCCGCCGCCGCGGCCCACCGCGCCGCCGCGGCCGTGGAAGGTGCGAAGGCCGACGCCGCGGGCCGCGAACAGCGACGAGAGCCGGTGGATGGCGGTGCGGATCTCCCAATTGGAGGTGACGTAGCCGCCGTCCTTGTTGCTGTCGGAATAGCCGATCATCACTTCTTGCAGGTCGCCCTGGCCGGCGATCATCGCCCGGATCAGCGGCAGGTCGAAATAGGCGCCCATGATCTCGGCGCCGGCCCTGAGGTCGTCGATGGTCTCGAAAAGGGGCACGATTCTGAGCCCGCAGGTCGGCGAATCGCCGGGGTGGAACAGGCCCGCCTCCTTGAGCAGGATCGCGACTTCGAGGAGATCCGAGACGCTTGCGGCCTTCGAGATCACATAGTTGGCGATGGCCCCGTCGCCGAACCGGGCGCGCAAGGCGGAGGCGGCGTCGACGACGCCCAGCTCCTTGGCGGTCTCCTCGGAGTAGGCCGCGTAGGGGGACCGCAGGGGGCGGGGACTGGACAGCTCGCCCATCAGGAGCGCGATGCGGGCCTGTTCGACCAAGCCGACATAGTCCGCGGTGACGCCGGCCTTGCCGAGAAGTTCGGCGACGACCCGTTCATGTACGTCCGAGTTCTGACGCAGGTCCATCACCGCCAGATGGAAGCCGAAGCTGGACACTGCCTCGCGCAGGTCCGCCAGACGGCCTTGGGCCAGGTCGCCGCCGCCGCCCAGGGTCAGGGAGCGGGCCACGATCTTGAGGTCGAGCGCCAGCGCCGCCGGATTGGGATAGGGCTTGGCCGGCAAGTTCGACATCCGGGCCGGCGGCCGGCCAAGGATCGCCGTGCGTGTCGCCGCCAGCCGCGCGTAGCAACCGACCAGGGCTCGGCGATAGGGCTCGTCGTCACGATTGTCGTTGTGGTCGCCGCTGGCCCGGGCGAGGTCGAGCAGATCGTTGCTGATGGTCGAAAAATCCGCCGACAGCGAGAGCTCAGAGCCGAGGGCGTGCAATTCGTCCAGCAGGTGGTCCAGGACCAGTTCGCCCTGATGGGTGACTGCATAGGTCAGGGTATCGGCGTTGACGAACGGGTTGCCGTCACGGTCGCCGCCGACCCAGGAGCCGACCTGGACGCACGGCGATAGCGGCCCAGTCACCCCCAGCAGCCGAGCCAGGCGGCGCTTGAGCGCCGGCAACTGTTTGAGAAAGGTCAGGCGGAAGATCGAGACGGCGTTTTCGATCTCGTCGGTGACGTTGAGGCGTACCGAACGCAGCATCCGCGTCTGCCACAGGGTGCGGATCTCGCGCTTGAGTTCGGCCTCGACGTCGGCGCGGTCGGTGGAGCGCATGCGCCCGTCGGTCTGTTGCAGCCATTCGGCGATGGCCAGCTCCCGATCGAGGATGCTCTTGCGCCGCACCTCGGTCGGGTGGGCGGTCAGCACCGGAGTCAGGACCGCTTGGCTGAGGAAACCGATCGTGTCATCCGATGTCACCGCATGGCTCGCGCCCAGCTCGGCGAAGGGGTCGGACAGGCTGGTCTGGCGACGCGAATTGTGGTCGTCGGCGATATTGGCGAGCTGCGAAAAGATGGCGAAGCCGCGGATCAACAGGCGGGCCTGATCCAAGGTCAGGGCGTGGAGGATGGTCTCCAGCTCCGGATCGGCCTCGCCATTGCGGTGTTCGCCCACCGAACGCTGGCGGATGTCTTCGATCAGGTCGAAGACCAGCTGGCCCTCCTGCTCGCGGATCACGTCGCCCAGGAGGCGGCCCAACAGCCGCACGCCGCTGCGGCTTTCGCCGACGGAGGATTGAACAGCGGTCATGGCGGCTCGGCGCTTTCCGTTGCGTGAAGCTGTAGGCGGCTTCCCCGTAGTCCGCCCGGCTTCGCCGATCAATGGCTTGCGGTCACTCGAGCGACCGACGGCAAACGGAAAGGGCTCGATTGCGGGCCAGATCCGCCCCAATGATCGTTTTGCGTGCGGCCGGCTCTTGCCGCCTCTTGAACCGCGCCGGCTGTTTCTCGCGGAAAGCGGCGACGCCTTCGCGCACGTCCTCGCAGGGATTGGTGACCATCACCGTTCTCCTTCGAGCGCCAAACACACTACTAGTCGCAGGGATTCAGCCCTATCGTGCCGCAAAACGTGCGGGTCCAGGGAGACCTCGAGGATGCGCTTTCAGGACAAGGTCGCGATTATCACCGGCGGCGCTTCGGGGATCGGGGCGGCTACCGTGCGCCTTCTGGTGGCGGAGGGAGCTAAGGTCGTGATCATCGACCTCAACGAAAGCCTGGGGCACGCCCTGGCCGAAAAGCTGGACGGGGATCGCACCCTGTTTCTGCGCTGTGACGTTAGTCAGCGCGAACAGGTCGCGGCGGCGATCAAGACCGCTCACGAGCATTTCGGGCGACTGGATATCCTGTTCAACAACGCCGGCATCGGCTGTTTCGGCGAGACCCCGGACCTCGACCCCGAGGTCTGGGAGCGGGTGATGTCCATCGACCTCAGCGCGGTATTTTACGCCTGCCGCGTGGCGATCCCCCTGATGCGCGAAGGCGGGGGCGGGGTGATCATCAATACGGCCTCGATTTCGGGCCTGGCCGCCGACTACGGCTTCTCCGCCTACAATGCGGCCAAGGCGGCGGTCATCAACTACACGCGCAGCCTGGCCCTCGACCACGCCAAGGACAACATCCGGGCCAACGCCCTCTGTCCCGGCCTGATCGACACCCCGTTGACGGCGACGGTCAAGCGGATGGCGGGGGTCGCCGACGTCTGGCTTCAAGGGGTCCCGATGGGGCGGGCCGGCACGCCCGAGGAGATGGCCAAGGTCGTCGCCTTCCTCGCCTCGGACGATGCCTCCTACATCACCGGAACCACCCTGGTCGCCGACGGCGGCCAGTCAGCGTCCACCGGCCAGCCGAACCTGGCGAGCTTCATGAAGCGGTAGACCCTTAATAGGACCGCGGCATCCCAAGGGCGTTCTGCGCCAAAAACGCCAGAACCAGGTTGGTCGAGATCGGGGCCACTTGATAGAGCCGCGTCTCGCGGAACTTGCGTTCGATGTCGAACTCCTCGGCGAAGGCGAAGCCGCCGTGGGCCTGGACGCAGGCCTCGGCCGCGGCCCAGGAGGCCTCGGAGGCGAGCATCTTGGCGATATTGGCCTCTTCGCCGGCGGTCAGGCCCGCATCGAACCGCTCGGCGGCGCGCTCGACCATCAGAGCGGCGGCGCGGTACTGGGCGTAGGCCCGGGCGATGGGGAACTGGACGCCTTGGTTGGCGCCGATCGGGCGGCCGAACACCTTGCGGTCGGTGACGTACTTGCTCGCCGTGTCGATGAACCATTGAGCGTCGCCCAGGCACTCGGCGGCGATCAGGGTCCGCTCGGCGTTCATGCCGTCGAGGATGTATTTGAAGCCCCGGCCTTCCTCGCCGATCAGGTTCTCGGCCGCGACCTCGACGTTGTCGAAAAAGACCTCGGTGGTCGAGTGGTTCATCATGGTGCGGATCGGGCGGATGGTCAGGGTCCCGGCCTTCAATGCCGCGTTCATATCCAGCATGAACACCGACAGGCCATCGCCCTTCCTGGTCACCTGGTCCTTGGGCGTGGTCCGCGCCAGCAGGATCATGAAGTCGGAATGCTCGGCCCGGCTGGTCCAGATCTTCTGGCCGTTGACGATGTAGCGGTCGCCCTGGCGAACGGCGGTGGTCGACAGGGCCAGGGTCTCCGAGCCTGAGGTCGGCTCGGTGACGCCGAAGGCCTGCAGGCGGATCTCGCCGCTGGCGATGCCCGGCAACCAGCGGTCCTTCTGCCCGGGCGTGCCGTGCTTGAGGATGGTGCCCATGGTGTACATCTGGGCGTGGCAGGCGCCGGCGTTGCAGCCGCTCTTGTGCACCTCCTGCAG
>FSWM01000585.1_pt1 | contig 15531 bp, 13 predicted proteins | sample 1637841 | NCBI WGS metagenome assembly FSWM01 (sample SAMEA3914789, study PRJEB12502) | metagenome | biome: forest; material: soil | place: Canada | collected 2011-07-03 | depth 0.3 m | reverse complement strand
CGTCGATCAACATTCTTTTCGACATTCAAATTATCTCCGTGGCGCGCGCCGGCGTTGAACGCCGGGGGCCGGATGTGCGTGAGGGCGCGCGCAAGCGGGTTCGTCCCGTCGGTGACGACGTATCGAACCATCAGCTGTGAGCGGTCGTGAGCGACGCTGCCCATGAGGTTTATTCCTTGACGCGCCAGGTGGCGCGGAGAGGGTAGGCGCGGCGATCTTGCCGAAAAAAGCAAGGCCGACGCCGCCATGCGCGGATCTCGCCCGATCTAGAGCGTCCCAAGCGCGACACAAGTTTGCAACAACCGCGAGAAAAAGGAAAGCGGCGGCTCTTCAGTCGTGCTTAACCATTTGTGCACGGCGCCGGATCGATAAGGGAAGCCGAGTTCAAGACCGACAGGATTTTCAGGCTAGGCATGCGCAAACAGGGGACGAGCGCTATTTTTTCGGCGCGTGGCCGGCTGGCCGCCGCCCTGGCCGCCTTGGCCTGCCTTGGCCTGTCCGTCTCGTCGCACGGGGCCGAAACCCGGTCCGGCGTGCTGCACATCCGCCTCGGCGGCGACCAGCACGAGACCCGGGTTGTCGTCGAACTGGACAGCCCGACCAAGGGACAAGTGATTTCCGACGGCGCGGCCGACCGCATGGTGGTGGTGGGCCTGGCCAAGATTTCCGCCGATTCCGAGCCTCAGGGCCATGGCGTGGGCCTGGTCACCGCCTGGTCGGCCCAGAACGCCGCTGGCGGCGCCCGGCTCAGCCTGCAGCTCAGCCGCCCGGCCGAAATCAAGCGCCGCTTCCTTTTGCCGCCCTCCGACGGGGTCGCGGTCTATCGCTATGTCATCGATCTGGCCGCGGTCGACGCGCCGTCGCCAGCCCCGGCCATCGGCCCGAACACGGCCACCCTCGCGCCGCCGCCGGCGGCGGCCCTGGTGCGTATCTCGGCCCCCGCCGCGCCGACCATGACTCCGATCGCCGCCCCTCGGCCGCTGCGGCTGAAAAAGGTGGTCGTCATCGACGCCGGCCACGGCGGCAAGGACCCCGGCGCCGCCGGGTCCGAAAGCATTGAAAAAGATGTGAACCTGGCCGCGGCCAAGGCCCTGAGGGCCCGCCTCGAGCGCACCGGCCGCTATCGCGTGGTCATGACCCGCGACAGCGACACCTTCGTGCCGCTTGAGACCCGGGTGCAGATCGCGCGCAGCGCCGACGCCGACCTGTTCATTTCCCTGCACTCCGATTCGGGACCCAGCCCCGACATGCGCGGGGCCACGGTCTACACCCTGTCCGACAAGGGCTCCGACCGGGTGGTCAAGAATGTCATGGGGACCAGCGACTGGTTCATCAATGTCAATCTGCCGGGCCGCGACCGGGCGGTGAACCAGATCCTGCTCGACCTGACCCAGCGCTCCACCCGCAACCGCTCGGCCGCCTTCGCCGAGGACCTTCTGGATCATGTGGGCGACCGCGTGCCCCTGCTGCAGCACAGCCACCGCGACGCCGGCTTCGTGGTCCTGCTGGCGCCCGACGTGCCCGCGGTCTTGCTCGAGATGGGCTTCATCACCAATCCCGAGGATGAAAGCCGCATGAAAAGCGCCACCCAGCGGCAGAAATTCATGAACGCCGTCGGCGACACCATCGACGACTATTTCGCCCGCCAGACCCGGATCGCGACGCGCTAGCGGCTCGCCCCCTGTGTCGCTTCGCGAAACAGGGAGGAGAAGCCGGCCTTACGCTCTTATGCCCTCGGCCTTTGAGTTTGGCCGTTGGCGTGTGTTTTTCCCGTCATGGCCCGCGTTTGCCCCTAGGCGCAAAGTTTGGACTTTTGGACCCCGTTGGAACCCTTCCCCCTCGATGGGGGAAGGGCAGGGTTGGGGGTGTGTCCGCATCGGTTGGGGCGAAGAATGTAGGGGGCGACGTCGCCCAACGGGGTCAAATCTGCAAACCGCTTGCCAACACCCCCAACCCAAACCCTTCCCCCATCGAGGGGGAAGGGCTTTTTGAGCTCCGCCAACCCTAACTTAGCGCCTATGGGCGTATGCCGGCCATCCATAGAATCCCGACCTGCAAAACCAGCCCGTCTTTGCGATCGCCTCAACACGGGTTAGAGCGTCATCCATGCGGGCTTGGTTGGTCCCGTGGAGGCATCGGCGTTGAACTTTCCGCAGCGATGGATCGCGACCGCCGGCGTAGTTGTGCTCAGCGTAATCGCCCTTGCCGGCTTTTCCCTGGCCATCTATGCGGCCTGGCTGTTCCACGACATGCCCGATGCGGCCGATCTGGCCGATTACCGTCCGCCCACGGCCACGCGGGTCTATGCCTGGGACGGCACCTTGATCGGCGAATATTCCAAGGAGCGGCGGATCTTCGTCTCCTACGACCAGATCCCGCTCCAGGTGGTGAACGCCTTTCTGGCCGCCGAGGACCACAACTTCTTCAAGCACGGCGGCGTCGATCCCATGGGCCTGCTGCGCGCCATGGCCAAGAATGTGATGAACGCCAGTCACGGCAAGCGGCTGGAGGGCGGCTCGACCATCACCCAGCAGGTGGCCAAGAATGTGCTCTTGACCAACGAAGCCACGGTCGGACGCAAGATGAAGGAGGCGATCCTCGCCGACCGGCTGGAACAGTCGATGAGCAAGGAGCACATCCTCGAGCTCTATCTGAACGAAATCTGGCTCGGCTATCATTCCTACGGCGTGGTCGCCGCCGCCTATAACTATTTCGGCAAGCCGCTGTCCGAGCTGGACTTGGCTGAATGCGCCTATCTGGCGGCCCTGCCCAAGGGGCCGGACAACTATCATCCGGTGCGCAACAAGGCCGCGGCCATCCGACGGCGCAATTTCGTGCTCAGCCAGATGGCCGATCTCGGCATGGTCCCCCGCGCCCAGGCCCTGGCGGCCATGAAAGAGGATCTGGTGGTCCAGACCGCCCCGGTGCGCACCAAATATCACGACGCCGACTACTTCGTCGAAGAGGTGCGCCAGCGCGGAATCGCCACCCTGGGCAAGAAGCTCGACGAGGGCGGCTACTACATGCGCACCACCTTGGATCCGCGCCTGCAGACGGCGGCGCGGGTGGCGCTGATGAAGGGGCTGGAGAACTATGATCACCGGCACGGCTGGCGCGGGGCCTGGGGCCATGTGGACGCCGACCAGGGGTGGGAAAAACAGGCCCTGGCCTCGACCCCGCCGTCCGAGCGGCGGGACTGGCGCGCCGCCCGGGTGGAATCGGCGGCGGGCGGCGTGGTGCGTGTGGTCCAGGCCGATGGCGGCGGCCATGGGGCCTTGGAAAGCGCCGATGTGGTCTGGGCCCAGGCGGGTCGCAAACCGCTGAGCCGCGGCGACCTGATCTTTGTCGAGCCGGCCTCGCCCGGCGTCTACAATCTGCGCCAGGTGCCGCTGGTCAATGGCGCCCTGGTGGCCATCGACCCGTGGAGCGGGCGCACCCTGGCCATGGTCGGCGGCTACAGTTTCTCCCTGTCCAATTTCAACCGGGCGACCCAGGCCAATCGCCAGCCGGGCTCTTCGTTCAAGCCCTTCGTCTACGCCACCGCCCTGGAGAACGGCTATACGCCGGCCAGCCAGGTGCTGGACGGCCCGATCTCCCTGCCCGGGGCCAAGGCCGGCGAGATCTGGTCGCCGGAAAACTTCCACAAGGGCTATCTGGGCCTGCTGCCCCTGCGGCGCGGGCTGGAACTGTCCCTGAACACCATGACCGTGCGCCTGGCTCAGGGCGTCGGCATGCCCAAGATCATCGACCTGGCCAAGCGCGCAGGGGTGGTCACCAATATGGATCCGGTGCTGGCCATGGCCCTGGGCGCGGGCGAGACCACGCCGTTCAAGCTGACGGCGGCCTATTCCGCCTTCGTCAATGGCGGCCGGCGAATCAATCCGCACCTGATCGAGGTGGTCGAGGACGCCCAGGGCAAGCCCCTGCTGAACGCCGACCAGCGCGACTGCCCAAAGTGCGTCAGCGCGTTCAATGGCGAGGAATCGCCGCGGGTCGCGCCCGGCGGCGAACAGATCATCGACCCGATCACCGCCTACCAGATCACCACCATGCTGCAAGGGGTGGTCCAGCGCGGCACCGCCGCCCAGGCCAGCAGCCTGGGCCGGCCGATCGGCGGCAAGACCGGCACCACCAATGATTTCCGCAGCGCCTGGTTCGTCGGCTTCAGCCCGGACATCGTCGTCGGTGTGTTTGTCGGCTTCGACGACAATCGCTCCTTGGGCAACAACGAGACCGGGGCGGTGGACGCCGTGCCGATCTTCATCGACTTCATGCAGACCGCGCTCAAGGGCACGCCGGTGCATGACTTCCGTCCGCCCAAGGACGTCAAATACGGCATGGTCCGGGGCGTTCGCGAGGCCTTCCGGCCCGGCACCGAACCCAAGCCCCCGCCCATGGTCCCGCTGGAAGACCAGGTTCCCGGGGCGCTGCTCAGCCCCAATGGCCAGCTGAAGCCGGTCCCGGGCGGCCCGCCAGTCGCCGGCGCCCCGCCGCCGAAAAAGCCGCCGAGCGACCTGAACGGCCTCTACTGATCGTCTCGCGCCCATTGTGGCGCGGGCTCAGGCAGGCTATCAGGCGCGCCCCTGTTTAGGAGATCACCATGAGACCGGATGTCGAGGCCGCCGCGGCCGACATCGAGCAGTCCGTCGGGCTGCTCAGGAGGCGTCTTTGACTGGGATCCGGCGCTAAGAAAGCTCGATGAGCTGAACGCCCGGGTCGAGGACCCGACCCTGTGGGACCGCCCCGCCGACGCCCAGGCCCTGATGCGCGAGCGCACCCGCCTGGCCAGCCAGGTGGAGGCGGTGCGCAGCCTTGAGACCGGCCTGGCCGAGGCTCTGGAATATGCCGAACTGGCCGACGCGGAGGGCGACGAGGACCTGCTGGCCGACGCCCGCGGCCAGCTGGCGGCCTTGAAGGAACGCGGCGCGCGGGCGGAGCTCGAAGCCTTGCTTTCGGGCGAAGCCGACGGCAACGACGCCTATCTGGAAATCAATTCCGGCGCTGGCGGCACCGAGTCCTGCGACTGGGCCGGCATGCTGCTGCGCATGTACAGCCGCTGGGCCACCGCCCACGGCATGACCGTCGAGCTGATCGAAGAGACCGCCGGCGAACAGGCCGGCATCAAATCGGCCACCCTGCAGATCAAGGGGCAGAACGCCTATGGCTGGCTGAAGACCGAGGCCGGCGTGCACCGTCTGGTGCGCATCTCGCCGTTCGATTCCAGCGCCCGCCGGCATACCAGCTTCGCATCAGCCTGGGTCTATCCGGTGGTGGACGACACCATCGTCATCGACATCAACCCGGCGGACGTGCGCACCGACACCTACCGCGCCTCCGGCGCCGGCGGCCAGCACATCAACAAGACCGATTCGGCCGTTCGCCTGACCCACATCCCCACCGGCGTCGCTGTGGCCTGCCAGGCGGGGCGCTCTCAGCACCAGAACCGCGAGGAAGCCTGGAAAATGCTGCGCGCGCGGCTCTATGAGCTGGAATTGCAGCGGCGTGAAGCCGCCGCCCAGGCCATGGAAGATCAGAAGACCGACATCGGCTGGGGCCACCAGATCCGCTCCTACGTCCTGCAGCCCTACCAGCTGGTCAAGGACCTGCGCACGGACGTGGAGACCTCGGACACCCAGGGCGTGCTGGACGGCGATCTGGACGCCTTCATGGGCGCCTCCCTGGCCCAGCGGGTCGGCGTGACCCGGGACGGCGGCGAGGCCTAAGGGTTCAGCGGGCGGCGCCGGCGATCATGATCAGGTCGGGGCTGGCGGCGGCCTGGAGCTTGACGCTGCGGCCCTGGAAATGGCCGCCGGCTTCGATGATCAGCTGGTCATGGGTGATGTCGCCATCGACCCGTCCGCCCGCCATCACCCGCACCTGGGCGGCCTGGATCGAGCCTTGGATCTGCCCGCGCACCTCCACCGCCTCGGCCTGGATGTCGCCCTCGATACGGCCGGTTTCCCCAAGGGTCACCCGCACGGCCTTCACATCGCCGCGCACCGCCCCGTCGATATGCAGATCGCCCTCGCTGGTCAGCTGGCCATTGACCACCAGATCCCCCGCCAGCAGCGAGGCCGGCCTCGGGGTCTTGCGGGCTGGCGTATCGCCCGCCGACCTAGCGGATTTGCCGAACATCGTCGCCTGCCTCCAGGAACCGTTGCGGATTGATCGCCCGCCCATTGACCCACACCTCGTAATGCAGGTGCGGCCCGGTGGAGCGTCCGGTCGAGCCCAGGGCGCCGATCCTCTGGCCCAGGGCCACGTGGTCGCCGGCCCCGACGCCGATCGCCGCCAGGTGCGCGTAGCGGGTCTTGAAGCCGTGACCGTGGTCGATCTCGATGGTCTGGCCATAGCCGCTGCGCAGACCGGTAAAGGAGACGATCCCTGGCCCCGTTGAGCGGATCGGCGTCATCACCGGGCCGGCGAAATCCAGGCCCGTGTGCAGGGCCGGACGGCCGGTGAACGGGTCCAGCCGCACGCCGAAGCCGCTGGCCTGGCTCGTGCCGCTGGTCGGCCGGTCGAGCGGCAGGGTGTCAGCGGAGGCGCTCAGCGCCTCGGACTGGGACAGGTCGGCGGCCACATGCTGGATCCGCGCGGCGAAGGCCGGGTCCACATCCAGCACCGCGGCCAGGGCGCGTGGGTCCCTGGCCTCGACCAGCGGCCCGCCCAGCGCGGCCTGATCGCCCACCGGGGCGAAGGCCTTGGGATCCAACCCAGCCAGCCGATAGGCCAGCCGCAGGCGCTCGGCGCGCGACTTGGCGTAGGTCTCAGCCTCGCTCAACAGCCGGTCCTGGTCGGTGCGTACGGCGTTGATGCTGTCGGTCGGGGTGCGGCCCGAGAAGCTGCTCAGCGGCGCCGGCGCCAGAGGCAGTGTCCGGGTCTGGCTCAGCAACAGGGCCAGGGCCTCATGACGGTGCTCGGTGGCCTGGGCCAGGGCGTCCAGGGATGAGCCGCTGGAGGCGTTCAGCTGGGCGACGGCGCTGTTCAGGCGGGCGTCGCGGTCGGCGATCAGGCGCTCATAGCGCGCCCGCATCTTCACCGCCTGCCGGTCGCTGGGGCTGGTGGCGATCAGGCCGGCGAGGGTTGCCGCGGTTGAAATGGCGAGCCACAGCAGGACACCGCCGACCAGGCTGGCGAACATCACCTGGCGCTCTGGAGTCAGCACCATGGCGTGCATCCGCCCGCCGGACTTGACGTAAACATGTCGCTCGGGAAACAACGCGCTCACGGCCCGTCGCCACCGCTGCAAAGCGTCAAGTCCCATCGGCGCCCACCCCGGGTTTACTATGGCTGGGGATATGTGACCATGTCACAGACTAAGGCAACGGCATTTCGCTTGACCGGGGCAAAATGTCATAAACTGAGTCGAATGCCTCATTTCACCTGACCCGGCGCCTCAGTCGGCCTTGACCGCCTGCAACACCGCGGCGGCGTGGCCCGCCACCTTGACCTTGCGCCAGACCTGCTGGATGCGGCCATCCGGGCCGATCAGGAAGGTCGCGCGCTCAATGCCCATATACTGGCGGCCATACAGGCTCTTTTCGACCCACACCCCATAGGCCTCGATGACCTTGCCATCGATATCGGCGCCCAGGATCAGGTCGAGATCGTACTTGGCCTTGAACCTGTCGTGCTTGGCCGCCGTGTCCTTGGAGACGCCGATCACCACCGCCCCGGCGGCCTTGAACGCCGCGGCCGCCTCGGTGAACCCCTTGGCTTCATTGGTGCAGCCCGGGGTGTCGTCCTTGGGGTAGAAATAGACCACCACGCTCTGGCCCTTGAGCGCGCTCAGGGCCACGCGCCCGCCGCCGTCGGTCGGCAGGTCGAAATCGGGGGCGGCGTCGCCGACCTTCAGGCCATCGCTCATCATCTTTCTCCTTTCAAGCGTCAAACCGGGCCAAGCGGCTCAGACCGGGCGCACCAGGACGATCTTCTTCTTGCCGGCGGCCAGCTTGATCACCCCGTCGGCATTGAGGTCGGCCAGGGTCAGCATCCTCTGCGCGTCGGCCTCGGCCTTGTCATTGACCCGCAAGCCGCCGCCCTGGGCCAGGCGCCGGGCCTCCGAGCGTGACGCCGCCAGGCCTGCATCGGTGGTGACATTGGCCAGGGCCACCCCCGCCTCCAACACGGCCCGGTCGATCTCGATCGTCGGCAGGTCGTCGGACAGGCGGCCTTCCTCGAAAGCCTGGCGCGCGGTGGCGGCCGCGGTCTCGGACGCCTCGCGGCCATGCAGCAGGGTGGTGGCCTCATTGGCCAGCACCTTCTTGGCCTCGTTGATCTCGGCCCCGGCCAGGCTTTCCAGCCGGGCGATCTCGTCCAGGGGCAGGTCGGTGAACAGGCGCAGGAACCGGCCCACATCGGCGTCCTCGGTATTGCGCCAGAATTGCCAGTAGTCGTAGGGACTGCGCATCTCGGCGTTCAGCCACACCGCGCCGTCAACCGTCTTGCCCATCTTGGCGCCCGAGGCGGTGGTCACCAGCGGCGCGGTCAGGCCGAACGCTTCGCGGTGCTCGGTGCGCCGGATCAACTCGATGCCGTTGACGATATTGCCCCACTGCTCGGAGCCGCCGAACTGCAGCCGGCAGCCATAGCGCCGGTTCAGCTCCAGGAAGTCGGCGGCCTGCATCAGCATGTAGTTGAATTCGAGAAAGGTCAGGGGCTGCTCGTTCTGCAGCCGGGTCTTGACGAACTCGAAGGCCAGCATCTTGTTGATGGTGAAGTGCACGCCATAGTCGCGCAGAAATTCGATATAGCCGAGCTTCTCCAGCCAATCGGCGTTGTTGACCATGATCGCGTCGGTCGGCCCGTCGCCAAACCGCAGGAACGGCATGAAGGCGCGCTTGATGCCGGCGATATTGGCGTTGATCACCGCGTCGGTCAGCAGCGGGCGCTGGGTGTTCTTGTCCGAGGGATCGCCGACCTTGGTGGTCCCGCCGCCCATCAGCACGATTGGCCGGTGGCCAGTCTGCTGCAGTCGGCGCAGGGTCATGATCTGCACCAGGCTGCCCACATGCAGGCTGGAGGCGGTGGCGTCGAAGCCGATATAGGCGCTGATCGGCCCTTCCAGGGCCGCGCGGTCCAATCCCTCCAGGTCCGTGGCCTGATAGATGTGGCCTCGCGCCTGCAGCACCTGGACCAGTTCCGAGCGCGGGGTGAACGACGTCATGGGGCGGGCTTCCTCGTCAGGGGTCGCCGCCTGTAGCAGCGTGGCTCCCTGGCGCTCAAGCGGCGCGTCAGCGGCGAGGAATGATCTTGGGGTGGTCATGGTCTGGTCTCCTTCGAGGGGAAGGCCGGAGACCGCCTCTATGTGCTGACGCGCCGCCGACCGATGGGCGGCGCGAAAATCGAATAGGATCTGGCAGCCGGCCCGCTATGTGTGCGAGCGGCGGTAGGACTTGCGCGGGGCGGCGGCGGTAAGCATGGATTTCCGCTACGCTGGCGCAGCGCGCCGGTCAAGTTCAGGAAGACAAGTTCGGCAAGACAAGTTCGGGAAGAGAGTGATGCGGGTCCTGGGATTTATGAGCGGCACCTCGCTGGACGCCATCGACATGGCGATCCTGGAGACCGACGGCGAAACCATCCAGGCCTTTGGCCCGGCGGGGGAGCGCAAGCTGTCGCACGAGACGCGGGCGGTGGTGCAGGCGGCCACGGACCGCGCCCGCCTGTGGCCGCGCGGCGAGACCGAGCCGGACATCTTCGCCCAGGCGGCGCGGGCGGTGGCCCAGGCCCATCTGGCCGCGGCCATCGACTTCCTGGCCGAACACGGCCTGCGCCCCGACCAGATCGACCTGGTCGGCTTTCACGGCCAGACCGTGCTGCACGAGCGGCCGACGCCGCAACAGATCGGCCGCACGGTCCAGCTGGGCGAGGCGGAGATCCTGGCCCGCGGCCTCGGCGTCCCGGTGGTCCACGCCTTTCGCCTCGACGATGTGGCGGCGGGCGGGGAGGGCGCGCCCCTGGCCCCCGTCTATCACGCCGCCTTGGCGCGCTACGCCCGGCTGAAGACGCCGGTGGCGGTGCTGAATCTGGGCGGGGTGGCCAATATCACCCTGATGGGCGAGGGCGAGGCCTTCCACGGCTTCGACACCGGCCCGGCCAATGGCATGATCGACCTTCTGGTCCAGGAACGCGGCCTGGGGCGGTTTGACGAGGGCGGTCGCCTGGCCCTGGCCGGACAGGTGTCGCAGCCGGCCCTGGCGTCGCTGCTGGCCCACCCCTATTTCGGCGCCGCGCCGCCCAAGTCGCTGGATCGCTACGATTTTTCCCTCGACAGCGTGCGCGGCCTGTCCACCGAGGACGCCGCCGCCACCCTGACCGCCTTCACCGCCCAGGCCGTGGCCCTTGGACTGGAGTGGTTCGACCAGCAGCACCGGCCCAGGACCGTGATCGCCACCGGCGGCGGCCGCCACAACCCGGCGATCATGCAGGCCCTGACCCGCGCCCTGCCGGCCCGGGTCATCTCCGCCGAGGAGGCCGGTTGGCGCGGCGATTCGATCGAGGCGGAGGCCTTCGCCTATCTGGCGGCCCGCACCGCCCACGGCCTGCCGATCTCCTTCCCCGGCACGACGGGGGTCAAGGCGCCGATGACGGGGGGCAGGATCGTGCGTCCCTAGGCAGCCAGCTGGCGATTTCCGCCTGGAGTTCTGAGCCGAACGGGGTGGAACAGCCGGTTGCAGTCGCTTGGCGGAGGGCAATTATGCACTTGAGAGAGGTCCTTGCACGGCAACGGAAGCCGCACACGCCGGGCTTGAGGGCGCGTCGTGACAGCGCGCCCTTGGTCCCAAAGCAGCTAAGCATGCCGCGCTTGCTTCCAAGCCTGCAGACCGCGTAGCGTGGACAAACGCGACTGAATTCGCCCAAGGGTGCGCAATGAAAAGCTATGACTCTCGCACCTACAGCATCAATGACTTCGTGGAATGGGAAAAGAATAAGCAGTTGGAACTAAACCCATCGTTCCAGCGAAGGCCCGTATGGAATGAGAAAGCTAAGAGTTATCTTATCGATACGATCGTTCGCGGAAAGCCAATCCCCAAGGTTTTTATTCGACAGAAGATTAATGTTTCTACGAAGACCTCGATGCGAGATGTTGTTGACGGGCAACAGCGGATCAGAACTATATTATCTTATATAAAAGACGGATTTGTGGTCAGTCCGCGCCAAAATAAGGAGTTTGGCGGAAGATTATTCAGCTCGTTTGATGAAGATATTCAGGCCCAGATCCTGTCATACGAAATATCGGTCGACTTGCTAATAAATTTGCCTGATGCTGATATACTAGATATATTCGGACGTCTAAATTCATATGCCGTAATATTAAATGAGCAGGAGAAAATAAATGCCCTGCACTTTGGACCGTTTAAACTTCTGGCAGACAAGATAGGCCGTAAATATTATGAATACTGGACCGCGCAGGGTATTTTATCCAAGCAGCAAGTTCTCAGGATGCTTGAAGTAAACTTGGTTGCTGATCTACTTATCGCCCTGCGCGAGGGGATTAAGTCAAAAAAGCAGATAACGAAGTTTTATAATCAGTATGAACGAGAATACGATGATGATGTTGTTGTGGTCGAAGCGTGTTTTGACAGCGTAATTTCGAAAATCGCAGAAATCTACCCAGAGAGTCTAGTCGACACGGAATTTAGCCGCGTTCATCTATACTATACGTTGTTCACAGCAGTTGCGCACTGTCTATATGGCCTCAAAACCTTGAGAGCCCCGAGGCCCACGCTAGATGCTGCCGGCGTTCAGAGGGCGCGCAACGGACTCGATCGTATCTCGGAAATTTTCGCTGACCCCACGGCTCCAGGACTGTCAGAAGCCGAGCGCACATTCGTGCAGGATAGCCGAAGGGCCACGACCGATGAAACTGTTCGGAGTCGACGCACGGTTTTCCTAATAGGTCTTATGGGATAGGCCGATGACGCTGGGGGCAAGCCTCGTAGCGCTGCAGACAGAATCTGCTCAGTGCGCGGCCCTCATCGCCACCGCGCATAGACTGGACCAAACGGGCTTGCCGATTTTTTCCGTCGCCGAGCGCGAAATGATCACGACGGCTGCCTTTCTCAACTTCTTCAAGCTCTGGGAGCGCTTCCTAGAGGAAAGCATCGCGAAGTATTTGTCGGGCAAGCGGCCCATAGGAGGCGCGTATCTCAAAAAGCGCGCCTCTCCGAGAGATGAAGACTCGGCAAGGAACATGCTCATCGGGGTCATGAAATTTTTTGATTACGCCAATCATGATAACGTCAGAAAAATCGCTAGGATATATTTTGACGGGGGTGGACCTTTCGAACCTCACTTGAGCGCGGTGTTCACCGACCTAGGCGATCTTCGCATCATGCGAAATGCAGCGGCTCACATTTCGTCCACCACCCAGACCTCGCTAGAGGGCCTAGCGCAACGGCTATTCGTAACCCCGCAACCCAACATCACCTTGTATGATATGCTGTTGCGAGCAGACCCCCGTTCGGCGACGGGGGAGACGGTGTTCGCGAGCTACCAAGCCAAGTTACTCGCGACTGCAGAGCTGATTGCGCGAGGCTAGAGTTATGCCGGCCAACGAACAAATTACACAAGAGGAAGCCACGCCGCCGCGACGAGATCGTCGAACGGATGATTGCGATACCGCCCAGGCTGTGCCTTCTGGGTTGGAGTGGTTCGACGAGCAGCATCGGCTCAGGACCATGATCGCCACCGGCGGTGGCCCCACAGCCCGGCGATCAAGCATGCCCTGACCCGCGCCCTGCCAGCCCAGGTCATTTTCGCCGAAAAGGCCGGCTGGCGCGGCGATTCAATCGAGGTGCGCCCGGTCCCGTGCGAGCTCGGCGAGTGATTTAAAATCTTGGCTTCGAGGGCCGGACGAAGACGGTCGTCTCGCTATTCCAGATACGGCGCCAGCACATCTTCGATCCATGTCATGAAGGCGCGGACACGGCGGGACAGATTGCCGCGGTGTGCTACGACCAGGGATACGGCGAGCGCCCGGCGACGAAAATCGGGGATGATCTCCACAAGCGCTCCGCTCTTCAGGTACGGGCCGATCCCCAAGAGCGGTGCCTGAATCAGGCCAAGGCCGGCGAGGGCGGCGGCTTCATAGGTCTGCGCGCTATTGACGTGCAGCGCGCCTGGCAACGGAAGCGTCGCATAGCGATCGCCGTCGGGATATTCCCATCCATGGGGTTTTGCGCCCAGCATCGCCGAAAAATGAATTGTCCGATGGTCCTGACGCCGGAGGTCTTCTAGCGATCGAGGGACGCCATGGCGCGCCAGATAGGCGGGACTGGCGGCGTTGACCATGCGCAACAGGCCCAGGGGGCGGGCGATCAGCGTCTCGTCTCCGATGGGCCCAAGCCGCAAGACACAGTCGAACCCCTCTTGAACCAGATCGACTTGCCGATCCGTACTCGACAGCTCCAACTCCAGTTCGGGGTGAGCCGCCATGAAATCCGGCAAGGCCGGCACGATTGTCATGCGCGCGACCTCGGTCGGAAGATCGACCCGCAAACGCCCGCGAAGCGCCACGCGATCACCGGCGAACATCGAGTGTAGGTCATCGACTTCAGCCAGCAGATCGCGGGCGCGGGCATGAAATGCGCGCCCGTCCTCCGTCAACTGCACGCTGCGCGTCGTCCGGTGCAGGAGCCTGACACCGACATCGTCTTCCAGCTTCCGGACCGCCGTTGAGGCCCTTCCCTTTTGGATACCCAGGCTGTCGGCCGCGCGGGTGAAGCTCCCCATTTCCGCGACCGTTATGAAAATGAGGATGGGCTCGAGATTCTGCATTTCGGGCCCTTGGTATTGTTAACCCAGTGGGGAACAGTGAGTTCAGTTATGCGGCATTTATCACATATAAGAGACACAGTAAGTAGGGGGCCTCAAGACAGGTAATACCCTCGGAGAACGCCAAGTGTCTGAAACGATGAGTCTTCATCAGTCGCCGGAAGCTATGAACCTGCATCGCGCCCTGTGGGCCGGCCGGATAATGAGCGCGGCTGTCGTTGCCGCCTTGGTGGCGGACGGCGCCATTCAGCTTTTCGCGCCGGCGCAGATCGCGAGCATGTTGCAGGAAACCGGGTTCGCGATCGGCCTGACCCGCGTCGTGGGCCCAATCATACTCGCCTGCGCCGTCCTTTACGCCATTCCGGACACCGCCGTCCTCGGCGCGATCCTGGTGACTGGCTTTCTGGGCGGCGCGATCTGCGCCCATCTGCGCATCGGGGAGTTGGGATCGCCCCCGGAACTCGTTTCGCTGCTTCTTGGCGCGCTGACATGGGGCGGCCTCTACGCGCGCGATCCCCGTGTCCGGGGCCTTTTGCCACTCATCCGCTGAACCAACCGGGGCGGTGCTCTGCCCCCAGATCAGGACTAAATTCATGTTTCTAGTCACGGGAATTACTGGAAAAGTGGGCGGCGCAACGGCCAACCATCTGTTGGCGCACGGCAAGGACGTGCGCGCGCTGGTTCGCGATCGCGAAAAGGCGTCAAGCTGGGCGAACCAGGGCGTGGAATTGGTTGACGGTGATTGGAATGACGCGGCGGCCATTGAGCGGTCGCTCAAAGACGTCGAAGGCGCGTTTGTCATGTTGCCGGCCGTCTGGGCGCCCTCGCCCGATTTCAAAGAAGCCAAGGGGGTGATTGCAAACTATGTCGAGGCGCTCACCAGGGCGGCGCCGCCGCGGGTGGTTGCGCTCTCGTCAATGGGGGCGAACAGAACCAGCGGTCTGGGGATGATCACGGCGCTGTCGCTGCTGGAGCAAGGCTTATGTGAGTTGGCATCGCCAATCGCCTTCGTGCGCGCCGGCGGATTCTTCGAAAACTTCCTTTACGGCCTGCACGTCGCCCAGGGTGGCGTGCTGCCCGTCTATTACAATCCGACCAATCGGAAATCGACGATGGTCGCGACGAACGACATCGGCGCGGAGGTCGCAACCCTTTTGACCGGGCCAGCCTGGTCAGGACAGCGCGTCGTCGAGCTTGGTTCGATGACCAGCGCGGACGACGTCGCGGAGCAATTGGGTTACGTCCTGAATCGCGACGTGAAAGCCTTTGCTGTCCCGCGTGCAGGGTGGGCGGAAGCATTCGAACAATTCGGCGTCCCGAAGGGCCACACCGGACCTGCCGAAGAAATGTTTGAGGCCGTGAATGCAGGATGGATGGACCTCGGAGTCGAGGGCGCCGAACACGTAGCGGGGACGACCTCCGCGCGCGACGTCTTCGCGGCGGCCCAGAAGACCGTGACGGCGTGAACCGCGACGTTCACGCCGAGGAAGATTGAGACCGGGACGCGGCATTCCACCGCGACGCTAAACGGAGGCGGCGTTATCCGCGCCGCGAACCCGCCTCTGGGTCGGCGTTCGGACCCCAGCACAAAGCTTCTGCCCAGGTTTTGACAGGTTGAAGTGAGCCTGCCCCAAGTGTGAACCCTTCCCCCTCGATGCAGGGGAATCGCATGTGAGTAAAAGAGGGTATTGCCGCTGAGGGTTGGATGGATTCTTTGAGGGCTTCTCGAAGATGAGGAGCCCTCATGCCGATCCT
>FSWM01000235.1_pt1 | contig 15571 bp, 14 predicted proteins | sample 1637841 | NCBI WGS metagenome assembly FSWM01 (sample SAMEA3914789, study PRJEB12502) | metagenome | biome: forest; material: soil | place: Canada | collected 2011-07-03 | depth 0.3 m | reverse complement strand
GGTGGGCGGCGCGGGGGCGGCGGGCGGTGTGGGCGCGGGGGCCAGGCGGCGCCCGTCGATCAGTTCCACCAGGACTGGTGTTGGCTCCACCATCCGCGGCGGGCTCGTCGGCGCCCGGAACAGCGCCACAAGGATCACCAGATGCACGGCTATGCTGAGCGCCACGCCCAGCAGGCGATGGCGCCGCGCCACCGGCGGGCTGGCCGGACCGGCAAGGTCAGCCAGGCCGCGCCGGGCCTGATGCCGCCCCTCGCGATTCTGGTTCATTTCCCGGTTCTGGGGTCGCCGAGTCATCGGACACCAAAAGCTGTTCTAAGACCTTAGTTCCAACCCAGATCATGCGCTCGCGTCAGGATCGTGGCGTTCGGTCATAAAGCCGCACATGGTCCACCCTGCTACGAGGCCTCGGCCGGTCTTAAGACTTCGTAAACTTTTCGCCTTTGCAGTCAGCGCTCATTGGCCCCAGTTGATACCTTTGGGCTCAGAGACTGTTTGGAGAATCGCGGTGGGTGGGTGCTTGCGTGGTTCGAGACGCGGACCTGAGGGTCCGCTCCTCACCATGACGCGAGTTTTTGCCGCCCACTCAACACCGTCATGGTGAGGGCTCGCGTCAGCGAGCGTCTAGAACCACGCAAACCAAGCCCTGCGACCTACTTTCAAACGCGCCTCACCCCCGCCGCAGGTCCGGCGGCAGGGCCTCGGTGGTCAAGGCCGCGATCGCCTCGTCCAGGGTCAGGATGGTCTGGCCATCGGAGCCGAGCCGGCGCAGGGCCAGCTTGCCTTCCTCGGCTTCCCGGCGGCCGACCACGGCGATGACCGGAGTCTTGGCCAGGCTGTGTTCGCGGACCTTGTAATTGATCTTTTCGTTGCGCAGGTCGGTCTCCACGCGCAGCCCCGCCGCCTTGAGCCGGGCCGCGGCGAGCCGGGCGTAGTCGTCGCCTTCGGAGGTGATGGTGGCCACCACGACCTGGGTCGGGGCCAGCCACAGGGGGAAGGCGCCGGCATAGTTCTCGATCAATATGCCCAGGAACCGCTCGATGGAGCCGAACAGTGCCCGGTGCAGCAGCACGGGACGCTGCTTGGAGCCGTCTTGCTCGGTATATTCCGCGTCCAGCCGTTCGGGCAGGACGAAGTCCAGCTGCAGGGTGCCGCACTGCCAGGTGCGGCCGATGGCGTCGCGCAGGTGGAACTCCAGCTTGGGGCCATAGAAGGCGCCTTCGCCCGGGAGCAGTTCGACCTCCATGCCGGCGGCGCGCGCGGCGCTTTCCAGCTTGGCCTCGGCCACGTCCCACACCTCGTTCGTGCCGGCCCGCAGGTCAGGCCGCAGCGCCAGCTTGACCGCGTGCAGGTCCACGTCCAGGTCGGCATAGACCGAGTAGAGCAGCTTGACGAACTTGGTCGTCTCTTCCTCGATCTGTTCCTCGCGGCAGAAGATGTGGGCGTCGTCCTGGGTGAAGGCGCGCAGGCGCATGATGCCGTGCAGGGCGCCCGACGGCTCATAGCGGTGGCAGGCGCCGAACTCGGCCATGCGCAGGGGCAGGTCGCGATAGGACTTCTGGCCGACATTGAAGATCTGGATGTGGCCCGGGCAATTCATCGGCTTGACCGCCAGAACCTCTTCCTCCGGCGTTTCGCAGACGAACATGGCGTGGCCGAACTTCTCCCAGTGGCCCGAGCGTTCCCACAGGCCGCGATCGAGGATCTGGGGCGCCTTGACCTCCACATAGCCGTCGTCGTCCAGCCGGCGGCGGATATAGTTTTCCAGGGTGCGGAACAGGGTCCAGCCCTTGGGGTGCCAGAACACCATGCCCTTGCCCTCTTCCTGCAGGTGGAAGAGGTCCATGCTGCGCCCGATCTTGCGGTGGTCGCGGCGCTCGGCTTCCTCGATGCGCTTCAGATAGGCTTCGAGCTCGGCCTCGGAGGCCCAGGCGGTGCCATAGATGCGCTGCAGCTGGGCGTTGTTCTGGTCGCCGCGCCAATAGGCGCCGGCCAGCTTGGTCAGCTTGAAGGCCTTGCCCACATGGCGCGTGGACGGCAGGTGAGGCCCACGGCACAGGTCCTTCCAGTGTCCCTGGTGATAGATCGAGACCGACTCGCCGGCCGGGATGCCCTGAATGATCTCGGCCTTGTAGGTCTCGCCCATGGCGTTGAAGTCGGCGATGGCCGCATCGCGGTCGACCACTTCGCGCGTGATCTTTTCGTCGCGGTCGACGATCTGGCGCATGCGCGCCTCGATCGTCGCCAGGTCGTCCAGGGAGAAGGGCTCGTCGCGGGCGAAGTCGTAGAAGAAGCCGTCCTCGATATTGGGGCCGATGGTCACCTGGGTTCCGGGGAACAGCTCCTGCACCGCCTCGGCCAGCAGGTGGGCGGTGTCGTGGCGGATCACCTCCAGGGCTTCGGGGGCGTCGCGGGTGACGATCTCGATCGCCCCGGCGCGCTCGATCGGCCGGTCGAGGTCGCGCAGCTCGCCGTCCAGCTTGATCAGCAGGGCCTTCTTTTCCAGGGATTTGGAGATCGAGGCGGCCACGTCGCGGCCGGTGACGCCGTCCTCGAACTGACGGCTGTTACCATCGGGGAATTTCAGGTCGATCATGTCTCACACGTGAATCTGCGCTGGGAAGAGCGCGGGGGAACAGGGTCGACTCCCGACCCGCCCCAGGGATGACAGCGGCACAGGCGCCGGGCGGCGAGAAAGCCTCCCCGCCAGGGTCCGTGGATGATCAGGGCCTCGGCCGAATAGTCCGAACAGGTCGGGGTAAACCGGCAGTAGCGCCCGATCAGCAGCGAAAGCGTCAGCTTGTAGGCGCGGTGCGCCGTCCTGACGATGCGTTCGTAGAGGGTCATGCCGGCGAGGTTGCGAACGAAGGTTCGGCGTCCTTATCGCACCCGCGAAAAGCGCCGATCAAGCCGCGCCGGCGCGGCTAGTTCGCGAGGTCTGCACGGATGTCGCCATGCGGACCGCCTCAACCGCCGCCTCGAACGCCAGCAGGGTCGAGGTGTGGCGTGCGGGATAGTCCTTGACGGGCGCCAACACGGAAAGCTCCGAAAAGCGGCCCTGAGGGGCGGGGCCGTTCTCCTTCAGCATAGCACGAAGGGCGTCACGGGCCACCTCGATCTCATCCAGGCTGGCGCCGATGACCTTCTCGCCCAGCACGGCGGCCGCGGCCTGGCCCAGGGCGCAGGCGCGCACGTCCTGGGCGAAGTCGATCACCTTGCCATCCTCGACCCTGACATCGACGATGATGGTCGAGCCGCACAGCTTGGAGACCTTCTGCGACGAGGCGTCGGGCGCGGCCAGGCGGCCGGCGTGGGGCATGTCCGCCGCCAGCTTGAGAATCCGGGCCGAATAGAGATCGTCGATCATGGACTCTATGTGGCCTCGCCGCCGCGTTCGCGCCAGAGGGCTTCGGCGCGGTCCTTCAGCGCCTCGCCCAGGGCCGCGAAGCCCCGCTTCAAGGATCGGCGCTGGTTGCGGGCGACATAGGGTCCGGCCAGGCCGGCAAAGACCTCGCCATTGGAAAAGGCGCAGCCGACCTCCGAATATTTCTCGATTTCGAGATAGCGGATGGTCTGGACAAAGCCGCCCAGGGCGGTCAGCCGCCAGTGGATCGCCTCATTGGGGGTCCAGTCCAGGATCGGCGCCTCGATCTGGCGATGGGCCCGGCCGGGCAGGGCCACGGTCAGGCTGAGGCTCTCGCCATAGCCGACCTTGCCGGCGGCCTTGGGATAGATGGGATTCCACTGCGTCCAGCCTGGAATATCGGCCAGCACCTCCCAGATCACCTCGGCCGGCGCCGCGATCCCGATGCGGTGTTCGATTTTTATGGCCATGTCAGTCGCCCAGGACGGTTTAAATTAAGCCGCTCATCCCCGCGAAGGCGGGGATCCAGGTGAAGCCCACCCAAGCCAGCGGATGTATCTGGATCCCCGCCTTCGCGGGGATGAGCGCTATGAGTTGGGGTCCGCCAGCCGCCAAGTCGCGCCATCGGGATTGTCCATCACGACGACATTTAACGCCGTCAGCTCGTCTCGGATACGATCAGCCGTCGCCCAGTCCTTGGTCCGGCGCGCCTCGAACCGCGCCGCGATCAGGCCCTCGACCTTGGTCTTGAGGTCGTCGTCGGCGTCGCCGTGGAACCAGGCGTTGGGGTCGGCCTGCAGGAAGCCCAGGATCGAGCCGGCCTCGACCAGGGCGTCGCGATAGACGCGCACCAGGTCCAGCTCGCCGTTCTTCTCGGCCGTGGGCAGCAGGGCGCGAAGCTGGTCGGCCAGGGCGAACAGTTCGGCGGTCGCGCGCGGGGTGTTCAGATCGTCCTCGAGCGCGTCCATGACCGAGGCCAGTTGCGGCGCGACCTGGGACTGCCTCGACAGGGTCGGGTCGTAGCCGGCGGAGCTGAGCAGGGCGTTGGCGTCGCTCAGGGCGCCATAGAGCCGGTCCAGCGACTTGCGCGACTGGATCAGCAGATCGCCGGTCCAGTCCAGGGGCGCCCGATAATGGGCCGACAGCAGGGCCCAGCGGATGGCCTCGCCGGGCACCTGTTTGATCAGGTCGTGGACCAGCAGCACATTGCCCAGCGACTTGGACATCTTCTCGGCGTCCATGGTCAGAAAGCCGTTGTGCATCCAGTAATTGGCCAGGACCGGGGCGTGGTCGGCGCAGCGCGACTGGGCGATCTCGTTCTCGTGGTGGGGAAAGATCAGGTCGTGGCCGCCGCCGTGGATGTCGATCGGCAGGCCGAGATTCTGCTCGACCATGGCCGAGCATTCCAGGTGCCAGCCCGGCCGCCCGGCGCCCCAGGCCGAGGGCCATTCCGGCTCGCCCGGCTTGGACGGCTTCCACAGCACGAAATCGGCCGGATGGCGCTTATAGGGCGCGACCTCGACCCGCGCGCCGGCGATCATGTCGTCCAGGGTGCGCCCCGACAGCTTGCCGTAGTCGGCGAAGCTTTGGGTGTCGAACAGCACATGGCCCTCGGCGGCATAGGCGCAGCCATTGGCCACCAGGCGGCCGATCATCTCCACCATCGGCTCGATATGGGCTGTGGCCCGCGGCTCAAGCGTGGGGCGCAGGGCGCCCAGGGCGTCCATGTCGGCGTGGTAGGCCGCCGTGAACTCGTCGGTGACCACCGAGATCGGCACGCCGCGATCCATCGCGGCCTGATTTATCTTGTCGTCCACGTCGGTGATGTTGCGGGCGTAGATCACCGCGTCCTGGCCATAGAGCCGGCGCAGCAGGCGGAAGACCAGGTCGAAGATCACCACCGGGCGCGCATTGCCGATATGGGCGTAGTTATAGACGGTGGGGCCGCAGACATACATCGTCACCCGGCCAGGATCGCGCGGGGCGAAGACGCGCTTTTCGCCGCTCAGGGTGTCTTGGATGACGAGGGTCATGAAGGTTTGTCAGGGTCCGGCCGATTGAACGGCGCCTCCTATAGCGGGCGCGAGCGGGCGAGGCCATGGGGCTGCGCTTTTGTGACCGCCCGGTTTCGCGGTATGGAGGCGCCATGACGGAGCTTTTCCCCACCGCGGCCTCCACTGACGCGCTTGAGCGCGGCGCGGTCCTGGCGCCGCGTTTCGACGCCGCTGGCCTGATCGCCGCCATCGCCGCCCATGCCGAGACCGGCGAGATCCTGATGCTGGCCTGGATGAACGCCGAGGCCCTGCGCCTGACCCTGGACAGCGGCGAGGCGCATTATTTCAGCCGCTCGCGCCAGGGCCTGTGGAAGAAGGGCGAGACCAGCGGCCAGGTGCAAAGGGTGGTCGAGGTTCGGGTCGACTGCGACCAGGACGCGGTGCTGCTCAAGGTCCTGCCCCAGGGCGACGGCGGCGCCTGCCATGTGGGCTTTCGCTCCTGTTTCTACCGGGTGGTCGAGGATGGCGGCCTGGTCGAACGTCCCTGAGGCGACGAGCGTCGGGAACGCCAGGGCTGTCGGCGGCTTTTCTTGGCGAGCGCTCACCCAGCCCAGGAAATCCCATGTCCAGCGAAACCCTGCACGTTCCTCGCGAGTCCCTGTCCAAACAGACCCTGCACCTGCACTATGCGATCACATCGCTGATGGAGGAGCTGGAGGCGGTGGACTGGTATCGCCAGAGGGCCGACGACACCGCCGATCCCGATCTGAAGGCGATTCTGCTGCACAACGCCCGGGAGGAGATCGAGCACGCCTCGATGGTGCTGGAATGGATCCGGCGCAACGACACTGATTTCGATGGCCAACTTCGCGAATACCTGTTCCAGGAAGGCTCGATCACCGGGCGCGAGCACGAAGCGGAGCAGGGCGGCAGCTGACGGACGAGGCGATCATCGGGGACGGGGATGTCGAGGCCGGGGACGTCGAGCTTGATATCGATGTCGAGCCTGGGATCGGGGACGGCGCGGGCGCCAGCCGGCACGTCCTGACCGTGACCCCCGACGCCGCCGGCGGGCGGCTGGACAAGATCCTGACCGCCCTGGCGCCAGGCCTGTCGCGCGCCCGCCTTCAGGCCCTGATGGCCGAGGGCGCGGTGACCTTCAAGGGGAGCGTTGTCACCGACGCCTCGCAAAAGGCCCTGGCCGGCGACTATGTGCTGAGCGTGCCGGCGCCGACCGCGGCCGAGCCGCTGCCGGAGGCGATCCCGCTGAATGTGCTGTTCGAGGACGCCCACCTGATCGTGGTCGACAAACCGGCCGGCATGGCCGTGCATCCGGCGCCGGGCAATGAGACCGGCACCCTGGTCAACGCCCTGCTCTATCACTGCGGCGACAGCCTGGCCGGCATCGGCGGGGTTACGCGCCCGGGGATCGTGCATCGGCTGGACATGGACACCTCGGGGGTGATGGTGGCGGCCAAGACCGACGCCGCCCATGCGGGTCTGTCGGCCCTGTTCGCCGCCCACGACATCGACCGGCTCTATATCGCCCTGACGCGCGGCGCGCCGGACCCTCGTCGCGGGATCATCAAGACCCGGATCGGCCGCTCGCCCCACGACCGCAAGAAGATGGCGGTGCTGCGCTCGGGCGGGCGCGAGGCCATCACCCATTATGCGGTGGAGGCGGCCTATGGCCCGGCTGATCGGCCGATCGCGGCGCGGGTGGCCTGCCAGTTGGAGACCGGCCGCACCCACCAGATCCGCGTGCACCTGGCCTCCAAGGGCGCGCCCTGCCTGGGCGATCCCGTCTATGGCTCGGGTCCGGCCTCGGCGGTCGTCCGCGACGCCATGGTCCGCGCGGGCCTGAACCGCCAGGCCTTGCACGCCGCCGTGCTGGGCTTTATCCACCCGATCACGGGCGAAAAACTGCGCTTCGAAACCCCGCCGCCGGCCGATATGTCGGCCTTGCAAAGCGCCCTGTCAGAAAAAATATAACCGAGTCCAGAACTCGGCCATAGATTCTATACCGGATGGTCTTAAATCAGCCTTGAACCACCCTATCTATCAGCACGTATAGGAGGGGGCGATGCGCGCGGGTCGCGCGGCTTGATCGTCCATGCATCTAAGGGGATTGTCCAAATGGCCTCAGCTCACGCGCTTGCGGTCATGTCGCCGGAAGGCGGCTTGTCGCGCTATCTAACTGAAATTCGTAAGTTTCCCATGCTGGCCAAGGACGAGGAGTTCATGCTCGCCAAGCGCTGGAAGGAGCATGAAGACCCTGAGGCCGCCCACCGCATGGTCACCTCCCACCTGCGACTGGTGGCCAAGATCGCCATGGGCTATCGCGGCTATGGCCTGCCGATCGGCGAGGTGATCTCCGAGGGCAATGTCGGCCTGATGCAGGCGGTCAAGAAGTTCGAGCCCGACAAGGGCTTCCGGCTGGCCACCTACGCCATGTGGTGGATCCGGGCCTCGATCCAGGAATATATCCTGCGCTCGTGGTCGCTGGTGAAGATGGGCACCACCGCGGCCCAGAAGAAGCTGTTCTTCAACCTGCGCAAGGCCAAGAGCGAGATCTCGGCCTTTGAGGAAGGCGATCTGCGGCCTGAACAGGTCAGCCATATCGCCACCCGGCTGGGCGTGCTGGACGCCGAGGTGATCTCGATGAACCGGCGCCTGTCCGGCCCCGACGCCTCGCTGAACGCGCCCCTGCGGGTCGACGGCGAAAGCGAATGGCAGGACTGGCTGTCCGACGACACCCAGGTCAGCCAGGAAACTCAGCTGGCGGAGGATGAGGAAAAGACCATCCGCATGTCGCTGCTCGAAGAAGCCATGACCGAGCTGACCGACCGCGAGCGGCATATCCTGACCGAGCGCAGGCTGAAGGACGATCCCACCACCCTGGAAGACCTGGCCTCGCAATATGGCGTCAGCCGCGAGCGGGTGCGCCAGATCGAGGTGCGGGCGTTCGAAAAGCTGCAAAAGGCCATGCGGTCTGCGGCCACCGAGCGGAACCTGAACGCGGCCTAGGCTTCCGGCCTAGGGTCGACAGATCGAGGGCGTGGGACGATGGGTCCCGCGCCCTCTTTTTTGGTGCGACTTGGCGACGCTGGGTTGGTTCAGCTTTAAATCATCGTCGTTTCGACCGCCTTGGCGGCGGCTTTGGGCGCTTCGGGCGGCTTGAACGACCAAAGGCCGGAGGCGCCGGCTTCCAGTTCGGCCCGGTTCAGCCGGCCGCTGACCGCGGACGATCGCAACATGCGGTGGAGGCTGGCTATGGCTTCGGCCAGTTTCATGTCGCTGAGCTCGACGGCGACTTTCTGCAGTTCGGCGACCTGGGCCAGCATCGAGCGCAGGGCCTGGGTGGGATCGCTGTCCACCGCGTCCAGGGCCGAACGCAGGATCTTCAGCGCCTGGCCGATGCGGTCGGCGTGGCTGGGCGGGCGGTTGTCGGACTTGCGCTTGCGCATGCCCTGATAGTCGCCGGAATTGAAGCGGCGGCGATCGGGGCCGATATATTGCACCGCCTCGACCCACGGCCGGGTCTTGACGGTCACGGCCTCCACCCGCCGCGTCAGGTCCTTCACGGTGAAGGGCTTGCGCAGGAATTCATGCACGCCGGCGTCGCGGGAGGCGGTGATGGTCTGGGCCGTGGCGTCCGCCGTGACCACCGTGATCGGCGCGGTGCGGCATTGAAAGCCGCTGCGGCGCAGGGCGCGGACAAAGCTCAACCCGTCCAGTTGCACGCCGTGCAGCTCGGTGAAGATCATCTGCGGCACGATGGCCTGACAGGCCTCCAAGGCGCTTCGCTCGGTGGCCACCACATGCAGGTATTTGGCGCCCAGCTCCTTGAGCAGGTCGCCCAGCAGCCGGGCGCTCGGCGCCGCCGGATCGACGATCAGCACGCGCTGCAGCTGGCTGGCGATCAGGCGCTGGACGCGGGGATCGGGATTGGACATCAAGGGGCTCTGAGGGCGTGGTCGAGCGCATCATCGCATGGCGGCGGTAAACAGCAGTTTGACGTTTGCCTGGCGTTGGCGCCGCCGGCAGGGCTCAATGAGGCTCAACGGGCGCGGAATTAACCCTGAGGCGGGTGTGGCCGCCGTCTGCAGCCATGACCTGCATTGAAAGTCGCTACGCTAAAGCTTATTGGATCTGGCAGTGTTTTATCGGGATCGGAGCGCCCATGGGTTCGGTTGTCGTCGGTAGCGGGGTCGCTCTATTCGACACCTTTCTAGCTGGATGGGATTTTAACCTCCAAGCGCCGGATGTGAACGGCCAGGCCATCACCTCCTATCTGACCAACACCACCGGCTCGCCCATGACCTTGGCCTTCTCAGCGACCGAGATCGCGATTCAGATTCCGGAATCGCCCGCCAATGTCTTTCTGATTGTCCAGGGGCTCAACCTGCAGGTGGGCGGGAAGCTGAACCTGAACGGCAGCATGACGGCGGCGACGGTTTATGCCGGCGGCGTCTTCGCCAACAACACCGTGACCGGCGGCGCCCTGGTCGCAGCCCTTCATTTCAGCTCCAGCCTTTATTCGTTCACGGCGGGTTCGCTGTCGGTGTCGATCCAGGGGGCCAATTTTCCGACCACCTTCAACGATGTGCTGGGGATCCTCGACGAGACCTATGGCGGCCCGAATTTGCAGATTTCGGGACTGACGATCGTCGAGTCGGACCAGACAACCCATCTCTATCTGACCCCGACCACCCTGACCCTCGATACCGGCGACTACAGCATCGTATTGGCGGGCGCCTTCACGACCTCCCTGACCGCTTACCAGATCAACGTGCTGGAAGGCGGACTGAACGAGTCATCGCTCGGTTTGGTGGGCCAGGTCACGGGGGTGACGGTCACCCAGGTGTCTACCGGCGCGCTCATCGAGTCGGCCACCAGCGCCAACGCCGGGGGTGTTTCGCTGGAGAGTCTGGCGCTGGGCGGCGGGGGTACGCTGTTCCAGGATTTTCTTCACTCCGGCCTGAACGATTTCGCCGGGGTGTCGCCCGGGACGGCTTTCACCGGCGACGGCTCGAGCGATATTCTCTGGCACAACGCCAATGGCGACACGGCGATCTGGCTGCAAAGCGGCGGAGTCAACTTCGCCTGGCACGATCTCGGCGCCGTGCCGACGTCCTGGAACATTGCGGGCGTCGGCGATTTTGACGGCGACGGCCGGGCGGATCTGCTCTGGCGCAACTCCAACGGTGACACGGCGCTGTGGGTCCAAAACGCGGGCAGCCTGGGTTTCGCCAGCACCGATCTCGGCAAGGTGCCGAACAACTGGTCCATTCAGAGCGTTGGCGACTTCAACGGAGACGGCAAGGCCGACATCCTATGGCGCAGCGCCACCGGCGACGTCGACTTTTGGCTCAGCGGGCACGGCTCCGGCTTCACGGGCTTCACCGGGACCGACCTGGGCGTCGTCTCGACGAACTGGTCCATCCAGCAGGTCGGCGACTTCAACGGCGATGGCAAGGCCGACATACTCTGGCGCGAAACCGGCACCGGCGACACCTATCTGTGGGCGTCAAACCAGGGTGCGGATTTTTCAGGCTTCACCGGCCAGGACCTGGGCCGGGTCCCGACGAACTGGAACATTCAGGGGATCGGCGACCTGCAAGGCGGCGGCAAGGAAGACATCATCTGGCGCAGCTCAGCGGGCGACGTCATGGTCTGGCTGGCCAAGGCCGGGTCCGGCTTCACGGGGGTCGACCTTGGTGTCGTCACCACCGACTGGACCTTTCAGCAGGTCGGCGACTTCAACGGTGACGGCAAGGCCGATATCGCCTGGCGCAACGCCAGCGGCGACGTCTATCTGTGGGAGTCAAACGCCGGTCCTGGCTTTACCGGCTATACCGGGCATGACGTCGGTGTGGTCGGCCACGACTGGCACATCCTTTAGAGCTCGACCCTCTTACGACGATATCACGCGCCCGGCCGCTTCGCGGCCGGGCGTTTATCCATTGATTTCACGGCCGGCCGTTCCCGCGGCCGGGCGTTTTTCTATTGATTTCACGAGCGGGAAGATGGTGGACGCGACAGGGATTGAACCTGTGACCCCCTCGATGTCAACGAGGTGCTCTCCCGCTGAGCTACGCGTCCCCAGGGAAGGAACGGCGGTATATAGGGACCGGCCCGCCGCCGCAAGCTTGTCTGGAAAGCGATGTCAGGCGGCGGTCATCCGCTCGACCTCGGCGACGATTTCGCGCAGGTGCACGGGCTTGGACAGCACCTTGGCGCCGGCCGGGGCGCGGTCGCCGGCCGACAGGGCCACGGCGGCGAAGCCGGTGATGAACATGATACGCAGGCCCGGCTGGCGCGATGCGGCGATGCGCGCCACCTCGATGCCGTCGATGCCGGGCATGACGATATCGGTCAGCAGCACGTCGAACGGGCGATCCAGCGCCTCGACGGCGGTTTCGCCGTCCGGGCAGGATTCAACCTCGTAGCCGGCGCGCTCCAGCGCTCGCGTGAGGAAGTTTCTCAGCGAATCGTCGTCTTCGGCGAGGAGGATGCGGGTCGGCTGGGTCTGGCTCATGGGCGCTCAGGGGGCTTTGCTTACTGTGTATCGACCTTCTTTAAGGCGCCAGATGTAAACCAGCGATAAAGCCATTCGTCGCGGCGCGTTGACCGTGGCCCCGTGTGTCATGATAGTTACGTCATGGACGCCAGGTCGGTTTTTCCGGCGGCCTCGGTCGCCGAGTCCGAGCCGCCCTTTGTCGTGCGGCGGCCCGCAGACGGGCTCGCCGCGCCCTTGGTGTTCGCCTCGCCCCATTCAGGACGGCTCTATCCCGAAAAGCTGATGCAGGCCTCGCTGCTCGACGCGGCGACCATCCGCCGGTCCGAGGACCTGTTTGTCGACCAGTTGATCGAGGATGGGGTGGACTGGGGCGCCAGCCTGATCGCGGCGTTCTTCGCCCGCGCCTATGTCGACGTCAATCGCGAGCCCTACGAGCTGGATCCGGCCATGTTCGAGGACGACCTGCCCGATTTCGCCCGCGGCCGCACGCCGCGCGTGGCGGCCGGTCTGGGCTCCATCGCCCGCATCGTCGCCGAGGGGCAGGAGATCTATGGCCGCAAGCTGAGCTTCGCCGAGGCCTGCGAGCGCATCGAGGCGGTCCATCTGCCCTATCACGCCGCGCTCAAGGGCCTGACGGACGAAGCCCTGGCGCGGTTCGGGGCGGTGGTGCTGATCGACTGGCACTCGATGCCCGCCGCGGCCGCCCGGCCGATCGGCCGCGATGGTTGCGACGTGGTCCTGGGCGATCGGTTTGGCGCGGCCTGCGCGGGGCCGGTCACCGATGCGGTGGACGCGGCCTTTACCGGCCTCGGCTATCGGGTGGCGCGCAACACGCCCTATGCCGGCGGCTACACCACCGAATTCTATGGCCGCCCGATCGACGGGGTTCATGTGTTGCAGATCGAGATCAATCGCGGCCTCTATGTGGACGAGGCGAGCCTGGAGCGTCACCAGGGCTACGGGCGGCTGAAGGCGGATCTGGAGGCGGTGTTCGCGGCCCTGGCGGTCGTCGCCGGCGCCTTGGCCGCGGGCGACTGAGCGAATTCCGGAACCATGGCCTTTCGCTTTGCCATGCGACCTCCCAATTCAAGCGTTGGGCCGTGTTTCGGGACGCGAAAAAAAGGCCGCGCTTTGCAGCGCGGCCAGTTCATAGGGAGGAAACGCCCAGGAAGGGCAGAAGCGTCAGGGACGCTTCACACCTTTTATATACGGTGCAGCGCACAATTCATCAAGCCCAATTTTACCGGCGAGCCGTAGTTTTTCTCGCGCCCAGGATAGAAACCTTGTTCTAGAAGGGTTTTTGGGATAGACACACAGCTGTCGCGCATGTTGCGCCGCACCATTTTCCATTTTCATTCCTCTTACCCCAGGGATCGCGGACGCCGCGACGCGCCGTGCGGCATCGCCCGGCTGGCCTTTGCGGCCGCCGTCGCGTAAAAGCCCCGCGCTCCTTCTCCCCAAAGGCCACCACCCTCATGTCGCTGCGTAACATCGCCATCATCGCCCACGTCGACCACGGCAAGACGACCCTGGTCGACCAGTTGCTGGCGCAGTCGGGGGTTTTCCGCGCCAATGAGGCGCATGTGGAACGGGCCATGGACTCCAATGATCAGGAGCGTGAGCGCGGCATCACCATCCTGGCCAAGTGCACCTCGGTGCTGTGGCACGGCAAGGCGGGCGAGACCCGGATCAACATCATCGACACCCCCGGCCACGCCGACTTCGGCGGCGAGGTCGAGCGCATCCTGGGCATGGTCGACGGCTGCGTCCTGCTGGTCGACGCCGAGGAAGGGGTCATGCCCCAGACCAAGTTCGTGCTGGGCAAGGCCCTGAAGATGGGCCTGCGGCCGATCGTGGTGCTGAACAAGGTCGACCGGCCGCACGCCGATCCCGACCGGGTGCTGAACGACGCCTTCGACCTGTTCGCCACCATGGGCGCCACCGACGAACAGCTGGACTTCCCCCACCTCTACGCCTCGGGCAAGCAGGGTTGGGCCGTGGTCGACATGAAGGATGCGCAGGAAAGCCTGGCGCCGCTCTATGACCTGGTGGTCGAGCATGTGCCGCCGCCGGCCGCCGAGGTGCGCCACGACCAGCCCGCGGCCGTCCTGGCCGTGCTGATCGAAAGCGATCCCTTCCTGGGGCGCCTGCTGACCGGCCGGGTCGACGCCGGCGTGCTCAAGCCGGGCATGGCCATCCACGCCCTGTCGCGCGACGGCACAGAGGTCGAGCGCGGCCGGGTGACCAAGATCCTCGCCTTCCGCGGCCTCAAGCGCCAGCCGATCGACGAGGCCGAAGCCGGCGACATCGTCGCCATCGCCGGCCTCAGCAAGGCCACGGTCGCCGACACCCTGTGCGCCATCGAGGTCACCGAGGCCCTGCCGGCCCAGCCGATCGATCCGCCGACCATCTCCATCACCGTTTCGGTCAATAACAGCCCCCTGGCCGGCAAGGACGGCGACAAGGTGCAGAGCCGCGTGATCCGCGATCGCCTGCTGAAGGAAGCGGAATCGAACGTGGCCATCAAGGTCAGCGAGACCGCCGACAAGGACGCCTATGAGGTCGCCGGCCGCGGCGAACTGCAACTGGGCGTGCTGATCGAAAACATGCGCCGCGAAGGTTTCGAGGTCTCCATCAGCCGGCCGCGCGTGGTCTATCAGACCGGCGAAAAGGGCGAGCGGCTGGAGCCGATCGAGGAAGTGGTCATCGATGTCGACGACGAATATTCCGGCGTGGTCATCGAAAAACTGTCCTCGCGCAAGGCCGAGCTCAAGGACATGGGCCCCTCGGGCGCCGGCAAGACCCGCATCACCCTGATCGCCCCCTCGCGCAGCCTGATCGGCTATCAGGGCGAATTTTTGACCGACACCCGCGGCTCGGGCGTGCTCAACCGCATCTTCTCGCACTATGAGCCGCATAAGGGGGCCATCGAAGGCCGCCGCAACGGCGTCCTGGTGTCCAATTCCGATGGGGAAATGGCGTCCTTCGCCCTGTGGAACCTGGAAGACCGCGGCGTGATGTTCGTGGGCGCCGGCGAAAAGGCCTATCAGGGCATGATCATCGGCGAGAACAGCCGTTCGGACGACCTGGACGTCAATCCGATGAAGGCCAAGCAGCTGACCAATGTTCGCGCCTCGGGCAAGGATGAAGCCATCCGCCTGACCCCGCCGCGCCGCATGACCCTGGAACAGGCCATCGCCTATATCGGCGAGGACGAGCTGGTGGAAGTGACCCCCAAGGCCATCCGCCTGCGCAAGGAAGTGCTGAACCCCAGCTTCCGGAAAAAGCGCCAGCGCGAAGACGCGTAGGGGGGCGGCTCCCGTTTCACGGGGTGGGGGTGCGCGCTTGTCCACTCAGCCTCCGAACAAAGCCCCCCCCTTAAGTCTTGGTGGCGAGTATTGCTGCGGCCTTGGGCTTGCTCAAGGACGCGCGCAGCGCGCCGCGACGCGGCCGGCCTCCGGCCGGTCCTTGACCAAGCCCAAGGCCGCAGCTCCAATATCAGCCAAGGCCTTCAGGGCGGATCAGCATTCACGGGAATGCCGGGCGCTCATGGAGCGGGACGAATTGAAGTCAGACTAAAAGTCCGCTCATCCTGGCGAAGGCCCATAGGCGCTAAGTTAAGCCGGGGCGGTCGAACCTACCTTCTCCCATGGGGAGAAGGAGGGGCCCGTTCGCGAAGCGAATGGGAGGATG
>FSWM01000898.1_pt1 | contig 15624 bp, 15 predicted proteins | sample 1637841 | NCBI WGS metagenome assembly FSWM01 (sample SAMEA3914789, study PRJEB12502) | metagenome | biome: forest; material: soil | place: Canada | collected 2011-07-03 | depth 0.3 m | reverse complement strand
GGGCGACGGCTGCTTTCGTTTTCCTGCAACGACTATCTGAACCTCTCGCACCATCCCAAGGTGAAGGCCGCCGCGGCGCGCGCCATCGAGACCTATGGCGTGGGCACCGGCGCCTCGCGCCTGGTCAGCGGCGACACCCCCTTGATCTCGGAGCTCGAGGGCCGCCTCGCCCGGCTGAAGGGAACCGAGGCGTGTTGCGTCTTCGGATCCGGATACCTTGCGAACACCGGCATCATCCCGGCGCTCGTGGGGGCGGAGGACGCCGTGTTCATCGACGAACTCGCCCACGGCTGCATCTGGGCCGGCGCCCAGCTCTCCGGCGCCACCGTCGTGCGCTTCCGCCACAACGACGTCGCCCATCTGGCGGATCTGCTGGCGGCCAACCGACACACCTTTAGGCGCGCCATCGTCGCCACGGACGGCGTCTTTTCCATGGATGGCGATCTGGCCCCCCTGGGCGTCCTGTCCGACCTCTGCGAGTCCTATGACGCCTGGCTCTTCGCCGACGACGCCCACGGCATCGGCGTGCTGGCCAACGGCCGGGGAAGCGCCCGGCTCTTCCCCAGGGCCAAGATCCCGCTGCAGATGGGCACCCTGTCCAAGGCCGTCGGCGGCTATGGCGGCTATCTCTGCGCCTCGCGCTCGGTGGTCGATCTCGTCAAGAACCGCGCCCGCACCTTGATCTATTCGACGGGCCTGCCCCCGGCCAGCGCGGCCGCGGCCATCGCCGCACTCGACATCATCGAGGCCGAGCCGGACCTCTGCGCCGCCCCCCTCGCCAAGGCGCGCGCCTTCACCGCCGCCATGGGCCTGCCCGAGGCCCAGAGCCCCATCGTGCCGGTGGTGATCGGCGAAGCCGACCTGGCCCTGGCCGCATCGCGCCGCCTCCTGGAAGCCGGTTTTCTCGTGGTGGCGATCCGCCCCCCCACCGTGCCGGCGGGCACAGCGCGCCTCCGCGTCGCCTTCACCGCCGCACACTCCGACGCGGCGGTGGAGCGACTATCCTATGCTATCCGCTGTCCGATCCGGGGTTCACGCCGTCGATAAGGCCGCGGACGCAGCGCGCCGTCCGTCTTTCTCAATGGAAGATCCATCAAGCCGGGCCTGAAGCGAGCCCGACGGCGCCAAGCGATCACCGATCGAGCGAAAGTCCCGGCAGCTTGCCGATGACCAGCTTGGCGACCTTGGCCAGCGCGGCCTGCTGCGCGGCGGGGGCGTGCGCGCGCAGGGTGTCGACCACACGCCGGTCCACCTCCCGCACGGCCTGCTCGACGCCAAGCCGCATCTGTGACGGCGCTATGAGCGTTGTCTGTCCCAGTTCCCGCGCCACCAGCAGCTTGGTGCGTGTGCGAGCGACGGTCTCAATGCGCTTGTCGGCGCGTCTGATCTTTCGCTCGAGGGTTCGCGCGGCGCGCCGCGCCTCTTCGGCCGCCTGCTGGGCGGGATGCAGGCGGGCCGCCACATAGGCGCGCCCCGCATCGCTCTGGAGCCAGACCCGGCGCACCGTCACACGGCGCTCGGCCAGCCGCAGCTCGCCCCTGGCCCGCGCCAGGGCGTTCAGCTCGGCATGCTTGGCCCAGATCATCCGCGCCGGACTGCGGATCCAGCGGGCCAGCCCCGCCCGGCGCACCCTTCCCTGCTCCACACGCCGCTCGACCCACGCCATCCGCCGGACGGCCTCCGCCCGACGCCGGACGGCCTCGCCCAGCACCTCCCCGGTGATCGCCCGCCCCGTCGGAATCTCCGGCGCGACGATTCGCGCGCGGTCCCGCGCCCAGCCGTCGCGCTCCCGGACCATCGTCTGATGGATCGCCTCGAACTCCCGGATGACGGCGTCGATAGGATAGTCCTGCCTGGGCTGAACCTGGGCCAGGCGATCTTCCAGCGAGCGAATGTCCACGGGCCGCGCTCGCCGTTCGGCGTTCCGCTCGGCGATCCGCCGGTTGGTCTCGCCACGGTCGGACGGCTCGCCACGCCGCTCCATGCCTGACGCCGCCGGCCCCAGATGGACCGTCGGCTCGAACCCCTCGCCCTGATCCGCCAGGCTCAGATGGCTCACCTGCGGCGCAGCTGGACCCAGGTGCTCGCGAAGATGCCGGTTCTGGATCTCCGCCCATGTCGCCCGCATATCTCGCACGGCGTCTGGATTGTCCCAGTCCCGGGCCTTGAAGCCGAACCCTTCGGGCCCGACCAAACGCGTCGTGACCATGATGTGGGCGTGGTGATTGCGCTCGTCCCCGTGGGCGTCGGGACGGTGGATGGCGTAGTCGGCGATCATGCCCCGCGCGACCAGCGCTTCCGCCGCGAAGGCCCGCACCAGCGCGTGCCGCTGGCCATCCGACAGCTCGTGCGGCAGTGAGATCAGGATCTCCCGCGCCGGTCGCGAGTCGACGCGCCGGTCGGCCGCCTCCGCGGCGTTCCACAAGGTTTCGCGGTCCGCGAAGGTCGCGGGCGCACCCTCCGGCGCCATGATGCCGGTGAACGCCACGCCCGACTTGGCGGCGTAGTCGAAGACCATTTCGAGACGGATGTCCCGCAGAACCGTCGCGGAGCGGTAGGCGGCCGCAGCGACTGCCGAGCGGCCCTCGCTGCGTTTGATCGCCTGCACTTCCAGCCGGTACTGGGCCAAAACCCCTCCCCTCGCCAACCTGCCGCGGCCCTCGCGGTCACCCTTTGCGCCGAATGGCGCTACCGATCGCTAAGGGGCTTGCCCCTTGGCTCGACGCCGCCGGTAACGCCCGGACCTGGGGCGTCGAGGGGTGTCGGGATCGCCCGACCGCAGGCATTGCGCAAGCAATGCATAACTGCGCCCTTGTCAACAAGCGCTGCCAGGGGGTACCCATGATCGAGATGAAGATCAAGCCCGTCCCGCCCACCCCAGCCTTCCGGCTTCCCCCAGGAGGTCCCAATGACTGAGAGCCCGCCAGCCGCGAAGGATCGCCGGCGTAAGGTCGAGACCCCGGAGCAGGAGGCCAAGCGGCTCGCACGCCTCGCCGTTCAGCTTGCCGACCGCGAGCACCGCGCGATGACCGCCATGGCCGCCGCCACCGGCGCACCGCTCCGGACCCGTGCGCATGTCCTGCCGCTGGACAAGATAGACGACGAAGCCCGCCGGCTGGAGGTCTGGCGCGCCCGGGTCGAGCGCCTCGAGGCGCTGCTAGACCGCACCGGACGCAAGCGCGAAACCCGCGCCAAGATCATCGTCGGCGCGACGCTGCTGGCGGAAGCGCGATCGGGCCGCAACGACCCCCTGCTGTCGATGTTCCTTGAGATCCTCGACCGCCGCATCGACCGGCCCCGCGACCGGCTTGCGCTGGCTGAGGCGCTTGGCCTGCCGCTGGCGCCCATCAAGGGGGCCGGTTCCCCTGCCCTGCCCGACTTCGAAGCCATGCTCGAGGGGGAACTTTCACGCGATGCGAAGGACAACGCGGCGCCGGCTTGACGCTTCGAACGAGCCTGTCAGCGCCACCGTGCGCGGGTGGCTCACAGGCGCTCGGACGACCCCACCGCTCTGGGGGCTCATGCGGGTCCCGGAGCGGTTCTCGGCATGGCCGTCCGTGGCCTACGGGGGCGTCTTGGGTCGTCCTCCTCCTTGGGGCCGTTCAGGGTTGGCTGACCTGAGCCTGGTGGTCCACCAGGGCTCCGGCTCTGGCGTACGCCAGACGCACCTCCCGCGCGGCCGTAAGCTCGGGCGTCGCGGTGGCGAGCAGGACGACGCCGGCCACGGTTCTTCAGCAGCGGCGAGGCGACGGTCATCCTGACCCTCGGCATCGCCGCGGGCAGGCCCCCAAGCTCACCCTCCTTCGAACATAGATGGGATCGCGGCCGGACGGCGCGGAAATGTGGCCGCCGGCCACGCCCCGAACCGGCAGGCCGGCGTCCAGCGCCCGCCGAGCTGCGTCAGGGGCGCCTTGGCGCTGACAACCTCAGGGCTTCGCAAGGGGTCCCAACGCAGTCGCCGCAGGGCCTAGTCTAGACGCGCGCCGCCCGGGCACTCCATCAACGAGATAGTCTTGTACTTTACTCAACTCAACATACTTCTTGCCCTCTGGGGCCGGCCACGGGTAGGGCCCTCCGCCGGAGCTCTACCCTTGCGACGCCTACCGCCTTCTGATCGACGCGAACCTCCAGAACCACCCGACTCGTCGACATGGTGGTTGATCGCCGGCCTCGTGGGGATAGTCTCCGCCTGGGCCCTGGCGTGGTTCATGCGTTAGGTCACCATTCGCCTCCGCCCTGGGGGGCGAAGATTCTTAACTGAAGCAGCCGTACTGTCGCCGCAGTGCAAAACGAGTGGGGTGGCTCCGGCCCGTGGAACGGACGGCTGCGTGGCCGCCGCTTCCACAGGCGGTCGCGCCCAGGCACGGGCGGAGGACGGCGCGATGGCGCGGACATTCCCTTCAGCAACGATCCACGCTGAACGGTCCGGCAGTCGCCACCGCGTGCTGCTGGGCGGCAAGCTTGTCTTCGGCGTGGCCGAGTTCAGTGTCGACTGTACGATCCGGGACTTGTCGGACGCCTGCGCGCGGGTGAAGCTCCCGATGGATTTGGCCACGGCGGAAACCGTGTGGCTGATCGATGTTCGCGGCGGCGTAGCCTATCGCGCCGACATCGCCTGGCGCAAACCGTCGGAACTGGGTCTCACTTTCACCGAACGTCACGATCTGAGGTCCCCGACACCGGCGTCGATGACGCACCTGCGCCTGCTTTGGCTGGAGTGCGCCGCCAGGCCAGGTCGCCGGGACTGAAGACCCTGGCGGCCCCGCCGTCATCGCTACGGCGTGCGTTGTGGGTGGCGAGATGGAAGTCGCTCTATCCGCCGGCCTACTCTAGGTCGTGAATTCGGGCGGCTTGGTCACGTCGAGCAAGACGATCACCCGGTCAGGCTTCCGGTAGCCCAGGCCGTCCTCGCAGGCCACCGCCTGGGTCATGAGGCCGACGACCTCGCGCCCTGCGAACTGGACGGGATCATCATCCGGCCAGGACGACAAAGTGGCTCGGACGCCGCGCACACTGGTGAAGGTCGGTGAGATCTGCACGCCGTCGACCATCAGGGCCACGGGCGTGTCATCCGCCGCCCGGCCCACGTCAAGCGCCTGGATCACTTCGGCAGGCCTCATCGTCGCTCCGCGAGTCTATCGACCATGGCGCTGTACGCCCTGATAGTCGCCGGCGCGGCAGGCCGCGCCGGCGACTATGGGGGTTTCAGGCCCCTTGGGCGTCCTTGTCATCGAACGCCACTGCGCATCGGCTCGCCGACACGCTCGCATCGTACTGCCGGGGCCATGCGAAGCACGCCTCAGGCGCCGTCGCCGGCGCTGAGCGCGATTGGACGGCTGCGGAGTAGCTCGCGCCTGATGGAGCCTGATATTGACAAAGCTTCGCCCCCTAAGGTGCGCCAAGCGCTCGCGCGCTGAAACCGCCCGGTTGATTTCACTCTCCTCTGCCGGAAGGGAACTGCGGACGGGATAGTCCAGGAGGCCGTCAGGCGGCTGCGCCCAGGGGTTCTTCGGGCCCATCCTGCAACGCATAGCCGCGGCCCCACACAGTTTCGATGTGGTGCTTGCCGTGGGTCGCCGCCACCAGCTTCTTGCGCAGCTTGCAGATGAAGACGTCGATGATCTTCAGCTCCGGCTCGTCCATGCCGCCGTAGAGGTGATTGAGGAACATCTCCTTGGTCAGGGTGGAGCCCTTGCGCAGGGAGAGCAGCTCCAGCATCTGGTATTCCTTGCCGGTCAGGTGCACGCGGGCGCCGTTGACGTCGACCGTCTTTGCGTCAAGGTTGACGGCGATGTCGCCGGTGCGGATCACCGACTGGGCGTGGCCCTTGGCGCGGCGGATCACGGCATGGATGCGGGCGACCAGTTCGTCCTTGTGGAACGGCTTGGTCATGTAGTCGTCGGCGCCGCCTGAGAAGGTGCGGACCTTGGTGTCGATCTCGGACGCGCCGGACAGGATCATGATCGGCGTGTTGACCTTGCCAACCCGCAACGTGCGCAGAACGTCCATGCCGCTCATGTCGGGCAGGTTCAGATCCAACAAGATGAGGTCGTAGTCGTATATCTTCGCCAGATCGACGCCTTCGTCTCCGAGGTCGGTCGTGTAGACGTTGAATCCCTCGGACTTCAGCATCAGTTCGATGCCTTGCGCGGTCGCGGCGTCGTCTTCGATGAGCAGGACTCGCATAGTATCTCCCAGTGCCCCAGCTACAGTTGACAGGCGACTCGGAATTGCGCGCCCGCTCCACACGGCATCAGGGTGTTTCAACCTTGATCTACTGTGAATGCGTCCAATTGAAGCTGACTCAGCTGGGCGAAAGATGGCGGGCGGCGGGGCTATGATCGGGCCCTGGCGCGTCATCGTTCCGACCACATTTCCTTGGCCGGATACCCGGCAATCGGGGCCGCGCCAGCGCGTCCCGATATCAGCGGTTCACCGAACGCCCGCCCAAGACCTGCGTAGGCGCGTTTTGGCGGATGTAACGGTCGGAAAGGCTTGAGGACCAGCGCTCACGCGTCGCCGCATCCGGCTAGGGCTGGTCCTCGACGATCTGGCCGTCGCTCAGCACGAACACGCCGCGCACCCCCGCGGTCGTTGACCGGGACGTGCGAACACTGTCTGAATCCGTCGCCTGCGGGGTTTCATCGGCGGGGCCGCCGTGGTCAGGAACGATGCCGCCGCCGCTCATGAGAATGGCGGCGGAGCCTGCCGCCCTGGCCCAAGCGCGGCGCCCCCCTCCCCCGTCGCCCCGATAGAAAGCGTGGTCGCCGATGACGGCTGTCGGACGGGATCCGCCGAAGTTGACCAGACGCGCCGGCACGCTCCCGGCGGCGGCGCGCGCCGCGACGATCTTCGGGTTCTGGAAGTAGAGGGCGCCGCCTGTCGGGTCCGGCAGCCGGCCGTCCAGGGCAAGGTTCAAGATCGTGTCGACCCGCGCCCGTTCGGCCGCCGTGACGGCGCGCAGCGACCGCCAGTCGCCACCGACCCGCATCACCGGCTCGAACTGGTGAGGGGCATCGACCACAGCCTCCACGGAGCCGCCCCAGGACCCCCGGGCCACCCGGTTGAGGATGGCGTAGACCACGCCAGCCAGGCCGCTGTCGCCTTGGTTGCCCGCCTCGGCGTAGGCGACCCTCGAGATGGCGTCCCTGGCGCCTGGAGCCTCCACAGCCGCCGACAGGCGGTCCCGCTCGGCCGGCGACAATGGCGCGGCGGCCTGGCAACGCCCAGCAGAAGCCCAGGCTATGGCCCCAATCGCGGTGGCCGCCAGGACGCTCCGGAGACCCGTCATCATGCGCCCTCGCCCGCCGATGCGGCCTCCACCCAGATCGGCACGTAAATCCCGATGATGCTGCTAGCGTTGACCGGCCCGTAGTAGCGGCTGTCGAAGCTGTTCCAGACCCGGCTCGAGAAGACGAAGTACTCCGCGGGGGCGAGCCTGCGGCAACCGTTCCATTGCGGGAGTGGATCGCCTCGACGGTCGCGGGCATAGACCGCGCCGAGCAGCCGGCCGTCATGCCAGGCCTGGCCGTCGCGGACACAGACCCCCTCCCCCGGCCCGGCCACGACCCGCTTGAGGATGCTGCCGCGGGTCAGCTCCGGAAGATGCGCTCGCGCATAGGCGGCGCCCCTCGGCGGTGTGTGAAAGGCCGCCAATGACCCCACCCGCGGCGTGTCGCCCGCGCGGACATAGAGGCCGACCGGTTCGCTGGGCGAGGTGTTGAGGAGCAGGAACGGCCTTGGGAGCACCACGCCGAGGGCGGCCAGGATCGCAGGCAGCGCCAGGGCGGCGAGGAGTGGAAGGAAGCGTCCCATCACGCCGGAACATCCACGCCTTGGTCGCCCGCTGCAATTCCGCAGAAGTGCGGGGTCTAGTGTCCCTCAAGCCGCGGCCAAGGGCCCTTTCTTAGGCCCTTGGGCCGGGGCGGCCGTCCGTCTTGGCCGTTAGGATAGATGTTATTGAGGAAGTTAAGGGAGTTAGAGGGCCGCAAGAGCCGGAAACGTGTCGCGAATCCAATCTGTTGCGCCACCGCGGGGTGGGCGTTGTCCCGTGGATCGGTGGCTGTTCCCCCGAAGCGTCAGCGTGAGATATCCCGTGTCCGCTGTGGGCGTTCCCCCGTGGCTGTCCACAGGCGCCCGCCAGGGGCGCGCGGTGGGTGAAACCCCGAATCAGCGCGGCCGGTCGGGTGGGTGAAAACCCGACGCCGCGCGCCTCTGCGGCCGGCGCTGCAGGTTCTCCAGCAAGGTTTCAACGCCTGGCGCGGCCGCCAGAGCGGCGGCGGTGGGCGAAACCCCGAAGAAAGCCGGGTTTCCAGGCCTGGCGGCGCGGCTGGGGTGGGTGAAACCCCGTCAGACCGGACGTCGCCGGGTGGGCGAAACCCCGAAGGCCCTCCCGGCCGCCCAATCCTGGGCCGGAGCGGCCGAATCGGGCAGGAATCTTGTCACAATTAGGGAAATATTAACCACCCTGCGACTCGCCAGGACCGTCCGGGTGGGTGATATACCGTGGCGCTCGGCGCTCCACCACCTTCAAGAACCGCCAACAGGTCGTTGATTAGACTAACGTTTCTCGGATGCGGTGGGCGATAGACCGTTAGGATTCCGGCGGAGAGACTCGGCGATTGATCCAGAGGTCCCCTCGCCCGTCCACTTCGGCCACCCTGCGGTCCTCGCGCTCTCGGCGCGCCCGCGAAAGGTCCTCGGCGGCGATTTCCGCCCGGGCCTGGGCGCGCTCGGCGGCCGAACGGCGGATGAAATGCACCGCCTGGGAGCCGTCGCCGGCGGTGACGAAACTCAAGTCATATTCCGGCAGATCATTGTTCTCGATGATCTTGCGCAGCATGCGGCTGAATTCCTTCGGCGCGCTGTCGGAGCCGGTCTTGTCGTGAAGCAGGTTCACGCGGCAGGTCCAGCCGGTCTCCTGATCGCCGGCGTGTTTGCGGGCGATGCGGTAGAGCGCCCGCTCCAGCCCGCCGGAGAGCTGGAAATAGTCCGGGTGCATGGTCAGCACCGATTTTTCGCTGATGATGCCCTCATAGACCCAGTTCGACAGGGTGATCCGCAGCGCGATGGGCTTTTCGGTGACCGGATCGACCTCGACATCCCAGGAGTCGAGCCAGCTGAAGCGGCTGTCGCGGCCCCGCTTGGCGCGGATGGAGGTGAAGATCGTGGTAGTGGCCAGGCGGTCCAGGGCGGCTTTCAGATCCACATAGCCCTTGCCGCCGGTGTCGCGCTGGATCGAGCGCAGGAGGTCATAGGCCGTGGTCTTCAGCTCGCGCGGGATGTCATTGCGGCCCTCCGCCTTGAGGCGGTTGAGGGCGCTGGCCGCCCAGATCAGGATGTCGCCATCCCAGATCGTGGCCATGCCGTAGGCCGGAACGGCCTCGACCTTCACCCACACATCCCCATCGGGGCTCTTGTACTCGATCGGTTTCAGCCGCTTGCGCTTTTGCAGGCTGAAGAACGGCCGCTCCATCGTCTCCCGCTGATCCTTCAGCGGCAGATCCCGCATCAGCGGGATGAAGAGATCGAACTGGGTGTTGCGGCTCTTGGCGACCATCCTCCACCCTGCCCTACGCGAGATCCGTTATTGGGTAGTGCGATTCGACCGTTGCGCCGCGAGTCATCGAGCGTCGCATGCCTCAAGGCCGCCCCTTCGGGGCAAGCCTGGCCGGCTGGGCGTCCAGGGCCTCGATGGCCCGCTCCAGGACCTCCCAGGCCGGCAGGCCCGCCTCCTGAACCAGCTTGCGCCAGCGCAGCACCACGGGGACCGGCGCCAGCATGTTGAGCTGGGCGCGCTCCACCTCGGGATAGCGGTCCTGGATGCCCAGCAGCTCGGTGATGTTCACGCGGCGCTTTCGTCCCTTCTCGACCGGAGCGGGCGGCGACGGAGCGGACGGCGGGGTGGCCGCCGCCGAGCGGCGCGTAAAGCCGGCGGCGCGCGCCACGGTGCGCGTCGCCTCGGCGGAGGCCCGGTCCACGGGCCGGGCCTTGGGGCTGAAGGCGCTCAGGTCGAGGTCGCCGTCATCGCCCTTCGCCAGGCCGTCAAATCCGAACGCGTCCTTGGTCATCATGCAGCCTCTGTCTGAGCTTGGGACGTGGCCTTCAGAATGGCGATGACCTCGCTGACGTATTCGGCAGCGTTGCGCTTGGCGGTCGCCAGGCCGTTGATCACGGTATCGGGCAACTCCTCGATGGTCGCGTCGAGCTTAAAGAGCCCGCGATAGGCCGGCCGCTCGCAGAGGGTCGTGCGCATGAGCGGCAACCCATTGCGCTCAAGGCTCTCACGGATTTCGCGCTCGTCGCGGGTCATGACCGCGCCGGCACCGGCGCGGGTCAGGAGGATCCGGTAGTTGACCGGCCGGCCCGAACGCTTGGCGACCCGGTTGAGGACCTGGACCGTGCGCGCCACCTGCTTGGCGTCCAGGGCGGAGGGCGCGAAGGGGATGATCACCAGGTCGGCCTGGGAAGCCACGTCCGTGAGCCACTCATTGGGACTGCCCTCCGGGTCGGCGATCACGAAGTGAGCCCACGACGAGGCGCCCTCGATCCATTCGAACACGCCCTCCTGATCGTCGTCGTGCACGACGGCCATCCGGCCCTCGTCCCCCTCGCCGCCAACCGCATTGGCGATCAGTTCGCCCGCCTGCTCGGCCGTCTTCACGCGGGAGCGCGACGTCTCGATGACCGGCATGTTCCGCGCCTGCGCCCATGACATCAGGGGCCGGTTCGGGTCCCCTTCCAGCAGGACCACCTTGGCCCGGTGGGCGACCAGTTCGCCGGCCAGGACCATCGCGGCGGTCGTCTTGCCGCTGCCGCCCTTTGTGTTCGCGAAAAGAACCAGAGCCATGACGGCCTCCGCGGCGCGAGAGTCAGGGCCTTCCGGCCCCGAAGGAACTCCGGAGTGCATGACCTCCGGATGGTAAAGAACTCATGAACACCGGATTGCCGGGGCTCCGTACGTGCGGCGTCCCGGTAATCCGGCGCCACCGGAGATCCGTTGCTCCGTTGCTCCGCGGGTCCGGCAATCCGTTGGTCCGGTGATCCCGATCTCCGTGGCTACGGTAAGCCGGAGCGCCACGACTGTCTAGCTGGCCGGTCCACCGGGCCTCCGGCTGCTCCGGTGTGCCGTCGCATACGGCCACTCTAGTGGTCCGGGCCTACCGCCCGTCCGGGCCGCCAAGAGAGTCTAGACCCGCTAGACGCCTAGCTTCCCTTGGGCCGCTAGACCGTCTAGCCGCCAAGCCAGCGGTCTCGTTTCCTTGTCTTTTCCGCCACTTACGCAACCGGCCGGCCGGTGCGTCAACCGCACTCCCGCAAATCCGATGCGCACCCCTAGAGCCGCCACGCGCGAAACCGCGCACGGCCACTGATCTCCGTTACGGACGTTCCCAACTCGCTGATCAGACGCCGCGCACTCTGCTGCGTCACCTTCAAACGCTCGGCAACCATGGACGCGGTGACAACGGGCCGCTCCAGCAGCAACTCGACAACCTCTCCAAGGTGCGAGTGCGTCCGGCGGCGGGCAAGCCGCGCCGCCAGGACCTGACGCGCCAGCTCAAGCCGACGAAGCTCGTCCAACCCATGGTTCGCCGCCGCCGAGAACACCGCCAGCCAGTGCAGGAGTCGCTCGTGCGGACCCACCGCAAACCGGTCCCGCGCCTGTCTGGACCGGATCCTCAGGCCGCCCTCGACCCCGAGAAGATGGGTCTGGACGCGACGCCGCAGACGAAGCCAGTGTCCAACAAGGATCGGACCCACGTAGCGATGCCGCGGCAGGGGGTCGATGACCGTCCAGGCTTCGAGTGCGGCGGCGGCGCGCAAGAGGGGAGGGAGGTCGTTCTGCAGACCGTCGAGGAACAACAGCCATTCCCGCAAGGCGCCGTCGGCGTCGTCCGTCGTCCCTTTCGCCGTCTGCGCCAACTGCGCCACCAGTCTGGCCAATCCGGTGACCTCCGAATCCACCGGCGCTGTCCCAGGCAGGGCCCCGTCTTGACCAGGTCCGCTCTCCAAAGGCGGGGACCGCCGCGCCGCAACAAGCCAGGAGACGCCATCGACAGACAGCAGTTCGCGTCCCGCCGGAGCCGCCTTGCGGCGGGCGCGGATCACACCGTGGGCCGCGCGAAGGGCCTGGTCCGGCGCCCGGATGTCCATACCCTCCTCGTGCAGGACGAGATCCTCGACGCCCACGCCATTGCCGGACGTCCATCCCCAGGCATGCGCCTCCGACAGATCGAGCCGCGCAATCCACCCCGTCGCAAACGCGCAGGCCCGCACCCGCTCATCCAGACGGCTGACCGCGTCATCCGCCTGTGAGAGCGCCAGGATGAGCTCATCGATACGCCTCTCCTGGCGCGTCATTTCCCCTGTATTTCCCGCCTTCTAGTCATCGTTACGCACCCTAACGACTCTCATTTGTGCGTCACAGCCGGCTTCTTGACTGCCGGCTTCAGAGGAATGCCGCCCCGGCGCTGAGCCAGGGCGGCGTCACCCTCAATCTTCGTCCGATTCGACGTTCAGGTCCGGCCGGTCCAGGGACTTCAGCTCGTGCTGCGGCGTCGCCACCACGACCTTGGAGAAGAACCGTTCCTGGCCGCTGTTGTCGGTGTAGCGGTCATGCCGGATCTCGCCCTCGACGAACACCTTGGCGCCCTTGGGCAGGTTGCGCGACGCCAGCCAGGTCACCGTGCCCTGGTTCCAGATTTCGACCTGGTGCCAGGTCGTGTAGTCCTTCCGCTCGCCGCCCTTCTTGGTGTAGCGGCTGGTGGCGACCCGCAGCGTAGCGACCTTCTTGCCCCCCGAAGTGGTGCGGATTTCCACTTCGGCGCCGGTGAAGCCAATGAGTTGGACCTTGTTCAGCATCGTCTTTCTCCATCTGCCGCCAAGAGGAGCCCCGGCGGCTCGCGGTCCCTGCCGCGATCACGCGACCTGCAAGGGCGGGGCGAGGGGACAGGCCAAAGCCCGGGCGGACGTGGAAACCGGCCTGCACGAAGCGCAGCGGAGGAAGGCCGGAGGGTCCGCTTCCGCCCGCCCCGCCCCGCGGGGTCGGCTTTGACCTGTCCCACCCCGTCCTAGGTTGGCGGGATTGATCGCGCGGACCGCAGCCGGCCCGGGCCCAACTTCGGCCCTCGGAAGATCGATCTGATCGGACACGAAGGCCTCACGCTGCCGCAAGATATCCTCATCAAAGGGGGGCAGGGCGTGCGCTAGGGCGCCTGAAGACCCCGAGGGGAAGGGGAGGGGACGCCGCGGCCCAGGCACGCTGGGACCCCGCCTGGACCAACGACCGACGTCTGGCGTCGATGACCCTGGGATAGATTCGCACTGAGACCGACCGGTGATCGGAGTCGCTCCACAGGCGGCGTGCGGAACGAATCACCAACCCCAAGGGACGGTGGCGTGCGGAGCTGCGCCTACAAGACCGTGGATTCCGTTCGCCGGCTGTTCCGCGGCTGCGGCGCATCGACCGGACACCACCTGGGCGCGCCGCGTCATCCTGCGTGACCACGCCAAGAGGCGGCAAGAGGCGCGCTGGACAGGGGAGGGCGGTGAAGCCGGGCGACGATCGAGGCGCTGATGTCGGTGCTGCCGTATTTCCGGATCCCGCGCCCCGGGCGCGTGAAATCCTCGGGGCCGGTGGAGCACGCCGTGTCGCAATGGCGCGCCGTGGGACGCAGCCTCGGCATGAGCCCGTCGGAACTCGATCAGTTCGCAGACGCCTTCAAGCACGGCGAGCGCGGAGCGGCGAGCGCCGCGAGCCGATGACGATCATCGGCGCTGCGAGATGCTCGCCAACACGACGGCAACGAACTTCGGGCGGAATGGCGCCCGTCGGAGCGGGCGCCAGGCTCAGACGTCAGTGCCGCGTCCGGCATCCCTTCACGCCGTGGATCATCTGGGAGAAGTGGGAGATCGCGGCCTCGTCCAGCTCAAACCGCTCGGCGGTCCGTTCCTCGTGCTCGTCGAGCTCTTCGAGGATCGCCAGGGTGTCCCAGCATTCGGCGATCACGTACCAGCTCCCGGTGTCGTAGTAGTCGTGGGCGTGGTTCAGAACCGCTTGCGCCATCGCCATGTTGGCCATTGTCGTCTTCCTCTCGCGCTGACGGATCGGCGGGTCGTTCCCGCGATCTCGCGACCGTCCTGGGCGGGGGAGGAGGGTCGGGCTGAAGGCCGCGCTGGGTGGAGGCCGGCCTGCACGGAGCGCAGCGGAGGAAGGACGGAGGGTCCGCTCGGCGTCGCCTTGCGCAGCGAGGTCGCCTTCAATCCGGCCCACGCCGCCCTAGGTTCGTGAGATGGATCGCGGACGACCTGACGCCTCTGCGCGGTGGCCCCGAAGACCTTGGCCAACATTCGGCGGCCCCTCGCGGCTTCCACGCCTGACTGCCACAGCGGCTGAGGACATCACCCAACAAGGCATCGCCGGGCCTGAGGTCGCCTTGGAGGCAAGGCAAGATCGATCGCCCTCGCGACGACGGCCGCCAGCTGGAAACGCCGGCCCGCTGAACGACGATCTTCGAGCACGGCCACGGGATCGCCTGAGCGCAGATGAAGAAGCGGCGGCCCGGAAGGCCGCCGCAGACGTGGCCTAACTCCGCGTCTTGATGGGGACATGCCGGATGCCTCGCTCGGCCGCCTTTTGGCCGAGATTGAGGGCCGGTCCGAAAGGTTTCGTCCCTTCGCCACGCTGCGAGCCCAAGGTGCTCACCAGGGTGAGGACACATACCGGGTCGAGCTCGAGCATCTCGTCGTTGGCGCGGAACGGCGCAGCCCGGCCGTGTTTGTCGAAGTCCGCCTTGGCGAGCACCAGGGTGACACCCTTCTGGTTGGCCCACTTGATGGCCAGCTTCTCGCCACCCTTGGCGCCGGAGGTGACCAGCGCCATGTCCGGCCACTGACTGCGCGCCCAGTTCAATGCATCGAAGATGCGGCCGGCGTCCTCAGCCGAATCCGCCTGCGGCGCCGCCCGGAAGGCGACAATCGTCGCGCCCGGGTTGGCTGCGGCGTGCTTGCGCGCCTTCTGGGCCCGCAGCGCCTCTCGGGCGTCGATCTGCGCCGCGGTCGTACGGGACGCCTTCACAGAACCCTTCCATGGGCTCCAGACCTCCCCGGTCGCGGTCGTGTAGCCGGCCGACGCCGCATCGCGGACGATTTCCAGGGCCAGGGTGACGACATCGGCCGTCCGCGCCCTCCGGGTCGCCTCCTGAATTTCGGTGTCGAGGACCTCCGAACCGTCGAAATCCCGCAGCAGGCCGTTCAGGGCGTCCCGGGCCTTGTCCGCGTCGCGTTCGACGCGCTGGGCGGCGGAGTGGAAGGCGCCGATCATCGCCTCGCAGATCAGCCCGCTGAAGTCCTCCAGCGGCGTATCGATGACCAGATCGAGGACCTCGTTCATCAATCCGTGCCCGATCTGCAGGAGCGCCTCTTCCTGAGGGTAGGGCCTTGGATCCTCCAGGAGGAGCGCCTGGGCCTCGAAAGGCGTCAGGATGTCGGATGTGGGGGGAAGGGCGGAGGGGTGCATTGGGAAAGTCCCTGTGTGGAGTGGGGGTGAGCCCGTCGGCTCGTGACCGCCCCGCGCCGACAGGCGGCGTGGCCCACAAGGGCTTTGAGCGCAGCGTCCCTTGTGGG
>FSWM01000618.1_pt1 | contig 15638 bp, 16 predicted proteins | sample 1637841 | NCBI WGS metagenome assembly FSWM01 (sample SAMEA3914789, study PRJEB12502) | metagenome | biome: forest; material: soil | place: Canada | collected 2011-07-03 | depth 0.3 m | reverse complement strand
GCTTTGTCATCTGGATCCCGGCCTTCGCCGGGATGAGCGGAGTTTGTAGTGACTCAATCTGATTTCATCATGCTTTAGACTCGATCACGCCCTGGGCCCCGGAACGAGTTGAATTAAAGCCCAATCAAAACCGCTCATCCCGGCGAAGGCCGGGATCCAGATCCTATGGCGCAAGAGTGTGGTGATTTCGGGCGGATCCCTGTCTTTCGGCCTGAGCTTTGTCATCTGGATCCCGGCCTTCGCCGGGATGAGCGGAGTTATATTGGCTCAATCTGATTTCATCCTGCTCTGGAACCACGATGGCTCTGGATCGACCCGATCCAGAACCATCGCGACCGAGATCAGGCGTGGGCCAGCACGGCGAGCAGGAGCAGGGCCACGATATTGGTGATCTTGATCATCGGGTTCACCGCCGGGCCGGAGGTGTCCTTGTAGGGATCGCCGACGGTGTCGCCGGTGACCGCGGCCTTGTGGGCCTCGGATCCCTTGCCGCCATAATTGCCTTCTTCGATATATTTCTTGGCGTTGTCCCAGGCGCCGCCACCGGAGGTCATCGAGATGGCGACGAACAGGCCGGTGACGATCACCCCCATCAGCATGGCGCCGAGGGCGGAGAAGGCGTCGGACTTGCCGGCGATTTTCTCGATCACGAAATAGAGGGCGATCGGCGAGACCACGGGCAGCAGGCTGGGCACGATCATTTCACGGATCGCCGCCTTGGTCAGGATATCCACCGCCTTGCCGTATTCCGGCTTGACCTCATAGGTCATGATGCCTGGGTTTTCCCTGAACTGACGGCGCACCTCGGCGACCACCGCCTCCGCCGCGCGCCCGACCGCGGTCATCGACATGCCGCCGAACAGGAACGGCAGAAGGCCGCCAAAGAACAGCCCGACCACCACATAGGGATTGGCCAGGTCGAACCGGACGTCGGCCATGCCCACGAAATAGGGGAACTGGCCGGCATTGGCCGGCAGCGAGAAGAAATGCAGATCCTGGGTATAGGCGGCGAACAGCACCAGGGCGCCGAGGCCCGCCGAACCGATCGCATAGCCCTTGGTCACGGCCTTGGTCGTGTTGCCCACCGCGTCGAGAGCGTCGGTGGAGATGCGCACCTCGGGCGGCAGGCCGGCCATTTCGGCGATGCCGCCGGCGTTGTCGGTCACGGGTCCGAAGGCGTCCAGCGCGACGATGAAGCCGGCCAGGGACAGCATGGTGGTGGTGGCGATGGCGATGCCGAACAGGCCCGCCAGCTTATAGGTGACGATGATGCCGATGATGATCACCAGGGCGGGACCCGCCGTGGCTTCCAGCGACATGGCCAGGCCCTGGATCACATTGGTGCCGTGGCCGGAGACCGAGGCCTTGGCGATGGATTTCACCGGGCGGAAATTGGTGCCGGTGTAATATTCTGTGATCACCACGATGGCGGCGGTGACCGCCAGGCCGACCAGGCCGCAGCCGAACAGGGCGTTGGCGTCGAAGGTCTTTTCCGTCGCCGTGCCGGCGAGGATGGTCAGCGGGGCCGGCACCAGGGTCTTGATCACCCACCACACCGCGCCGATGGACAGCACGCCGGTGACGATCAGGCCCTGATAGAGCGCGCCCATGATGTTGTTGGACTTGCCCAGGCGCACGGCGAAGGTGCCGATGATCGAGGTGATGATGCAGACCCCGCAGATCGCCAGCGGCAGCAGCATCATGCTGTTGATGATCGCCGGGCCGCTGTCGCGGAAGAAGATCGCCGCCAGCACCATGGTGGCGACCGTGGTCACCGCATAGGTCTCGAACAGGTCGGCGGCCATGCCGGCGCAGTCGCCGACATTGTCGCCCACATTGTCGGCGATCGTGGCGGCGTTGCGGGGGTCGTCCTCGGGAATGCCGGCCTCGACCTTGCCGACCATGTCGCCGCCGACATCGGCGCCCTTGGTGAAGATGCCGCCGCCCAGACGGGCGAAGATCGAGATCAGCGAGGCGCCGAAACCCAGGGCGACCATGGAGTCGATCACTTCACGGCCGGTTGGCGGCAGGTTGAGCACCATGGTCAGCACGGCGAAATAGCCGGCCACGCCGATCAGGGCGAAACCGGCCACCAGCATGCCGGTGATGGCGCCGGAGGTGAAGGCCAGGGACAGTCCCTTGGCCAGGCTCTCGCTGGCCGCCTGGGCGGTGCGCACATTGGCGCGCACCGAGATCAGCATGCCGGCGAAACCCGCCGCGCCGGACAGCACCGCGCCGATCAGAAACCCGACCGCGGCGGTCCAGCTGATGAAGACATAGACGGCGGCCAGGATGACCGCGCCGACGATGGCGATAGTGGTGTATTGGCGGCGCAGATAGGCCTGAGCCCCCTCCTGGATCGCCGCGGCGATCTCCTGCATTTTTTCGCTGCCGGCGGATTTACCCATCAGGGCGGCGGATTGCAGGATGCCGTACAGCACCGCCACGACCCCGGCCCCTATGACCAGCCAAATGTAAGAACCCATGTTTTGAGCGCCCCTTCGTTTTTTCTAGCGCACGGGGTTACCCAGGCCTTCGCCTGCGCCCGGCCAAGCGGCCGTCCCCTCCCTTTTGATTTTCCCCTGTGACGCAAAAGCCGCGCCCGGCGAAATACTTTCGAAGGTTGCCAAAACTAAGCGGGTGACGCAACCGCCGTCCCTGCAAGGGGTCGGATCAGTGTGGCGAGGGCAGTCTGTGCTGCGGCGTCTGGCTGACGACCTGAACGCTCTTGACGGCGCCCGCGCCGGCGATGGCCGCGGCGTCCTGTAGCACCGACGCCTTCAGCCTGGCCTCGTCGATGCGGTTGTAGTCGCCCTTGATCACGAACGGCGTGCGATGGGCCGCGCGCACCAGGGCGTCTCGAAAATAGGGCTCCTTGTCCCTCAGGACAAACTGGTCCGCGCCGGGATTCAGCCAGATCTTCACGGAAACGAAGACATAGTTGGCCAGACGTCCATCGACGACGATCGGCAAGGCGACCGGGGACAGGGTGATCGAGTCTTCAGCCGGCTCCGGCTTGGCGGGCTCGGCGGCCAAGGCCGGCGCGCCGGCAAGAACGAGAAGGCTGGCGGCGAGCAGGGTCAGGCGGCGCATGCCTGACCATAGAAGGGCAAGCGGCGGCTGGCCATAGCCTCATCCATGGCGATATCCCGCCCGGGGGATGGGGACCGCACGGCCGCCGATCTGGGCTTCCACCCCCTGCCCCGCCGTCACCCGGCCGATCCGCGTCAGGGCCAGGCCAAGCGCCGCGGCGGCGCGCTGGAGCGTCGCGACGGATGGCTCCGGCGCGGTGCAGACCACCTCATAGTCGTCCCCGCCGCTGGCCAGCAGGACCCGGGCGGCGTCCTGGTCGCCCTGGGCCGACAGCCAGGCGGACGCCGCCGGCGACAAGGGCGCCGCCTCCAGGTCAAGCTCCAGGCGCCGCTGGGAGGCGATCGCGATCCGCCCCGCATCGGCGATCAGCCCGTCGGAAACGTCGGCCGCGGCGCTGGCGCAGTCTCTCAGGGCGGAGATCAGCTCAAGCCTAGGCCTGGGAAGTCTATAGCGATCCGCAAGATAGGCGCGCTGATCCGGGGCCAGGCCCGGCAGTCCCCCCTGGGCCGCTTCCAGTCCCAGAAAGCCATCGCCGATCGAGCCGGTCACCAGCACCACATCGCCGGCCTGGGCCCCGGCCCGCCGCACCATGCGTCCTTGCGGAACCCAGCCCAGAATCGTCAGGCTGGCGGTCAGGGGCCCTGGCGTCGACACCGTATCGCCCCCCAGGAGGCGCAGGCCGAACTGTCGCTGATCCTGGCCCAGTCCCTCGGCGAAGGCCCGGCGCGCCGGCCAGCCATGCCGTTTCGGCCAGGCGATCGCCAGCAGATAGCCATAGGGTTCGGCCCCCTTGGCCGCGAGATCCGACAGATTGACCCGCATCAGCTTGCGGGCCACCGCATCCAGCGGGTCGTCGGGAAGAAAATGGACGCCTTCGACGACCGCGTCCTTGGAGATCACCAGGTCGAATCCCGGCCGCGAGGCAATCACGGCCGCATCGTCCAGCAGGCCCAGGGCCTCAGGCGTGTCGGCGGCCAGGGGCGTCAGGCAGTCACGGATCCAGTCGAATTCGTCGACCGGGGCCGGCCCTGGCTCAGCTTCGGACATCGCGGGCGATGGCGTCGAGGGCCCCGTTGACGAAGCCGGGCTCCGGGCCTTCGAAGAACGACTTGGCCATCTCCACATATTCGTCGATCACGACCTCGGTCGGCGCTTCGCCGTGAGTCAGTTCGAAGGCGCCGGCGCGCAGAATGGCCCGGAGCGTGGCGTCCAGCCGCTCAAGCCGCCAGTTTTCCGCCAGGCGCCGCACGATCGCCCGGTCTATCTCGACCTGGTGCTCCACCGCCCCGCGCACGATGGCGTTGAAATAGGGCTGATCGGCCGGCGCCATGGCCTCGCCTTCCAGGTCGCTCTCGAAGCGATGTTCGACAAATTCCCGGATCACCGCCTCCGAACCGATGCCCGAGACCTCCATCTGGTACAGGGCCTGGACCGCCGCCAGCCGGGCCACGGCGCGCGCCTGGCGCATCTGGGGTTTCATCGGGTCAGGCCGAGCAGACGGCGACGCAGGGCGATCATGCCCAGACAGGCCCGCGCGGCGTCACCGCCCCGATCGGCGCTCTGCCCGTCGATTCTCGCCCAGGCCTGGGCCTCGGTGTCGACCGTGACCAATCCGACGCCGATCAGGAGATTGCGGCCAATCGTCAAATCCATCAGTCCCCGCATGGTCTCGCTGCACAGGATATCGAAGCGAGCCGTCTCGCCCCGGATGAGGCAGCCCAGGGCCACATAGCCATCATAGCGCACGCCGGCCGGACGGTTACCCCCAACTTCCGCCTGGGCCACCGCCCCGGGCAGATGAAAGACGCCGGGCGCGGTCACCACGCTATATTCGGCCCCGGCGGCCAGGATCGCGTCGGCCGTGGCCTTCAAAAGCCCGTCGGACAGGGCCGCGGAGACCCCGGCCTCGCCCCTCGCCTCAATGATCAGAATCCGTATCTTTTCGTCGAGCATGGTGATCCGGCCGTCTATTCCGCCGCGCTGTCGGCGGCTTCTTCGCTCAGGCCCTCGTCGCCCAGGAACTTGGCGAAGTCGTGGGTTTCGCGAAAATCGCGATAGACCGAGGCGTAGCGGACATAGCCGACCTCATCGAGCGACTTGAGCGCTTTCATCACCATCTCGCCGACCACATGAGACGCCAGTTCGGTCTCTCCCATGCTTTCCAGTTGCCGCACGATGCCCGAGACCATGCGCTCCAGCCGTTCGGGATCCACCGGCCGCTTGCGCAGGGCGAGCGAAATCGACCGCACCAGCTTTTCCCGATCGAAGGGCGCGCGCCGGCCAGACCGCTTGACGATGGTCAGTTCGCGCAATTGCACGCGCTCGAAGGTGGTGAAGCGACCGCCGCATTCGGGGCACAGGCGGCGACGCCGGATCGCCGCGCCGTCTTCCGACGGGCGGCTGTCCTTCACCTGACTTTCGGCATGGCCGCAGAACGGACAGCGCATCAAACGGCCCTCCCTGCGGCCTTGAGACTAGCGATTGTAGATGGGGAAGCGCGCCGTCAAGGCCAAGACTTCCGCGCGGACCTTGTCCTCGGTCGCCCCATTGTTCTTTTTGTCCCGCGACAGGCCGTCGACCACCTCGCCGATCCATTGGCCGATCTGGGTGAATTCCGCCTTGCCGAAGCCGCGCGAGGTGCCCGCGGGCGTGCCGACGCGAACCCCGGAGGTGATGTTGGCCGATTTGGGGTCGAACGGAATGCCGTTCTTGTTGCAGGTGATGAAGGCCCGCTCCAGGCTGGCCTCGGTCGCCTTGCCGCTGACATCCTTCGGCCGAAGGTCGACCAGCATCAGGTGGCTGTCGGTTCCGCCGGAGACGATGTTGAGGCCCGTCGACATCAGCGATTCGGCCAGGGCGTGGGCGTTGTCGATCACGTTCTGCGCGTAGACCTTGAAGTCCGGCTTGAGGGCCTCGCCAAAGGCCACGGCCTTGGCGGCGATCACATGCATCAGGGGACCGCCCTGCAAGCCCGGGAACACGGCCGAATCGATCTTCTTGGCCAGCTCTTCGTCATTGGTCAGGACCATGCCGCCGCGAGGGCCGCGCAGGGTCTTGTGGGTGGTGGTGGTGACCACGTGGGCGTGCGGCAGCGGGCTGGGAAACAGGCCCGCGGCGACCAGGCCGGCGAAATGGGCCATGTCGACCATCAGATAGGCGCCGACGCTGTCGGCCACCTCGCGGAACTTGGCGAAGTCGATGTGGCGGCTATAGGCCGAGCCGCCGGCGATGATCACCTTGGGCCTGCAGGCCTCGGCCAGGTCCGAAAGACTGTCATAGTCGATGATCTGATCCTGCTGGCGGACCGTATAGGCGACGGGATTGAACCACTTGCCGGATTGATTGACCGATTTGCCATGCGTGAGGTGACCGCCCGCCGACAGGTCCATGCCCATGAAGGTGTCGCCGGGCTGCATCAGGCTCATGAACACGGCCTGGTTGGCCTGGGATCCCGAGTGCGGCTGGACATTGGCGAAGGCGCAGCCGAACAGGGCCTTGGCCCGCTCGATGGCCAGGGTCTCGGCCACGTCGACATATTCGCATCCGCCATAGTAGCGGCGCCCGGGATAACCCTCAGCGTATTTGTTGGTCATGATCGAGCCCTGGGCCTCCAGCACCGCTCGGGAGACGATGTTTTCCGAGGCGATCAATTCGATCTGCTGCTGTTGCCGACCCAGCTCCTTGCGGATCGAGGCGAACACTTCCGGATCGGCGTCGGCCAGCGATCCCGAGAAAAACGTGTCGCGCGCGGCGACGAGCGTAGCGGCGGGTGCGGTCAAGGGGCGGACCTTTCGAACGAGAGCAATGGAAAGCACCTCTTTATACAGATGGGCGCTGCGTTCAAAGCGCTGAACGGCGCCGGGGCGGCCAAGACCCCGGGAACCTCAGTCCTGCCTAGGCGTTGACTTTTGGCGTAAATCTTCACTGCCAGACGGGCAGGCTCAGACGTAAACTTGGACAGTATTCAGGGCCCAATAGCATGACGACCAACGATCACGATGACGGCTCAGTCGACGACAATGAGGTGTTGCGCTTAAGCGCTGGGATTGTCTCGGCCTATGTAGCTCAAAACACCCTGCCACCCTCTGGCGTCGGTACATTCATTCAATCGGTGCATGAGGCGCTGGCAAGTCTTGGCAAGGCCGCGGCCGAGCCGGAACCCGAAAAGCGCAAGCCCGCCGTGCCGATCAGCCGCTCGGTTCAGAGCGACTATATCGTCTGCCTGGAAGACGGCAAAAGGCTGAAAATGCTCAAGCGCTATCTGCGCTCGCGCTATGATCTCAGCCCGGAGGAATACCGGCGCAAGTGGGGTCTGCCGCCGGACTATCCCATGGTCGCCCCGGTCTACGCCGCCCGCCGCTCGGACTTCGCCAAGCAGATCGGCCTGGGCAAGGGCGTTCGGGGGCGCAAGGCCTAGCCGGCGGGGTCAGGCCGCGTAGCCGCCCAGACGTTTGACGTTGCAGCGCGACCACAGCTTGTCGAGCGCGCCGACCAGGTGATCCATCATCTGGTCGGTGTGGAACGGCGTGGGGGTGAAGCGCAGCCGCTCGGTCCCGCGCGGCACGGTCGGATAGTTGATCGGCTGCACATAGATGCCATGGTCGGCCAGCAGCATGTCGGAAATCATCTTGCAGTGCACAGGATCGCCCACCAGCACGGGCACGATGTGGCTGACCGACGGCATCACCGGCAGCCCCGCCTCGGCGAACCGCCGCTTCAAGGTCTGCGCCCGCTCCTGATGCCGGATCCGCACTTCGTTGTGCTCGCGCAGCCAGCGCACGCTGGCGGCGGCGCCCGCAGACAGGGCCGGCGGCAAGGAGGTGGTGAAGATGAACCCGGACGCGAAGGAGCGGATGGCGTCGATCATGTCGGCGTCGCCGGCGATATAGCCGCCCATGACCCCGAACGCCTTGCCGAGGGTGCCTTCGATGATGTCGATCTCGCCCATCACCCCGTCGCGTTCGGCGACGCCGCCGCCGTGGACGCCATAGAGGCCCACCGCGTGGACTTCATCCAGATAGGTCATGGCGCCATAGGCCTTGGCCAGGGCGATGGTGCCGGCGATGTCGGCGATGTCGCCGTCCATGGAATAGACGCTCTCGAAGGCCACCAGCTTGGGCGCGTCCGCGGGCGCGTCGCGCAGCAGGGCTTCAAGATGCTCAAGATCGTTGTGGCGAAACACCTTGTACTCGCAGCGGCCATTGCGGATGCCGGCGATCATCGAGGCGTGGTTGAGTTCGTCGGAAAAGATGATCAGGCCCGGCAGGACCTTGGTCAGGGTCGACAGCGCCGCCTCGTTGGCCACATAGCCGGAGGTGAACAGCAGCGCCGCCTCCTTGCCGTGCAGGCTGGCCAGCTCACCTTCAAGGGCCACGTGATAGCAGGTGGTGCCGGAAATATTGCGCGTGCCGCCCGAGCCGGATCCCGCCTCGTCGATGGCCGCATGCATGGCCTCGATGACCACCGGGTTCTGGCCCTGGCCCAGATAGTCGTTCGAGCACCAGACCACCACGTCGCTCTGGCCGCCGTCGGGGCGGGTCCAGCGCGCGCGGGGGAATTCGCCGCGATAGCGCTTGAGGTCGGCGAAGACGCGATAGCGCCCTTCGCCCCGGACCTGTTCAATGGCGTCTTTGAAGGCGGCCTTATAGTTCATGCGTCTTAATTCCCCGCCGTCCGCTTCCACATCGAACGGTCATCAAATCGGCGTGCCTTGTCGCATCGCGCGCCCGGCCTGTCCACATCCGCAAAGATACCTATGTCACCTCGATGACGGTGGAGTCACCTTTCATATGGCCTGAAGGGCGAGCGGGACAATAGCGGGCGGGCGCCTTATGCCTGCTCCAGCCCGAATCGCACACTGTCCCCAACACTGTCCCTGCATGTCGTCCATCCAAGCTAGCCTGACCGTCGATCTGGACGCCCTGGCCGCCAACCACGCCCTGTTGCGGGGACTGGCGGGCGCGGCGGAGGTGGCGCCCGTGGTCAAGGCCAACGCCTATGGCCTGGGGTTCGCGCCGGTCTGCCGGCGGCTCTGGGCCGAGGGGGCCCGGCGGTTTTTCGTCGCCCGGGTCAGCGAGGGCGAAGCCCTGCGGGCCCTGCTCGGCCCCGAGGCGATCCTCTATGTGCTGGACGGATGCCCGCCGGGCGCGGCGGCCCGATTGAGCGCGGCGACGCTGACGCCGGTGCTGAACGCCATGGATCAGGTCGAGGACTGGATCGCCGAGGGATCGGGGCCCGCCGTTCTGCACGTGGACACCGGCCTCAACCGGCTCGGCCTGCCTATCCACGAGGCGCAGGCCCTGGCCGAGCGCCTGAAAATCCGTGGCGGTCTTGAGATCGACCTGATCATGAGCCACCTGAGCTGTGGCGCGAGCCTGAACCATCCCATGAACCATCGTCAGGCGGCTCTTTTCAGTGACATCCGCGGCCTCTTCCCCAACGCCCGCGCCAGCCTGGCCAATTCCGGCGGCCTGTTCCATGGCGGCGGCTTCCTCCACGACCTGGTCCGGCCCGGCATCGCTCTTTATGGCGGCGGACCGTTCGAGCAGGCCGACACCCGGATTGCGCCCGTCGCCACCTTCGAGGCGCCGATCCTCCAGGTGCGCGAGGTTTCAGCCGGCGAAACCGTGGGCTATGACGCCGGCTACACGGCCACGGCCCCCTTGCGCGTGGCCATTATCGCCGCCGGCCACGCCGATGGCGTCTTGCGCGCCCAAAGCCCGGCTGGCTATGGGTGGCTCGACGGCGCGCGGCGGCGCTTTTTGGGACGCATCTCCATGGACCTGATCGCCATCGACGTCAGTGAAGGCCCGGCGCCGCGACCGGGCGATCAGGTGCAGCTGTTCGGCCCCCAGATGCTGCTGGACGACGTCGCCGCGGCCGGATCGACCATTTCCTACGAAATCCTCACGCGGCTGAGCGGCCGGGCGGATGTCCGCTACCGAGGCCTTGGCGCGTGAATCCGGTTCGCGCCGTCGGGCGCATCACCCTTGACGTGCTGGGCTTCACCGGCGGGGTGGCGATGTTCGCCCTGCGCGGGGTCGCGCCGCTGTTCTCGCCCCCCTGGTTCTTCCGCCAGCTGGGCCGTCAGCTCATGGCCATAGGCTATCTGTCCCTGCCGGTGGTGGGCCTGACCGCCGTCTTCACCGGCGCCGCCCTGGCCCTGAACATCTATACCGGCGGCGGCCGCTTCAACGCCGAGCAGATCATGCCGCAGATCGTGGCCCTGGGAATCACCCGCGAGCTTGGCCCCGTGCTGGCGGCCCTGATGCTGGCGGGCCGCGTCTCCGCCGCCATCGCCGCCGAGCTGGGCGCCATGCGGGCCACCGAGCAGATCGACGCCATGCGCACCCTGTCCACCGACCCGTTCCGCTATCTGGTGCTGCCCAGGATCCTGGCCGCGGTGATCTGCCTGCCGCTCTTGACCGCCGTCGCCGACCTGATCGGCATAGCCGGCGGCTGGCTGGTGGCCACGCGCACCCTGGCCTTCAACCCCACGGTCTATGTGCGCAACACCTGGGACTTCCTGCAGGCCTGGGACGTGGAGTCGGGCCTGATCAAGGCGGCGGTGTTCGGCTTCATGGTGGCGCTGATGGGCTGCTATCACGGCTATAACGCCACCGGCGGCGCCCGAGGGGTCGGCCGGGCCACCACCCTGGCCGTGGTCTCCGCCGCCGTGCTCATCTTCATGAGCGACTATCTGCTCACCACCTGGTTCAGCCGCGTATGACCCAGGCGCCGCCCAAATTAGAATGGCGAGATGTCCATATCCGGCTGAACGGCCACGCCGTGCTGGATGGCCTGAACCTGTCGGTCGACCATGGCCGCTCCCTGGTCATCATCGGCGGGTCCGGCCAGGGCAAGTCGGTGTCGATCAAGATCGCCATGGGCCTGATGACGCCGGATTCCGGCCAGATCCTGGTCGACGGCGTGGATGTGACCAAGGTCAGCGGCCACGAACGCCGGGCGCTGTCCCGCCGCTTTGGCATGCTGTTCCAGGGCGCCGCCCTGTTCGACAGCCTGCCGGTCTGGGAAAACGTCGCCTTCCGCCTGATCAACGCCGACGGGGTTTCACGAAACGCCGGGCGCAGACGGGCCGTCGAAGCCCTGGCCAAGGTGCGGCTGGCCGCCAGCGTCGGCGACCTCTATCCGAGCGACCTGTCCGGCGGCATGCAAAAACGGGTCGCCCTGGCGCGCGCCATCGTCGGCGCCCCCGAAGTGATCATGTTCGACGAGCCGACCACGGGGCTCGACCCCATCACCGCCGACGCCGTCAATAACCTGATCATCGAGCAGGTCCGCGACCTGGGCTGCACCACCATCTCGATCACCCACGACCTGGTCAGCGCGCGCAAGATCGGCGACGAAGTGGCCATGCTGCACGGCGGCAAGATCGTCTGGCGCGGCCTGGTCGCCGACCTGGACCGATCCGGCGACCCCTATGTGGAGCAATTCATCGCCGGCCGGGCCGACGGGCCGATCTCCGCGATGATCTGATAGGCGGCTTCGAGGGCCGTCCTTCGAGGGTAAGGAAATTGCGCCCGCGCCCGGCATGAGTCATGCTGGCGCAAGGCTTATCGAGGAGATCGTCATGCGCCTGACCGTCGCGGCGGCCGCCGTCGCCGTCCTAGCCCTTTGCGGCGCCGCCCAGGCCCAGACCTCCGCCAGCGCCTCCCCTGACCCCGCTCGCGTCGAACTCGCCCGTCAGCTGGTCGAAGCCAGCGGCGGTCGCCAGCAGGCCGAGGCGACGCTGAAAATGCTCTATGGCGGCATGGGCAAGGCCATTGCGCAAAGCCTGCCCCCCGACAAGTCCCAGCTGATGACCGTGCTGATGCAGGACTTGCAGGACGACATGCTCAAGCTGACGCCCCAGTTGCTGGACGCCAGCATCCAGGTTTATGCGGCCAACCTGACAGAGACGGAATTGCGCGACGAACTGGCCTGGATGCACAGCGACAGCGGCCGGTCCATCACTGCGAAAATGCCCGTGGTGCGCCAGCAGATGATGCAGGCCCAAATACCGATGATCATGACCGTGATCCCGAAACTGATGCAAAAGGCCGTGGACCAGGCCTGCGAGCAGTCTCAATGCACGCCGCAACAACGGCAGGCGATCGCGGCGGCTGCGGCGAAGGTTGCGGCGGGTGGGGCGAGCTAGGGGGCGTTTCGGGCCGACAGGCCGGTCACCGCCGCGATCTGGCCTCTGCCTGGAGACCTAAGCCCGCCGGTTGGCGGATCATTGCGCCTTACTAGCGGGGCGCGTGCGCAGCTTCTTTCTCGGGTGGCGCGAAGTGCGCGGCGACATAGCGCCCGACTTCGCGTCCCATCGCGGTCCCGACCTCTGCAGACGATCGGTAGTGAAACCCGGCCCAGACCCGCGCGTTCGCGACCTCGGTCGTGAACGCCTCGAGCGACGACCAGCGATGCGTGATTCCCGGCGCCGTCGAACTGGTGAGCGAAATCTCCTGGAGATCCCCGAGCCCGCCATATGACCCCAATAGAGCCGCTACGGCTCCGCTCAGGATGCAATGCGCACACGGATACTCCGGATGCAGGGGCGTCGCATCCAGCGGCTGCCATGACGGATCGAGCTCGGTCGCCGGGTTACCGTCGGTATCACCGTTGCGGATCGCCGTAATCGGGCGCCAGAATTCGTAGTGATACTTGGCGTCGAACACGGCGATATAGGCGTCGGTCAAGGTGACGGCGAAAGACGCCATGAATCGAGCGCTGTCCACGAGCTCCATATGACGCGCCGCTATGATCTGGCGCGCAATCGGGTGATAGGCCTGGGGTCCTGTCATCAGCCAGAACTTTGCCGTCTCAGTCTGTTCGGGCGTCCGCAGCAGGCTGTTGCGTGCTCCGTAGGCTTTGACCTCATTGTAGTCGGACGCCCATTCCCGGCTGGCGAGCGAGACCGGTGGGCCAGGACGAAACTGATCCGGGCGTTCAAGCACGAATGGGCGCAGCGTCGGCCAGGTCGCCGCCACCATCGTAGCGGTGGGCACGTACACACCGGGCTGGGTGCGTGGGCGATAAGGGTCCACGCCGGTGGAGCCGTCGGCGACACGGGAGGCGAACACCCGCTGCGCGACCAGTTCGCCCAGACGCATCCCTTTTGCTATGTCAGCGGGCGAGGCTGGCAATCCTTTCACGTAATTCTCCAGCGCCGACCTGAACTCGGCGGCGCTCTGCGGGTGCAGATTTTCAAGCGTGACGGCCGCCGCGCTTGCGGCGGCCGCCTCCGCGGACGCATCGCTGAAGCCGTCCTGACGAACCAGATAGGATCGGTACTTTCGAGCGATGGAATTGACCGCATCGAACATCGCAAGATCGACGATTGCGGCTTCACGTTCGCCCAACGCGGCTGGCGAGGCCACGGCTGACGCTTTCGCGTCCCAGTCGGTAATGACATCCGCGTGACACGGCGGCGCGACCCCGCCGAGGGCGGCGAGCGCCATGAACAGCATCACCGGCCGTTTGCGCCGCAGCCGGGAAAATTTGCGCGTTGACATGAGGGTTCCTCCGTTGCGGGTGACGATAACTGATCGCGGCCAGGTGGTCCTCGCTGGGCCACCGCGCACAAATCCAACAACTGTACTGGTCACGTCGGATGATCTAGAGTTACGGTGACACTGTATGCAACAGCTTGAACTTGAGTGCTTGCTCGAAGGCGGCAAGCGGCGTCCAAACGCGGAGCTATTTCCTACAGTGTCAACCTAATTCCCAGCACCCCTGCCCTTTAAACCGCTTGAATGATCCTGTTTCCATCCCCTGGATGGAAAAGCCTGCCTGCAAGCGATTTAGGGGCGGGCCTGCGCCGGGGCGCGGGGCGGGAGCTAACCCCGTGTCCCTTCTCCCCTTGCGGGAGAAGGTGTCGGCGGAGCCGACGGATGAGGGGTGCCGGCTCGAACTTGGCCGTTTTATCAACCTCTTGATGGACGGGAGATTCGATCTCCTGGCTTGGCGCCGGCACCCCTCATCCGACCCGCTTCGCGGGCCACCTTCTCCCGCAAGGGGAGAAGGCTGATCTTGGCGGCTTGAGGCGGGCGCAAGGCCAGGCATAGTTGCCGGCAAGGGCCTGAATTCGCTCGGATCGGCTGGATAGGCGTGTGGGGCCGGCTTCAGGCAGCGGCCTACCCTTCCAACTCTCGCCTGCGCGCCTCCAGCGCCCGCGCAAGCTCGCGCGCGCCATGGAACACCGCCAAGATTGTGACCGCGCCCGCTCCAACCTCATAGACCACCAGATAGGGCAATGCGGTCACGGGCGACTCGCGCGTATCCGGCAGCTGTCCGGCGCGGCCGAGATTGGGGAAATCCCGCAATTGGGCGGCGGCCTCGATGATGGCGCGATAGACGCCCTCGGCGGCCTTCGGACTGTCGAGCGCGATATAGTCGATGATGGCTTCCAGATCGCGGGCGGCGGGGTCGGTGAAGACCAGCCGCACCTAGCGGGTCCAGCCGTGCTTGGCGGCGATGCGGTCGAACACGTCTTCGGCGGGTTGCACGCGGCCCTCGCGGGCGGCGGCCTGGCCTTCCTGGATGCGCTCGATCTGCCAGGCATTGGTCTGCAGATACTGCCGCAGCGCCTGATTGATGACGTAGTTGCGTCAGCGATCCATGGCGGCGGCGAGCGCGTCGATTTCGCTGACCGTCTGCTTGCTCGCGCGGACGGTGATCGGCTCGGTGGGGTGATCTGAGGCCATGGGTCGTCGCCTGTGTTCAGATGTAATCATATTGCGAAGACGCGTCCGAGAAAAGGGCTGGAGTCGTGTTCGGCTGGCGGCGGGACGCCCGCACACCCCACCCCTGCTCCTCTTCCTGAGGCGCTCGTCGCGCAGCGGCGAGCCTCGAAGGACGCAGGCACGGCGCCGTCTTTGCGTCCTTCGAGGCCCGCTGCGCGGGCGCCTCAGGATGAGGAACAGGGGGGGCGCGGCCTGATTTAGCGCCTGTGGGTCTTCGCCGGCCATGACGGGGAAAAGACATTAGGGGCGGCTTTAGGGTTTGTGCGTGGTTCGAGACGCGGGGCTGGGTCCCGCGCCTCACCATGACGATTATTTTGATATTACAATAGACTACGTCATCCTGAGGAGGGCGCGCAGCGGCCGTCTCGAAGGACGCACGGCTGGGCCAACTTGACTTTTGCGTGATATTTGTTCATGTTTTGTTCGTGGCAATCGCAACCCCCTTTCCGGACGCCATGGCGGCCGATCCCTTGCCGGATCGGGAGGATTGGCATGAGCCGATGCTGAAGGCCTTGGCCGAGATCGGCCTGGAGCTGGCGCGGGGCTGTTGCGGCGCGAGGCGGCGAAGGCTGTTGACGATGAGACGGGCCGCGATCCGCAGCTGGCCTTTGCGCGGGTGTCCCGGGCGGTGCGCCAGAGCGTGGCGCTGAGCGCGCACCTGCGCCAGCAGCGGCAGGCCGTGGCCGCGAAATCCGCCGAGGCGGCGGCCCATGGGGTCTCGGGCGACGAGGCGCAGATGGATCGGGCGAGGCATGAGCGCGTGGTGGCGCGGGTGCGGGCCCTGTGCCGCCGCAGCGAGGT
>FSWM01001028.1_pt1 | contig 15889 bp, 12 predicted proteins | sample 1637841 | NCBI WGS metagenome assembly FSWM01 (sample SAMEA3914789, study PRJEB12502) | metagenome | biome: forest; material: soil | place: Canada | collected 2011-07-03 | depth 0.3 m | reverse complement strand
TGAGGCGTGAAATTGTCGTTCGGCTTGATGGTCTGGTTCGCGGTCAATAGCCCGACCACCTCGCTCACGTCGGCGTATTTCAGCGGCACGACCTCGAACTCATCGCCGGCGGCGCTGTCGGCGTGCGCGGCCAGGCCCGGCTGCCCTGTATCGGGTCTGGCGCCCGCGGCGCCCACGCCGGCTATCGACACCGAGATCGCGCGGCCGGCCAATCCGTTGGCCGCGATGTGGATGGGGGCGTTCCCAGAGATGGTCAGGGTGAGGATGCTGTCGTTCTGGGTGAATGTCATGGACTGGACCAGTCCATGCTTGCCGCCGGGAAAGGCGAGGTTTGGCGTCAATTTCGTGTCGGCGAAGGCGATGACGGCGGTGTTGGCGTCGTTACCGATAATGGAGAACTGCGGGATTAACTGATTGAACGAAAGGATCACGCGCGACTCGGAAGCCGAGGGCTCGGACGGCGTGACCGCGGTGATCAGGGTCGAACCGGGAGTCTGCGGTATGGCCTGGGCGCTGGCGACGGACAGTCGCCCGCCTGGCGCCACAAGTGCTGCAAGGGCCATCAGAACCGCGGACAGGTTGCGACGAAGCGTCATTAAGGATCCTTCAAACCAATACCGACCCACCCTGCGCCCCGTCGGCCGCAGCGCTAGCCATGATCGAAGGACAAGCCCTTTGTCCATAGGCGGCGAGGGCCCGGCCCAGCCGAGCAGTCCGCGCCCCGTTCAGGAACCTTGAAACCCTAACCCCAATCGCCTGGAATAATAGTGTTTCCGGCCTTGCGCCCGTTGGCCCGCTTGTTTTGCGGTCAAAGGACGCAGGACCGGAATGCATTACGCTTCAAAAGCTTGGCCGTCGGCCTTGGGGCCTCAGCTGACGCAGAGGGGGCCGGCGTCGGTGGTGAAGACACCCTGGAAGGAGAACTTCCCCCCGGTCCCGGTCGACTTGGTGCGGTAGAACCAGTCGTGGAAGGCCAGGTCCTGGAAATGATAGGTGTAGCCGCCCGACCCGACGATTGAGAATTCGGCGACGCCGGTCAATGGATCGCCGTTCTCCAGGTTGTCCTGGCAGCCGGTCACCTGCCCACTATCGCCCCAGGCGGGGGTCAGGTCGTCGACGCCGCCGCCAGGCACGCTGGCCTGAACGAAGGGATCGTCAAGCCACTCGGCCATTTCGTGCGACCAGATCACCACGTCGTCCTCGCCCGTGAAAATGCCGGAGTCGGTGTATGAGCCCACAGCATAGGTCTGGGTGCCCTTGGAATCGCCAAAGGCCGAGTGATAGCCGAGGACGCAGCAGCCGCCGCCCTCGGTCTGAACCACGTTATAGGTCAGGATCAGCGGCAGCTGCGTCGGACCCGAATAGTTGTAGACGATGTTTTGGATCAGGCTGTCATAGGCGTTGATGTCGATCGCCCCCAGGGTGACTGAACCCGTGGTCCTGCCGCAGGTCGCCGGGATATTGGTGAAGGTCTGGGACAGGCCGTCGGGCGCGAAGATGTCGACGACAATCGGCTTGGCGATCGCCGGCTTTAAGTAGACGCCGTAATTGGTGCCCTTCACCAGGCTCCAGAAGTTGGCGCGCTGGTAGGCGCCGATCAGTTGCGAATTAACGCCGCCGCCACCGACATGGACGCCGTTGGAATAAACGCTGCCCGGCATGAACAACGGCGAGTTGAAGAACCGATTGGCGATTGAGACGGTGTCCCCGCAGGACGGCTTGGTCGGATCCAGCACCGTGCCATCCTGGAAATGGACCCGCGCGATGATCGGCAGATAGGAGACCACCGTCGGCGTCAGCGTGTTGGCGTGCGAATACGGGCTGCTGCCCACCATGGACATGGTGTAGGTGTGACCATCGAGGGGCGAGGTGATCTGGCTGGTCCAGAAGGGAATGGTCTGGCCGATCGAGGCCTGCCTGATCAGGGCGCCCAGGCTGGCGTGCGGATGGGGGACGGCGACGGCCTTGGCGCGCCAGGACGCCGGGGCGGCGAGCTTGCCCACAGCCTTGCCCAATTGCACCTTCTCGGGATGGACCAGCGCGCCGGCTTCAATCCGGGCGGAGGCCGAAGCCGGCATGGCCGATGCGATGGCCGCGGTGGCCAGGACCGCGAGAGCGCGACCCGCGATCCGCGCCCAGCCCGGCGATCGCTCGCCGGTTGATTTATTCAGTTTCATGACCGACACACCCCTCCTTAGAAACTCCCAGCCTACAAACTGACGGCTGATATGCCATGCTGAGGTTTCGATACTGGTATAATGAGGTATTAAGATTGCAAGGTGCGAATGGTAAAAATTTCAACAAAATCTGCGCAGGCACGAAAGGATTTCCCCGACAGGGCTAATTCCGACGCGTGATCCGGCCCGTTTATGACTGGTGAATTCCAAAGGGACTACGAGTCCTGTCCCCGGCAAACCATGTCCGGTGGAATAAATTCTTCTAAATGGGAGAATATCGTCGAGAAACTGGCGACTTGTATGGTTAATAGTTGTCGCTCACGCAGCTCACCCGCACCTCCCCATTGCGACGGCGTCACCTTTGAGGCGTCGCCCGATCCGCAGGTCTGGATTGTATCGACATCGTTTGGTACGCCGCCGCGATAGTCTGAGATCGCTGTTGACCCTCGTGACGGCCTTGCTCTGATCGGGTGGCCACAGGGCTTCGACCATGGCCAGATCCGCCTTGACCCCATCGGTCGTAGACGCATGGCGGAGATATCCCCAACAAGCTCGTCCCGCGACTGCGCCGCGGGACGAGTGCTGGATGTCACCAGGACTTGCTGAGACTGACGATGACGCGGCGTTCAGCCTGCAGCCCATTGGCCTGGCCCTGAACCTGACGGTCGGCGCCCAGGTTCTGGCCGCTGACCGCAGCGACCAGTCCGTGGCCGATGTCATAGGCTACGCGACCAGCCAGAGAGGCATAGCCGGAGGTAGTCTGCAGGGCGAACGGGTTAAGAGCGTTATAGGTGTCAAACGCCGTCGTGTAGTGAACATAGAGGTCGGCGGACCAAGCCGAGTCGCTCCAGCCGGCCGAAACGTTGCCCCGAAACTTGGGCGTGGTCGCGGCATAGTCGATCTGTTGAACCATCGGGTTCAAGCCGGCGTGCAGCTTGTTGACGACGTTGGTGTAGGTTGTGTCGGCGCTCCAATGGAACCCGCCGGCGACCTTGCCCGACGCTGATACCTCGAAGCCGGCCATGTCGGAATCGCCACCGTCCACGGGAATGTCCGCCGCGAGGGTGGTCGCGGTCGGCGCGACGGCCGGCGAGAGGAAGTTTCCCTGGGCGATCAGCTTTTGATTCTGCTGATAGAACCCCTTCACGCTGACCTTTGCGTTCAGCGCTTCGAGATTGCGGTCGTAAGACAACTCGTAGTTGCTGATCACAGTGGGACTCAGATCCGGATTGCCGCCGATGAACAGGCCGGGGGTGGTCACTTGGAGGGCGCCGAAATCGACCAGCGACGGCGCCTGCACGCCACGGGCATAGGTGGCGCGCACGGCGTCCTCCGCGGTGAGCTTGTAGACCGCCCCGACGTTGACGCTGACGGAATTGAGCGAGCGCTTCCACAAGTTGTTGCTGGCCATCGGCGCGTTGGCCGGGAAGGTTCCCGTCCGGCTGAGATCCAGCGCGTCCAACCGGACCGCCGCCGTCAGGGCCAGCTTGTCCGTGGCCCGGTAATCCCACATGGCCGATGGCGCCCAGACGCTATAGTCGAGGTATCCGCCGCCGACAGGTATGGTGCCCATGCTGTTGTTGCGATATTCCACCGCGATTCGCACAGTGCTTTTGGCGCCTATCTTTAGGAGATCTTCAACGCTAGAGGCGATGATTTGATTACCCAGCTTCACGAATTGTGATGGAAAATCGGTCGTCAGATTGTTTACATAGGCTTGAGCCTTGATGTCGCCGAACTGGGTGACGGACGTCAGGGCGCCCTTAAGGCCAGTGTTGGTGTAGACGCCCAACGCATAGCTGCTGTTGAAGAGTAAATCGTTGTCCGCATTCCGCGACCAGGCGCCTTCAACGCGGAGGACAGTCTGGGCGGTCAACTGACCCACAAGGTCAAACGCGCCATGGGCCGCCCAAGGCGATTTGTCCTGAGCCGCGTTCCTCCACTCGTGCTGTCGTTCACCGCCGCCAGAGACGCGCATCGACAGCCGGTCGCCGAGATGGAACGTCGTGGCGATCGAGCCACCAGCGTCGTTCTGGGTCCCACCGTGGGCTTCAACGGCGTTCACCGTATCGAACTTCGGGTCGAAGGTGATGATGTTCACAACGCCGCCGACCGCGTTGAAGCCGAACAGGGCGCTATTAGGACCGCGCACCACCTCGATCTGGCGGATCTCGTTCAGCGAGACCGGCAGACTGGCCCAGTTCGTGTAGCCATAGTCATCGAGGTAGACCTGCCGGCCGTTGATCAGCACCAGAAGGCGGGGCGACATGGGCGCGTCGTAGCCGCGCACGCTGATGTCGGCGCCGCCGGCGCTCCAGTTCAGGATGTCGATCCCCGGAACGCGTGACAGGATTGTCGGCAGGTCGGTGGCGCCCGAGCGCTTGATCTCGTCGGCGGTGATGATGGTCATGTCCACCGGCGCCTCTGTGGCCCGCTTGGGCGAACCGGTGGCGCTGGTGGTGACCGGCTCGTTGAAGAGCTGCTGCAGCGAGCCGTAGTCGATGGTCTGGGCGCCCGCGCCGGAGGCAGCGGCGAACAGGAGGGCCGCGGCGGAGGCGGCATGGAGGTAGCGGTTCATGAGGTGATCTCTGGCGCTCAAACTAGATTTCGCGGATCAGCATGCGGAAGGCGGCCTTGAAGGTGGCGCCCACAGCCGCAGCGGCGTTGTGATTGACGGTGATCTGCACCGCCGGCTCAGTTGTCACCCCCATTACGCAGGCGCCGCTGGCGACGCAGGCCGGGTCCGAGCCGATGGTGATGATATGCTTGGCCTTGGCGGCACCGCCGACTGCGCCATAGCCGACCCCGTGGGTCAGGAAGAGCACCTTCAGACCGGCGTCGGCCGCGGAATCCGCCTCAACGGCCTTGGGGGCGATTGTCACAGTCCCGGCGTTGTAGCCGCCACCCAGGGCGGCCATGATCGCGTTCTTCTCGGCCACCGACCCTGGCTTGGCCGGATCGAACACCACACCCATGACCACGCCGCCCGTTGGTCCGTTTTCCATGAAGGCGAGCGCCCGGGCGGCGACCTGAGCGTCCTTGGCCGAATCGGCGAACGCCAAAGCAGGATTCAACAATGCAACAGCGAGCGCCCCCAACGGGACCACGCTCAAATAGTTATACTTCATAAGTCTACCCCCCAGCCCTTCGTGGGCTGTATGGGTCGATAAATTTAGGGAGCAGGTGAATATAACCTTACTGAAACCGCGATCCTGGCGGCGACGGCCTATTAATACATGATTAGGATATTCGCCAATGCAGAGAAAAGCGCTTCAATTCAACTTTGATTGCATGCTCCGTGAGTATTTTAATTGATGAAAAATTTCGCAAGCCACCCCCGGATTCGTTGTTGGGTGTCCATGCCGATTCACCCGTCAACGGGCATGCAAATTGCCCGTCGCCACAGTAAAACCTGATAGATTCCAAGCCATGACATCAGGTGGCATGGGCGGCAGAGCGCGCGCGCGCCCAGGCCAACCGGGCTTGAAATAGGCATAGACCGCCTCGGCCTGACCGTGACCCAAGGGGCGAAAGGAGATGGTCAATCCTTCGGGCGCGGCATTCCAGCGCAGGTGGGCCGGCCGGCCGGGCGTCGACAGGATCGGCGCCGGTTTGCCGTTGACCTGTACATCCTGCGCGCCGCCATCGACCTTGAGTTCCAAGGCGAGTTGAGCGCCGTTTTCGAGAGCGGCGGTCAAGATGATCCTGCCGTCCGGTGAGCGGTTCATCGAGATCGGCGGCGCAACGACGGGGATCGGCCGGGCCGAGGCGGCCCAGACTGGATGACGGAAGGTCGGCAGGGCGATGCGCTCGATCCGGCCGCCGTCGGCGGTCAGAACGCCCTGCGCCCAGGGGTCCGGCAGGAGGGGACTGACGCGGTAGGCTTTCAGATCGTCCTGATCAAGCACGTAGTAAAGCTCCGCGGCCGTTGGATGACGAGGGCTCCAGGGCGAGGTGAGATCCAGGCCCAAAGCCAGGCCAAGCCCCAGGACGACGAGCGCCGCTCCCGGCGCCAGGCGGGACAGCAACGAACCGTCGCGGGGCCAGACCAACGGCCATAGCGCCAAGCTCCCCAGCCACAGCGGGACCAGGGGAAGTTCGGGCGCATCCATCGCTTGGAGCAGGCTGTGGAACACATCGCCGATCCAGGCGACCACAAGAACGGCGATCAGCAGCAGGCCGATCCAGCAAGCCCATCCCCGGGGCGGCGCCAAGCCGGATAGGGCGGCGCAGGCCGCCGCAGCCGCCAGCGGCCAGGCGACAAGGAAGCCGATCGTGGGCGCCGCTACCTGCAGGCCCAGTGCGACGGCTAAGGCGACTAGCAGCAAGCCGAGCCAACCGCCGCCGAACCGGACCTGGCGACCACAGAGACTCAGGGCCAGGACGGCGGCGAACGCGCCCGCGCCGAGGCCGACGGGGTCAAAGCCGCCGAACAGCGAGGAAGCCAGCCCGGCGGTGATCGCGAGGGCCGCGGCGCCGATCCGAATTCGGCCCAGGCTCAAGGCCGCCGCCGCCAGCATCACGCCGCCTAGTCCGGACAAGGCCATGGCCGCCTCGAACGGCGCGAACCGGGCGAGCAGCGCCCGCCCCTCGATCCAGCCGAACCCGACCCCGGTGGCGCGACGCGTCAGGTGCAGGAGCAGGGCCGAGACGGTCATCACCAGCAGGGTGGCGCCCGCGCCTTGCAGGACATCGAGCCAGGCCAATGGCTCGCGCCGGCCGGCACGCCAGGCCGCGAGCGCCAGCAGGATCGCGATGGCGGTGATCAACCCCCAGCCAAAACGGATCGGATAGGCCAGCATCCAGCCCCCCGGCACCGTCCCATAAACCGCATCGGGCGCTCGCGGCGGCAGGCTGGCGGCGAAGGCCAGCGCCCGCGCGACCCCCAGGATCTGCTCGCCCATGTGCTGGACCGACCCGAGATCCAGGACGTCAGCCGTCGAACTTGGCGAATGGTAATCGAACTGCCGCCCGATGAAGGCGAAGTTCAGTCCCGGTACGCCATGGGCCTTGGCCACCGTGTAGTCGGTGTCGTTGGGCAGGTTCTTGTAGAGGAACACCGAAAGCGAATTGGCGTCCGGCCGCGGGGCGGCCCGGCGATAGAGTGCGATCGCCGCGCCATTCCCGTCTCCGGTTTCGAACATGGCCGTCCGCCCGCCACCGCCACGGGCCTCCATGTTGAGGACGAAACCGACATGGCTGGCCAGGGGGCTGTCGGCGAAGAAGGCGTTGGCGCCGAGGAGGCCAGCCTCCTCGCCATCGGTGAGCACCACCATGACATCCCGCGCCGGCGCTCCCTGGGCCTTGATCGCCCGCACGGCCTCCAGGGCCGAGGCCACGCCCGTGGCGTCGTCGGCCGCGCCCGGCGAGCCCGGCACGCTGTCATAGTGGGCCATAAGCGCCAGGGCCGGCAGGCTCGGATTCCTGCCGGGCAGGACTCCGATCAGGTTCTCGACGTCGCCGCCGGTCATGTAGTTCTGGCCACCATAGGTCTCGACCCGTTGGCTGCGGTCGCGCTGGACCTGGGGCGAGAGCCCCAGAGTCGTCATGCGGGCGATCAGATAGTCGCGCGCCGCCGCGTTCTGAGACGAGCCCACCGGGTGAGGCGCTTTGGCGATCTCAGCGATGTCGCTGATCGCCCGCCCTGCGGAGAAAGCCGCGGCCGGAGCGTTGGCGGCCAGCGGCGCCGGCGTCCTGGCGCCGCTATAGAACAGCAGAAATCCCGCCACCAGCACCGCGGCCAGGGCGGCCAACCTGCCCATCGAAGATCCTCCCGGCGCCGATCCGTGACGTTGCGCCCATGAGCCTGTTTGATTTCGCCAGGGTTGAGAAGCCGGTCGCCGATCAAATCGCGCTGGCCTAAGGTGATTTCAGGACAAAGGAGCGGTCAATGAAGGTGGTGCTGGCCAAGGGCAGCTCGCAGTACGGCTCGCTCCGGTTGCACATCGACCAGCTGGCCGCCGCGCTAAAGGACCGGGGTCACGACGCCGAGGTGGTCGACATGGTCGGCGAGCACGGGTTGACGCCCCTGCTGGAGGCCCTCTCGGGACGGCCCGACTGCTTCTTCACCTTCAACAGCATGGCGCACGAGATCGCCGCCCAACCCTATATGCGCGAGATCGGCTGCGTTTTCGCCGGCCTCCAGGTCGACCACCCGGTCCATGACCTGGCGCGCCTGGAGAGCCCGATCGAGCGGCGTGTGCTGTTTTTCCTCGACCGCAGCCACATCGCCTTCGTCGAGGCCTGGGCGGGGCCCGGGGCCATGGCCCACGCGGGCCTAATGCCGCCCGGGGCCAACGAACTCGACGAGCCGGTCGATGTTTCGGACGAGGCCTTTGAGCGCCGTGACATCCCGTTGCTGTTCACCGGCACCTATCGCGGCCCGCCCACGGCGGCCTGGGCCGACTGGCCCGACAGCGCCGGCAAGACCCTGGTCGCCGAGACCGCCGCTCGGATGGCTTCGGACGGGCAACTCCCCCTGCTCGACGCCCTGCGCGGCGTGCTGATCGCCCATCGGATCGCCTTCTCGCAGGACCTCCTAAGATCCATCGCCCCCGTGCTTTCGGTAGCCCAGCTCTATGCCGAGGCGCACCACCGGCACGCCGTGCTGACCGCCCTGGGCGAAGGGGGGGTTCCGATCCAGGTCCACGGCGCCGGCTGGGAGCCTCTGCGCCAGCGCTATCCATCGATCCGCCATGCAGGCGTCGGCAGCTTCGAGGAAACCCTGCACCTGCTCCGGCGGGCGCGGATCGTGCTGAACATCAACAACGGCTTCGTCGCCGGAGGCCACGAGCGGGTGTTCACCGCCATGTGCGCAGGCGCGGCGGTGTTTTCCGAGTCCAGCCGCTACTACGCCGATGCGTTCAAACAGGGCGAGGAGATGGCCAGCTTCTCGCTGCGCCAGCTGGACCGTACGCCGGGGCAACTGATCAGCCTGATGTCCGACCTCCCGGCCCAGGCGGCCATGGCTCGCGCCGGCCACGCCCGCGCCATGGCCGAACACCGATGGAGCGCCCGTGCGGAGGAACTGGTCAGGGTGGTGGAGGCGGTCCGGGGGGCTTAGCTCGGAATGAAATAAGGTTGGGTCACTCTATTTTCCGCTCGTCCCGGCGAATGCCGGGATCCAGATGACGAACTCTGGACCTTGAACGGTTTACCGAAAAACTAATCAACGACAGAGCTTTATGATCTGGATCCCCTGCCTTCGCCGGGACGAGCGGGTTTTTGAGTGGACTTGAATTCATCTCGCTCTAGCGCCGCCGAGCGCCTGGTATTCCTCCGGCGTGCCACAGAAGACGACTTCGCTCTTTTCGATCAGCCGGTAGCCGATGCGCCGCCCCGCGGCGATCAGGTGATTGTAGAGCGGGGCGACATAGAGCTCGCTCATCGACGGCGCCGCCCGCTCGCGCGCCAGGGCGAAATGGAAGTCCTCCGCCCTGGCGAAATGGTAGAGGCCGGTGCAGCAGAGGTCCGAGATCGGCTTCTTCTCCGCCGTTTCCAGCGCCAGGGGGTCGGGGCCGGGCGCGGGCCGCACATAGGACCAGTTGGCCCCCTCGCCCCTGAACACCTCCAGCCAGCCGTCGCTGTCCGCCAGCACGCCTGAGCCAGGAAAGGCGAAGCCGGGCCGGAAGGTGTCGATGTTGAAGATGGTGACCGGCGCCTCGTCCACCACGCCCAGTTCAGTGAGCCCCAGCCCGACCGTTTCCGCCTGTCCGGCCGTGGGCGTCGAAAGGGTCACGACCCGCGCGTCCGCCAAGCCCAGCCGCAGGCAGGTCTCTCCGACAAAGGCGGCGGCGCCCTGGTGCGGTCCGACGACAAACACGAACGGGCGGCTCTCGAAATAGGCGGAAAAGCTGTTCACAGCGTGTTCGAAAACCGAGCGGCCGTCCAGCAGCAGCTCATACTTCGGCGCGCCATAGCCGACCTCGGCGAAGCGCCGCGAGGCGCCGGCCATGGGGATGACGATCACGACCGGTCGAGCTCCAGATAGAGCCTCAGCGCGTTGGCGATCATGGCCTGCTGGCGGTCGGGGCGGTCGGCGTGCAGCGGCGGGGCTGAGAGGAACAGCCCCGTCACCACCGCCAGCACCTCGCGCGAGGCGCCGCCGAGGCCGTCGACCCTGACATCCTTCAGCGCCGCCTCCAGCCAGCCCTGGGCGGCCAGGGGCTCGAACGCGATGGCGTAGTCGCCGCCCTGGACGCTGGCCTTGCAGCGGCCGGCGATGATCTGGTCGTAGCAGCCGATCACCGAGTGGGCGAACTTGGCCAGATCATAGCGCGGATCGCCCCAGAGGCTCGGCGTCCCATCGATCGACCCCCGCGGGTCGATGACTTTGATGCGCCGCACGCGGGCGCTGTAGAGGATGTTGCTGAAGCAGAAGTCACCGTGCATCACGCTGAGCGCGCGCCCGCTCTGAAGGTCCATGGCCTGGCCGAGGTCCTCGGCTATGCGCCGCAGCGAGGGGCAGGGCCGCCCCTGAAAGCTCAAGTCCCGCTCGATGTCGTAACCGTCCTCAGCCAAGATTTCGAGGCGGGCGAAGGTCTTGTCCAGCGCCAGGCTCGCCAGGGCCGCATCGCCCGACCCTTCGCCCTTGTGCGCCGCGCAGAGCCTGAGGAAGGTCTCGCAGGAGGCCAGGATGCGCAGCCAGGCCTTGCGGCCGATGGCTCCGTAGACGAACAGCTCGGACAGCACCGGCAGGTATTCGTATTCCGTCAGATAAAACCCGCGGCCGCCCGCCTCGCCGGTCTCGATCATCCGCGCGCAGTAGATCTGCAGGTCCGAGGGCGCGTTACGCAACCAGCGGGCCTCGGCGCGCATCTTGTCCGCGTCGGCGCTGGACTTGCGCGCGGTCAGGCCATCCATGGCCAGGGCGTTGAAATGCCGCGCCGTGCTGACCGCCAGCCGCGAGCGGAAAAAGGTCTGCAGGTGGCCGAAGTCGAGCCAGCCATCGGTCTGGACCAGGCTCAGCGGGCGCTCGCTCGCATAGGCGTTGACGCCCTCGACGAAATCGCCCCGCGCCCGCGTCATGGCCCGCACGAGCGCGAGGCTCGACGAGAAGGTGAAATAGCCGGCGGCGATCGGGCGGCCCCGCCCCTCCTCCCCCGCCGGGATCACGTCGAGGCGGGCGATGCGCTCGCCGTCCAGCTCGATCTCGGCCCAGGAATAGTCGCCGCCGCTGGTCCCGCCGACGAGGACGTCAACGGCCTGGATCGGCGGGTCGAGGATCAGGGTGTCGCCGTGCAGGACGTGCAGTGGCCGATCGCCAAGCCCAAGGCTGTTCAGCGCATAGACCACCGCCTCGCCGAGCCGCAGCCCCTCGGGGATCGGCAGAACCTCAACGCCCAAGGCCGCGAACCGCTCGCGGTCGTACTCTGACAGGGCGAAATGTTCGGGCAGAACCAGATGGACAGGCCCGGCGCCTTTCAGTTCGGCCAGCTGCAGGTCGTAGAGCCGGTGCGCGCCGACCGGCAGCAGGGCCGGCGGCAGTGGCCCGAACTCCACCGCCAGCTCCTGGCCGACGACGGCGCCGGACATGATGAGGCGGATCGCGTCCATGGGCTCAGGTCTCGGCGCCGATCAGGGCCTGGATCTCGGCGAGGCTCAGGCCCACGAATTCGCTCGGCCGGATGGCGCGGTCGTCGATGTAGTAGCCCTCGGTCCCGCACCAGGGCTTGCCGACATGGATCTCGTCATAGGGGATCTCGTGACGCGCCAGCCAGTCGATGATCAGCGGCAGCGTGTTGGCGTTGATCTTGCCGATCTGGCCGGCATAGGTGCGCATGTTGCGCGCCGAACAGATGACGATCTCGAAGCCCTCGGCCTTGTACTGGCGGAGCTTTTCGACCACCGGCATGTTCGGCTCGCGCTCGGCGTAAGGCCGGGACGGATCGTCCAAGGCCAGAACGCCGTCGAGATCGAAGACCAACCGCTTCATGGCGCAAAGACCTAAAGGGAATCAATTTCCCAAGAATCGCGGACTTGGGCCCGTTTGCCCAGCGCCCAGAGCCTTTCATAAAATTGGAGCGCTTCCTGACCGCCAACCGGACCCTCTTTGGCGGGAAGCGCTTGAGGCTCAGAACGGCAGGGTCAGGGCCCAGGATTTGCTGACCTCAGGCAGCTTGGGCTTGGTTCCGCGGGCCGGCTTTGGCGGAACCGGGGCCACGGCCGGGCGCGGCGGCAAGGAGCCAAGGGCGGGCAGTATCGGCCCCAGCCCCCTGGCCTTGCGGGTGAACATCGCGACCCGTCCGGTATGGTCGCGCATGTGGTCGCCATACCACCAAGCCAGGTGCTTGCCCGACCAGCTATAGACGCTGTCCCCACCAAGGAAGCCGACGTGCTTGCCCCTGAGATTGATGATGCGGGCGGTTTCCACTTCCAACCAAGCGTGAACCTCGCCGGATCGTCCGTAGAGTGGCTCCATATGCTATACGTCCTGCTTGTGGTCACGCGAATAACAATCAATCACGATGATCCCCCATAGCAGCGATAGCTTCTGAATAGTCGGTTAATCACGGTCTTTCCTGCCCGCGAACGGCCAGATATTATCGCGTATCGAGCGCACGCCCGGGCACACCATTAAAGGTTGTGCATAGGTCAGGCCCGCGGCGACATCCAGCGGCCCCGAAGCCAGCGGCGGAGCGGCGCGTCATAGTCGCGGTCCAGCCAACCGGCCATCCAGATCAGCAGCAATAGGAAGGCCGCGCCCGCGATCAGGCCGCGCACGTCGCCGGGAACGCCGACGCGCCCGCGCATCGCGGCCCGCGCCAGGTTTCCAAGCGGCTGATGCACGATATAGACCCCGTAGGAAACCAGCCCGACATAGCTGAACAACCGCGCGGTCCTGGCGCCGGGCTCGAACTGCGCCGCTACCGCCACCAGGACCGGAAACCCCACAAGCACGACGCCAAGCTCGAACCAGGGCGTCGCATCGTCGGACGGCCGCCAGGCCAGCAGCGCCGTCAGAACCGCCATGCAGAGCCAGGCCATGACCTGCGACTTGCGCTCACGGCCGGCGAAGAAGCGGAACACCAGGACACCGGTGAAAAAAGAAAAGCCCACGCGGGCCAGGGCCGCCCAGAAGTCGGTCGCGTTGTAGCCCACATCGAGCGAATCGTACCGCAACTCGGCGAGTACGACGCCTGCACCGCTGACGGTGATGATGGCCAGGAGTACGCCGGTGTTCATAAAGCGGACGGCCGCCGCATAGACGGCGTTGGCGATCAGTTCCGGCAGCAAGGTCCAGGTCGGCCCGTCCAGCGAGGATCCGTTGGCGGCCAGGCCAGGAAACAGCGGGATCATCAGGGCGCCGGTGACGATGGCCTCGGCCAAGCGGGTCGGATTCCACCAGCCGGCAGGGTCGGTGATCACCGCGATGGCGGCCACCATGATCCCGAGCATGAGGCCGAAGGCGTAGAGCGGGTAGAGCCGGATCACTCGCGTCTTGACGAAGTCGATAAAGAAACCGCCACGCTCCAGCCGCGCGCCATAGGCGTGGGCGACGACGAAGCCGCTGACCAGATAGAACAGGTCGACGGCCAGGAAGCTCTCCGGCACGCGGATCGGTCCGAAGAAGGCCGGCACATGGCGCATCACCACTAGAAAGGCGCCCACGCCCCGCAACCCGTCCAGGGTCTGGAACGCCCTGCGGGGCTGGGTTGACGACATGACGCTCTCCCTGGCCGCGACGTTTGGCGCACAGCTTTAAGCTATCCAGCAAGCTGGGCAATGGCGTCATCAAGCGGTGCAGTCGTTATCATGCAACTACATGGAATGAAAAGGCTTAATTCCTTGACCAGACCAACCTACAGGCGATACGATTCCGCCGTCAGTGTCTAGAAAAGACGCTCTGGAGATTCTTGCCGAACTAATTGGCGATGTTCTCTTGGGATAGGCGATCCAAAGTCAGACCAAATATTAGTGCCCTTCGTCACTACAGCGAACGACGGCCGGATCTATTGTTCAGCACGTGCGGTTGTCGCGATGAACTTGTGCTGGCCGATCGCCCGTGAAGCGTTGTGTTCCGCCTTGAACGAGTCCGCGGCCGACCGGCCCGACAGATGAACAAAGGAGATCGAGATGCTAGCGACAAAGATCGGCTTGGTTGACATGACCGGGACCATAGACACGCAGACCATGGCCGCCGCCGCCGCCGCGCTGAACATCCAGGTCACCCGGGACCTGCCGCAGTTCTGGCCGGTCAATGCGACCGTGTCCTACATCGCCAACAAGCACCACATTCCGCAAGGCGTCTGGCCGGTGCAGATCGTCAAGACCTTGCCGCCCGGCGAAGGCGGTTTCCACATGACCCGGCACAACCAGCCCTACGCCAAGATCATCGCCACCCCCGGCAGCGACGAATGGACCGTGGATGCGGCCCACGAGATCATCGAGATGCTGGTCGATCCCAACGGCAACCGCCTGCAGACCTCGAACGCCATCCAGATCGTCGGCAATGACGTCAAGGACGCCGTCGGGCGGTTCGAATACCTGGTCGAGGCGTGCGATCCTTGTGAGGCCGATCCCTACACCTACCAGATCGACGGGATCAGGGTCTCCGACTTCATCACGCCCCACTTCTACGACCCCGGCCCCACGGCCGGCGCCCGCTTCAGCTTCACCGGCGCCATCCAGCGCCCGCGCCAGATCCTGCCCGGCGGCTACATCAGTTTCATCAACGTCGAGAGCAGCGAGGTGCAGCAGATCCTGTGGGTCGATCCGAACAGCCCGCCGCAACTGCGCAACCTCGGCCCGGCGAACGGCGGCAGCCTGCGCCTGCACGTCGAAATCCACACCCACGAACTGGTGCGCAAGTCGCGCAAGGGGCCGTCGCAGGAGACCGTCGCCGAGCGCCACGCCTATCGCCGCAAAATCGACCAGGCGGCCGAGGCCCGGGCGGCGCTGTACGTCTGACGCCGACGACGTCCTGATCCGGACGGCGCCCGCCTCCCCTGTTTCGCCCATGCGATCCAGGGGAGCAGGCGGATGAGGATATCGACACTCAAGTCCTATCGGCCGCAAGATAGAAAAGCCGCCGAAGGAGATGCAGACAGCATGAAGACGAGCGCAACGACCGAGGACGAATCCCCTTCCCGGCTGATCGACGCGAGGATCAAGGAACTGGATGACTGGAGGGGCGAGACGCTCGCCCGTGTCCGCGCGCTCATCAAGCAGGCCGACCCCGGCGTGGTCGAGGAATGGAAGTGGAGGGGCGTCCCGGTGTGGTCTCACGACGGGATCATCTGCACCGGCGAGACGTACAAGAGCGTCGTGAAGTTGACCTTCGCCAAGGGGGCGTCGCTCGATGACCCTTCAGGCCTGTTCAACTCCAGCCTTGAAGGCAATGTCAGGCGTGCCATAGATATTCATGAGGCAGATGAAATAGATGAGAATGCATTCAAGGCATTGATACTTGCTGCCGCCGCCTTGAACAGGTCAAAAGCGCGATAGTGGAGCGCGGTCTCAGGTATATTTAGGCGCGGATATAGCATCGGCCCAGGCCTTCGCCCCTTTATTCCGCTCGTCCCGGCGAAGGCCGGGATCCAGATCATAGAGCGCCGGATGATGGAATTTGCGTGACCTTGTCTTGCTCTGAAAGCCCTGGCTGCAGCTTTAATCCCAATACCGTTTAGATAACGATTTGAATGCACAGGGCAATGTTGGTTGGCGGTGGAGGCCGGTCGGCCTTCCGCCTGATGGGATAGCAGCTCATCTTT
>FSWM01000922.1_pt1 | contig 15952 bp, 13 predicted proteins | sample 1637841 | NCBI WGS metagenome assembly FSWM01 (sample SAMEA3914789, study PRJEB12502) | metagenome | biome: forest; material: soil | place: Canada | collected 2011-07-03 | depth 0.3 m | reverse complement strand
GGGGAAACCCCCCCCACCACCCCCCCCCAAAACACCCCCCGCCACTTGTCCTGATCCGCCCCGCCCCGATGCGCCAGGAAACCGACCAGCAGCCCCATGAGCAGGCCGCCGATCAGATTGACGGTGAAGGTGCCGTATGGCCAGCGCGAGCCGAACAGGCGCAAGGTCTGCGTGCCGATCCAGTAGCGCGCCAGGGAGCCCGCCCCGCCACCGAGAAAGACGAAGATCAGCTTGTTCATAGTGCGCCTTATGCGACGCCGTCGGACTTTCGCCTAGAGCGGGACGAGGAAAAGTGCGAAGGGGTATTTCCCCCCGCGTCCCGCTCGAAACGACAAATAGTCGATCAGGAACTCCGGCCCGCCGTGGCCCGGATCTGGCGGGCATCATAAGCGTCCGGCTGGCGCGGCGCCGGCCCGTGGCTCATCAAGACCTCGATGGAGCTGGTGTAGGCAGGACCGCCGCCAAGATCGAACCCGGTCGACCCGCCGACGCCTACTGCAGAGTGGCGGCCGAAGCTGGCGCCGCCAATGCCCAGCCCAATCACGGGGCCGCCGCTGCCGCTGGCGGCGCTGTAGCGATCGGTGACGCGGAACCAGTCGTAGCCCCGGGCCAGCGTCAATTCCGCCGCCCGCTGCAGGGCCAGGTTATAGATCCGGTCAGGGTCCGTGCCTGGCGCCCCGCGGAAGGTGACACGCCAGCGGTCCTGTTCGATGGGCGATTCGGAATAGCCGACGCCCTGCGGACCATTCGCCGGTCCGTAGACCGTGGGCGTCGTCTGACAGGCCGCGAGGCTGACGGCGGCGAGGGTCAGCAGCAATAGCCTCTTCATGGGCGTACTCCAGCTTGGGCCCCAGGAGTAAATTCCCCTGAAGCGGCCCCCGTTTCATCAAGCGCCAGACCGGCCGCGCCTGCAATGGCGGCGAAATCCGCCGGCGGTGGAGCGGTCAGGCGAAAGCGGCCCCCGGCAGGATGTGGAAATTCGAGCTGGACGGCGTGCAGCATTAGCCTCGGAGCCGCCTGGCCAGCCAGCATCAGCGAGCCGCCGTAACGCGGATCACCGGCGATGGGCCGGCCGATCGAAGCCAGGTGCACCCGCAACTGATGCATGCGCCCGGTCTCGGGGCGCAGTTCGACCAGCGCCGCCGCTGCTCCGCGAGCCAAGGTGCGATAGAGGCTGCGGGCGGTTTCGGCGTCGGGATGATCCGGCGCGCAAACCCGCATGAAAGCCTCCCGTCCTTCCTCGTCCCGGCGCAGAGCGACATCGACCTTGCCCTGCGGAGGCTCGGGCGCGCCGGGAGTGACGATGGCCAGGTAGGTCTTGCGGAACCGGCGGCCCATCATCGCCTTGCCGAGAAAGGCCGCCGCCGGCTTGGTGCGGGCGGTCAGGATGACGCCGGAGGTGTCCCGGTCGAGGCGGTGGATCAGCCGCGGCTTGGAGCCGCTGGCCTTGGCGAAGGCGCCCAGCATTTCGTCCAGCGTATGCACCTGGCCGCGCCCACCCTGACTGGAAAGGCCGGACGGCTTGTTCAGGGCCAGGATATGATCGTCCTGATAGATCACCAGGGACCGCACCAAGGCGATTTCGTCGGGCGACAGGACGATCGGCGCCCTCTGGCGCTCACCCATTCTTCGCCGCCCGAAGCTCGGCCCAGCGGGTCAGGCGTTCCTTGATCCGGGCCTCGGCGCCCTCGCCTTTGGGCTGGTAGAATACGCGCCGCTCCATGCCGTCCGGGAAATAGTTCTGGCCGGAGAAACCCTCCTCGGCGTCGTGGTCGTAGGCGTAACCCTTGCCATAGCCGAGCTGCTTCATCAGGCGGGTCGGGGCGTTGCGGATATGAGCGGGCGGTCCCAGCGAGCCGGTCTCGGCCGCGGCGCGCTGGGCGGCCTTGAAGGCCATGTAGACCGCGTTTGACTTGGGCGCGCAGGCCAGGTGCACGGTCAGCTGCGCCAGGGCCAGCTCTCCTTCGGGCGAGCCCAGGAAATCGTAGGAATCCTTGGCGGCCGAAGCCAGGAGCAGGGACAGCGGGTCGGCCTCGCCGATGTCTTCCGAGGCCGCCCGCATCAGCCGGCGGGCGATGAACAGCGGATCCTCGCCCCCCGCGAGCATCCGCGCCAGCCAGTAGAGGGCGGCGTCGGGGTCCGACCCACGGATCGACTTATGCAGGGCCGAGATGAGGTTGTAGTGTTCCTCGCGGTCCTTGTCGTAGGCGGGGCTGCGTTTTTGCAGCACCTGGCCCAGTTCGGCGACGCCGAGCGGCGTATCCGGCCCGATGTTGAACAGGGTTTCGGCCAGGCTAAGCAGATAGCGGCCGTCGCCGTCGGCCATGGCGATCAAGGCCGTGCGTGCGTTCAGCTCCAGTGGCAGGGCACGCCCCTCGAGGGCCTCGGCCTTGTCGAGGAGGGTCCGCTGCGCCACTTCGTCCAACGACTTGAGTACATAGACCTGGCAGCGGGAGAGCAAGGCGCCGTTGAGTTCGAACGACGGGTTCTCGGTCGTCGCCCCGACCAGGGTCACGGTCCCCTCCTCAACGAACGGCAGGAATCCGTCCTGCTGGGCGCGGTTGAAACGGTGGATCTCGTCGACGAACAGCAGGGTCGAGCGGCCGCTGACCCGGCGGGCTCGCGCGGTCTCGAAGGCCTTCTTTAGATCGGCGACGCCGGAAAACACCGCCGATATCTGCTGGAACTCATATCCCGCCGCCTTGGCCAGCAGGCGGGCGATGGTGGTCTTGCCGGCGCCGGGCGGGCCCCAGAGGATCATGGACGAAAGCCGGCGCGCGTCGGCCATCCGCCGGATCGGGCCTTCCGGCCCCAGAAGGTGGTCCTGGCCCACCACCTCGTCGAGACTCTGCGGACGCAGGCGGTCGGCCAAGGGGCGCGGGGCCTCGGGCGTCAGCCCGGCGGCTTCGAACAGGTCAGTCATGGCGGCACGTTAGCAGAACAAGGCGGCGACTGTCGCATCACCGGCCTAAGGCACGACGATCGCGACCCCGCGAGCCCTTGGGTCCGCCGCCGGCACGGGCTTGCCGCCAACGATCTCGATCGCCTCGATATCGCCGTTGAAGTCCTGGCCCTCGACTTTGTAGCCTCGCTCGGCCAGGGCCTTGGTCAGCCCGGCGTCGAAGGGTGAATAGGGCTCGAAAAAAATGGTGTTCTCCGGCAAGAGCTGGTGGTGAAAGCGCGGCTTGGCCAGGGCTTCAGGCAGCGCCAGCTGATAGTCGTAGACGTCGGCCAGCACCTGGAACACCGAGGTGAAGATGCGCGAGCCGCCTGGCGTGCCCGCCGCCAGATTGCCGACCAGGCTGAGGTTGGGAACAACCTCGCCCTTGGTGTCCAGGTACATATTGGCGCTGGCCTTGGCCGGGGCCGTTTCCCGATAGTCGAGGAAATAGGGCCTGCCCTTGACATAGAGGGTCATGAAGCCGCCGCCGCCAAGGTTGCCGGCTTCCGGATAGGTCACGGCCAGGGCGAATCCTGTCGCCACCGCGGCGTCGACCGCGTTGCCGCCGGCCTTCAGCACCTCCCGCGCCGCCATGGCGCCGTAGCGGTCAGGCGCAGCGACCGCGCCGGCCATCGCCTCTTGTGGCTTGGCCAGGGCCTGGGGAGACGCCAAACCGGCGAAGACGAGCGCCAGGGCGCAGAGTTTGGACGTCGAATACAACAGAACCCTCCCTATCCGGCTCGGGCCGGGATTCCTGGATAGCTCAACCGGGTGGCGCCATGCCAGCTAAGGTCGCGGAGGACTGGTCAGGGGCTCAGGATCTTGTCGCAGCCGGTGAGCAGCGGCCGCGGGCCTGCGAGCAGCCCTTGCTGCACCACATCGGCCAGGAGCGCATTGCCTTTGGCGTTCAAGTGGCCGTCGACTGGATAGTAGTAAGAGGCGGCGTCGCGCACGCCCTGGAACTTCGGGCTCGCGTCCAGGAAACTCGCCCCGTGCCGCCGGACGACGGCCTCAATGGCCTTGTTGAGCGCGTAAGGATCGGTCCCCGGCGCGCCGAGTCCCGAGATCACTTCGGCCTGGGCCTCCTGCGGGACATAGACCACCAGCAGAGGCGCATTCTGCGCGCGGAGCTGGTCGACCATGTAGCCCAGGTCCTTGTCCAGCACCGCCAGACGCCCCTGCCACGCGGGCGTGAGCGGCGGGCGCAGGAAGTCCGCCTTGTCGCCGTTGCGCAGGTAAAGATCGAGATAGGTCCGGCCGCTGTTGAACAGGAAGTGCTCGGCGACTAGGGCGGCGCGACTGTCGGCTTTCAGGCGCTTGAACTGCAGATTGTCCTTCACCCCCTCCCAGCCAGGCGCCTGTCCAGGCAGGGGCGTGATCTCGTCCTTGTGGGCCGCCAGGCGCAGATCGAAGTCGGCCGGCGGACTCTGGAACAGGTCGGTGGCGTCGATGAACATCACCGCCGCCTGCGGACGCGTCGCCGCCGCTTCGGGCGCCCGCATCGCCGCCTCGTTCATATTGTAGAGGCCGGCGAAATTCTGATAATCGACCGGCCGATGGCAGAGCCGCTCAAGACTGGCGGAGGTCACGCCCTGCCAGGAGTCCTTCCAGGGCACGAGATAGGTGTAGCCGATCGACGAGCCGACCGCCGCCAGGCGCAGGGCCCCGCCGGCCGGCGCGTGGCAGGACTTGGCCGACAGCAGACCGCAGTCATTGTAGTGGTTCTCGACCCACGGCCCTTCGGCCGCCTTGGTGTGCGAGACGCAATTAGGTCGGGCGCGATAGCCCAGCTCGCCATGCTTTGCGAGACACGAATCGGCCTTTTCCTCCGGCCACGCCCAGCGTGAGCCAAGCTCGGCCACGCCGAGCAGCAGGATCACCGTCAGCAGACTGATCAGGGGCAACAGGATCAGGTCGCGCCGCGGCAGGGCGCCCGAACGGTTGGTAGCAGGATCCACGTCGGTCTTCATCCGCCCACCCAAATCGCCCTTTCTCCTGAACCGCCAAGCCTAGAAGGCTTTATAGACGATGTCCGGGGCCGGTGAATCCATAACTGTCTGGAACGCCAGCACGAACACCACCAGGGCCGTGGCCCATGCCGTGCGCAGATAGCGCGACGTGATCAGGGGCGCGTCGGGCCGGCCCAGGGCCATCAAGGCTTTCCGGCTACTGACCAACCCTTCCAGCACCAAGGTGGCGACGGCGAACATCGCAAGGCCGGCGCCGATCATGCCGAGCGGCCCTAGCACTCCGGCGATCTGAGCAAGCTGGCCCCAGTCCGACCAGAACCACAGCAAGGTGAAGGCCAGCCAGCAGAAAGTCAGGCCGCGGCTCAGTGATATATAGATCGGGTTGCGTCCGAGGGCGGCGAAGGGCTTGCGGCCCATGCGGGCGGTCATGAAGATCCGATAGGCTTGGTTCAGGCCGACGCCTCCGCCGTTGAGCACGCCGAAGAACAAGAATTCCGACGTTCGCCCGTGCCAAGCCCCGATCAGGAAGAAGGTGACGAACAGGGAGATGGCGCCCAGATACGGCGCCACGGCCTTGGACCGCACCCGCCGCATCAAGAGCATCAAGAGCGGGTTGTAGACATAGGTCTTGAGCCAGTTGGACAGGGTCATGTGCCAACGGCTCCAATATTCGATAAAGCTGGCCGACGAGAACGGCTTGTCGAAATTCTCCGGCAGTTCAATGCGGAAGAAGCGCGCGACGCCGATGACGAAATCGACATATCCCGAGAAATTGAAGAACAGATAGACCGGATAGAGCGCCACCAGCAGGGCTCCGTCGCGGACGCGCTCGGCCAGGGACTCGGGCGATAGCAGCTGAGCCATGATAGCGTGCTGGGCCATGGATAGTAGGTGCGAGACCACCATCACCTTGAACAGGCCGCGGATGATCCGCTCGATCGCCGTTCCGACCGCTATGACATCCAGCGTCGCTGGCTCGTCCGCGGTCATGCGGGCGTAGTCCTCGTAGCGCTGGATCGGCCCGGAGACGATGCTGGTGAAGTTCAAGGTGTAGTTTAGGTAGGAAAAGGGTCCGACTCGCCCGATCGTTTCCTGGTCATGGGCGTCGATAATCAGGTGCAGCACCCTGAAGAAGACGTAGGACAGTCCGACCGCCATGTAGGGGAAGGTCAGATAGGTGGCCGACGGCAGAAAACTATACTTCTTCAGCCAGAAGAAGAGCCCGATGATCGCCAGGATAGCGATCAGGCGCAGCTGTTTGGGCGCACCGTTTTGGATGGCGAAGATGAAACCGTAACCCAGCAGCACGAAGCCCGCATAGGGAATGAAGGCGGTCGGCTCATGGGTGAAGCTGGCCAGAAAGGCGAGGTTGCAAACCAGCAGCACCGCCATCCGCCACCACTTGGCGCTGGCGAGGTTGTAGGCCAGGGCGGCGACAGCGGCGAAACCCAGGAACGGGAATGACGGAACGTCCATGGCGGCTCAGGCGGCGACCGACAGAAAGCCCTGACGCACTACCGTCATCGGCGCCAATGGAAACTCGGCCGTGGACGACAGCACCCATTCGGTCTCGCCGCCTTCGGTTTCCGACAGGCGTGTGAAGCCCAGCCCCTCGTAGTGGTCGCGCACCATGCCGTTGCGCTCGGTCGGGCGATAGACCCCGACCAAGGTCTTGATCCCCCGATCCCGCGCATGCAGCAGGACCTCGTTCAGCACCATGCGCTCGACACCGCGCCCCAGGACCCGACAGCTCATCAGCCAGGTGTCGATCTCCCAGACGTCAGCGGCGCGCGGGCGACAGATCATGACGCTGATCATTCCGTTGTCGCCATAGATGTCGGACAGGCGCACCTGCAGGGTCAGCACCGACTGATCGAGTTCGAAGGCCTCGATGTCCGGCTGGTCATAGCGGCGGGTGGTCAGGTTGAACTGGTTGGACTTGTTGATCAGTTGGACGATGCGCGAGCGGCCAACCGCGTCGAACGGCTGGACGGTCATCTCCATTTCCAACGACCGCAGATAGCCTTCGAGGTCGGTGGCGGCGACCTTGGCCTGCTCCCGTTTGGCGTTGGTCTGGTAGAAATCGGCCCTCTTGCGGTCCTCGTCCGAAACGGCGACGGCTTCGAAATAGCCGGCGGCAGCGAGCGTGCGGGCGTAGAGCGCCGGGTCCTCGGGCAATTCGGGGACCATGACCTGCGGCAGTTCGCGCCGGATCAGGCCGCGCTCCACCGGGTTGTCGTCCAGGAACACCATGGCGTCCAGGCCCAGCGACAACTCCTCGGCGATGGCGCGGATGTTGCCGGCCTTGTCCTGCCAGTTGGCCTTGAAAACAGCGATATGATCTTCCTTGAGCAGCATCTCCGGATGCTCCTGGAAGGGCTTCCGCGCGTTGGCCTCGTCGTTCTTCGACGAGACCGCCAACACCACGCCTCGCTCCCGCAGGGCCAGGGCCATGCGCTGGATGCTGAGGAAAGCCTCTCCGGTGCCGTCGCCCTCACCCAGGATAATGCCCTCGACGCCATCGTCGCCGATAACCCCGCCCCAGAGCGTATTGTCCAGGTCGAGGATCAAGCAGCGTCCGCCCTTCCCGCGCATGGCGGCGGCGAGGCGCGCGGCATGCTCGGCATAGATCGGCAAGCAGTCGCCCGCGAAGGGCAGCTTGGCCATATTCCACTGCACCGGTGAATGCCAGGCTGAAAGGCCGACGGTCTGAGCCAGGGCCGCCACGTCGAACAACACGTCGCCGCCATCGAGGCTGGCGGCGAGTTCGGTGTTGAAGATCTCCACCAGCCGGCGCATGGCGCCAGGGACCTGTCGATCAAGGCTTCCGAACAGCGCTTCAGGTGGCGGCGCCAGGGTCTGGACGATGCAGCGGGCGCCGCTGGCCTCGCGCAGGCCCTGTCGGATGGCGGTGATCAAGGCCACGGAGTCGCCCACCGACCGCTCCGCGCCCGCGATGTCAACCTGGCTGGAGCGCAGCGGCAAGCCCCGATAGTCGAGGGCTATCAGCACCGCATCGCACCCGGCCCTGTTGAGCGCCGAGTCCGGCGACACCGCCTCCTGCACCGCGGCGCCGTAGGGGACGGTCACGCACTGCAGATCGAGGCCATGACGGGCGCCGCTGGCCACCAGGGCCGGCCCGATCAGGTCCAGGGTGCCATTGCCGATCACCCCGAGCTTGAACGGCGCCAAAGGCGCCAGCGAGCGACCCTGGTCGCGCAGGGCGCCAATGGTGGTCGCCAATCGGCTGAGCTGAGTTTCATTCAAACGCCGCCGGGCGAGGTCGCGCACAGCCGGACCACAGGCTTGGTCCCCCTCCAGCAGGGCCGCGCAGGCCGCCCGGAAATGCTCGACCGGGGGGAGCCAGGCCAAACTCCGATAGAGATCCTCAGCGCCCATCGCGCCCCACCCCTTCAAACACCAGACCGCAAATCCCGGCCAGCGCGCCCGAGCGGCCCGGAGCTTTCATCACGATAGCTTCTTTTGGATGATGGTGACGAGATCGCCGACATTGGCCATGGATGAAACCTGTGCGGCGGAAAATCGAATGCCGAAGGTCTCTTCGATGGTCAAGACGAGACGCACATGCGCCAAGCTGGTCCAACCGTCGACATCCTCGGCGGTGGTTTCCGGCGTGGGCACGAGTTCATCGTCCTCGAACACGTCACGGAAAACATCGGTCAGCCTGCCATAGACCTGATCGATCGAAGTCATACCTTCCATACCCCAAAACACGCCAAGCCGAGAAGAATATCGCCGCATACGAGACGATGCACCCCAGTGCCAATCACAATCCGCGGTTACAACATGTTATATTTCGCTACCCGTCAGTCCGCGAGCAAATTTTCCGCAAGGTTGTGTAGCGCTATGACACGCCCCGCCCCTTATCTATAATCGGCACCACAAACGATATATTTTGCCGACACCTATTAATACTAACGCAGATTAAACAGCGCTCACGATCGTGGCGCCAACTGACACCCTAGATGCGCCACTGCTTAACCCTTCGCCACCTCTGGCCCGATGGTCCGCAAGAGGGTAACCTAAGCTTTATATCCGTTCCACATGCTATCTAACCAGCACGACGGTTTCACCTACAGCCACGCAAGGCCCGGACCAATCCATGTTTGACCGCATCATACGCTCAGCCAAGGTCGTTGACGGGACCGGAGCCGAGCCTTTCACCGCGGACGTGGCGATTGCCGACGGCGTAATCGTGGAAGTCGGTAAAATATCGGGAACCGCTCATGAAACAATCAACGCCGACGGTTTGCTCCTGACACCCGGATGGGTTGACGTTCATTCGCACTATGACGGCCAGATCACCTGGGATCCACAGCTGGCCCCGTCGTTCTGGCACGGGGTGACCACCACGATCATGGGCAATTGTGGCGTCGGCTTCGCACCGGTGAAACCCGACCGGCGCGACTGGCTGATCGGATTGATGGAGGGGGTGGAGGACATCCCCGGCACGGCTTTGTCCGACGGTATCCAGTGGGAATGGGAGACGTTTCCGGAATACCTGCATGCCCTGCGTCAGCGTCAGTTCTCCATCGACGTCGGCGCCCAGACCACCCATGGGGCCTTGCGCGCCTATGTCATGAGCGAGCGCGGGGCGATGAACGAGGCGGCGACGCGGGAGGACATCGAGGCCATGGCGGCGCTGGTGCGCGAGGGTCAGGCGGCGGGCGCCTTCGGCTTTTCCACGTCGCGCACAGTGATCCACAGGGCCACCGACGGCGAGCCAGTGCCTGGCACCTACGCCAGCGTCGAGGAACTGACCGCTTTCGCCCAAGCCCTGACCGACAGCGGAGGCGGCGTGATGGAGGCGGTCACCGCTGGCCTTTTGGGCGAAGACATCACCGCCCCGCCGCATGAACTGGCTTGGATGAACGAGATCTCGGCCAAGACCGGCTGCCCGATCACCTTCCTCTGCGGCCAGAACCACGTGCAGCCCAACTGGTGGCGCGATCAGCTGGAGGCCTGCGTCGAGGGCCGCCAGCGCGGCGCCCAGGTGACGCCGCAGGTTTTCTGCCGCTCAATCGGCATCGTCGTCTGCCTGCGCAGCCGCCACCACCCCTTCATCCACGCCGAGGCCTGGTTGAGCCTCGAGGGCCTGCCCCACGCCGAACGGGTGCGGCGCCTGAAGACGGACGAGACCCTGCGCAAGGCGGTGGCAAGCCAGGGCACGAACAACATCCTGGGCGCGGTAGGCGGCTTCGGCCAGTGGAGCGGCATCTATCCGCTCGGCGAGAAGCCCGACTACGAGCCGGAACCACAGTCCACCATTTCGGCCATCGCCAAGCGCGAGGGACGCGATCCACGCGAGGTGGCGCTTGACATCCTCCTGCAGGAGGACGGCGAAGGCTTCCTGCACCGGCCGATCATGGGCTACGCCAAGGGCTCGCTGGATCCCACCTATGAACTGTTGGCCAGCCCATACACCGTGCTGGGCGGCGGCGACGGCGGGGCCCACGTAGCCACCATCTGCGACGCCGGCGCGCCGACCTTCCTTCTGACCCACTGGGTGCGCGACCGCACGCGCGGCCCGCGCCTGTCGTTGCAGCACATGGTGCGCAAGCAGACCTGGGACGCGGCCAAGCTCTACGGCATCACCGATCGCGGCCGGATAGCCGTCGGCCAGCGCGCCGACATCAACCTGATCGACTTCGACCGCCTGGGCTACCAGCCCATCCGCATGCTCTACGATCTGCCCAGCGGCGCCGAGCGGCTGATGCAGAAGGCCAATGGCTATGTGGCCACCATGGTCAAAGGCGTCACCATCCAGGCCGAGGGCGAGGACACCGGCGAGCGCCCGGGCCGGCTGATGCACCGGGCGGACGTCACTGGCAAATCGGGCGCGCGGGGCAACTACGCCGGTTTCAGGGTCTAGACCATTTTCCGCCGAAGTGGATGCCGGTTCGGCGAAGAAAATGATCTAAATCTATAGACTTACGAGCATTCGGCGGTTCAAGTGAACCGCCGAATGCTCTAGCGATCCATCCGATCACGTCGCTCCCGGCGTGAACCGCGCCACGAGGTCGTAGGCATCGCCAGGGAACAGCTGGCGGACGAAGGTGACCCCCTCGCCCACCCGCCAGGTCCAACGGCGTACGCACAGGCAGGCGTCGGACGGTCGCACCTTGAGAAGGCGCGCATCCGCCCGTTCGGGATTGACGGCGGAGATGCGATGCTCGGCCTCGGTCCAGGGCACGTGGCGCAGCAGCCAGCCGCCGGGCGAGGCGGCGCTGAAGTCTACGCCAACGGCCTCCGGGGCCGCCTCGAGGCTGAGCAGCCGGTACTCGACAGCCAGCGGTTGGCCGTCCGCCAAATGGAGGCACTGGATCTCCAGGCATGAACCGCCGCCCAGGCGGGACTCGTCGGGATTGGCCGGATCGACCCGCCGCACGGCGCGCGACAGCAGAGCGTAGCCATAGCCCTGGCCCCGACGGGTGACCTCGGCCTCGATGTCGGGGATCTCCAGCACCGCCGACTGGATGTGCTGGCGGGCCACGAACGACCCCGCGCGCCGCCGCCGCTCGATCAGGCCGGCGTTGGCCAGGGCGCTGACGGCCTTGTTCACCGTGGCGCGGGCGCAGCCGTATTGCGCCGTCAGTTCGTGCTCGAAAGGGATGCGAAAGCCCGGCGGCCAGGCGCCGGAGCGGATCTTGGCCTCGAGATCGGCCGTGATCCTGTGGTGCAGGGCCCGCTCGCCGGCCGGGATGACCGCCGTGACGCTCAATCCGCCAGCACCTTCTGCAGGACCTTGCGATAGCGCGCCGAGATCGCTTCGGCGTCCACATGCCGGCCCTCGCTGACGACCTTTCGACCAAAGCGCCAGACTCTGTCGATGGCGCCGGCGCGCCCGGCGAAGATCCAGCTGTCCAGCAGAGCGTCGCCCCGGCGGCCGACCAGCGAGACGTCGTTCGCGTCCAGCGCCACGACGTCCATCGACGCGCCGACGGTTAGACCGGTTGGGGCGCCAAGCGCCTGGCCGCCGCCGGCCAGCGCGCCTTCGAACAGGCTCCGCCCGGTGGACACCTGGTCGTGGCCCGTCAGCACGTTGCGGGCGCGGCGGCTGAGGCGCTGGGCGTATTCCAGGGTTCGCAACTCGTCCGCGGCCGAGATCAGGATATTGGAATCGCTGCCGACGGCGAAGACGCCGCCTGCGTCCAGATAGCGGGCCGCCGGAAAGATCCCGTCGCCGAGATTGGCCTCCGTGACGGTGCAGAGCCCCGCCACTGCGCCACTGGCGGCCAGGGCGGCGGTCTCCGACTCCATCAGGTGTGTCGCGTGGACCAGGCACCAGCGACGGTCAGCCCCCGCTTCGTCCAGCAGCCATTCCACCGGCCGGCGGCCAGACCACGCCAGGCAGTCATCCACCTCCCGCACCTGCTCGGCGGCATGGATGTGCACCGGCGCCTCGGGCGCCAGCCTGGCCACGATCGCCAACTCTTGCGGCGTCACAGCGCGCAGGGAGTGCGGCGCGACCCCGACCACCGCGTCCGGCAAGCCTGCGCAAGCCTTGCGGGCCGCTTGGTGCAACCGCGCAAAGCTGTCGGGATCGTGGATGAATCGGCGCTGGCCCGCGCTGGGCGCGGCGCCGCCGAAGCCGCTGTGGGCATAGAACACCGGCAACAGGGTCAAGCCGATACCCGTCGCCGCCGCCGCCGCGGCAATGCGCCCCGCCAGTTCGGCCGGATCGGCGTAAGGCCGCCCATCCGGGTCATGGTGCAGATAGTGAAACTCGCCGACCCGAGTGAAGCCGGTCTCCAGCATCTCTGCGAAGGCCAGGGCGGCGATCGCCTCCACATCGTCCGGCCCGAGCCGATCGACGAAGCGGTACATGACCTCGCGCCAGCTCCAGAAGTCGTCGTCCCGCCGTCCCCGCGCCTCAGCGAGGCCTGCCATGCCGCGCTGGAAGGCGTGGCTGTGGATATTCGGCAGGCCGGGCAGCCCGATCCCGGCCCGCTCATCCTCAGCCGCCGGGTCGACCCCGACCTCGATGGCGCCGATCCGCCCGCCCTCGCGCCTAAGGCGCACGCGGTGAGCCCAGCCGTCGGCCAGCAAGGCGGTTTCAAGCCACAGGGCGCCGATCACGTCGCTCTCCTCATCGTCGAACGCTATCGTGCCTGATCTCGCGTTTATGTCTAGACATATTCGGCCACTTGACCCAGCATATGCGCATCGGATCACGAGGGACCGCATGCGCTGCGATCGAGTTTGGCGAGGAGCGAGGCTGGCGACGCTGGCCGAGGGCCGTCCCGGGCTCGGGCTGGTCGAGGACGGCCTGATCGCGTGCCAGGACGGCCGCATCCTCTATGCCGGCCCTGCCACTGAGGCCCCCGCTTTCGAGTCTAACGAGACGATCAATTGTGACGGCCGCTGGATCACCCCTGGCCTGATCGATTGCCACACCCATCTCGTCTATGGCGGTGACCGCGCCGCCGAGTTCGAACTCCGGTTGGCCGGCGCCTCCTACGAAGAGATCGCCCGCGCCGGCGGCGGCATCGTCTCCACCGTCGCCGCCACTCGCGCCGCCAGCGAGGACCAGCTTCTGGCGGCGAGCCTGCCGCGGCTGGACGCCCTGATCGCCGAGGGCGCCACCACCATCGAAATCAAGTCCGGCTATGGCCTTTCGCTGGAGGCCGAGCGCAAGCAGTTGAGCGTGGCCCGACGCCTGGGTGAGCTTCGCCGGGTCTCGGTCCGCACCACCTTCCTCGGCGCCCACGCCCTGCCCACGGAGGCCGAGGGCGACGAGGACGCCTATATCGCCAAGATCTGCGATGAAATTCTGCCGGCCATCGTTCGCCAAGGCTTGGCCGACGCCGTCGACGCCTTCTGCGAGGGCATCGCCTTTTCGCCTGATCAGGTGCGCCGGGTGTTCGAGGCGGCGCGGTCGCATGGCCTGCCCGTCAAACTGCACGCCGACCAGCTCTCCAACCTTCATGGCGCTGCCCTGGCGGCCGAGTTCGGCGCCCTATCGGCGGACCATCTGGAACATACGGACGAGCCGGGGGTCCAGGCCATGGCGGCGGCAGGGTCCGTCGCCGTGCTGTTGCCCGGGGCCTACTATTTCGTGCGTGAGACCAAGCTTCCGCCCGTCGATCTGCTGCGCCGGCACGGCGTGGCCATGGCCCTGGCCACCGACAGCAACCCCGGCACCTCGCCCCTGACGTCCCTGCTTCTGACCATGAACATGGGCGCGACCCTGTTTCGCATGACCGTCGAGGAATGCTTGGCGGGTGTGACCCGCCAGGCCGCCCGCGCGCTCGGGCAGTTGGCCGAGACCGGGACCCTTGAAGTGGGCAAGGCCTGCGATCTCGCCATCTGGGACATCGAGCGCCCAGCCGAGCTGGTCTACCGCATGGGCTTCAACCCGCTCAACGCCCGCGTCTGGAAGGGACAATGACCACGCCCGCGCCGAAAGGCCAATCGGAGTATTCGCTTTGACCGAGATCATCCTTCGCCCCGGCGAGGTGCCCCTGGCCGACTGGCGCGCCATCTACCGCGGCGCCGGTGTGCGCCTGGACCCCGCTTCGGCGCCTGTCATCGCCGAGAGCGCCGCCGCGGTGACGCGCATCCTGGCCAAGGGCGAGCCGGTCTATGGGATCAACACCGGCTTCGGCAAGCTGGCCAGCGTGCGCATCGGCGACGCCGATCTGGCCGCCCTTCAGCGCAACATCGTCCTGTCCCACTCGGCCGGCGTCGGCGCGCCGACGCCCGTCGCCATCACCCGCCTTATGATGGCGCTGAAGCTGGGGAGCCTGTCCCAAGGCGCCTCGGGTGTGGCGCCGGCCACGATTCGCCTGCTGGAAGCCCTGCTGGCCCGGGGCCTGACGCCCGTCGTGCCCGCTCAGGGTTCGGTCGGCGCGTCTGGAGACCTCGCGCCGCTGTCGCACATGGCCGCCGCCATGATCGGGGTGGGCGAAATCATGATCGGTGACCTGCGCGTCCCCGCCGCCAAGGCCCTGGCCGAGACCGGGCTGGAGCCGTTGACCCTGGGCCCCAAGGAGGGCCTGGCCCTGCTCAACGGCACCCAGTTCTCCACCGCCAACGCCCTGGCCGGCCTGTTCGAGGCCGAGCGGCTGTTCGGCTCGGCCCTGATCACCGGAGCCCTGTCGACCGAAGCCGCCAAGGGCTCGGACACGCCGTTCGATCCGCGCATCCACACCCTGCGCCGGCACAAGGGCCAGATCGACACCGCGGCGACCCTGCGGTCGCTGATGGCCGACTCGGCGATTCGCGCCTCGCACCTGATGGGCGATGAGCGGGTGCAGGACCCGTATTGCCTGCGCTGCCAACCCCAGGTGATGGGCGCCGCCCTGGACATCCTGCGCCAGGCGGCCGTTACGCTGGCCACCGAAGCCAATGGCGTCACCGACAATCCGCTGATCTTCCCCGAGGCCGACGAGGCCCTGTCCGGCGGCAATTTCCATGCAGAGCCGGTGGCCTTCGCCGCCGACATGATCGCCCTGGCCATCTGCGAGATCGGCTCCTTGTCCGAGCGGCGCATCGCCATGCTGGTCGACCCGGCGCTTTCCGGCCTGCCAGCCTTCCTGACGCCCAAGCCGGGGCTGAACTCCGGCTTCATGATCCCGCAGGTCACCGCCGCCGCCCTGGTCTCGGAGAACAAGCAGCGCGCCTATCCTGCCAGCGTTGATTCCATCCCCACCTCCGCTAACCAGGAGGATCACGTTTCCATGGCCGCCCACGGCGCGCGACGCCTGCTGGACATGGTGGAGAACGCCTATGCCGTGGTCGGCATAGAACTCCTGGTCGCGGCCCAGGGCTGCGATTTCCACAGGGGCCTCGCGTCGGGCCCCGCCCTGGAGGCGGTGCGCCAGGGGCTTCGCGCCGACGTCCCCTTCATGGACGACGACCGCTACATGCATCCGGATATTGCAGCCGCCACGGCCCAGGTCCGCGAAGGGCGGGTGATCGATGCGGCCAAGGCCGTGGCGCTGCCGACGCTGGGGTGCTGACGTTGGCCAACCTCGAACAACCGCAGCAGCGGCGAGCCCCCTCCACCAGCCTACGC
>FSWM01000670.1_pt1 | contig 16225 bp, 15 predicted proteins | sample 1637841 | NCBI WGS metagenome assembly FSWM01 (sample SAMEA3914789, study PRJEB12502) | metagenome | biome: forest; material: soil | place: Canada | collected 2011-07-03 | depth 0.3 m | reverse complement strand
CTATCGTCGATCACGAAGTCGAATCTAGCGGCGCCGATCCTCCCAGGGAATCCCCAACGCCCGAAAATCAACGCCCCGCGATTCAGTTATTTATCAACGCACCCTTAGTGACACATGCTTTGATCACCCAGGACAATTTCCGGGAATTGCTTGGAGGATGCCGGCATCAAGGTCCGGGCCGCTCGCCAGCCCGATTCCATTGCGCCCTCATGGTCTGGCGCGCAGCCGGTAACGATCGCGCTGCCGCTCTGGTCAATCAGCTCCCATCGCCTGCTCGGGGACGGGGCTGTGGGCTGGGCTAATGCTATGCATGTCCGCATTCGAAAAGGCTAAGCTACCTGGCTGCTTGACTCCCGAAGACTGCTTCTGGGATGGAGGCGACTTCCGCCCGACGTGGGGTCGATTTCGCTCCGTGGAGTGAGATGGCCTCTATCCGTTCGATGCCGCCTCCGCCGGCCGCGTTGCGGTCAACCCGCCGCCGTCGAACATCCAGTCATCGTAGCCACTGACCTTCTACCAAGTGTAGCTTAGCAACGCCGAGGAGGTGATAAAGTCCCACCCCTCCTCGTCGCCGCAGTACGGAACCGGGACGGGCATGGAGTCTGGCGCGCCGACGCGGCGCACGCCTGACCAGTCGCGCTAGGCGGCCAGCGGCAGGTCCAGTTCGGCCTGCTGCCTGGCCGCCAGCGCCCTTTGCTGCTCGGCCCATTCCATTGAACCTACCGCATAGAACAGTTCGGCCGGCGCCGGTTTGGAGGCGGCAAGGGCCGTGCCATTGATCTGCCGGGCCAGTTGCAGGTAGGCAAAACCCTTGATCTGGGGATTGCCGATGCCGTCGAGGCCCTGGGAGATGGAGTCCACCTGGTCATCGTATTTGGCGTTGGGGAACATCGACAGCTCGTGGAGATACTCGTCCAGCCAGGGCGCCTCTTTGGGGATGTAGACGAAGCCGCCCTCGATCTGGTTGGTCTGGGCGGTCATGCGCATCTGTTTATCACCCACCGGCCTATGGCCCTCGATCTTGGAGACGCCCTCGCGTTTGAACTCCTGGATCAAGGGAATGCCCGAGCCGTGATCCTCGATCAGGATGGAGGTGGCGCCGTAGAGGGCCGCCTGCTCGACGACGGCGCGCTTTAAGTCGGGGTAGATCACCCGCTTGCGGTAGACGTCGAGCAGATAGCGCTTCTCATCCTTCACCCCCCAAGTGGTGCAGACGCTGTAGTCGCTCCACTCGGCGATGGTGCTGGCGGTATCCCACGACTGCACCACCCGATCATAGCTGCTGGGCAGGTCGGCGGGCCTGTAGCGTTTGAACCAGCTGATCTTGACCAAGCCGCCCCCGGCCGGCGCCGGCCGCTGCTGGTACTGCGTCGCCCACACCGCTTCGCCCATGGCCGCCCTGATCTCGTTCAGGGTTTCCAGCGGCACCCGCTCCGGATGCAGGGCTTCCCCCTCCGGCCTCCGGTAGGTGAAGGCGCCCATGAAGGTCTGGTAGGGATGGATCTCGTCCTGCTCGGCGACGGCGGGAAGGTTTAACACCTGCCAGCCGCCGCCCAGACCCAGCACATGGCTCACGAAGTCGTCTTCGTGCAGCCGCTGCATCACCACCACAATGCGGCAGGTGGCGGGGTTGTTGCGGCGGCTGAGGAAGGTGTGTTCATAGGCCTGGTTGGTGGAGGTACGGATGGCCTCGGAGAGGGACTCGCCGGCCTTCTGCGCATCGTCGAAGATCATCAGGTCCGCGCCGATGCCGGTGGCGGCGCCATCGATGGAGGTGGCCCGCCGGATGCCGCCGCTGGTGGTGCGCATGGCGTGCAGCGGCTGGCGGGCGGTGGCCAGGCGGGTGTCGAAGATGCGCCGGTAGAAGTCGCTCTCCATCACCTTGCGGGTGTCTTCGGCAAAGGTCTTGGCCAGCTCCTGGCCGTAGCTGACCGCCAGCACCTGGGCGGAGGGGTTATGGCCAAGGAAGAAGGCGGGCAGGGCGACGGACACGCAGATGGATTTTAGATGCCTGGGCGGTATGGTGACCATCAGGTTGCGGGTCTTGCCCGACACCACATCGTCCAGGCGCGAGCAGATCAGGTCCAGATAAGGGTTCCAGATCAGCTCCACCCCGTTGGCCACCTCGGCGAAGGCGGCCTTGACGAAGGTGGCCATGTCATTGCGCAAGATGGCGTCCAAGGCCCCTGGCGGTAGGTTCGCATCCATCATTGGGAGGAAACCTCACGATCGAGCCGCTGTGCGCTGGCCGCCACCGCCGCCAGCAGAGCCGCGTCACTGGCCCGTCGCTCATCGACGCTGATCGAAGCGCCGGCGAGGCGCGTTTCGTCGCGGTCCTCGGCGCCGCGCAGCAGCTCCAGGATCAACTTGATGGCGTGTCGGTCACCGGTGGCGGCCTTGTTGGCCAGCATCTTGACCGCCACCTCCAGCTTGCTGATGGATCGCTTGCGGCCTTTCTCGGTCACTGTCACCCGCTCGGCCAGGGCCGCGGCGATGACCGCCGAGACGTTCTGCGAGCCTTTGGGCCTGCCCGAAGCATTGCCGGAGACGCCCTTTTTGAACTGGCTGTGTTTGGGCGGCCGGCCGTAGCCGACCTTGTCGTCGATCGGCCCGCTCAAGCCGCCGCCTCCAGCCGCGAGGCGGCAAGATCATTGAAGGTCCGGCCGTCCTCCAGCACCGCTGCGGCGCCCGTCAGTCGCTGCCAGCGGCGGATGGTCAGATCGACATAGAGCGGGTCCATCTCGATCCCCCGGCAGAGGCGGGCCGCCCGGTCGGCCGCGATCAGGGTCGAACCGGACCCCAGGAAGGGATCAAGCACGATGTCCCGGCGCGCGGTGACGTCGAGGATGGCGTCGGCGATCATGGCCACGGGTTTGGGCGTCGGGTGTTGGGAGGTCAGGTCGGCCTCCTCGCCTCGGCCGAAACTGTTGGGACTGGCGTACGGCCAGACGTTGGTCCTGTTGCGGCCGAAGCGGCCGAGCTGGACATTGTTGCGGTGCTTGGCCTGACCGTGTTTGAACACGGCGACCATCTCGTGGGCCGACCGGTAGAGGCCGCCCATGCCGCCATTGGGTTTGACCCAGACGCAGATGTTAAGCAGCTCATCGTAGGCCACCTTGCCGGCGGTCAGCAGCTCGAGAATGTGACGCCAGTCCATGCAGACAAGGTGGAGCGAACCCTCTCTGCTGAAGTCCGCCATCAGCCGGCAGGCCTTGACCAGGAAGCCGATGAAGGCGGCTTCCGACATCTCGCCGCTGGCCATGGCGAACTCGCGGTGGCGGACCTTGCCCTTGCCGCTGACGTGCCCGTCGATCGGGACATTGTAGGGCGGGTCGGCAAAGATCATCGCCGCGCGGTCATCGCCCATCAGTCTGGCGTACGTGGGCTCGTCCAAGGCGTCGCCGCAGATCACCACATGCTCGCCGAGGCGCCATAGATCGCCGGGCCGCGCCACCGATGGCCCGGCATCCACCGGAGCCTCGTCGGGATCATCTTCGTTCGCGGGATTTTGCGGATCGGCGTCATTGTTCGCCGGCGGGTCCAGGCCCTGGATCTGCAGGTCGATCTCGCCCATCGAAAAGCCCGTGGCCTCCAGGTCGAAGGTAAGGTCCAACCCCGAGAGCAGTTTCAGGTGCTGGGCGAGCAAGGCCTCGTTCCAGTCGGAGGTGTCGGTGAGCCGGTTATCGGCGATGGCGAAGGCCCGCGCCTGTTCGGGGCTTAGGTGTTCGAGCCGGACCACCGGGATCTCCTCGCGGCCGAGCAGTTTGCAGGCCATGACCCGGCCGGCGCCAGCGATGACCTTGCCGTCTCGGTCGGCCAGTATCGGGGCGTTGAAGTCGAAGGCTTGGATGCTCTTGGCGATCTGGCGAACCTGGGCCGGTTTGTGCTGCCGGGCGTTTTCTGGGTCGAGGGTCAGAGCGCTGAGGGGGAGGTACTCGATCGCCAGCTTCAGGGACGGGCGGTGGGGAATGAGGGCGGGCAGGGGCATGGGCGCAAGGTCTTTCGGACGGTAAGCGCCTAAAAGACATGAAGTCAGACTGGTCGTCGCCTTCAGTAAAAGTCGATTTTTATGAAGCTAGTCCGGCCAGGCGACGATCCGGATCAGGTCGTCGGCTGGGATCGGCGGGTTGATCTTGGCCAGCAGCGGGACCATCAACTCGCCGCGAGCCAGCACCGTGGCCAGGAATACCCTGTCGCGGATCGGGCCGATAAGGGTCGGGGCCTCGCGCTCTGCAACATCCAACTCGCTCAAGCTGACGACCCAGGCGGCGCAGAGATGGATGACCCGGCGACTGGGCCGCCAGAGGCGGGTGAGAATATTGCTGGGGTCGGTCATGTCAAGGTCACCCAGGACGCTGGCGGCGATCTCGTTTAGCGATAGGCGGGCCGCGCCAGGCGGCAGCACCGGCGTCCCGCCCGTCTCGGCTGCTTTTAAGAAGGCCGCGGCGATGTGGCCGGCGGTGAGCCGATCACGGATCATTAGATTGAACGGCTTAAGGTCTTTAGTGATCTCCGCTTCGCCACGAACCGCGAGACGCGGGACGATGGACTGGGGTTGGTTGGCCCAGGCCGGATCGTCCTTCGCCCGCTGGCGGATCATCCAGGCGCAAAGGGAATCGTAGAGGGCGTCACGCTTCTTCGCATCGCCGGCGCCGGGAACGGCCACCCGCGACAGGAACAAGGCCACCGCGTGAGTGAGGTCCTGGGCGTCCAGCTTCACTTCATAGGTTTCGGCCATGGCGCGAAGCTTAAGGCCACCCTTAGGGCAATGACCAGTGGACTTCGGGCGCACGGCAAGCGTTGGTGGGCTCGTCCTCGCCCGGCCAGCCCGGGCTCGTCTCGGTAGGGCGGCGATCATCGCCGGTCCCAATTACCGGAGGCCTCGCCATGACCAAGACCACCACCAAAACCCAACCCAAGTCACCCGCCGCCGCAGCGGGCGAGTTGGCCTCGGGCATCGCCAGCCCCACGCCCACCACGCCCCAGGGTAAGATTGGCATCGTGGTGGATCTACTCAAACGGCCGGCCGGCGCCAGCATCGACGAGCTGATGACCGCCACCGGTTGGCAGGCCCACTCTGTCCGGGGCGCGATGTCCGGCGCGGTGAAAAAGAAGCTTGGCCTGACCGTCACCTCGGACAAGGCCGGCGATGTTCGGGTGTACCGTATCCCTGCCGAGACCGAAGCGTGACGGTCGATCCAATCACCGAAGAGGTCCGGGCGCTCGCGCGCCTGGACCTCGCAGGCCTGCGGGCGGAGTGGCGCAGGCTGATCGGGCCACCGCCCGCACTGCGTTCGCCGGAGCTGCTGCGCTGGATGCTGGGTTGGAAAATTCAGGCGGCGGCGTTCGGTGGACTGGACGTGGAGACCCGCCGGCGCCTGCGCCGCCGGTCGTCAACGCGCGCGCCCGTCGCGGCGCCCACGCCGGGAACGCGGTTGAGCAGGGAATGGAAGGGGGTCGCCCACGAGGTCGAGGTGCTGGCCGATGGCTACGTCCACGCCGGCAGCTGCTACCGCAGCCTGTCTCAAGTCGCCCGGGCCATCACCGGCTCGCGGTGGAATGGCCCACGCTTCTTTGGCCTGCGGGATTCGGGCGCTGCATCATGACCAGGAAGCAGGAGCCCAAGACCGTTCTCCGCTGCGCCATCTACACGCGGAAAAGTTCGGAAGAGGGGCTCGATCAGGCCTTCAACAGCCTTCACGCCCAGCGTGAAGCCTGCGAGGCCTATATCAAGAGTCAGGCCCACGAAGGTTGGACGGCCTTGCCCGGCCTCTACGACGACGGCGGCTTTTCCGGCGGAAACATCGATCGTCCCGCGCTTCAGCGGCTTCTCGCCGACATCGACGCCGGCCGCATTGATATTGTCGTCGTCTATAAGATCGACCGGCTCACCCGATCCTTGGCCGACTTCGCCAAGATCGTCGATCGGCTGGACGCGGCGGACGCCTCGTTCGTCTCGGTCACCCAGGCCTTCAACACCACCACCTCCATGGGCCGGCTGACACTCAATGTGCTTCTGTCCTTCGCCCAGTTCGAGCGAGAGGTCACTGGAGAGCGTATCCGCGACAAGATCGCCGCCTCCAAGGCCAAGGGCATGTGGATGGGCGGCAACCTTCCGCTCGGCTATAACCGGCCCACTAACCCAGCCGGCCGCGCCCTGGTGGTCAGCGAGGTGGAGGCCGAGCAGGTCAGGCTGATTTTCCGACAATATCTTGAACTCGGCTCGGTCGGCGAACTGGTGCGCTGGCTGGGCGAGCAAGGCATCCGGTCAAAGGCCTATCTGTCCAAATCCGGCCGGCCCATCGGCGGGGCGGTGTTCAGTCGCGGGGCGCTGTTCCACCTGCTGTCGAACCGCACCTATCTGGGCGAGATCCCCCACAGGGACCAAAGTTATCCCGGAGCCCATCCGGCGATCGTCGATACGGTGCTGTTCGACGCCGTCCAGGCCTTGATGACCGGCAACAGCCGTCGCCATCAGACGCGGCCCACGCGGGTCTCGACGATGCCGCTGAAGGGGCTGATCTTTGATGCCGCCGGCCAGCCGATGTGCCCCACTTTTGGCTATGGGCGCGGCGGCAAGGTCTATCGTTATTACGTGTCGGCGCCTCTGCAGCAGGGCGTCCGTCGCAAGCCCCTAGACGAGGCGATCGGTCGCGTGCCCGCCGGCGCCATCGAACAGGTGGTGCTCGACCGACTGAGCTTTATCCGGCGCCCTGGCGCCAAGCCCGCGGCTGACTGGGCATCGGCGGTCAAGCTGCTGCGGCGCGTCGAAGTCCACGCCAGCGAGGTGCACCTTCTACTTCTCGGGCATGCCTTGTTCGGCGCCCATGCCGAGCTGAGCGTCGAGGTGATCTCACTTGCCAAGCGCCTTGGACCGGCCGAACGCGTGATGCTGGATCGGAGCGACGCCAGCGTGGTGCGTCTGATTTTACCCGTGCGCGTGAGGGTTCGTGGCGGTCGAAGCTGGATGGTCGTGCCGGAAGGCTCCAGCGCCATAGCAAAGGTCCGCGCTGATCGCGCCCTGATCGGCGGCCTTCAAAACGCGCATGCCTTGATTGACGCGATGGAGGAGGCGGGCCTTTCGGCGCGGGCGCCCACGCGGGCCTACGATCGACAGCTGTGTCTGATCGCCTATCTGGCGCCGGACATCCAGCGCGCGATCCTTGAAGGGCGTCAGCCTCCTGGGTTCAATCTTGAGTGCTTGGTCCACGGATCGATCCCGCTCGCCTGGGCCGATCAGCGCAAGGCGTTCGGCTTCAAAGCGCTCGCCAACTGACGGATGGGACTTCCCTGTTGGCGAACGTGCGGTCCCTGTTTGCCGCTGGGAATTCCCTGATCGGAATCAAGCGTCTCGCGAACCCAGCCTCATGATACTCCAATGAATTGAGAAGGTTCAGCGTGCAACGTAATCCGCCTTCGAGTGGCTCACGCTCAGATCTCGTTCAATTCCCTGTAGACTTCCCTGTTAGCAGGGAAACTCCTCCGGATCCTAGACCGGCAGAGACTGGCGCGGTCACGGGGCCGCTTTCGGCGCGGAGCCGGCCTGAATTTGGCGCCGGCACGGCGGTTGTGGGCGGATTAGGTGGGGAATTTCCGGGGGTTGACTTGTCCGTGGTCGTTCAGAGCCGGACTCGCAGACTGCCTGGCGGTGAGAGAGGGATTCGAACCCTCGATAGAGTTTCCCCTATACACGCGTTCCAGGCGTGCGCCTTCAACCACTCGGCCACCTCACCCCAAGGCGTGCGCCGGCGGGCGGCGCGTCCTGCCGGGTGGTTAGGCCCGGCGCGGGAGCCGGGGAATATACTGATCGCGGCGGCTTGGACAACATTTTCTCTGAGGCGCTTTCGAGCCGTGGCGTTCTGGGTATGGCGGACTATGTTTGGGGCTCGACGCAATGGGAGGCGAGCGCCATGCTGACGCGCAAGATGCTAGAACTGCCGACGGCCGAAACCGCCTTGCCCGGCCGGCCGCATCCGATCCCGACTGCCGCTGATCATTTCGTCAATGGACGGCCGCTGAAGGGCCCCTATCCGGCGGGTGTGGAGCTGGCCCAGTTCGGCATGGGCTGCTTCTGGGGCGAGGAGAAGCGGTTCTGGAACTTGCCGGGCGTGTGGGTCACCGCCGTCGGCTATGCGGGGGGGCTGACACCCAATCCGACCTATGAGGAGGTCTGCTCGGGCCGCACCGGCCACACAGAGGTGGTGCTGGTGGTGTTCGATCCTCAGCTGGTCGCCTACGAGACGCTGTTGAAGGTGTTCTGGGAGGGGCACGATCCGACCCAGGGCATGCGCCAGGGCAATGATGTCGGCACCCAATACCGTTCGGCCATCTATACCTACGGGGAGACCCAGGCCAAGGCCGCTGAGGCCTCGCGCGCGGCCTACCAAGGCGCGCTGAGCGCCCGCGGCCATGGCCTGATCACCAGCGAGATCCTGCCGGCCCCGACCTTTTATTTCGCCGAGGACTACCACCAGCAGTACCTGGCCAAGAATCCGCACGGCTATTGCGGGGTAGGCGGCACTGGCGTCAGCTGCCCGATCGGCCTTGGGGTCGGCGCCAGCGGGGCGGCGTGAAGTTCGAGGCGTTCGAGGCCTATTGCCTGTCCTTGCCCGCGGCGACGCTAACGGTTCAGTGGAGCGACGCCCACGTGTTCAAGGTCGGCGGCAAGATGTTCGCCGTGGCAAGGCCGAGCGGGGAGGGCCATCTCGGCGGCTATACCTTCAAGGCGTCCGACATGGCCTTCGAGCTGTTGGTCGAGCAGGGCATCGCCCGCCCGGCGCCCTATTTGGCCCGAGCCAAGTGGGTGCAGCTTCTGGCGCGCGACAGCCTGCCGGAGCGGGATCTGAGAGCCTACCTGGACGAGGCGCACGCCCTGGTGTCGGCCAGGCTGACACGGGCGGCGCGCAAGGAACTAGGCCTGACTTGCGGGCTTTGCGGCCCTACGCTTTGAGGCGTGATGCTTTGCGGGTCGTCTTTCGCCCGTCAAGAATTGCGGGCAGTGAGGCGCGGGGCCGCGCCGTCGCGGCGCATGGGGGCCATCGTCATGACGGATAAGCCAGGCGATCGCCTGGGATTTCTCAAGCTCGCGGCCGGCGCGGCGCTGGGCTCGGCAGCCCTGCCGCCGGCCATCGCTCGCGCGCTGGCGATCCCCGCGCGTCAGGTCACCGGCACGATCAAGGACGTGGAGCACGTGGTGATCCTGATGCAGGAAAACCGCAGCTTCGACCACTATTTCGGGACCTTGCGCGGCGTGCGCGGGTTCGGCGACCCGCGGGCCATCACCCTCCCGAACGGCCAGCCGGTGTTCCGGCAGCCGAAGAAGGGCGGGGAGGGGAGCGTGGCCCCGTTCCGGCTGGACAGCGAAAAGACCCGCGCTGAGACCATGCTTAGCCTGGACCACAGCTGGAAGGGCTCGCACGCGCGCTGGAAGCACCACGACGCCTGGATCCCGGCCAAGGGGCCCTTGACCATGGGCCATTTCACCCGCGCGGACCTGCCGTTCTATTACGCCCTGGCGGACGCCTTCACCATTTGTGACGCCTATCATTGCTCGGTGTTCGGCCCGACCAATCCCAATCGGCTCTACCTGTTCACCGGCACCAGCGGCCTGGCCATCGGCGACGACCGGCGCATCGTGGTCGACAACCCGCCGGAGGAGCTGAATGAGACCGCCGATCCGGCCAGGGACTCAAAGGGTTTCGCCGGCCTGACCTGGCCGACCTATGCCGAGCGGCTGCAGGCCGCGGGGGTCAGTTGGCGCCTCTACCAGGAATACGATAACTACGGCGACAACGGCCTGGCCTATTTCGCCAATTTCCGGGGGATCGGGCCGGAGACGGAGCTTTATCAGCGGGGGCGGGCCTGGGCGCCGGGCTCGAACGCAGCCAACGCCAAGACCACCGCCGGAGAGCCGCTGGTTGCGCAGTTCGCGGCCGACGTGGCGTCGGGCGCCCTGCCTCAGGTCTCGTGGATCGTCGCGCCCTATCGGCTTTGCGAACACCCGGACGCCAGTCCGGGCGAGGGCGAACATCTGGTCGCGCGGCTTGTGGCGGCGTTGGCGGACCATCCGGAGGTCTGGGCCAAGACCGTCTTCATCCTGAACTATGACGAGAACGACGGCTTCTTCGATCATGTCCCGCCGATCCTGCCGGCGGCGGGGCCGGTCCAGGGCAAGAGTACCGCGCCCGCAACAGGTGAGGTCTATCACGGTGAGCCCCTGGGCCTTGGACCCCGGGTGCCGATGCTGGTGGTCTCGCCCTGGACGCGGGGCGGCTTTGTGAATTCGCAGGTGTTCGACCACACCTCGGTGATCCGCTTCCTTGAGACGCGGTTCGGGGTGCGCGAGCCGCATATCAGCCCGTGGCGGCGGACCGTATGCGGGGACTTGACCAGCATCTTCGACTTCGTGACCCCGAACGTCGGCCGGACTGAAGGGCTTCCGGACACCGCGCCGCTGGCCGAACGGGCGCAAAAGGCCAAGAATCTGCCGTGGCCCAAGCCGCCCGCCGAAGTGCAGGCCCTGCCGCGCCAGGAGCCGGGCCAGCGGCCCGCGCGGGCCTTGCCCTACAACTTTCAGATAACGGCGCGGGCCGAGCCACAGGGCCTGGTCCTGACGCTGGTCAATGCAGGAGATGCTGGCGCGGGGTTCAACCTCTATGCGGCGGCGGGCGGAGAGCCTCGGTTCTATACGGTGGGAGCGGGATTGCGCCTTGAGGACACCTTGCCCGTCGGTGCGGCGGGCTATGACCTCAGCTTGCATGGCCCAAACGGCTTTCTACGCGGCTTTCGCGGCGGGGCTCTAACGCCCGGCCTGGCTCAGCCGGATGTCGAGGCGCGATTCGACGCCGCCTGGGGACGGCTCTCGATCACCTTGCGCAACGCCGGTTCAGAGCCGGTGAATGTGAAGGTCGCGCCAAAGGCCTATCTGACCTCAGGGGCGCGCAGGCATCGCCTGGCGGCAGGAGCGGAGTTCGTCGACAGCTGGGAGCTTGGCGCCACGCATCATTGGTACGACTTCGTCGTCACCAGCGATCATGATCCCGCCTTCGAGCGCCGAATCGCCGGCCATGGCGAGGATGGCCGCCCGAGCCTCAGCGATCCGGAGCTCGGGCGGCAAGCCTGAAGCCTAATGCTTGGCGTCGTTGGCTGTCTGGGCCACGGCGTGGCCGGCGGCGGAAATGTCCTTGCCGGCGCCTTCGATGGTGTTGCAGGCGGATATCAGAAGGGCGGCGCCCGCGGCGGCGAGGACCAGGATCTTGCGCATAGAGTGTCTCCGAACTGTCTGGGCCGAAAGGGCCGGCCGCGACAGGCCCTGGTTTAGCTAGGCTGCAGCGTGCGATCAATCGAATGCGCCGGTGTTTCGATGCGCCGGGCTCACCCCCATGTTCTGAGCAAAACAAGATTTGGGGTGCGCTTATAGGGAGCAACCCATGAAGGCATATCTGACCTGCGCCGTCACCTTGGCCCTCGCTTTTCCAGCGGTCTCAGTCGCCGCCGACGGCCATGCCGCACCGCCTCGACAAGGCGGCGACCGAAGCTTGCCGCACTTCGGAGGCCCCGCTTGAGGGAGTACAGGCTACGATCCAGGCCTCGGCCTGCCACCGCAAAGGCCCGGAGCGCGCGGTGGCGGAGCTGAATGATCCAAACGTCTCGGCCCTGGCCAGAGAGTTCTCTGGTTAGTTCCAGACGAAGGCTTGCGGTGTTCAAGGAACCACGGGCCGAAGTGTCCGTTGACTCACGCCGGCCACCCCCAGGAAGAGAGTCTCCTGAGAAGGGCGAAAATAGCCGACTGGACCTGGGCGCGGCTCATCTTCGTGCTGCGTCTTTAGCGGTGCCTCAGGGAGGCGACGGACATGGATACAAATACTATCATTATTATCGCAGTGCTGGTTACGCTAGTGCTGATTGTGGTGACGCTGGTCGTTCAAAAGAGCCGAAGCGCAAACCTGCAGCGCCACTTCGGCCCAGAATATGGGCGGGCGGTGGAGGAAACCGGCGACCGGCGCCAGGCCGAGGCGGAACTCCATGGGCGTGAAAAGCGAGTGAAGGCCTTCTCCATCCGGCCGCTCTCGTCCAAGGACCGCGAGCGTTATGCGGTCTCGTGGCGCTCGGTGCAGGCGGAATTTGTCGACAATCCCAAGGTGGCTGTGGCGCGGGCCGACCAATTGGTCGAGGACGTAATGTCTGCGCGTGGCTATCCAGTGACGGACTTCGACCAGGTCGCGGCGGACCTCTCCGTCGATCACCCGGTGGTGGTCCAGAACTACAGGGCCGCTCACGAGATCGTCCGGCGCCGCGACCGTGGAGTGACGGCCACGGAGGACCTGCGCCAGGCCATGGTCCACTATCGCACCCTGTTTGATGAACTGGTCGGCCGGTCTTCCGGCGGGCCCGCCCAGGCGGCTTCATAAGGAGCAGCACGCCATGATCCCAGAAAACGAAATGAATCAGGAGCAGTTCCAGCCCGTCGATCGGCCGCTGAAGGGCGAGGAGGGCTTGACGACGGCCGACCTGGCCGGCGCCACGCGCCCGGCCGAGCCGCGCAGCTTCACCGAAGAAGCCTCTTCGACGGAGGTCGCGGCGGCCGAGAGGACGGCGCCGCTATTCGCCGCCAACGAGGCGAGCGATCTGCGCCGGCAATGGGATTCCATCCAGGCCGGCTTCGTCGATGAGCCGCGCAAGGCGGTGGAGCAGGCGGATGGCTTGGTCGCTTCGGCGATGAAGCGTCTGGCCGAGATGTTCGCCGAGGAGCGCGGCCAGCTCGAAGGCCAGTGGGATCGCGGCGACGACGTGTCCACCGAGGATCTGCGCCTGGCGTTGCAGCGCTACAGGTCGTTCTTCGGTCGGCTGCTGTCGGTCTGAGAGACGGTCCGACCTACCGCCGCACGAAGCCTGACAGGCGCAGAACCAAGTAGACCAGCAGGGACGAGCCAAACACCAGCGCGGACGCGAAAAAGGTTCCGCTGTTGTGCGAAGCCCATGGCAAACCCCCGGTGTTCATGCCGAAGAAGCCCGTTATCAGCGTCGCCGGCATGAACACCGCGGTCATGACCGAGAGGAAATAGAGGTTCTGGTTGGTTCTCTGCGCCGCCTGCAGGTCGAGTTCGTCGCGTACCAGACGTAGCTGACTCTGGATCGATAACAGTTCGGCGTCGAGGCTTGCGAGCCTGCCCTGGAACCGCTCCGCCGGGGCGGACGCCTCGGGCGGAAGCAGTCCTTCGTCCTCGCAGCGGCGCAGCAGGGAGCGGGTTCCGGTCAGCATGCGGTGCAGGCGCACCATAAGCGAGCGCATGCCGACAAAAGCGCGGGCATCGGGCGCCGGCCTGTCGCGCAACAGGTTCTCCTCGACTGTCTGCACCTGGGAATCCAGGTCATTGATGACCGTTCTCAACGTGTCGGTCATGCAATGAAAGACCAGTTCAAGCGCTGAGCCAAGGTCGACCGCCAGTGCGCCGCTAGCGAGCTTCAACTTGACTAATTCCGCCGACCGCAGCGGGTGGCGGCGGGCCGTCACCAATATGGACGGCCCGAACGCGATGCGCAGGGCGCCGATCGTCGGGTCGCTCTCCCAGAATTCCAACTCTATGTCCTGCAGCACCAGGACAGTGCTTTCGCGATCCCCGGCGACGCTCTGAGTCTTGTCGGGCGACAACAGCAGATCGACGGCGCCGGGGCCGAAAAGCTCGGCGCGGCTCAGCCAGCGCAGGGTTCTCTGGTCGGAAAGGTTCAGGTGAAGCCAGCGGAAGCCGCCGTGCCGACTCTCCGAGCTCAGCAGGTCCGTTTCCTTGATCGGCATGGCTCGCCCATCGACGAAGTCGAAACCCCAGAGCAATCCGGGGCAGAGCGTCTCCTCAGGCGTGATCTCAGCAGTCATGAGTCGGCTCGGCGTCATGCTTCCGGCCGACCGCTCGTCTCGACATCGGATAAGTCCAGCCAAATGCGGCTCACGGGGCCGGGATTGAAAGCGCTCAAGGCTATAGCCGGTGTGCGGCCGCAAGGGGAGGTCCGGCGGCGTCGGACTTCTAGGCGCCCGCTGCGCGGCGGCATTTTACGATCGCCGTGATCAGATCCTGCGTCGTGTAGGGCTTGGAGAGGTGGCCGTCGGCGCCGGCGGCGCGGGCCTTGGCGATGTCGGCGGCCATGGCCCGTCCGGACACGGCCAGGATCGGGATCTGGGCGCGCTGATCGCTCCGCGCCCGGATGCGGCGCATGGCCTCGAACCCGTCCATCTCGGGCAACTGCAGGTCCATCAGGACGATGTCGAACGACTCAGCTTCGATCGCGGTCAGGGCCGCCCGCCCGTTTGCGGCTTCGCTGAGCACGCAATCGTAGGGCGACAGCAGCATTCGTAGCATTTCGCGGTTCAGGTCCATGTCTTCGACGACCAGGATATGGAGGCCGCTCAGGGCAGTCTCGTCGAACAGGGAGGAGGCGCGGCCGCTGGCGAATCCCGCTTCGACGCGCGCCAAGGGAAGGCGCAGGCGTAGAATGGCTGAAGGATCGATCGCGCGCTGGCTCTGCTCGTCGTTAAGGCCGATCGCCGCCGCCAGGAGATCTGGCGAAAGGACCAGGCTCATCTCCGAATCGATTTCAATCTCGTCGGCCTCTGTCTGGCTGGCCGCCGGCCGAGGCTGTGGTCCCCGTTGCAGCCGCAAAATCACATCGAGAGTCAACTGATGGTCACGGCGTCCATGCCGATAGGCGACGCTCAGCGATGAGACGCCCCGCGCTTCCAAAGCGACGTTGACCAGCTTGGCCAGGACCAAACCAAGGCGATAGGGATCGCCTACGACCTGCGGGGGCGCGCCTTCCGCGTTCTGTTCCTGGACCAACGCTACGCCCAGCGCTCGCGCTTTGGATTGTGCATCGGACAGGACGACCTGGATCAGGCTCGCCATGTCGAAGGTCCGGGCGTTCCACAGGCCGCGTTCGTCGGCGGACCGGGCCACGCGCATGGCGGCTTCCGTGGCTTCAAGCAATTGCTGCGCCGCCAGGTCCCGGCGCAGCAGAGGGCTTGGCGATGTGGCCTGGCGGGTGGCGAGGTCATAGAGTTCGAGGTGACGCGCCGCCGCCGGTTGGCCCACCGGGTGGGGCGCGAATGAGGCGGACTCGTCCAAGCCCGCAGTGCGACTGCGCCGCTCGGCGTCGAGGCCCCTGATCGTCGCGCTTCGATCTTCCCTCTCGATGGGGATCCTGCGCATGGCGAGCCGCTCCTTAGCGAGGCCAGATCTGGTCTGGCGAGCGAAGCATGCCGCAGAGCTTCCTAACAGAATCTTTCTAAGAATTCAGCTTCACTGTAAATAGAAACGGCCTTGGCTGTATTTGTGGCGGAATGTGGCGTGAAAATGGCCAAGCGTTGCCGGGGCTTACGTTATGTGACCTTGCTGTAACAGTGATATTGGCGCCCTTTAACCTTCAAATATTGAATGGATGTTTTTTACTGGTACAAGCATTATGAGGAGTATGAAAAAATAAATCCTGTATTATTGCGTCATTGGCGTGACGACTTTTCTTAAAAACTGCCTAACGGCTGTTAACTGTAGTCGCTTAACCAGGTTGGATGTTCAGCTGAGATTGACTAAGCGGCGCGCGTCACAACTTCCGCGGGTGATCCACGAAAATCACCCCGCGCTTGAATCGCCCGCCTAGTCTGCGTCCATTTTCAGGGCGGCGATGAAGGCTTCCTGGGGAATTTCGACCTTGCCGAACTGGCGCATGCGCTTTTTCCCCTCCTTCTGCTTGTCCAGAAGCTTGCGCTTGCGGGTCGCATCGCCGCCGTAGCACTTGGCGGTGACATCCTTCCGGAGGGCCCGGACGGTCTCGCGGGCGACGATCTTGCCGCCGATCGCCGCCTGAATCGGGATCTGGAACATATGCGGCGGGATCAGCTCCTTCATCTTCTCCACCATGGAGCGGCCGCGTGTCTCGGCCCGGGTGCGGTGGACCAGCATCGAGAGGGCGTCGACCGGTTCGGCGTTAACCAGGATCGACATCTTTACGAGGTCGCCGGTCCGGTATTCCTCGATCTGGTAGTCGAAGCTGGCGTAGCCCTTGGAGATCGATTTCAGCCGGTCATAGAAGTCGAACACCACCTCGTTCAGCGGCAGGTCGTAGACCACCATGGCGCGCGTACCCACGTAGGACAGCTCACGCTGTTCGCCGCGCCGGTCCTGGCACAGCCTGATCACCGCGCCCAGGTACTCGTCCGGGGTGAAGATGGTGGCCT
>FSWM01000773.1_pt1 | contig 16247 bp, 14 predicted proteins | sample 1637841 | NCBI WGS metagenome assembly FSWM01 (sample SAMEA3914789, study PRJEB12502) | metagenome | biome: forest; material: soil | place: Canada | collected 2011-07-03 | depth 0.3 m | reverse complement strand
GTGCGCGGCTACTTCCACTGGACCCTGATTGACAACTGGGAGTGGAACGAAGGATTTCACCAGACCTTCGGCCTCGTCGCCTTCGACCACGCGACCTTCAAACGAAAAGTCAAGCCGAGCGCCCGACTGCTCGGCGACATCGCGCGTCGTAACAGTCTCTGAGCGCGCACGCCCGCCGCCCGGCGCCGAATGATCAGCCCTTCCCGCCGCCTCGACCCGGCCCTTTCACAAGAACGCGCTCCAATGAGTCTTCAGCGAAACGCAAGTCAGGTGGTCTCGCCCGGACGCCTCGCCCGGAAACCGGCGATCGGATGGATTGCAGCCCTGCTCGCCGGGACGGTGTTCGGCGGTCCGCAAGGCGCCGTCGCCGACGCGCTCCGGGATGGATTCCAGGCGCCGCCGATGGAATCGCGGCCGCGTGTCTGGTGGCACTGGCTGAACGACGACATCTCCGAGGCGGGAATCAAGCTCGATCTCGACTGGATGCGGCGCGCGGGCGTCGGCGGGGTGGCGATCTTCAACGGCTCCATGCCCAATAATGACGGCGTCGTGAATCCGCCGGTGCTCTACATGTCCCCGGCATGGCGCGCGGCGATGCGCAAGGCCGTCGCTCAAGCCGCGGCCCAGAACATGGAGGTGGCGGCGCCGACCTCTCCCGGCTGGAGCGAAACCGGCGCGCCGTTCGTGAATCCGCGGGACGCGATGAAGAAGCTGGTCTGGACCGAGACGCTCGTCCACGGCGGCCAGCGCTTCGACGGCGTCCTGCCCGCCCCGTCTGACGCCAGTGGCCCGTTCGCCAGCGTCAGGGCGGACACAACGACTATGACTGGGCAACACATTGATGTTCCTAAGTTCTATTCGGATAGCCGCGTCATCGCCTACCGTGTCCCCGTTGGCGAGCACGACTTGCCGCTGCCCGAGGTCAGCACCGCCAGGGGCGAGACACCCGCCGGGCCGCTGTTCGACGGCAAGCTCGAAAAGGCGATTGAGATCGACCGGCCCGGCAAAGCCAAACCGAGCTGGATCCAGTTCAACTACCCTGAACCGGTCACCATCCGGTCCCTGACCGCCGTATTGGCGCCTGAGGCGCCCACCATCTATTCCTCGGCGCAACTGCCGGCTCATCTCGAGGTCAGCGACGACGGGGTCGCCTTCCGCAGGGCGGCGGAGCTGACGATCGGCGCCTTCGTCCAGAACACCAACAGCTTCGCGCCCGTGACCGGCCGAAGCTTCCGCGTGGTTCTCGAAGCGCCGACCGGCGGCCCTTCGATCGCGGCCCTCGACATTGCTCCCGGCGCCTTGCTGCTGCCGGGCTTGCCCATGACCCCGCCATCGAAGACCATCCCGGTCTCGGAAATGGCGCTCAGCGCCGCCGCCCGGATCGAGCGGTTCGAAGAAAAGGCGGGGTTCGCTTCCGTTCCCGACTACTACGCTGTCGCGACGCCGGACACGCTGGCGGATCTGATCGTGCGCCCGCGGGACGTGGTCGATCTGACCTCGCGCATGGGCCCCGACGGCCGCCTGGACTGGACCCCGCCCGAGGGGGATTGGCGCATCCTGCGGCTTGGCTGCTCGTTGACCGGCCATACCAACGGCCCGGCCGCGGCCGAGGCCACCGGCCTGGAGGTGGACAAGCTTAGCGCGCCGCGCGTGCGCGCCTATATGAAGACCTACCTCGACCAGATGACGGACGTGGTCGGCGAGGGCGCCGGGCGCGGCCTTCAGGCGACCGTCAGCGACAGCATCGAGGCGGGGTTCTCGAACTGGACCGATGACATTCTCGATCAGTTCAGGACGCGGCGCGGCTATGATCCGACGCCTTACCTGCCGGCGCTGACCGGCCGGGTGGTCCTGAGCCCCGCCGCCAGCGACGCCTTCCTCTACGATTTCCGGCGCACCCTCATGGATCTCCTCGCCGAGGCCCACTATGGCGAGGTCGCCTCGGCGGCGAAGGCGCGCGGTCTGACAGTTTACGGCGAAGCCCTCGAATCCGCGGGACGCCCCAGCCTGGGCGACGATCTGGCCATGCGCCGCTACACCGATGTGCCGATGGGCGCGATGTGGATGTACGGGGAAGACCAGGTCCCCAGGCGTAGCGTCGTCGGCGACCTCAAGGGCGCGGCATCTGTCGCTCACGTCTACGGCAAGCGTTTCGTGGGCGCGGAGTCCCTGTCGTCCATGTTCCATGAATGGGCCTATAGCCCGCGGGATCTGAAGCACGCTGTGGACATGGAGCTGCTGCTCGGTGTCAATCACTTCTCGATCCATGATTCCGTGCAGCAGCCCCTGGTCGGCAAGCCGCCAGGACTGACTCTCTGGATGTTCGGCCAGACCTTCAATCGCAACGAGAGCTGGGCCGAGCAGGCGCGTCCGTGGACGGACTATATCGCACGCAACTCTTGGGTGCTTTCGCAGGGCCGCTATGCGGCGCAGGTGGCCTATTTCTACGGCGAGGAAGCGCCGGTCGTGACGCTCGCCCAGGACGGCGGGCTTAAGGACCTGCCAACCCAATACGGGTTCGATTACGTCGACGCGGACGCCTTGCTCAGCCTGTTCTCGGTCAAGGGCGACGCATTCGTGACGCCGTCAGGCATGCGGTACCGCGTGTTGCAGCTAGGCGGAACTTCGCGGCGGATGACGCTGGCGGTGCTGCGCAGGCTCCGCGCGCTCGTGGCGGCGGGGGGCGTGGTCGTCGGCGACAGGCCGTCGTCCTCGCCGAGCCTGGCGGATGATCCCGCCGAATTCAGCCGGCTCGCGGACGAGCTCTGGGCCGGCGGCGCGGAGACCCGTGTCGGCGCTGGGCGGGTCATCGCGGGAACCCCGGTCGAGACCGCGCTGGCCAAGCTCGGCGTCGCGCCCGATCAGGAGGTGTTGTCGCCCACGCCGGCGCCGCTACTTTTCCATCATCGCCTGCTGGCGGACGGCGACGTCTGGTTCGTGACCAATACGCGGAACGAGCCCTGCGCGGCAGAAGTGGCGTTCCGCGTCGTTGGACGATCCCCGGAACTCTGGGACGCCGAGACCGGGACCTCGCGGCCGCTTTCCTATCGGATCGAGAATGGTCGGACCATCGTGCCGCTTCCGCTCGACGGCGACGGATCGGCCCTCGTGGTGTTCCGCCAGCCCGCCACGGCGACGTCGCGGATGATCGCCCCGCCGACAACACAGACGCTCGCCAGCGTTTCGGGAACCTGGACGGTGACGTTCCAGCCCAACCGCGGCGCCCCGGCCGGTGCGATGACGATGGCTCCCGGTTCTTGGACCAACAGCGACCAGCCGGGAATCCGCTACTTCTCCGGTACGGCGACCTACGCCAAGACAGTGAACCTTCCGCCCGCGGCGAAAGGTGACCGGATACTCCTGTCGCTCGGCGAGGTCGACGACATCGCCGAGGTTGCGGTGAACGGCAGGGCCGTTCGAACAGTCTGGCGCGCGCCATACCGGGTCGATATCAGCCGGGCGGCGCATCCCGGCGCGAACCGCATCCAGATCAAGGTCACCAATCTCTGGGTGAATCGGCTGATCGGCGACGCCCAGCCTGGCGCCGCCAAGGTCGGCTGGACTGTGACGCCCTACTACTCGCCCAAGGGGCCGTTGCGGCCGTCCGGCCTGCTCGGCCCCGTTACGCTGCTGAAAGAGCGGCCATAAGGCGACGGCCGCAACGTTTTGCGAAACGCGGTATCGAGGAAATATACCAACGGGCTAATTGGCTGGCGCGCGACACCCCGCTGCGCTCGCCGACATTGTGGGAATCAGAGAAGCCGGTTCCGGCCGCGCCGGTCCCGCCGGGAGAGGTCGATCCTCGGGTGCTGCGCTCCGCCGAAGTATGGGGCCGGTTCGAGGACTGCCCAGGGCACGCTTGCTATGCCGAGCTGGGGCGCACCCCGCTAGGCCGTCTGGGCGAGCCCCAGGATATCGCCAACGCCATCCTGTTCCTGAGCAGCGCGGCGGCAAGCTGGATCACGCCCCCCGTCGATTGCGGATACACCGTGTCCGGTTAGGGGGCGGAACAACAGCGGAACAGAAAACCTACACAAGTTCGTCCCCATTGGTCGCCGACGGAAACTTCAGGCCTCGGCCAACCAAGGGGTCGAGCTCGACATCCACGACGTAGTTTTGATCGCGAAGATGCTATCCGACCTTGACGTGTTCTGGATCACTCAGGAATATAGTCGAACCGCTGCCGACCACATGTCGCCCCGACCGACGTCGGCTAACACTTTCGGCCGCCTAAGATCCACCATATCTTCGAACTTACTTTGGAATCTGCCAACGCGCCGAGAACGTTACGGCGCAACACGTCCTTCCAATTGAACCAAGCTTGACGCATGGTGCATCCATTAGGTCGCCACCCACCTGGACGGAGAGCCGCTTGGCGAGAATCGAGTATGCCGATCCCCTGAAGACCCGGGATGGGCATGGTGCGTTAGTGCAGAAAATCATATCGGAGCGGGGCGACGTCCTCCACCTCTACGCCATGCTCCTCCAGAGTCCGCCCATGGCCGAAGGCTGGCTCAAGCTGTTGACCGCGGTCCGTCATGAAGGCTACCTTGAGGGTTCGCTCCGCGAGCTCATGATCATGCGGGTCGCCCATCTCAACAAGGCGCCCTACGAGGCGGAGCAGCATCGGCCCATCGCCTTGCAAGAAGGATTGAGCGATGCACAGGTCGACGCCGTCGCCGCCTGGGAGGACAGCGCGCTCTTCAATCGGCGCCAGGTCGCCGCGCTGCGCTACTGCGACGCCATGACCCGGACGGTCGATGTGCCCGATACCGTCTTTGCGATCGTGCGGGAAGAGTTCGACAACAGGGGGATCGCGGAACTCACGATCACGATCGCCGCCTACAATATGGTGTCCAGGGTGCTGGAAGCGCTGGCGATCAACTCGGCCGACGATAGGGGGGACTGGTCATGAGCGATCGACAGATGCTGGACTTCACGGGCAAGGTCGTTTGTGTCAGCGGCGCCGGCAACGTCGGCGCCGGGATCGGCAACGGCAAGGCGATCGCCATCCAGATGGCGCGGCGCGGCGCGAAGGTCTTCGCGGTCGACATCGCACCCGAGGCGGTAGAGCAGACGGTGACGATGATCCGCGACGAGGGTAATGTGGCGGTCTCGCATATCGCCGACGCGACCTCGTCCGATGCCGTGTGCGGGGCTCTGAATGCGTGCGTCGAGACGTTCGGCGGACTGGACGCGATGGTCAACAATGTCGGCGGCTCGGCGCCGGGCGGCGCGGTCGAGATGAGCGAGGAGGACTGGGGCAAGCAGCTCACCTTCAACCTCACCTCGACATTCCTCGGCTGCAAACACGCGATCCCGCACCTGCTGGACCGCGGCGGGGGTGCGATCGTGAACCTGTCCTCGATCGCGGCGCTACGCATGTCGGCGGGCCGTTCCCATATCGCTTACAGCGCCGCCAAGCAGGGCGTGATCGGGCTGTCGAAGTCGGTGGCGCTGCAATATGCGGCGCGTGGCATACGCTGCAACGCCGTCATCCCGGGGCTCATCAATACGCCGCTGGTGGAAACCCGCCTGACCGGGCAGCTCGGCGCGGCCAGCTTCGCGGATCTCGTCGCCAAGCGCAACGCCCAGGTGCCGATGGGCCGCATGGGCAGCTGCTGGGACGTGGCGAACGCCGTGGTCTTCCTGGCTTCCAACGATGCCGGTCACATCACCGGCACGGAATTGCTGGTGGATGGCGGCATTGGCGCGGCCATGGCCGGCTAACAACAAGCGATCCGCCCGGTCTCACCGGGCGCCGCACGAAACATACTCCAAACGACGAGGGTGATATGCGTAAATGGAACGTCAAGCCGATCCTGAACGGCGTGGAGCTCGCCGAGGGATCGCTCGGCATGCGCGACCTGTTGAACCCCGCGACGGAGGAGGTGATCGCCACGCTGCCCTGCTGTGGCGCGGCGGAGGCTCGCGAAGCGGCTAAGCTCGCGGCTGAGGGCTTTGGCGAATGGTCGGCGATATCGCCGTTCGAACGCAGCAAGATCATGCGCCGCGCCGCCGAGCAGATGCGGGCCGAGGTCGACATGGTCGCTGCCGAGCTGACGCGCGAGCAGGGCAAGCCGATCGCGCAGGCGCGGCTTGAATGGCTGTCCTCCGCCGACCTGCTCGACTGGTTCGCCGAAGAGGGGCGCCGCGCCTATGGCAGACTGATCCCGACGCGGTCGGCCGACATGCGCTGGGCGGTGGAGCGCCGTCCGGTCGGGCCGGTCGCCGCCTTTGCGCCCTGGAACTTCCCGGCGTGGGCGTCGATGCAGAAGGTGGCGCCTGCGCTCGCCGCGGGTTGCTCGGTGGTGCTCAAACCAGCGGAAGAGACGCCGACCTCAGCGTGGCGCATCGCGCACGCATTGCTGGATGCGGGGCTGCCGCCCCGCGTACTCAGCGTCATCTGGGGCGATCCGGCGGACATCTCGTCGGCGCTGATCGCCGCGCCGGAGATCCGCAAAGTCACCCTCACCGGGTCCACGCGGGTCGGACGCCTGCTCGCCGCCGCCGCCGGGGAACAGCTGAAGAAGGTGACGATGGAGCTGGGCGGCCATAACCCGGTTATCATCGCGCGGGATGTAAACCTCAATGAGGTGATCCCGCTGGCCGTCGAGTCGAAGTTCCGCAACGCCGGGCAGGTCTGCGTATCGCCGACCCGTTTCCTGGTAGAGCGACCGCTGTACGACGAGTTCGTCGCGGGCGCCGCCGCGGCCGCTCAAAAGATCGTCGTCGGAAACGGCGCGGACTCCGACACGCAGATGGGGCCGCTCGCCACGGCCGGGCAGCTGAGCAAGACCAAGATGCTCGTTGACGACGCGGTGAAACGGGGCGCGACTCTAGGGACCGGCGGGTGCGGGATCGGCAACCAGGGTTATTTCTTCAAGCCGACCATCCTCTCCGACATGACCCCCGACATGCGGGCGATGAACGAGGAGCCGTTTGGTCCGCTCATGCTGATCATGCCGGTCGACGATGTCGATGCCGCGCTGGTCGAGGCGAACCGCCTGTCCTACGGCCTCGCGTCCTACGCCTTTACCCAAAGTCTGGCGACGGAGCGGAAGATCTCGCAAGGGATCAAGGCGGGGATGCTGGCCCTCAACCACTACTCGCTCGCCATGCCGGAGACGCCGTTCGGCGGCGTACTCGACAGTGGGCTCGGCTCGGAAGGGGGCATCGAGGGAATGGACGCTTTTCTGACGCCCTTCCTTATATCCGCGAAGGTCACCTGAGCGGCCGGCGCGGCTTGGACTCACTGCTGAGCGACCTGGCGCCAAAGCAATTCTTGACAGCCCGGAGTCCGCCTGAGGTGTCCGACAAAGCGGCGATGTAAGTCGCGGCCGAATTGCCCCCGCCCGCTGATCAGAGCGACTGCGCATGTCCCAGAAAGGCCAACATGGCGACAAGGGTCACGAGCGCGAGGGCGGTCGATAGCACGATGACCCGGGCGCAGGCGTTCAGGGCCGTCGGACTGAAGCCTGAGGCCAGCATGAAGCTGCTGGTGGCGGTCGGCATGGCCGCGAGCAGCACCGCCGTCTTGCCCCCTACAGCAGACACGCCAGGAATGACCAGCAGCAGGGCCATGGTCGCCATGGGCTGGCCGGCCAGCTTCAAAGCCAGGGACCGCCCGATCGTTAGAGGGTCCTCATGGGTGGGCGCCCGCGCGATAAAGAGGCCGATAGTGATCAGCGCGCACGGCGCCGTGGCTGCGCCGAGGGTCTTGGCGAAAGTATCAAGGGCCGTCGGCAGCGGAAGTCGCAGCAGGCTCCAGCCGACCCCGAGGACACTGGAGAGGATCAAGGGGTTGCGGCAGACCGCCTTGCCGGCGGAGGCGAGCGCGTGGGCCAGGGTCTCGTCGCGCGAGGCCAGCAGTTCGCTCATCACCAGGCCGAAGCCGAAGACGATCGAGGCGTTGATCGCCGTGATCAGGGCTGCGGGGGCCAGGCTCTCGGGACCCAGCGCGACAAGGCAGATCGGGATGCCGACAAAGGCCGTGTTCGCATAGCTCGCCGAGAGGGCGATGATGTTGGCGTCTCCGGCCGGGCGCCCTAGCCAGCGGTCCCACAAAAAGGAGATGGCGTAGACGGAGGCCGCGCCGCCCAGCACGGCCGCGATCATGCCTGGCGCCGCCAGGTCGCCCGGCGCGACCTTGGCCAGGATGTAAAAGGTCAGCGCAGGCAGCGAGAGGCGCAGCACAAGGCGGTTCAACACCTCGAACGCCGCCTCGCCCAGCAGATCGGTGCGGGCGCAGACGTAGCCGAGGAAGATCAGCGCGAACACCGGAAGAATCGCATCGACCACGACTGTCAGCATGGGCCGGCTCCGCCAGCTCGCAGCGCCATGCTCAGATCTGTTCGACGATTTCGAGCAGGTGTCCCTCGACGTCCCGCACGAAGCCGACCTTGATCCCCATCTCGGCCATCACCCGCACGGGTTCGGTGATCCTGCCGCCGGCCGCCGGGATACGCTCGAACAGAGCCTCGATCTGCTTGACCATGAAGCCCAGGATCACTTCCCCGTCCCTGGGCGCGGCCGAGTCGAGGAAGCTTAGCAGAACCAGGGTCGGCTGGCCTTCGGACAGCGGCTGGAGGATGATTTCCGAGATCGCGCGCCCCTCGATCTCGGCATCAACCCGCTGCCATTCCTGAAAGCCGAACACGGTCTTGTAGAAGGCCGCAGTCCTGTCGAGATCGCCGACGAGCAGTTTGGTGAAACTGAAGACGGTCTGAACGGCCTCGGCCATGCGGCGCTCCTAAAATGCCGGGCGCAGCGCCCCGCGCAGACACCCATACTACGCATATTTACCGAATTTACAGTAGAGGGCCACATTTTTGCGACATGTCTTCGCAACATTATTACGCATATAGCGATTATGGCGCGCTGTTTCGATCGAGCATCATATCGGCCGCCTTTTCGGCCACCATCATGGTCGGCACGTTGGTGTTGCCGCCAGGGACGCGCGGCATCACCGAGGCGTCGATGATGCGCAGACCCTCGATCCCATGCACGCGAAGTTGCGGATCCACGACCGCCAAGGGATCATGGCCCATGCGGCAGGTGCCGGTGGTATGGATGTCCGAGGCGGCGTTCGCGCGTAGGTAGGCGTCGAGGTCGCCGTCGCTCTGCACGGCTTCACCCGGGGCCAGTTCGGCGCCTCTCAGCGGATCGAACGCCGCCTGGGCGAAGATGCGGCGCACAGCCCGGATCGCCGAGCGGCCGAGCGCCATATCGTAGTCGCTGGCCAGAATGTTCGGATCGATCAGAGGTGGCGTCAGCGGGTCCGGCGAGGCCAGCCTGATCTCACCCACGCTCTCGGGCCGCAAGAGATCGACATGGGCGAAAAAGCCGTGCTGCCTCATGATCTTGCGGCCCATCGCCTCGTAAAGCGCCATGGCCAGATGGATCTTGATATCTGGCTCCGCCGAGCCCGGCATGGTCCGCAGGTAAGCAACCACTTCCATGGGGGGCGTTGCGAGGGGACCAGTGCGGAACAGCACGAACTCGACGCCCGCCTTGGCGGCGGTGACCGGATTAAAGAAGTTGAACAGCGAAATCGGCTGGGTGCAGGCCTGCTTTACACTGACCGCCACATGGTCGCGGTAATTCTGCCCGACGCCCTTCAGATCATGGACCACCTTGATCCCGTGGGCTCGCAGGTGCTGTGCGTCGCCGACGCCGGAAACCATCAGCAGGTGCGGACTGTGGATCGCGCCCGCCGAGACAATCAGCTCCCGCCTGGCGCGGGCGCTACGGAGCGCGCCATTCTGCAGCCACTCGACCGCGACCACCCGCCGCCCTTCGAACTGCAGTGCGGTCGCATGCGCCCCGGTCACGATTTTCAGGTTCGGCCGTTTCTGCGCCGACCGGAGATAGCTTTGCGCCGAACTGTAGCGGCGGCCTGCCGATGCGGTCACGTCCGTCGGCCCGACCCCTTCCCGGCTGGTCCCGTTCAGGTCCTCGTTGTACGGCGCGCCGGCCGCCTGGGCCGCCTCGCAGAACGCCTTGGCGAGCGGATGGCGGATGCCCGGCCGGCTGACATGCACAGGCCCGCCCTGGCCGTGCAGGCGGGCGTCGCCGCCAGGCTGGTAGTCTTCCAGGCGCCGGAAGTAGGGCAAGACATCTTCGTAGGACCAGCGCTCGTTTCCCAGCTGCCGCCAACCATCGTAGTCGGACGGCGCCCCCCGGTCGTAGACCATGCCGTTGATCGAGCTCGATCCGCCGAGGACCTTGCCGCGCGGCGTGTAGATCACGCGGTTTTCAGCGTGCTTCTGCGGCGTGGTCGCGTGCATCCAGCTGAACCAGCCCTGGTGCAGAATCGGCAACAAGCCGCCCGGCGCCCGGATGAACAGACTGCGGTCTGGACCACCGGCCTCCAGCAGCAGGACGCGGTGAGCGGGATCCGCCGAAAGCCGGTTCGCGAGTACGCATCCCGCCGACCCAGCGCCCACGATGATGAAGTCAAAGCCCTCCCCGGCGGTCATTCCCGTCTCCTATTCCGATGACTTGGCGCTAGACCATTTTCCGCCGAAGTGGGCGCCGATTCGACGGAAAATGGTTTAATTTTAGTAGGTTACGAGAATTCGGCGGTTCGCCTACACCGACGAATGCTCTGGCGGGCGGCACGGTAGGTTCCGTTTCAAGCAGCCTCGCCAGCAGCGCGGCGCTGGCGATATTCGCGCGCTGTCATCCCGGTCGCCCGGCGAAAGGCGGTCGAGAAACTGCCTGTATGGGCGAAGCCCAGTCGCGCGGCGATGGTCTTGAGCGGTAGATCGGTCTCGTCGAGCAGGGCCTTGGCCCGCTGCGCCTGGGCGCGCTCGATATGGGCGATCACCGATTCGCCGGCCAGGTTACGATAGAGGCGTAAAAGGTGGCGCGAACTGACGCCACAGAGCCGCGCCAGTTCGCTCACGCTGGGCGGCGGGATCTCCTCGGCGATGCGCTCGGTGATCCGGCGGTACTGCCAGCCCGCTAGGCGTCCTTCGGAGCGGCCCTCCAGGCCCGCGTCCAGGGTCCGCGCCGCCTCGATTATCAAAGCGGTGGTATAGGCTTCCACCAAGGTCGCGCTCGCAAGTCCGGGACTGACGAGTTCCCCCCGCAGTCGCTGAAACAGATCGCGCAGCGTTTCGCTGCGCAGGTGGAGACAGACGCGCAGCTCCGACTCGCTCCATTCGATCTCGCGTTCGATGACCTCTGCGAACCGATCCGGATCGACCGCGCAGCGCACGACGCGGATGCGTCCGCCGGCACTGCGCGCCCGTAGGGCGATGCCAGCCGGGCGCAGGAACATGGCGCCCATGAAGCTGTAACGGTCCGGCGCGATATCGGGAAAACAGGCCGCCCCATCGGTGGCGAACGGCGGCAGCGACATTTCCAACATGTGCCGGCTCTCACGCGCTTCGACGTCCATCGGCGACGGCCAGATCCATTCGACGATCTGAGCCTCGGCGGCCGACGAGCGGATCTGGCTCAAGATGTGCGGCTCTGCGTTCATTGGCTTAGTCGAGCGCCTCCCAACGCCGAGATCAAGACCGGGCGTTCGCCCGACCGCCGATTGCGTCCGTTTTGGTGAACCGTGTCTGATCCTAACCACGCAAAACAATTGTCCAGACGCCGCACCGCGCCAGTATGCGCATAATTCCAGATCTCAGATCATTCGTCGCTGGAGCAACCAAGATTATGTCGCCCATCCCCATACCGAGCCACGTTCCGCCCGAACTGGTCATGTCGTTCGATTTCCGGAGCGACGAGCAACTGCGGTGTGATCCGTGGACCTACATCGCATCGATGAACGATCGGCCCGACATCTTCTTCTCACCAGACCTTGGTGGGTACTGGGTCGTGACGCGAAAGGATCTGATCGAAGAGGTCTTCACCAACTACGAATTATTTACGGCGACCTCACTGGCCATACCGAAGATCGAAAAGCCGATACCGCTGATCCCCAACAGCTTCGACCCGCCGCAGCATACCAAATACCGCAAGGTCATCACTCAAAACCTGCTGTCCGTCCGGGCGCTCGCCTCGCTCGAGAAGGACAGCCGCGCCAAGACGCTGGCCTTGTTTGACGCGTTCGAGTCGGGCCGCTGCGAGTTCGTGCGCGACTTCGCCTACAAGCTGCCAATCGAGGTGTTCCTCGAATTGATGGGGTTCGATACGAGCCGCCGCGACGACTGCATCAGCTGGATCTACGACATCTTTCGCGGTCGCAGCCTCGAAGACACCGAGCGCGGCTTTCGCAACGCCCACGCCTTCATCACCGAATGGCTGACCGCCCAACTCGCCGAGCCGAACGCCAATACGGGCCCGATGTTCCACGCCATGATCCGCTCGACGATCAACGCATGCCCTCTCTCCTTTGAGGAAATGCATTCGCTGACGCTGATGCTGTTCACGGGCGGGCTCGACACCATTACCTCGCAGATGACCCACATCATGCGGTTCCTGGCGGAACATCCGGAGCATGGCGCCTATCTCGTGGACAATCCCGACGTCATCCCCTTTGCGCTGGAAGAAATGCTGCGCCGGTTTGGCATCTCAAACATCGGCCGGATGGCGGCGAAGGATTTCGTCTATCACGGCGTGCAGCTGAAAGCAGGCGATCCCATAATGGCCTCGACCCCGATCTCGGGCCTGGACTCTGTGGCCTTCCCAGAGCCGCTCAAGGTCGATTTTGGCCGAGGCGGCCGGCGGCGCGTAAAGCATCTCGGTTTCGGCGCGGGGCCGCATCTCTGCCCAGGCGCCCACTTCGCCCGCACCCAGCTGCAGGTCGCCCTGGAGGAACTCTTGCCGCTCATGCCCGGCCTCCGCGTGAAGCCCGGCGCCGAGATCGAAAACCTGCCTGGCGCGACTTTCATGCTGGCCGCGCTGCCCCTCGAATGGGAGGCCTGAGGCGAATGACGGCGATCGCGCCGCCTTCGCCGTCCCTGGCTCAGTATCCCGAAGCCCGCCAGCATTTCGACGCGGCGCGCATCATCGACGCGCCTCGTCAAGCGACCCGCGGGTTATGAGGCGGCATGCCCCGCACGGCATAGAAGCCATTGGCGCGCGCTTGGAACTCCTTGGCGCGGGCGCGGGGATTGTAGAACTGCTTGTACCACATCCGCACCTTGGAAAAGGCGCCATCGGTCGGCACCACCAAGGGCTGCAGGCAGGCGCGTTTGTTGCCCCAGATTTCGAAATCCTGGGCGAAGGCCGCGAGGCTCCCCGCTTGCGCTTCGCGAGCCATGGCCACATCGTCCTCGGTTGCGACCTCGTGCGCTGAGCGCACCAAAAGCCCGTGCCACGCCCGCACAGTTCCGTCGTCCACCGGCGTGTGGGTGATATACATCACCGACATCCCGCCGTTGAAGTAGGATAACAACACGCCGGGGCCGGTGTAGAATGTGTCCGTCTCAAGCATCACGCCTGGGGCCAGCGTCCGGTGGCCGGCGCCCTGACGCTGTCGGACGGTGACCCCATCGATCTCATTGTGGAAGTACTCGCTGGGGCCGCCGTGGGTCGGTCCCAGATGGGCGACGTCGGCCATGTTGTCGACGATCTCCTGCGGGTGGCAGGGCAGCGCGCCGAGTTGGTCGATCTTCCAATGGACGTAGGCGGGATTGTCCCACTCGGGAATGACGGGCAGATCGAATTCGGGCTCGCCGCCCTCTGGATCATGCCAGGCGAAGATACATCCGTAGCGCTCTTGGACGGGGTAGGTCCTGAGCTTCGCCGCCGCGGGGATCGGGCCGTCGAAATAGGGGATCTGGTTGCACCGGCCGTCCGGGCCGAACCGCCAGGCGTGGTAGGGGCAACGGATCGAATCGCCCTCAACGTGGGTCCCGTCACGGATCACGTACGAGGTTGTGTTCCTGGCCAGATGGGTGCCCATGTGCGGGCAGTAGGCCTCGACTAGGAACACCCGTCCGCTCTCGCCGCGATAGAGGACGAGGTCCTCGCCGAAATAGCGCACGGACAGGGGCGTGCGGGTCGCCTCGTCAGCGGCGGCCACCATGAACCAGCCGCGCGGAAAGGTGAATTCGCCCAAATCGTAATCTGCGGTCTTCGCCACCTCGGTCCTCCCGTCTGCGTTTCAAGCCATCCTAGCCGATGGCGCCGAATTCGCGAAGCGCTAACTGCCTGCGTCAATATCGGCGGTTTGCGTTCATTAATACCCAATCTGTAGCGCATTCTTGCAACTGGACGGCAATTCGATACGATGTTTCGCAAGCGAGGGCCGGACCGCGACAAAGCGCCGGGCCGAGCGATCAGAGATGCGAATGGGGCCGAGAAATGCCGATGATGCAACGGCGCAGTCTTTGACCCAGGCCCCCTCGCCCGGCGCGCCACCGCCAGCTTACGTTATCCATCGCCCAAGGAGCAGACCGTGCAACGCCTGAATGAAAAAGTCGCCATCGTCACCGGCGGAGCGTCCGGCATGGGGGCCGCCACCGCCCGCCTGTTCGCGGCGGAAGGCGCGCATGTCGTCGTGGCCGACCGCGCCGAAGACGCCGGCGCGGCACTGGCTCAATCGATCGGCGCGAAGGCCTGGTTCCTGCGGCTGGATGTGACCAGCGAACCCGAGTGGGAGGCGCTGGCGGCCGCCGTGCTGGAGCGCTTCGGCCGTATCGACGCGCTGGTCAACAACGCCGGCGTGGTTCATTTCGCAGACATCGAAAACACCCAGGTCGCCGACTTCGACCGGGTGTTCGGCGTGAACGTGAAGGGCACGCTCCTGGGCCTCAAGCACGTCGGCAAGGCGATGAAGGCGGCCGGCAAGGGCGCCATCGTCAATGTCTCGTCGGTGGACGGCTTACGCGGCGTCAACGGCCTGGGGATATATTCCGCCAGCAAGTGGGCGATCCGTGGACTGACAAAGACGGCCGCCATGGAGCTGGGCCCGCATGGGGTCCGGGTCAATTCCGTGCATCCGGGCGGCATCGACACGCTGATGGGCAATCCGATGGCGCTGAAAGGCGAGGCCCTCAACGCCGACTATTCGAGCGTGCCGCTGCAAAGGATCGGCGAGCCGGAGGAAGTGGCCGCGGCAAGCTTGTTCCTGTGCGGCGATGAGGCCAGCTACATCGCCGGCGCCGAACTGTCCGTCGACGGCGGTTGGTCGGCGGCTGGCAAATACCACGCCCAGTTGCCCGGCGCCCCGCCGGCGCTGCAGCGCGAGTGGACCGCCGGCTGAAGCCGCGGACGAGGGGAGCCGACACGAGCGGAGGGAAGACGAAATGGATGCGCGCGATACGATCGTCGCCGTGGTCACGGGCGCAAGCCGGGGCGCAGGAGCCGGCATCGCCCGGGCGCTCGGCGCCCGCGGCGCGACGGTCTATGTGACCGGGCGCACGCAAAAGAGCGGCGAGGCCCCGCTACCGGGCACGATCCACGAGACCGCCGCCGCGGTCACCGCCGCGGGCGGCAAGGGTGTCGCCGTCGCCGTCGACCATGCCGACGACGCTCAGGTCGAGGCCCTGTTCAGGCAGGTCGGCGCCGAGGCCGGCGGGCTCGACATCCTGGTGAACAACGTCACGACCATCCACGACGACCTAATCAAGCCCGGTGCGTTTTGGGAGCGGGCCATCGAACTCGCCGATATCCTGGGCGTCGGCTTGCGCAGCCATTACATCGCCACATACCATGCCGCGCCGCTCCTGCTTCGGCGTGGCAAGGGCCTCGTCGCCTTCACCTCCTCCTTCGGATCGGCCTGCTACATGCACGGGCCGGCTTATGGCGCGCAGAAGGCCGGCGTCGACAAGTTCGCCGCCGACATGGGCGTGGATTTCCGGGACCACGGCATTGCGGCGGTATCGATCTGGATGGGGCCCCTGCTTACCGAGCGGGCGCACCGATCGCTGGCCGAGCGCCCCGATCAATATGAGGGTTTCATGGCCCAGGCCGAGACGCCGGAATTCACCGGACGGCTGATCGCCGCCCTCTATGACGACCCCAAGCTCATGGAGCTTTCCGGTCAGACGCTGATCGGGGCCGAACTTGCCCATCGCTACGGCCTGACCGACGTGGGCGGGCGCACGCCCCCGTCCTATCGCGACATGCTGGGCGAGCCGCGTATCCCGCACCCGGCGATCGTGCGCTGACCTGCCAGCGAGGAGACCGGAATGGCTGACGAACTGGCCCTGAGAGTCGCCCGGCTGGAGGCGGAATCCGACATCCGCAGGCTGAAAGCCCGTTATCTCAACGCCTGCGACCGCAAAGACGTAGCGGCGATCCGCGCCTGCTTCACCGCGGATGCGAAAATCGAATAC
>FSWM01001144.1_pt1 | contig 16291 bp, 15 predicted proteins | sample 1637841 | NCBI WGS metagenome assembly FSWM01 (sample SAMEA3914789, study PRJEB12502) | metagenome | biome: forest; material: soil | place: Canada | collected 2011-07-03 | depth 0.3 m | reverse complement strand
TCCCTGTGTGGAGTGGGGGTGAGCCCGTCGGCTCGTGACCGCCCCGCGCCGACAGGCGGCGTGGCCCACAAGGGCTTTGAGCGCAGCGTCCCTTGTGGGGCGCGCCGGATGGTGGCGAGGTCACTGGAGCCAGAGGGCCACCCCTCGCACGCAGCTGACGTTCCCGCTCTCAGCCATGCCCGCCCGCCAGCTGCCGCCGTCGCCGTTCGGCGCTCAGCGCTTCGACGACGGCCGGCATCCCGATGGGTCCGGATGAGGTGCTCCAGCCGATCATCCGGCAGGCGGGCCGGGTCCAAGGCGGGTCCTTTGGCCGGCGGCGTCAGGCGGCCAGGCTCAACAGGCGGTCGCGGTTGGTCGCCTCCATGAACAGCCCTCCGAGCTCGGCGCGGGTCCACACCCGGTCCAGGGGATGCGGTAGTGGCCCCAGGGGTGACGGGCGTCCCGGAGGCGCTCGACGAGGCCAGTGATTGCCGTACGATCTCAACAGGCCCGGATCCGCTTGGGCGTGAGGAGCCGCGCCGTGGCGTCGAGCCGGTCGCGGAGCAGACGCCGAGGCCGCCCTGAGGCGAGCCACCCATCCCGCCGGCCGGGGCGCGGTCGGCGGGGGTGTCGAACAGGCCGAGCTGGCGAGCGCCCTCGCTGGCGCCCTGAAGCGGGGAGGGGGGATGACGGCGCCGCCGGAGGCGAAGGGTCAGACCAGTCCGGCCAGGGCGCGTCGGACCACAGGGTCGCGATCCGCCCGCCACGCCGTGCCCGGCCGGAAGGCCTGCACCTTGTGCGCGGGGCAATAGGGACCGTTCGCCCACTGGCCGCAGAAGGTAAATGACGCCGCCTTGGGATCGCCGATCGGCCATTTGCAGGCGCGGGCGCCCAGGCTCGCCATGGATGAGACCAAGCCGGGACCTTCGGGAGGCCGCTCGGGAGACACCGGCATGGTGGCATACCGGACGACGGGCTTGGAGGATGGCGGCGCAACGCGACGGGGCGATCGAGGGACCGAGGTTCGCGCTGGGCGTGTCGGCGCACTTGCAGCGACCCGGCCGCTGAGACCGAGGCGATGGACCTTGCCGATCACGGCATTGCGGGTGACGCCGCCCAGCGCCTTGGCGATCTGCGAGGCGCTGAGGCCGTCGAGCCACAACGATTTCGAGATGGTGACGCGGTCGTCGGACCAATGAGCATCGGACATGGGGCAATCCTCCAGACGCGCTCACCTCGAGCGCAGCCGGCCCGTCCCTTCCTCCGCCTCCTCAGCGCCGCCCGGATTGCCTGACCCCAATCCCGCCGCCGGGGCGGGGTCACCGGCAGTCATCGGAGCTGAAGGCCCTGGCCCGCAGCGGAGGGGAACGGCGCCAGCCGTTGACTTCCGGGGTGGCGGGACAAGGTGGGAAGATCGCGCGCGCTTGCTGCCCGAAAGGGCGCGCCGTTCGGCGCCCGCGCGCCTCACCGCTGTTGCAGTCGGCAATCGGCACGCAGCGCCGCGAAGAGGCGACCGCCGCCCCATTGGGCCCGCCGCCTTACGACGGTCAGTCCTTTCGCGCCTGCCACCAGGCGATGCGTTCATCGCGCGTTGCGTTGGCCAGCCGTAGCAGCAGATCGCCGTGGCAAGCCGCCGTGGCGCAGAAGCACACCAGATCGCGGCCGCGCAGCCCATCATGCGCCCGCAGCAGATGACGCTGATCCCGCAGCCAGCGCTCATGCTTGGCAACGACCGCCGAGCGGTCGCCGTCGGGGCCGATCCGGAATGGATTGCCCCAATGGCTGCCGCGACCAATGTAGGCGGCCCCCGCCGGCACGCCCGCCTGGTGCTTGTTAAAAACCCTGTACATCGCCTTGCTCCTGATCAGCGCCATTGCGGCGGACCGCCGGGCGGACGTGGCTCAGGACTGGTGGGTCACGCATCGACCGTCGGATGATGCGGGAGCGGCATGCCGTTGACCCGCCAACCGCCACGCCCAGACAGATCGCGCCGCCCTGGCGATTCAGGTGAGGCCCGCCAGGGTGCTCAGGCACCCTGCAGGGAGCCAGGCTCGACCGTCCGGGCAAAGATCTTGATTCCGGGAGTACGATTGAGACCGCCTACATCAGCCCCAAGGCCTTGAAGCTGACGACCTCGTCGCCCGCGACCAGGAAGTGGTCATGGATGACCACGCCCAACCCGCGGCCGGCCTCCACGACGCGGCGGGTCATCTCGATGTCGGCGCTTGAGGGATTGGGGCTCCCGCTCGGATGGTTATGGACGAGGCAGCATGCCGAGGCGGCCAACTCCAGCGCCCGACGCATCACCTCGCGCGAGTAGACCGGCGCGTGATCGACGGTCCCTTCGCCCATCAACTCGTCAGCGATCAGTTGATTGGCCTTGTCGAGGTACAGCACACGGAAGGCTTCCCGGGACCGTCCGCCAAGCGAGACCTTCAGATAGGCCCTGACGGCCGCCCATGAGCTGAGAAGGCAGCGCTTGCGGATTGGAAAATCCAACAGGCGAAGCACGAGGTCACGCAGGAGCAGGAGCTCGACAGCGACGGGCTCGCCGACCACCATAGACAGCTCCGACAGGGTCGCGCCGAACACCTGAGGCAGCGAGCCAAAGCGCGCCAGCAGCGCCTCGGCCAGGAAGTCGGGGTGCGGGTTCCCAGTCGCACGATGGCCCAGAAGCAGCTCCAAGGTCTCCGCTTCGGCCAGGGCGCGCGGACCCTGGTCGGCCAGACGCCGCCGAAGTGCGCCGGCGCGATCCAGCGCGGCCGACGGCCGGAAGTTATCCGCCGCAGAGACCTCCTGGACCGTGGCCGGCGGGGCGAACAGATCGGCCTGGAGGCGATCAGTCATGACTTCCCTCCTGTGGTGAACCCACCGGTGGCTCGACGAGATCGAGCCGCACGCCATGGGCGGCGTGGCAGGCCCCGAAGGTCCGGCGCGCCGCCATCCGAATGCCGGCCTGTCGCTCCGGCGTGTCCTCAAACGCGTGCAGCCCGAGCGCGAGGTAGGGGATGCACCAGTCGCAGTCCTCCTCGAACCAGCCGCCGCCGCTGTAGGCGGTCCCGCGAAGGGGCACAGGGATCTTGGCCAACCCGGCCGGTGAGACCCAGATGCCGCCGTGCGACGGCGTGGTGACGGCGACGGCGTCAGGCCCAAGGGGCGTGGCGGTATCGATCAAGCCCCAGGGCGAGGGGTCGCCTTCGCGAGGCGGTAGGGTTCTGGACATGAGGAGCTCCCGATGCGCGGGCGGGAGACCACTCTCCACCCGGCTCGCCCGCTCCGGTCCCTCCCTCCGGCCCTCCCCCCATTGAGGCCTGTAGAGAACGAGCCGCCAGCCGTTGGCCGACGGCTCGCTGGTGACTACGCCGCCTTCGGCAGGATCTTCTGGGCCGGCCATTTCGCCAGGATGGCGGTCAGAACCTCCGGCCTGTCCGTCGGCACGAACACGCGCGGGGTGTAGGCGATGATCTCGACGAAACAGCCGAGCGACATGAAGGCGGCGCGCTGCGAGGCGGCGCCGACCACCTCGATCCGCTGGCGGTCCATCACCTTGGCCCGCCGCAGCCACAGCCCCCCAGCCAACGCCAGCGCCGCGCCCTCCTGCAGCACCAGAGCCGCGGCCGAGGCGCCATCTCCGACGGCGCTGGCGGTATCGGTCAGGCCGAGCGCAATCTTCAGCTGCGGGACCTGGCCCGGATCGAGCAGGCGGCCGAGCCAGCGTCGGCCATCCGGCGCCTTCAGGCGTCGGACCGAGGTTGCCTTGTCAGGCAGGCTCGACCAGATCGGCAGCAGCAGGCCCGAGACGAGCACGAGCTCGCGCGAGACCCACGGATCGGCCGCGGCGATTTCGGCATCCCAGGCAGCGCGCCAAGCCGCTTCGCCCGCGTCGTCCCACGCCGACTCCTCGAACCCCTTGAGCGAGGCGATGGACCGTTTCTCCGGGCGGACAAGCCGAACGGCGGGGATCAGCCGGTCATCGTCATCCGTAGTCGTCAGACCACGGATGACCAGGCCTGCGCGGCCGGATTTGCTGTTTACCGCGAAGATCACCGCGTCGCGGTCGATGCCGGCGACGGCCTCGTCCGCCGTCGTCAACTGCCGACGTGTCCGCACCTGGAAGCGTGTGAGCTTGGTCTGCGCGCCCGTCACCGCGTCCGTGCGAATGACCTCCTCGTCGCAAATGACGACGTCGTCGGCGACGATGTCCTCCATCCCGCGGTCGAGAGCCCCCGAGGCGGCGGCCCGCTCCAGGATCGAGGAGAGGATCGCGTCAAAGGCGGCGAACAGGCTGTTCTGGTCGGCGATGCGCAGCGCCAGCAGCCGGTTCAGGAAGGTGTTCATCAGCGGCATGTCGTCGGACTTCCGCAGATTGCCTTCATGGTCGAGGAGCCGCAGGCCGGTCTTGGCCTCGAAGGTCGGCCGGTCCATCGCCTCGACGTTGCCGAAGTGCAGGGCGATGTAGAAGGCCTGCAGGGCGCGGTGCGCCCAGGGGCTTTCCAGATTGTCCTCGGCGCGGAAGAGACCGTTGCCGGCCGTCCGCCGCTCGCCCCGGGTCAGGGCGCCCAGGCTGTCCAGCCGCCGCGCGATCGTCGAGGTGAAGCGTTTTTCGCCGTGGATGTCCGTGGTCACCGGCCGGAACAACGGTGCGACGGCCTGGTTGGTCCGATGCGAGCGGCCCAGCCCCTGGATCGCCGCATCGGCCCGCCAACCTGGTTCGACCAGATAGTGGACCCGGCGCTGCTGGTTCGCCGCGCCGAGATCGGCGTGATAGCTGCGTCCAGTGCCGCCGGCGTCGGAGAACACCAGGACCCGCTTCTTGCCGGCCATGAACGCGTCGGTCTCAGCCTTGGCGGCCGAGGCGCTGCGCCGCTCGACGATGCGGCGTCCGTCGCGATGGATGACCCGGCGGCTGCGGCCGGTGATCTCCGCCACCAATTCGGTCCCAAGCGCCTCCAGCACCGCGTCCAGGACGCCCGGCACGGCAGGGAGGCAGGCAAGCTCGGTGACGAGCTCGTCACGCAGCCGCAGGGCCTCCTGGCTGACCACGGGGACGCCGTCGACCATGACCGGGACCATGGTCACGGCGCCATCCTCGTCCTCGACGGCGTCCATGGCCATGACCGGAAAGGCGGCCATCAGGTAGTCGAGCACCTGGTCCTTGGGCGTCAGGTCGACGGCGAGGTTCTTCCACTCCTCGGCTGGGATCTCCGCCAGGCGCCGCTCCATCACCGCCTCATTGGTCGAAACGACCTGCACCACGGCCGACCGGCCCTGGGCCAGGTCCTGGCGGATAGAGGCCACCAGGGACGGTGATTTTAATCCGGCGAGGAGATTGCCGAAGAACCTCAGCTTCGCCCCCTCGAACGCCGAAATCACCGCCGACGCGGCCTGGCCGGACCTGGGCTTGCCCTCTTCGCTGATGCCGACGGCGTCGAGCGCCGCGCGCAGGTTCTGGTGAATCAGCTGGTAGGCGTCCGCCCAGGCATCCCAGATGGCGATGTCGTCTTCGGTCAGCGGGTGGCGAAGCGCCTCATATTCCACCCCGTCGAACGACAGCGAGCGGGCGATATAGAGGCCCATGGCCTTCAGCTCGCGCGCGATCAGCTCCATGACCGCGACGCCCCCGGTCTCCAGGGCGTCCATGAAGGCGTCACGCGTAGGAAATGGGGCCTCAGGCCCGCCCCAGAGGCCCAGCCGCGCGGCGTAGGCCAGGTTCTCCGGCGTCGTGGCTCCGGTGGCCGAGACGTAGAGGATGCGGGCGTTGGGCAGGCGGTTCTGCAGGGCCAGGCCGGCCATGCCCTGCTGGGAAGCCTTCTTGGCCCCCCGCGCGCCCTTGCCGCCGCCCGCGGCGTTGGCCATGGCGTGGGCCTCGTCGAAGACGATCACGCCGTCGAAGTCCGCGCCGAGCCAACTGACGATCTGATCCAGCCGCGAGGGGCGGTCGCCTCGGGCTGGCTGCCGCAGGGTGGCATAGGTCGAATAGAGGATGCCCCGATCCATGCGGATGGCGTCGGCCTGCTTCCAAGCCGATTGCGGGGTGATATCCGCGCCAGCGCCGCCGATCGCGCCCCAGTCGCGCCGGGCGTCTTCCAGGAGGGCGTCGTTCTTCGACAGCCATACGGCCCGCTCCCGGCCCTGGGCCAGGTTGTCGGCGACGACGCCGGCGATCTCCCGGCCCTTTCCGCAACCGGTGCCGTCGCCGAGGAAGAAGCCCTTGCGGAACTGCACGGCGCCGGGATGGTCGTCCTTGACCAGGATCACCTGGTGAGGGGCCTCACCGAGGATCCACGAACCGGGCAGCATGGCTGCGTGGGCTTCGCCTGCGTAGACGACCGTTTCCAACTGGGCGTCGGACACCAGGGCCTCGCCGGCGATCCTGGCGGGCAGGATGGGCCGATAGGTTGGCGCCGGTGGCGGGACAGAGGCCATGGGCCCGGATTCCACGAGCGGGGAGGGGTGCGGCGCGGGCCGTGGAAAGCGGATACGGCCGAGCGCATAGGCCTGGTAGAGGCCGACGTCGTGGCCCTCGCCGGACCAGGCGCAGGTCTCATAAGCGACGGGCGCCGTCTCCGACAGGAAGGCCAGGCGGTTGGAGGACGTCGCCAGCGCCCGGGCCCGGGGAACCAGCAGCGCGGCATGGTTCACGGTTCGGAACTGGCGCGGCTGCGCCGTCGGCCGCGCCGCGACGCCGGCCGCGATCTGCGCCGCATCGCCCAGGGTCTCGGCCGAAAGGACCTGCGGAAGCTCGTCACAGGGCTGGCCGCGATCGACCACGAACAGGGCGGTGTCGACGGAGGTCCCGTGCCTGGCGTACGCGCGGGCGGGGAAGGCCAGGCGCAGGATGATGCGACCGCGGCCCGCGAAGGCCGTCATGGCCGCCGGGTCATCGAACAGCCGGGCGGGTACGATTGCAGAGAGGCGTCCGCCATCGGCCAGGCAGTCCAACGCTGACAGAAGGTGCGCTTCCAGCCGCTGAAACGGCGGATTGGCCAGGGCGACCTGGAATGTCCCCGAGGTCGGCAGGATGTCGCGCAGGTGCGCGGCGTCGTGTTGTGACCGCGCCGCGGACGGGAACAGGCCCTCGAGCAGACTAAAGCGGCCGGCCGATATCTCGTTCAGCGCCAGGTTCCCGCCGCAGGTCTCCGCCAGGATCGCGAGAAGGCCGGTTCCAGCTGACGGTTCCAGGACCTGGTCACCAGATCGCACCTGGGCGGCCAGGACCGCCAGCGCGCCCAGCTGGGGCGGGGTGGAGAACTGGTCCAGGGCCACCTGTTCCTCACTCCGGCGCGAGTGTGTCAGGCTGAGCTCAGCGAGATTGGCGAGCAGGCCGACGATCTCGGCGGGCGCGTCTTCAAGCCGGCCCACCTGCGGCGCGAGCCGGCGCAGTTGCAGGACCAGCGCGGCCTCGATGGCATCGTAGGCGTCGCGCCACAGCCAGGCGCCTTCGGTGTCTGATCCCCCGAAGGTCGTGGTCATGACATTGCCCACCAGACGCCTGTCCAGCGGGCGCGAGCGGTTGAGCTGCGGGGTCAGGGCGCGGGCGGCGGCCAGGATGTTGGCGGCGCGGTCGTCTACGGCGCCGCCGGCGGCGGCGAACAGGGGAAGCAGGGCGTTCATGGGAAGGGTTCCGATTGCCCGCGGCGAAGGGTTCCTCCCTCCAGTCCCGACGGGCTCGCCCGTTCGCTCCCCTCCTTCGCCTCCTAGCTTCGCGCCAGCCGCGCCAGGAACACCTCTGCCTGCCGGCGCCCCGCCTCGGAGCGGAGCGGATCCGCCGCAGCCCGTTGCAGGGCGTCCGTTGCATCGCGCGGTGCGCGGTCGTGACCAAGGTCGAGGGTCCGCAGAATGGCCGCAATCTGCGGGTCGCCGACGACTGGGGCCGGGCGGCTGGCGATGCGGAAAAGGGTCTCAAGGTCGTCGTTCATGACGGCTCCAACGGGTGGTCCTGAGAACTCGAGTCGGAGCACGACCTCCGCAGAGCAAGAGCCCCCGCCCCAAGGCGAGGGCTCTTGCGTCCTCAGGCGGCGATCGGCTCTCCGCTTTCGGTGGGCGGTTCGGGCGCCGCCTCGACCTCGATCTCGGTCCGGTCCCAGGCCAGGACCGCCGGCGCCCACTGCCGCTCGGCCGCGGCCTCGGCGACGAAGGTGACCAGATCGTCCTTCTTGAGCGTCTTCGCCCGATCGTCCTCCAGACCCATCTCTTCCAGCAAGGCGGACAGCTGCTTCTTGGAGTGGACGGCCAGGTAGGGCTGATCGGGCGTCCAATGGGCGGAGATGTCGGACCCACACAGCGCCGCGATCTCGGCGGCTTCGGCGCGGGCGCCATGACGCAGGTTGCTGGTCCGCGCCTCCCGGACGTTCAGCGAAATGGCGGTCAGTTCGGCCATCAGGGCCATCTTCTCGCCGTGGGGAAGGGTCTCGACCCAGGTAATGGGCCGGAGGCCGGAGGCCTTGTAGGCGGCGCGGCGGGCATCAAGGCGCGCCCGCACCTCGCCGTCCAGCGACGCGATCGGCGCCATCGATCCGCGCTGGTAGCGGGTCGCGGAAATCTGCGCGGCCGAGCCGTCCAGGGCGCCCGCGCTGTGCAGGGCCAGTTGCTTGAACAGCTGCGCCACCAGAACGGTCAGCGCCGCTCCGGGATCGTCCGCCAAATCGCGGATGAGGCCGCGGGTGGCCACGTCCGTCCGGGTCTCATGAAAAACGTGGCTGGAGCCCTCGACCTCGATGTCGACCCGGGGGATCTCCACGTCGTTGGCGGCGCCGCCGTAACCCTCGCCACCAGCGACGACGTCGTCTTCGTCACCGTTTTCGACCTCATCGGGCAGCTCACTGGCCGGGAGTGGAACCGAAAAGAACGTCGCCGCGACGCCATGGCCGGAGGCTGGGGTGAGGAGGACCGCGCCGATGCGGCTGCGGGTCAGCGGCGTCCCGGCCACGACCGCCATGGCGCTGACCAGCGGGGCCAGCGCCGCCGGCGTCTCGTCAGCCCATGGATCGACATCCTGCAGCGCGCTGGAGATCAGGGTCTGCTTGTAGCGGGCGTCGGCCAGGGCGGCCTTCTGGTCGTCGCCAAGGTCGCGCTCCCAGAGGTGCTGCAGGCGGAAGAAGCCGTCCGGCGCGCTGTAGCCGACCTCGCGACCGACGTAGACCGCCAGGCCTTCGCGCTGCAGATGGTCGACGATCGGCTGCACGCGGTCGCGCCAGGCGACCTGCAGGATCTCCGGATCGAGCAGAAAGTCCGGGAACTCGCCGAACAAGTCACTGGAGACCCGGCCGCCGGCGGCCAGGTAGCGGTCCATGCCGACCAGAGTGAATCGGTCGTCTTCGACCGTGGCCCGGTCATGTTCGACGACCTGGCGCAGCTGGTAATCCTGGAAATAGCCGTCCAGGGCGGTCTGGGCGATCTCGGCCTGCTGCTTCTTGTCCGGCAGGCGCGCGAACAGGCGGACCTGCTTGAGAGTCAGCCGGCCTTGGCGCAGCGCCTTCAGCACGGTGGGGTGGACCGCCGAGAGGGCCTCAAGCCGCTTGATCTCCAGTTCCGCGTAGCCGAGGGCTGTGGAGATGGCCTGGGTATCCATCCTGGCCTTCCGCAGTTTGCCGATGGCCGCGATGACGTCGGCGATGTGAACTGGCGCGTGCTCGGTGTTCGGCAGCACGATGGCGGCCGCCTGCTGCGCCTGGGACTCGGCCAGCAGGCAGTCGATCAGGTAGTCGTCGTCGAGGTCGCCGCGGTCACGCAGCACCAGCAGGCCCAGACGCCGACGACGGCCATCGAGGGCCATGAAGGGCTGCTCGCCCTTCTTCCCGGTCCGAACGATCGGCGGGATCACCACGCCGGCGGCGTGGATGGTCTCAGCCAGCTGCGGCACGCCGTCATCGGCCGGCTCATTGAAGCGGAGGTTCTCCTTGGCAAGCCCAAGGTCGCCCAGGCGGACCTGAATGCGGGTCATGGGGGCGAGCGTGGTGGTCTGTGCGTCAGTCATCGAGATCAGGCTCCAGCGCCTGGGCGAGGGTCATCCTGCCCCTGGGCGCGACCAGCCCGTCCCTTCCTCCCTCCTCCGCACGGTCATGGGGGCGGCCCCACACCGTCAGGAGCGGCCAGCCCAGTCGTTCCAGTCCCCCCAGGGCGCAGGCGGCAGGGACACGGCGGCGGAGAAACCGGCCCGCAGGAGCCGTCCACGCAACCGGTGCGCGGAAGCCTCGCCGTCCCGTCCGCGATCGCCGGCGATGAGCACCCGCGACACGCCGGCCGGTGGTAGCCAACCACGCAGGTTGCGCGTTGAAAGCAGCGCCCACCCCGGCAGTCCAAAGTGCTCGGTCGCCGACAGCGTGGTGAGAAATCCCTCGGCGACCAACATTTCGGAGCCGGGCGCATCGATCCGCACCGCACTGGAGGAGGGGACTTGGCCCACGGTCTTGCGGGAGAGCCGCAGGTCCAAAGCTCGGCGGCCGTTCGGCGCCAGATAGGTGATTTCCAGGCCCGACAGGCGCCCTTCAGGATCCCGGATGGCCAGGAGAAGCGCCGGCCGGGTCCAGCTGACTGGGGCATAGACCGCCGTTGGCGTCTCGGGCAGAAATCGCGCGACCTCGGGGCCAGGCAGAGTCCGATCGATCCGACGCAATCTCAGGTAGCGCTCGGCCAGAGTCCGGACGACGGGCCGGGCTGCGGGCCAAAGTCTCTGGACGGCCGCCTGACGCGCTTGGTCAGTAACGGTCGGCGCCAAGCGTTCCACTGACGCGCCGCTCGTTGGTCGATTGAGGGCATCGATGAGCCGGCGGCGGCGAAGGTCGTCCAGGACGGTGCGCCAGTCGCCCTCGCCGAAGCAGTGGGCCACGACCCGCCCCTGTTCGAAGAGGAGGGAGACCGAGCGGTCGGCTGCGCTGTGTCCTGGCGCCGGGACATTGGCCCGGCGACCGCCGGCATAGAGGTCGCCGCCGATCGTGTTGACGATGTCGCGCAGGGTCATGCGAGTACTCCTTGGGCTCCGAAGCCTTGGCTTCGAACCTTGGGGTCCTCCCTCCGCCTCCCTATCGCCGAAGACGTCGCCGCCGTCGGGGCCATCCCGAACGCGACAAATCTTCTGTCCATGAACGCCGGGCCAAAGCCCAGGCTACCGCCGCGAAAGTCAATTCGAGCGAGCGCATGATGCCGCCCGACGCTCGCTGGCGGCCAACCTGGGTGAGGGCGCCGTCTTCACGCCGGTCGTTGTGCCCCGACAGCCAAGCAGGCGAGCTAGGACAACCGATATTTCCAATCGGTGCCAATAGGACTATCGCTGGTAGCCAAACCAAACCGCGCTTTCCACCATGACGCAATCGGGGGGTGCAGACTTGAATATTGTGATCATCGTCATTGGCGGATTCTGCCTAGTTGGGGGATTCTATCTCGTACTGCGTAGCATTGGACATGCTGCTGGCGGCGCGACATTCAAGTTCTTTGCGATAGAAATTTCACTCTCACAAACGGGTCCCGGCGTCATATTCGCCGCACTCGGCGTTGTATTGTTGGTTGTCGGAGCGAATATGCCGACGCATCAGACAGACAACAGGCAAGTCTCGAACACGAGCGCGTCTGACGCGGCCCCAGTGAGAGCACCAGAAACGAGCAACTCAAATGCCATCCCGTCATCGTCTGCCGAAGAAACAGAGGCCTCGGCTGTGCCGGACCGGACTAAAGTACGTTCTCATGTCGACAAGGTACTGAACGATGGACCAACCTGCCGAAATATGACTTGTTTGAAGTCGATCTCGGTGAGGGCGACTGATGTCGACGACGACGCTTACATCAGCCTAAACGGCTCGGCCGTTGCTCATTACACCATTTCACAACCAGATGACTGGGTAGACATCACTCGGCTCGTTAGGGTGGGAGATAATTCTATCAACTTCAATGTGACAAATGGAAAGTATGGAGGATGCAGTGCGAAATTTGACGTACGTATAAACGGCGGATCGGTCCCAGCTCTGCACTGGGATCTCGTAGTCCCAATAGATAGGGCACCGGTTGACGCGTCCTGCGGAACAAAGACCCTGAATTTTGTATTGAATCCCTAACATGCTTGCGGCCGAAGGCTGTTTATCTTCCATCAAGAGACCTTCGGAGGAATCCGCGCCCGGCCGATATTGCACTTGCCGTCTCGCCAGGGGGCGGCCTCATCGCCAGGATGAAGCCCTGAGGCGGCTCGGACCAGGATTAGACCGGCACTATCGGTCGATTCCGCAACAGGGCCGGCCTATTCGGTGGCGGACCCGGCCCTCAAGCGCGCCGAACCCTTTTTCGACCCATCCCTATCCCTCCCCAAGAGCGCGCGTCGCGCGCGGCTTGCGGGGATGATGCCGCTCCTTCAACCCAAAGAGACTGGGCAGGAGGTGCAACTGGCCGCCCCGCTCGCGCTCGCACATGGCCCGCAGATAGCCGCCGGCGGACCGGTTGATCTCGCCCCCGCGCCAACGGGCGAGAATGGTCGCCACGGCGATGGCCGCCCGGTTCCGGCCCATGGCCCGCTGCGCTTCGCGCCAGGCGGAGAGGTTGATGCCCAGCGGCGTGGTCGCCCGGTACGCGGCGTCGACCAGGTCCTCCCATTCGGTGGCGCCAGGATCGTCGAGGAAGGCCAAGAGTTCCGGGACCGCCTCGATAACCAGGGAAAGCGGGACCACTTCCTCGTTGACCCTGAATTCAGCGTCGGACGCAGGGTCCCGGACCGACCCGACTACGTCGTCTTGGAAAGCCGGATACGTAGCTCTTTCAGCTTTGGGTTCGGTTGTAGGTTCTCTGTGGGCTCCGGTTTCAGGGCCCGTGGGCCCTGATTCTGTCTGGCTTCTCGCTGCCAGCCAGGCGCTGTCGACGGCCGACAGCAGCGCCTCGAACTCTCCCTCCAGCGCCAGAAGCTCGGCAAGGCTCGGAGAGCGGGGCAGCCGGCCGCTGGCCTGGACGATGGCGCCGGCCCATTCGTAGCCGGCGAAGTCGCGCTCCAGGGCGTCCGCGCAGAGCGTGCGGATCTCCCGCCGAAGCTGGCCCAGCTTTCGCCGAAGCCGCCGGCGCTCGGCCTGCTCGATCCCCCGCGCTGCGGCCAGATCGGCGAATTCCTCGTAGCGGACCGCCAGGGGCGACAGGTCGAAGCCGAAGCCTTGGACGATCTCGCCGCGGGCGCCGCGGTAGCCGTAGCGCTTGCCATTGCCGCTGTCTTTCATGTGGACCAGGCCGGCGCTGACGGCCGCGCGGATCAGGCCCTGCACAACAGTGCGCGAGCGCTGCAACTCTTCGCCCAACATGTCGTTCGAGGGCCAGGCCACCGGTGCGTAGTCACCCTGCCAGTCCTGCTCGGCGGTGACGCGCACCAGCGCGCGGATGAGCCGGACCAAGCCATCGCCTAGGCCCAGGCGCGGCGCCGCCCGCTCGAAGCGGTCGAGAAGCATGGCCTTGCTGACCCCTGAGGGCAGGCCTTGATAGGATTCGGCCAACCTCGCGGTCGCCCATTGGGCCTCCGCGAGGCGGCGCACGTCTGCCGTGCCATTCTGGACGGTCTGCATTGTTCCGCTGCTCCATTGGAGACCGCGGGCACACAGAGACCCGTCGCGCGAACGCGCGTTTTGGGATTGCAGCGATGTCGGCGATTGGCTAGAAGGAGCGGGAACTCTGTGCTCGGTCGGGTTTGGCGACCCGTCTAGCGAATGACCTGGATCAACCCGGCGCGTGTAAGCGAGCCGGGTTTTTCTATGCGCTCACGGCCTGGTTCCTTTCGTCATCGCCACAGTCGAAATATTCCCTCAGCACAAGCGCCAGGGCGTCGTTTCGATTGGTCAGACCGCGCGTCTGTTTCATGCGATCGAGCCGCGCCACAAGGTCCCCGGGCACGGTGACGTTGAGCTGGCTCTGGCCCGCCGCACGCGCCTTGGCGCGCCGGCGTCGCTGATATTGGGCCTGATATTCAAGGTCGCGATCGGTCGTCATGGCACGGCCGATAAGAGGGCGATTCCAACCCCGACAATTAATAAAGGTGAACGCGGAGCCCGCTTCGGCAGCAAATAAGCTGCTTGAACAGTTGGCGAATCAGCTCGGGAGGCTGCTCGGTGGAGGCGTCCAGTGTTCCGACACATCCACGCTGGGGGTTGGGCGTTTGATGGCCCAGACTGAATGAAAGGCGTCTTCGTCAAGGACCGGCTTTGAGTATAGGCGCCTTCGCGAGCCAATAGCTTGCTTCGGCCAGGCGCCACGCCGTATTGAGGCTCGCCTAGTGCGGCAGCGTCAGTCGATCAACGCGCTGAAGGGGTGAAGAATGGCTAAACCGGACGGTGCTGACGCCATCGATATTGCGGTCGGCGCGCGCATTCGCGTGAGGAGACGGGGGCTGGGCTGGAGCCAGACCCAGCTCGCAGAAGCCCTGGGTATCACCTTCCAGCAGGTCCAGAAGTACGAGAAGGGCGTGAACCGGGTCAGCGCCTCGATGCTGGTCAAAGCCGCCAAGGCGCTGGACACGTCCGTGGCCGCCTTGGTGGGCGAGGATAGCGCCGCGCCCGTCGAAGCAATTATCTACGCCCAACTTGGCACACCCGGCGCCATCGACCTCCTGGCGGCCTTCTCCAGGATCAACGACGGGGAAGCGCGCCGCGCCGTGCTCAAGGTTGTCCAGGATTTGGGAGAAGTGCGGAAGGCGGCGGCGAACGCGGCATAGGGCGACTCTCCACTCCCCAAGCCTTGCCGGGTGAGGGCCACGCCTCCGTCAAGCGTGGCCTTTCTGGTCCCATTCCTTCCCGAGCCGAACAATGACGGCGCCACCTTATCGAGGACGTCAACCGCCGCCGCCGCCAACCGCGCCTTCTCGTCCTCCAATGTGGCGGACCGCGTTCGCGAGAATGCCCAAAGCGACATCCAGGCCGTGCTTCCGCTTTTCCGCCGGCTGGATAAGAGGCTCCAGCACGGCGCGGACCTCGTCCAACCATCGAATGGTCGCGATGGCCTGGAACGCGAGCGTCGCTCCTGATCGCCGCGGACCGACAGTGCCAAATAGTGCGCCGGCGCGTGAACTCGTAGCCGAGAGGCTGCCAGGCGCTCCCCTCGTCCACCGCCTCCGCGAAGACCGCCCGGGGGTTAGAACAAACAGTTGCAGGCCGCCGGCCACCCCAAAATGGCGTGGCGCCCGGCCGCGCGTCGACACGTCACAGTAGAGATTTACCCGAGAACAACAGCCATGGCGTGAATAATGGCGCTCACCCAGACGAAAGGCGGGTCATGATCGAACGCGTCAACGGATTCATCTGCCTCACGTCCCAAGACGTCGTGCTGGCGCAACAGAACATCAACCCGGCGCAGCCCAAGCGCGGGCCCCAGCCCTTGGGGCCGCTGAAGCCGGCGGGCGCCGTGCTGTCGGGTCCCGGAGTCTTGTCCGACGTGACGGCGTAGAGGATCACGCCTTGGTCAGCGAACCAAGCCTGCGGAGGTGGGGACGACTGCCTGCCTTCTGGAGCCCTTCGGGGTCGGGGCGCCAGACTCGGCGGGCGGCCTAGGCGAGTTCTCGGTCCAGGCGCTCGCGGCATTGCGCAGCGGATTCGAACTGAATCGCGCGCATGCCCACGGTCCGCGCCGCTTGAACATTGGTTGGATTGTCGTCAACCATAACGGCGTCGGCAGGCGCGACGCCCAAACGGGACAGCGCCAGATGAAAGATCGCAGGCTCGGGCTTCGCCATGCCCTCTTCGGCCGAAACCACGATGGATTCGAACCGACGCTCAAGGTCGTGGCGGCGCAGGATGTCCCGCACAAAGGGCGCCGGGCAGTTGCTCAGCAGGGACACTCGGGCCAGTGTCCTGACATGATCGACCAGCTCAACCATGGCGGGGTCGACGTGAACCAAGCTGTTCCACGCAGCGAGCACCTGGGACGCCGATTGGCCGGAACGCGCACCAAGATCGGCGAACATCTCCGCTTGAGAGATCACCCCCCGGTCCGCCGCGTGGATGAGGTTTCGCTTGAGCTCCTTGCCGGCAGCTTGCCCGACATGCTCCTCCAACCAGAAGGGCGCCACCTCCGAGCAGATCACACCGAAGAAGTCGAAAACTATGACGCGGGGCATTGGCGCTCTGTGGAAGGTTTCGGTTGTCAGCGGAAGGGGCTCGGCATCCTAGGCTAGGCATACACAATTTTGCCGCCATGGCGTTGCGCCAAGGTCTGGAGGGCGGCGTTCCCAGTGTCGTTGTCCACTACATAGGTAACGGGGTCGTCGAAAGAGGCGAACGCGCACTCCAGCGTGATGCCGACCTTGGAACTGTCGCCAGCGATCAAAGCCCGCTTGGCGGCCGCGATCATGTGGATCTTGTTGAGC
>FSWM01000244.1_pt1 | contig 16395 bp, 13 predicted proteins | sample 1637841 | NCBI WGS metagenome assembly FSWM01 (sample SAMEA3914789, study PRJEB12502) | metagenome | biome: forest; material: soil | place: Canada | collected 2011-07-03 | depth 0.3 m | reverse complement strand
GCGCTGAAGGACATCATCGCCATCCTGGGCATGGACGAGCTGTCGGAAGAGGACAAGCTGGTGGTGGCGCGCGCGCGCAAGATTTCGCGCTTCTTCGCCCAGCCGTTCTTCGTGGCCGAGCAGTTCACCAACCTGCCGGGCGTGTTCGTCAGCCTGGAAGACACCATCCGCTCGTTCAGGGCGGTGTGCGACGGCGAAGCCGACCACCTGCCCGAAGGCGCCTTCTACAACGTCGGCACGATCGAAGACGCCCTGGCCAAGGGCGCCAAGATGGCGGCGGAGGCTTAAGTGGCCGACAAGCTCCACTTCTCGCTGGTCTCGCCGGAGCGCGAACTGTTCTCCGGCGCGGTCGATCAGGTCGACGCGCCGGGCTCGGAAGGCGATTTCGGCGTGCTGGCAGGCCATGCCCCGTTCATGACGGCGCTGCGCGAAGGCTTCGTCACCATCCATGACGGCGACAGGGTCCACCGCTACGAGCTGCAGGGCGGCTTTGCGGACGTCACCCCCGACGGCCTGACCATCCTGGCCGAGCACGCCCGCGACGCGGGTTGAGGCGTGAAGAAATTGAGTTGAGGGCGCCGCTCCGGGGAACTGGGGCGGCGTTTTTTCATCGTCACGACGGCCACCCCAAAAAACCGTCGTCATCGTCGCGCTTGTCGCGACGACCCAAGCCGTGAACTATCCGCGCCACCGTCGCAACTGAACCTTCACGGTATAGGTGGCCAGGACAAGCCGGGTCATGACGGAATAGGGGATCGGAGGACGGCCCTCAAACGGCGCTGACGACTTCCTGCCGCGCGATCCAACCAAGGCAGGCCTCAGCCACCGCCTCCCAGCCTGGCTCCGATAGCAGCCAGTGGCTCATGCCGTCGAACACCTGCAGCTCCCCACCCAGACGCTCGACCGTCCGCTGCACCGTCGCTGGCGGATGAACCATGTCGCGGCCGCCGGCGATCCCCAATACCGGCGCGGCGATCCGCTCGGGGGGAACCGAGGTGGTCATGAACGGGTCGAGCCACCAGTTCAGGGTTTCCCAGATGGCGCGGCCGCTTTCGGGAACCATGCGGGAGAACACCGCCTTGCGCGCCGGCTTGTCCAGCCGGTCCAGGCTGTAGGTCCGGGCGATGGTGTAGTCGGGCGTGATCGCCTGCAGCCAATAGGGGCCGAGCGCATAGAGGCTGACCGCCGAGACCGCCTCCTCCACGGTGCCGCCGGAAATGCCCCAGGGTGCGGATGGCGCCAGAAGGATCAGGCCGCGCACGGGCGTGCGGGCCGCCGCCAGCTGGGCCACTAGGCCTCCCAGCGAATGGCCGATCAGGATCGGAGCCTGGGACTGCGCCTGGATCAGGTCGGCCACGCTCGCGGCGAAGTCAATCATGGAGGCGGAGCCGCGTGAGCCGGAGCCGCGGCCCTTGGCGTCCGGCGTCAGCACCGCATGGCCCGCCGCTTCGAAAGGTTGACGAAAGACCTCGAACGCCCATCCGCCGCAAAAGGCGCCATGGACCATGATCACCCGCGGCTTGGCGGGCTCGGCGGTTTTGCCGTCGCCCCTCATGCCGAGGCTCCTATATGGGCGAAGGCCGCGACCACCTGCTCATAGGCCGCCCGCTTGAACGGCGCGATGAGCTCCGGCGCCTCGGCCAGCGGTCCCCAGCGCCAGGCGTCGAATTCGATTTCGTGATGCTGGTTCAGGTCGATCTCGCTTTCGTCGCCGGTAAATCGCAGGGCGAACCAGATCTGTTTCTGGCCGCGCCAGCCCTTGGCGACCTTGCCGCCGATCAGGTTCGATGGAAAGTCGTAGGCGATCCAGTCGGGCGTGCGGGCGAGAAGGTCGGCCGAACTGACGCCGCTCTCCTCCTTCAGCTCGCGGCGGGCCGCGTCCAGCAGGTCCTCTCCGTCGTCGACGCCGCCTTGCGGGAACTGCCAGTTATTGATGCCCGCCACCCCGTGCCGGCGGCCGTACCAGACGCGCCCGTCGGGGTGGAACAGAACCACGCCGACATTGGGTCGATAGAGCGAAAGGTCCAAGTGCGCCGCCTAAAGATCATCAGCGGCGCATCGCCACCGCGGAGGCGGGGGCGAGCTGGTAGCCGCGTTGGGCCAGAGTGGTAGCCCAGTGCGAGACCTGATCCAAGGTCAGAGGATAGGCGAATCCGGATCCCAGGGCCTGGCCGTTGCGCGTGGCCGCGGCCTCCAGCAGCACCAGCTGCTTGTCGATGGCGTCGCCGGCCAGCTGATCGTCGACCACCGCGTCGGCCGAGGCCCGTGGCAGGCCACCGCCGCGCTTCACCCCCGTGCCGTCGTCGATGAAGGCCAGGCCCCGCTGCTTCAGGTCGCCGGCGAAGGCGGCCATGGCCGGTTCGCTGTTCAGGAACTTGGAGCCCAGATAGTTGGTGACACCGATATAGCCAGCGGCCCGCGATAGGACCCAGTCCAGCTTCTGCACGGTCTCGGCCGTCCGCCCTTGAGCCATCAGGGTGTAGGGGCCGGGATCGTTGTCCGGGTAGTCGTTGGGCTCCATCGGCGCCTCGATCAGCACCTCGTGCCCATTGGACCGGGCCAGATCGATCCAGCCCTGCAGGCCTTCCGAATAGGGCACGAACGAGAGGGTGACGTCGGACGGGAGCTGCTCGATCGCCTGGCGCGTGGTCTTGGCGTTCAGGCCCAGGCCGCCGATCACCAGGGCGATCTTGGGCTTGCCGTTGGATCGGAACGGCCGGGCATAGGCCTGGAAGGGCGTGCGGCCGTCCGGGGCGACGACCGGCAGGAGGGCGCCGCCGGGGCCCGGCTCGCTCAGACCGGCGATCGGGGCGGGGGCCAGGGCCTGGCCGGTATGGTCCGCTGGATTCGCCTCATTGCCGGGCAGCGTGATCACGGCCTGGCCTTGCACTGGATCGTCCGCGCCGACTGAGCTGGACAGTAGTTGCAGGCCAGTGACGCTGACCGGCGCCTCGCCGGGCAGCTCCGCGGTCAGGGCTTCGCGCCAGCCCGGCGGCGGCGGCGCGCTAGGGTCGCCCAAATGGATGCGCGCGCTGGGGATGCCGGCATGGGGATTACCGGCGACCAGGATCACGCCGAGAGCGGCGACCAAGAACAGCCCGAACGCCCCAGAGGCGCTAAGAGTGGGATTGGCCAGCACCTGCGCCGCAACGTCCCGCGCCCCGCCGCCCGCGGATGCGGAGGCAGTGACCAGGGCGGGAGCGGAGCGTTTGGCGAACATCAGAGCGGCCTGTACACGGCCCGGGGGCCACCCCTCAAGGCGACCACGCGGCGCACGCCCAACTTCGCTGGTTGTGGTTAATATTCAGCGAACTGGGCGGGCGGACTGCAATTGCTAGGTTCGGCGCATTCACCCTTCCCCCCTTGCGGGGGAAGGAGGGGCCCGCCCGCGTAGCGGGTGGGAGGATGAGGGGTCGCACTGACATCTCATCCGTCATGCGAACCCCAACAACCTGATCGGAAAAGCCGGTGAGACCCCTCATCCTCCCATTGCTCCGCAACGGGCCCCTCCTTCTCCCACAAGGGGAGAAGGGAAGAACTACGGATGGCTCGGCGCGGGCGCGGGCTTGGCGTCGGCCGGCTTAGCCGGTGCGGCGGCGGTCCCTGGAGGAACCTCGGCCGGATTCTTGCCGGGCAGGATCGCCGCCAGTTTCGGCTTGGGCGTCGGCAGCTTGGGCGTGGCGGCCACCGAACCGAATTTCAGCACGTCCAGGGCGCGCTCCAGCTGGAAGTCCTTCTTCGCGTCGAAGCCCGCCGGCGGCGCCTCGGCCGGCTCGTGCGGCGCGCGGCGGACCTTGCCTTCCTGGGCGTTGAGGGCGTTGGAGAAGCTGGCTTCCGAGAACTGGAACGCCTCGTTGGCCACGGCCTCGGCTTGTTCATAGGTCGCGGCGACCTCCAGGTCCGGCTCGATGCCGGTCTTCTGGATCGAGCGGCCGGACGGGGTGAAATACCGCGCCGTGGTCAGCTTCAGGGCTCCGTCCTCCCCGTTGTGCAGAGGGATCACCGTCTGAACCGAGCCCTTGCCGAAGCTGGTCAGGCCGACGATGGCGGCGCGGTGGCGGTCCTGCAGGGCGCCGGAGACGATCTCGGCGGCGGAGGCGGTGCCGGAGTTGATCACCACCACCATCGGCAGGCCGTGCAGCATGTCGCCGTGGCTGCGGGCATTGTAGCGCTCGATGTCCTTGGGGTCGCGCCCGCGCTGCGAAACCACCTCGCCGCCGTCCAGGAACAGGCTGGAGATGCCCACGGCCTGGTCCAACAGACCGCCTGGATTATTGCGCAGGTCGACGACCAGGCCCTTCATCTTCGGGTTCTTGGCCTCGAGGTCCTTGATGGCGTCGGTAGCCTGCTCGGTGGTCTTTTCGTCGAAGGCTGAGATTCGCAGGTAGCCGTAGTCGCCTTCCATACGGCCCTTGGCCGATTTCACATTGATCGACTCACGCACCAGCTTGACGTCGAAGGGGTCCTTGCCGGCGCGCACGATGGTCAGGGTGATCGACTGGCCGACCGCGCCGCGCATCTTCTTGACCGCGTCCGACAACTGCAGGCCGATCACGCTCTGGCCGTCGATGGCGGTGATGTAGTCGCCGGACTGGATGCCGGCCCGCGCCGCCGGCGTATCGTCCATGGGCGAGACCACCTTGACCGCGCCCTCGTCGCTGGTGACCTCGATGCCCAGGCCGCCGTATTCGCCGCGGGTCTGGTCGCGCATGTCGCCGTAGTCGTCCGGATTGAGATAGCCGGAATGCGGATCTAGCGAGGTCAGCATGCCGTCGATCGCAGCCTGGATCAGCTTCTTGTCGTCCACCGGCGTCACATACTGGTTCTCGACCGTGGTCAGCACGTCGCCGAACAGCTCCAGCATGCGGAAGGTCTGGGCCTTGGGCGTGTCGGCCACGGCCGGCCGGTTCAGGTACGCCATGCTTCCGGCGCCGAGGACGAAGGCCGAAACGCCGATCAGGAGATATTTGCGCATCATCGAGGCCCTAAGGCTCCATTGCGTCATTTAGAAGACGCGAAATTCTAAGCACAGACCCCGATTTCGAAACTCTCAACGCCGGGCTGTGCGGTCCGGAGCCTTGAGCCAGAGCGCCGGGTCGATCGGCGCGCCATTCTTGCGTATCTCCAGATAAAGGTCCGGGGGCGGCGAATCCACCTTGGCCATTCGCCCGACAGGCTGTCCCGCCGAAATCGTCTGGCCGGGGGCGGCGAGCGCCGTCTCCAATCCCGCAAGCACCAGATGGTAGCCACCGCCGAGGCGCAAGATCAAGACGACGCCAAAGCCTTTGAGCGGCCCGGCGTAATCGACGATCGCCGCTGCCGGCGCGACCACCGTCGGACCGTCCGTCGTGTGCCAGGTCCAGCCACGCGAGCGCTCGGCCCCGCCGGGTTCGGGATCGTTGAAGCGACGAATGGGCGCACCTGCCACAGGGGTCTCGAACAGCTTTTGTCGGCCGAACAGGCCGGCATGTTCCGGGTCCGGTGGAATCAGTAAAGGAGCAGGCGGCGCCGTGGCCGCAAGCCCATGGTTCAGCTCGCGCAGGGCCTGGGCGCGGGCGGCCAAGGCGGTGACGTCCTGGCTGGCCGCGGCCGCGTCGGTGGCGGCCTGACGGGCGGCCTGGGTGCGCTGCAGGATCTGGTCCTCGAGCTTGGCCCGCTGTTCGGCCACGCCGCTTTCGCTGGTCATCAGCGCTTCGCTGGCGGTGTCGGCCTGGCGGCGCAGCTTCTGCAGCGCCAAGGCCTGGGCCCTCAGCGCCGCCGCCCGGCGCTCCAGCTCCGGGGTCATGGCCTTGACCAGGATCGCCGCGCGCACGGCGTCACGCACGTCGTGCGGATCGACCAGCAGGGCCGGCGGCGGATCGCGGCGGAACATGGACAGCACGGTCAGAAGGCGGGCCAGCCGGTTCTGGTCCCCGCCCATGCGCCCGCGCAGATCGCTCTCGCGCGCGGTTAGCCCCGCCAGCGTCAGGCGCTTCAGGCTGACCTTGGAATCACCGCGCTTCTGGGCGGCGTTCAGCTCCTCCAGCTGGGCTTGCAGTTGGGTGACCTCGGCCCGCGCCGCCTGGGCCTGGGCCAGCGCCGCGTCGCGGTCGTGCTCTCGGGTGTGCTGGTCAGCCTCCGTCTGGCTGAGCGCGGGGTTGGCGGCCGGCGCGGCCAGGGCGACGGCCCCGGCGACCAGCGTCAGGACGGCGAAGGCGGGAAGGGCGGCGCGCCAGGCGGTCATCGGCCTATTCGTTAGGCCGGTTCGCGCGATGCGGGAAGCGCGGCGAGGGCGCGGCCCCTTACCCGACCGCCGTCTTCTGCATCTCCACCAGATCGCCGATCCCTTTGCGCGCCAGGCTGAACAGGGCCTCGAACTCGCCTTGCGTGAAGCCGCGCTTTTCGCCGGTGGCCTGGATCTCGACGATGTCGCCCGAGCCGGTCAGGACGAAGTTGGCGTCGGCCTCGGCCTGGCTGTCTTCCTCGTATTCCAGGTCCAGCACCGGCACGTTGGCGAACACGCCGCAGGAGATGGCCGCCACCTGGTCGAGGATCGGGTCGGTGGTGATCAGACCCTCCTCCATCATGTAGCGGGTGGCGAGCCTGAGGGCGACCCAAGCGCCGGTGATCGCGGCCGTCCGCGTGCCGCCGTCGGCCTGCAGCACGTCGCAGTCGATGGAGATCTGCCGCTCGCCCAGGGCCTTCAGGTCGGTGATGGCGCGCAAGCTGCGGCCGATCAGGCGCTGGATCTCCTGGGTGCGGCCCGACTGCTTGCCTTGGGCCGCCTCGCGCCGGCCGCGGGTGTGGGTGGCCCGGGGCAGCATGCCGTATTCGGCGGTGACCCAGCCTTGGCCCTTGCCGCGCAGGAAGGGCGGCACGCCCTCGTCCAGGCTGGCGGTCACCACCACCTTAGTGTGGCCGAAGCTGACCAGGCACGAGCCTTCCGCATACCGATTGACCTTGGTTTCCAAGGTCACGGCGCGCATGGTGTCTGGCAGGCGTTCGGACGGGCGCATGATCTGTGATCTCCTGAAGAGGGCGCACGCTTGCGCCTGACGGCGGCGCGCTTATCCTAGATCGGGACGGCGCAGTCCATGCCCGCGTTCTGGGTTACCTAAGAAAGGTCTTCGTCACGCGGCGATGAATAGCCTGATCCACCCCGTCCGCTCGCCGACCCTGGGCGAACTCGATGAACGCGCCCGCGATATCTTCCGCAGGGTCGTTGAGGGCTATCTGGAGACCGGCGAGCCGGTCGGCTCGCGCACCCTGTCCAAGGGCGGCGTGCATCTGTCGCCGGCCTCGATTCGCAACACCATGCAGGACCTGGCCGAGCTGGGCCTTTTGGGCTCGCCCCACATCAGCGCCGGGCGGGTGCCGACCCATGCGGGCCTGCGACTGTTCGTCGACGGGCTGATGGAGATCGGCGACGTGGGCGAGGCGGAGCAGCGCGAGATCGAGGCGCGGCTGCTGTCGCGCGGGCGCGGCTTCGCCGAAGTGATGGACGAGGCCACCGCCCTGCTGTCCGGCCTTGCGGGCGGGGCGGGCATCGTGGTGACGCCGGTGCGCGAGGCGGGGGTCAAGCACGTCGAATTCGTCAGCCTTGGCGCGGATCAGGCTCTGGCGATCATGGTGTTCGAGGATGGCCAGGTCGAAAATCGGCTGATGCGCCGTCCGGCCGGCCTGACCCCTTCGGCGCTGATGGAGGCGTCCAATTTCCTCAACAGCCGCCTTTCAGGCCGCACCCTGGCCGAGACCCGGGGTGAAATGGACGGCGAACTGGAGCGGGCGCGCAGGGAACTCGATGCTGTCGCCGCGCGCCTGGTCGAGGACGGCCTGGCCGCATGGAGCGGCGGCGAAGGGGCCGATCGCAGCCTGATCGTCCGTGGCCGCGCCAATCTTCTGGGCGAGGCCCATGCGGCCGAGGATCTGGAGCGCGTGCGCATGCTGTTCGACGACCTCGAACACAAGCAGCAGCTGATCGGGCTTCTGGACGACGTACGCGACGCGCAAGGGGTGCGCATTTTTATCGGCGCCGAGACGCGTCTGTTTTCGCTTTCGGGTTCCGCTGTGATCGCGGCGCCCTATATGACGGGCCGACAGAAGGTGCTAGGCGCGATCGGCGTGATCGGGCCGACCCGACTGAACTATGCCCGAGTGATCCCGCTGGTGGACTACACCGCGCGGGTGCTGGGGCGCCTGTTGAACGCCTGAAGGAAATAAGAGCCATGACCGACGAAGCCGCCCCGGCCGCCGATCAAGATGAAGCCCCCACCAACGGCCACGACCCTGCGGCCCCGCCGCCGGAAGAGGTTGAGGCCGCCCTGCGCGCCGAAATCGCCCAGCTGAAGGAACAGGTGCTGCGCGTCGCCGCCGAGGGCGAGAACATCCGCCGCCGTTCCGAGCGTGAGGCCAATGACGCGCGCGCCTACGCGATCCAGAAGTTCGCCAAGGACCTACTGGGCGTGGCCGACAACCTGTCGCGCGCCATGCAGCACGCCCCGCGCGACGCCGAGGACCCGCTGGTCAAGAACCTCGCCATCGGCTTGGAGATGACCGAGAAGGAACTCCTGGCCGCCTTCGACCGCAACGGACTCAAGCGCGTCGATCCTCCGCGCGGCGCCAAGTTCGACCCGCACCAGCACCAGGCGGTGATGGAGCAGCCGGCCGGCGACGTCGCCGGCGGCGGCGTGTTGCAGGTGCTGCAGGTCGGCTACGAGCTGTTCGGCCGCATTGTCCGCCCGGCCATGGTGGTGGTCGCGGCCAAGGGATCGGGAAGCGCCGAAGCCGCGCCCCCGGTCGAGGCCGCGGTCAACAACCCCTACGCCCAGCCGGACAGCGATCCGGACGGGGCGGGCGCCGCGGTGGATCGGAAGGCTTAAAGCCATCTCCTGAAAGGCCGAGGTGGACGGGGAGGTCTCAATGCGCCTCGTCCCAGTTCGCCGCCGCCCTGGCCTCGACCACCAGCGGCACGCTTAGGCTCACAGCCGGCTCGGCGGCGCGCTCCATCACCCTGCGGGCGACCGCGCACACGGCGGCGGCTTCGGCCGCGGGCGCTTCGAACACCAGTTCGTCGTGCACCTGGAGCAGCATGCGGGCCTTGAGGCCCTCGGCTTTCAGCGCCGCGGGCATGCGGACCATGGCCCTGCGGATGATGTCGGCGGCGGCGCCCTGGATGGGGGCGTTGATCGCCGCCCGCTCGCCGAAGCTGCGCTCGGCCGGGGACTTGCCGCGGATGGCGGGGATATTGACCTTGCGGCCGAAGATGGTGGTCACATAGGCCTGCTCGCGCACCAGGGCGCGCATCTGGTCCATATAGCCGCGGATGCCGGGGAAGCGCTCGAAATAGGTATTGATATAGGCGCCGGCTTCCTCGCGCGGGATCGACAGCTGGTTGGCCAGGCCGAAGGCGGAAATGCCGTAGACGATGCCGAAATTGATCGCCTTGGCCCGGCGGCGCACGTCCGACGGCATGCCCTCGATCGGCACGCCGAACATCTCCGAGGCGGTCATGGCGTGGATGTCGAGGCCTTCATGGAAGGCGCGCTTCAGCTGGGGAATGTCGCCGATGTGGGCCAAAAGCCGCAGCTCGATCTGGCTGTAGTCGGCGCTGATCAGCACATGGCCCGGCTCGGCGATGAAGGCCTTGCGGATCTTGCGGCCCTCTTCGGTCCGGACCGGGATGTTCTGCAGGTTGGGATCGTTTGAGGACAGGCGGCCGGTAGTGGTCGAGGCCAAGGCGTAGGAGGTGTGCACCCGCCCCGTCTTGGGATTGATCGCCTGGACCAGGGCGTCGGTATAGGTGCCCTTCAGCTTGGACAGCTGGCGCCATTCCAGCAATAGCTTGGGCAGGGGATGGCCCTGCAGGGCCAGGTCGTCCAGCACGCTGGCGTCCGTGCCCCAGGCGCCGGTGGCGGTCTTCTTGCCGCCGGGCAGGCCCATCTCGCCGAACAGCACATCGCCGATCTGCTTGGGGCTGCCCAGGTTGAAGGGGCGGCCGACCAGCTTCTGCGCCTCGGCCTCCTGCTCGGCCATGCGTAGCGAAAAATCGTTGGACAGGCGGCGCAGCTGCTCCGGATCGATCTTGATCCCGGCGTTCTCCATCTCGGCCAACACAGGCGGCATGGGCCGCTCGAGGGTCTCGTAGACGGTGAGTAGGCCCTCTCGCGCCAGGCGGGGGCGCAGGTGGCGATAGAGCCGCAAGGTGACGTCCGCGTCCTCGGCGGCGTAGCAGGTGGCCGGTTCCAGGGATACGTGCTTGAAGCTCTTTTGCGCCTTGCCGCTGCCGGTCACGGCCTTGAAGGCGATCGGCTCATGGCCCAGCCACAGCTTGGATAGCTCATCCATGCCGTGATTGTGCAGGCCGGCCTCCAGCACGTAGGAGATCAGCATGGTGTCTTCGATCGGCGAGACATCGATCCCGTAGCGCGACAGCACGCCCATGTCGTACTTGGCGTTCTGGGCCACCTTCAGCACCGTCGGGTCTTCCAGCAGCGGCTTCAGCACCGCCAGGGCCTCGTCCAGCGCGATCTGCTTCAGGGCCGTTGGCGCCTCAAACTCCAGGCCGCCTGTCTGTTCGGCCTCGTGGCCCAAGGGGATGTAGCAGGCCTCACCCGGGCCGATGGCCAGGGACGCGCCCACCAGGTTGGCGGCCGAGGACGAGAGAGCGTCGGTCTCGGTGTCGAAGGCCACCACGCCCGCGGCCCGAGCCCTGGCGACCCAGGCCCTGAGCATTTCGATGTCCTGGATGCAGGCATAGACGCTGGTGTCTACGGGGCTCATCTCGGGCGCAGCCTGAGCCGCCGGCGCCTTGGCCTGGGCGGGCGCCCCGCCATTGAGCGCCTCGCCGACCCGCCGGGCCAGGGTGCGGAACTCCATCACCTCGAGGAACTGGGCCAGGGCGGCCCCGTCCGGCTCGTCCACCGCCAACTGCTCGATCGGCTCGGGCAGGGGCGTGTTGCAGTCCAGACGGACCAGTTCGCGCGAGAGGCGGATCTGGTCGGCGAAGTCGATCAGGGTCTGGCGCCGCTTGTCCTGTTTGATCTCGGACGCCCGCGCCAAAAGGGTGTCGAGGTCGCCGTACTCGTTGATCAGGGCGGAGGCGGTCTTGATGCCGATTCCCGGCGCGCCGGGCACGTTGTCGACGCTATCACCGCAGAGAGCCTGGACGTCGACCACCTTGTCGGGCGTCACGCCGAACTTTTCGGCCACCTGCTCGGGCCCGATGCGCACGTTCTTCATCGGGTCGAACATCGAAACACCGTCGCCCACCAGCTGCATCAGATCCTTGTCGGAGGAGACGATGACGACCTCGCCCCCGGAATCGCGGATAGCGCAGGCATAGGCGGCGATCAGGTCGTCGGCCTCATAGCCGGCCAGCTCCAGGGACGGCACGCCGAACGCCCGCGTCGCGTCGCGCACCAGGGGGAACTGGGGGATCAGGTCCTCGGGCGGCGGCGGGCGGTGCGCCTTGTATTGAGGATACAGCGTGGTGCGGAAGGTCTTTTCCGAGTGGTCGAACACCACGGCCAGATGCGTCGGCGAATCCGGCGCCGCCTTCATGTCGACCAACAGCTTCCACAGCATGTTGCAGAAGCCGGCCACCGCCCCCACCGGCAAGCCGTCCGACTTGCGCGTGAGCGGCGGCAGGGCGTGATAGGCGCGGAAAATATAGCCCGAGCCGTCCACCAGATAGAGCCGCCGGGCGGGGCCGTCCTGGGTCAGGGTTCTCGGTATTTCGTCGAGGGTGGCGGGCGCATCGGCGAGGGTGTCGGTCATGCCGGGGAAGATAGGCGCTCAGGGGCGAGCGGGAAATCCCTTCCCCCCATGTGGGGGAAGGAGGGGCCCGCCCGCAACGCGGGTGGGAGGATGAGGGGTCGCACCGGCTTGTCCGCCTTACGCCTGGACTGCGATCTGAGGACTGAAAGGCCGGTGCGACCCCTCATCCTCCCACGGCTCCGCCGCGGGCCCCTCCTTCTCCCGCAGGGGGAGAAGGGGAAATCAGTGCCCGCCCGCGCCTTCGTAAACGCCCGGCGACAGGCGCTCATCTTCATGGCTCTCGGAACTGGCGGCCACGAACCGGCGATCGCAATAGGGGCATTCGACGAAGGGCTCGCCGCCCATCTCCAGCCATACGCGGGGATGGCCCAGCGCCCCGCCGACGCCGTCGCAGGCGATGCGGTGCGATCGGACCATGATCACCTCGGGCGCAGCGATCGCATCGGGTTTGGGTTCGAACTTGGCGTTCATGAAGGCAGACTTCTCCGACCGCGCCGGCTTGGCAAGGCAGGCGCCGGCGCATACCTATTGAAACGGCCGATCAGCGTCAATTCGGCGCCGTGACACGCTTAAGGAAAGCGCCCCAAGTTCGATGGAATTGCCCAAATATGCGATCGAGGCCCAGGGCCTGGTCAAGACTTACGCGGCCACCAAGACCACTCCCGCGAAAACAGCGCTGAACGGCGTCGACCTGCAGATTCCGCGGGGCTCGATCTTCGGCCTGCTGGGCCCCAACGGGGCCGGCAAGTCGACCTTCATCAATATCCTGGCCGGTCTGGTCAACAAGACCTCAGGCACGGTCAAGATCTGGGACCGCGACATCGACCAGCGGCCGCGCGACGCCCGCGCAGCCATCGGCGTGGTCAGCCAGGAAATCGCCGCCGACGTCTTCTTCACGCCCCGCGAATCCATGGAGACCCAGGCCGGGCTCTAGGGGGTGAGGGCCAAGGACCGCCATACCCTGCAACTGCTGACCGCTCTCGGCCTGGGCGACAAGGCCGACGCCTATGTGCGCCAGCTATCCGGCGGCATGAAGCGGCGGCTGATGGTGGCCAAGGCCATGGTGCACAACCCGCCTGTGCTGATCCTCGACGAGCCCACCGCCGGGGTCGACGTCGAACTGCGGCGACAGCTTTGGAACTATGTCGTGGGCCTGAACCAGAAGGGGGTGACCATCGTCCTCACCACCCATTACCTGGAAGAGGCGCAGGAGCTCTGCGACACCATCGCCATCGTCAACCGCGGCGCCGTGGTGGCCTGCGAGCCCACCAGCCAGCTGCTGCGGCGACTGGACACCCGCACCGTGGTGATCACGCCCCAGGCGCCGCTGACGGCGGCCCCGAAGCTGGGCCGATTCGAAGGCAAGATCCGAGGCGACGGCGCCTTGGCGGTGACCTTCAAGACCGGCGAGGCGGGGGTCGAGGCGGTGTTGGCCGCCGTGCGCGAGGCGGGCGTGGCGATCAAGGACCTGGCCACCGAGGATCCGGACCTGGAGGACGTGTTCCTTTCCCTGACCTACGCGGCCGAGGGCGTCGATCCCACGGCCTATTGAGCTCTCCATGGGCGGCGTTGCGCCACAGCCCCCTTTCGGTTAGGAAGTCCACCCCGCGCGGCCACTTCATGCCGATTTGGCCACGACCCAAGGTCCGCACTCGTAGCTCAGCTGGATAGAGCGCAGCCCTCCGAAGGCTGAGGTCACAGGTTCGAATCCTGTCGAGTGCGCCATTGGGCGACATTGGTCACCTCAAAAACGACGCTGATCCGGCCCGGTCGTCGCGGCCGGTTCGCCCGCCCTGCGATCGGCGCGGGGCGAACACAAATCCGTGATTGCGTTGCCGGGCTGCGGCGGCGGCGAAAAAATTAGCGTTGCTATTCCAACACTTGTTAACCCTACGCTCCCCTGCAACGCCGAGATTGTCCTGTGGTCGTTTCGAGATGCCGAAGCGTTGTTTAAGTTGGGGCAGGGGTCTAGATTGCCGCCGTTCGGGGTGCGAGGCGGTCAGTGTCTCAATAATCAAGTGTGCCGCGTGTCACGCAGCAGCCGTGTTTGCGACGTTAACCTGACAATGCATCCGCCTTTCGCGCCTCGCGCGTCAGGCGAATTCACTGGCTAAGTATTCGCCGGCATTTTTATAGATCAAAACTGACTCTGGCTGAGCGTTTCGCGCCGCCGGAAATGGGAGGCTGAGATGTCCGACGTTTCAATCACCGGTGCGGCCGGAACCAACGGGGTCAGCGGGTCCACCCCCGGCCAATCGGGGACGGCGGGCGGTCCTGGCAGCCCGGCGACGGCGACCAACACGGCCTCCAGCGACACCACCAATAGCGCCGAAGCCTATGGCGGCGGCGGCGGCTATGGCGGCGGCGGAGCTTCGGGCCCGAGCAGCGGTGGCGTCTTTACCGGCGCCGGCGGCAATGCGGGGGCGGGCGCGGCTGGCGGATCGGCCACGGCGACCACGGCGACGACCACCAGCTCAGGCTCGACGACCTCGGCCAGCGCTACGGCTCAGGGCGGACAAGGCGGCGGGGCCGGCGCGGGGGGCCAGGGCGCGCCCAACGGAGCCGGCGCGAACGGCGGCGCTGGGGGTGTGGGAACCGCTTCGGCCACCGACACCAACGCCAGCGGCGCGGCGAGCGCGGGAGCGACCGCCTATGGCGGTGGCGGCGGCTATGCCCAGGGCTCGGGCTTCAGCGGCGCGGCCGGCGCCGCGGCCCATGCCACCGCCACGGCCAATTCGGGCTCCAGCGGCACGAACTCGGCGACCGCCAATCAGTATTCCGGCGGCGGCGGCTATGGCTACGGCGGCGCCAACGGCGGCGCGGGGGGCGCCAGCTCCATGACCAGCGCCGTGACCGGCAAGACCAACGGCGGGAGCCTTTATCTCTACCAGACCGGCAACGCCGGCGCGGGCGGCGGCAGCCAAGGCGGCACGGCCGGCGCTGGCGGGACGTCGACCAATAACCTTACCTTCGACGACACCCTGAACTCGACCAAAAGCGCGCTGGTCTACGGCTCGCTGTCCGCGTCCGGGGGCGGCGGCGGCAGCGGCGACAGCGGCTCGAACGGCGGGGCGGGCGGCGCCTCGAGTTCAACCCTGACCCTGACCGGGACGAGCCAGGTCACCGGCTATGTCGCCGCCTATGGCGGCGGCGGCGGATCGGCCAGCCTGACAGGCAAGGGCGGCGCCGGCGGCGCGGCCACGGCCTCGGACACCGGCACGGGGCTTAATGTTACGGTACAGGACAGCGCCCAGGGCGGGAACGGCGGCTATGCGCAGGGCGCCGGCAACACCGGCGGCGCGGGCGCGACCGCGACGACCGCGGCGAAGGCCACAGCGAGCGGCTCGGGCGCGACCAGTGTCACCGCCTACCAGACCGGCGGTTCCGGCGGTTATGGCTATGGCGGCGCCAATGGCGGCGCCGGCGCCGCCAGCACCATGACCAATGCGGTCACCGGCTCGACGAGCGGCGGAACCCTCTATCTCAGCCAGATCGCTTCTGGCGGCACTGGCGGCGGCAGCCAGTCGAGCACAGCTGGCGCTGCGGCGGCCGGGACCTCGACCCTGACCTTCGATGACACGGCCAGCGTTCACCAGAGCAGTTCGCTCAACGTCGGCACGACGGCGACCGGGGGAAATGGTGGGTCGGGCGCGAACGGCGGCTCGGGCGCTGGGGGCTCGGCGACGACCACCGTCACCGGTGCGGCGGGCGCCTCTGTGTCGGCTGCCGCGACCGCATCCGGCGGGACGGGCGGCGCCGGCAATAGCGGCGGCGCCGGCGGCGTCGGCGGCAATGGGGCCGCCAAGGCCACCATCCTCGCAGGCGCCGGGGAAACCAGCTCCGCCTACGGCTATGGCGGCTCAGGCGGCTATGTCGGGGTCAATGGTTCGGGCGCCGCGGGTGGGAACGGATCCGCGCAGGACACCGTGACAGGCTCCGGCGCGGTGAACGCCTACGCCGTCGGCACAGGCGGCACAGGCGGCTATGGCGACGGCGTAGGCAAGAGCGGCGGCGCAGGCGGAATTTCCAGCGCCACCGCCTCGGCGACCAGCACGGGCTCAAGCAACGCCTCGGCGACCGCGATTCGCACCGGCGGCAACGGCGGCACGGGCTACGACTCGGCCAACGGGGGCGCCGGCGCCGGAAGCGCCCTGGCCAACGCGGTCAGCGGCTCGACCAATGGCGGCGGCCTCTACCTGACCCAGAACGCCAATGGCGGCACGGGCGGGACATCGAACGGCGGCACGGCTGGCGCGGCCGGTTCGGCGACCTCCAACCTGACCTTCGACGACACGGCCAACACCAACAAGAGCAACCTCCTGCAGGCCAGCATCTCCGGCGCCGGCGGCGCGGGCGGCTTCGGCGCCAGCGGCTCCAGCGGCTCGGCCGGCGCCAACGGGTTCGGCCACCTGACCCTGACCGGCGCCCACCAGGTCACCGGCTATTCTTCAGGCGCCGGCGGCGCCGGCGGCAGCTCCAGCGGCGCCAACGGCGGCGCGGGCGGCAGCGGATTCTCCACCGCGGCCGGCACGGGCGTGCTGGTCGGGATGACGGACTACGCCTACGGCGGGGCCGGCGGCTATGCGACGGGGTCCGGCAAAACCGGGGGGGCGGGCGGCGGCAGGAGCCGGTCGGCGGCGG
>FSWM01000570.1_pt1 | contig 16461 bp, 16 predicted proteins | sample 1637841 | NCBI WGS metagenome assembly FSWM01 (sample SAMEA3914789, study PRJEB12502) | metagenome | biome: forest; material: soil | place: Canada | collected 2011-07-03 | depth 0.3 m | reverse complement strand
GCCGAGCCCGCAAAGATCCCCCTCTCCCATAAACAACTCAAGGCAAGGTGGGCCGACAGCGAACTCATCAGCCTGATGACTCACGTGCGATAGCCCTGCCCCTCGATGGGGGAAGGGCAGGGTTGGGGGTGCGCCCACCGGCGATGAAGAGGCTAACGCGTGTGGCGCCTAAGCCAAGCGCGGTCTTCACCCCAACACCACGGTCACACCCGCACCCAACCTGCCCCCATCGAGGGGGACGGCTCTGGCGACACAGCTATTCAGAGCGTCAAAATCACCCTGACGCGGGACCAGAGCGTCAGGCCGGGTTGGCCGCCAGGCGCTTGTCCAGATAGCCGCCCACGTGCTTTTCCACGTCCTTCAGATTGTGCGCCCAGAAGTGGTCGGCGCCGTCGATGACGTCATAGTCGATGACGATGCCCTTCTGGGTGCGCAGCTTGGTCACCACCCGCTCGACCTCGGTCGGCGGAACCACGGTGTCGTTCGAGCCGTGCAGGAACAGGCCGGAGGCCGGGCAGGGGGCCAGGAAGCTGAAATCGTACATGTTGGTCGGCGGCGAGACCGAGATGAAACCGTCGGTCTCTGGCCGGCGCATCAGAAGCTGCATGCCGATATAGGCGCCGAAATCAAACCCGGCGACCCAGGTCTGCGAGGCGGTGGGATTGGTCGATTGCAGCCAATCCAGCGCCGTGGCCGCGTCGGCCAGTTCGCCGATGCCGCCGTCGAACTCGCCCTGGCTGCGGCCCACGCCGCGGAAATTGAACCGCAGCACCGAAAAGCCGCGCTGCATGAACAGCAGGAACAGCTGGGCTGAAACCGGATGGTTCATATTGCCGCCGGCCTTCGGGTGAGGGTGCAGGATCAGCGCGATCGGCGCGCCTTCCTTCTTGCCCGGCGAATACCGGCCCTCAATCCTCCCGGCCGCACCGGTCAGAACCACCTCGGCCATGAAACCTCCTGACGTGAGCCTTGGTCAGAATACTTGACCACAGCGCTCGGTCTTCCTAAATCCAACCTTTGACGGGGCGCGCCCGTCGCGAGGCCGCGGTTCATAGCACAGGCCGCGTTCAATGCGCGGGATTTCTGACACGCCTCCCAGGCGAGCTGAGACAGACCAAGGATTTCGGCCATGCAACTGAGCACGAAGGGTCGCTACGCCGTGATGGCGATGACCGATCTTGCCGGTCACGGCGCCGAGCGCGCCGTGGCGCTGGCCGAGATCGCCGAGCGTCAGCAACTGTCCCTGGCCTATCTGGAACAGCTGTTCGCCCGCCTGCGCCGGCGCGGCCTGGTGGTGTCCAGCCGCGGCCCCGGCGGCGGCTATCGCCTGGCCCGCGCGGCCTGCGACACCAATGTCGCCGAGGTGGTGATGGCGGTGGACGAGCCCTTGAAGGCCACCCGCTGCTCCGGCCACGGCGCGGCCGGCGGCTGCATGAAGGGCGGCGCCAAGTGCCTGACCCACGACCTGTGGGAAGAGACCGGCCGCCAGATCCACGACTATCTGGCCAGCGTCTCCCTGGCCGACGTGCTCGACGGCCGGTTGCGGCCGGAAAGCCGGACCGCGGTGGCCGCATGACCGCACGCGATCCCATCTATCTCGACTACAACGCCACCGCCCCGATTCGTCCCGAGGCGGCCGAGGCCGTCGCCTGCGCCCTGGCCATCGGCGGTAATCCGTCGTCGGTCCACGCCGCCGGCCGCACCGCCCGCGCCGCCATCGAGCGGGCGCGGGGCGAGGTCGCCCGGCTTGTGGCGGTCAAGGAGGGTTCGGTCACCTTCACCAGCGGGGGCACCGAGGCCAACGCCCTGGCCATCGACAGCGCCATCGCCGCCGGCTGCCGCCGGCCCATTGTCGGCCTGGCCGAGCACGCCAGCACGCTGCAGAACGCCATGTCCCACGGCCTGATGGTCGAGGGCTGGCCGGTCCTGCCCAGCGGGGCCGTGGACCTGAACTGGCTGGAAGACCGGCTCAAGGCCTGGCCCGTCGAAGACGGCCGCCCGTTCGTGGCCGTCTCCCTGGCCAATAGCGAAACCGGCGTGATCCAGCCGACCGCCGAGGCGGCGGCCCTGGTGCGCGCCGCCGGGGGCTGGCTGCATGTGGACGCGGTCCAGGCCGCCGGCAAGATTGCGGTCGACTTCACCCTGACCGGCGCCGACACCCTGACCCTGTCCGGCCACAAGCTCGGCGGGCCGCATGGCGCCGGCGCCCTCATCGCCGGTCCGCGCGCGACCTTGACCCGCCGCCTGCACGGCGGCGGCCAGGAGCGCGGCCGGCGCGCGGGCACCGAGAACGTCCCGGGCGTCGCCGGCTTTGGCGCGGCGGCTGCGGCCGCCATGCGCGATCTGCCGGGTTTCGCCGCCCAGTCCGCCTGGCGCGACGCCGCCGAGATCGCCGTGATGCGGGACGAGGAGGTCCTGGTGTTCGGCACGGACGCGCCGCGCCTGCCCAGCGTGCTGAATTTCGCCGCCACGGGCTTTGAGTCCGAGCGTCAGGTCATCGCCATGGATCTGGAAGGGGTGATGGTCAGCGCCGGCTCGGCCTGCTCCTCCGGCAAGGTCACCGCCAGCCAGGTGCTGTCGGCCATGGGCTACGGCTCGCTCGCCGGCAGCGCCCTGCGGGTCAGCGGCGGCTGGGCCACCACCTCCGACGACTGGACCCGGTTCGCCGACGTCTGGCTCGTCCTTCACGAACGTTTTCGCGCGCGTCGCCGCGCGTCGGCCGCTTAAGGAATATTGACCATGGCCGCTGTCCAGCAAACCGTCGATCAGGTCGAGGCCCTCGAGGCCTACAAGCACGGCTTCATCACCGATATCGACCAGGAGTTCGCCCCCAAGGGCCTGAGCGCCGACACCGTCCGCTTCATCTCGGCCAAGAAGGAAGAGCCGGACTGGATGCTGGCCTGGCGGCTGGAGGCCTATGAGCGCTGGCTGGCCCTGGACGAGCCCGATTGGGCCAAGCTCAACTTCCCCCGGATCGACTATCAGGACGCCTATTATTTCGCCGCCCCCAAGACCAAGGACGGCCCCAAGTCGCTGGACGAGGTCGATCCCGAGCTTTTGGCCACCTATGCCAAGCTGGGCATTCCCCTGCGCGAACAGGAGGTCCTGGCCGGGGTCGAGGGCGCGCCCCGCTATGCCGTGGACGCGGTGTTCGACAGCGTCTCGGTGGTCACCACCTTCAAGAAGGAGCTGGCCGAAGCCGGGGTGATCTTCTGCCCCATGAGCGAGGCGATTCGCGAACATCCCGAGCTGGTGCGCAAATATCTGGGCTCGGTGGTGCCGACTTCGGACAACTATTTCGCCTGCCTGAACAGCGCGGTCTTTTCCGACGGCAGCTTCGTCTATGTGCCGCCCGGCGTGCGCTGCCCGATGGAGCTGTCGACCTATTTCCGCATCAACGCCAAGGAAAGCGGCCAGTTCGAACGCACCCTGATCATCGTCGATAAGGGCGCCTATGTCTCGTATCTGGAGGGCTGCACCGCCCCCATGCGCGACGAAAACCAACTCCATGCCGCCGTGGTCGAGTTGGTCGCCCTGGACGACGCCGAGATCAAATATTCCACAGTCCAGAACTGGTATCCGGGCGACGCCCAGGGCAAGGGCGGCATTTATAATTTCGTGACCAAGCGGGCCGACTGCCGCGGCGCGCGCTCAAAGGTCAGCTGGACCCAGGTCGAGACCGGCTCGGCCATCACCTGGAAATATCCATCCTGCGTGCTGCGCGGCGATGGCTCGTCGGGCGAGTTCTATTCCATCGCCGTGACCAATAATTTCCAGCAGGCCGACACGGGCACCAAGATGATCCATCTGGGCAAGGACACCCGCTCGCGGATCATTTCCAAGGGTATCTCGGCCGGCCATTCGTCCAACACCTATCGCGGCCTGGTCTCGGCCAACGCCAAGGCGACCGGCGCGCGCAACTTCACCCAGTGCGACAGCCTGTTGATCGGCAAGGCCTGCGCCGCCCACACGGTCCCTTATATCGAGGCGCGCAACGCCTCGGCCAAGTTCGAGCACGAGGCCACCACCACCCGCTTGTCGGAAGACCAGCTGTTCTATGTGATGCAGCGCGGCCTGAGCCAGGAAGAGGCCGTCGCCCTGCTGGTCAATGGTTTCGTGCGCGAGGTGCTGCAGGAACTGCCGATGGAATTCGCCGTCGAAGCCCAGAAACTGGTGGCGATCTCGCTGGAGGGCAGCGTGGGATGACGCTGCAGCTGATCGATCATGTGCAGCTGGCCATGCCGGCGGGCGAAGAGGACAGGGCGCGGGCGTTCTACGGCGCCTTGCTCGGCCTGCCTGAACAGCCCAAGCCGCCTGAACTGGCCAAGCGCGGCGGCGCCTGGTTCGAGAGCGCGACGGTGAAGGTGCATCTGGGCGTCGAAACGCCGTTCGTACCGGCCCGCAAGGCGCATGCCGGCTTTCGGGTTGATGATGTCCGCGACCTGGCCGCCCGCGCCCGCGCCGCCGGCTACGAGGTCAAGGACGATGGCGATCTGCCCGGGTTCGAGCGTGTGTTCATCTACGATCCATTCGGCAATCGGCTGGAATTTTTGGCACCGGCGGGGGAAGACGAAATGATCGACCCCAAGCCCGGCCATGACGGAATAAAGTGAGACTATAATCAATGCTTTCCATCAATAACCTCCACGCCCGTGTCGGCGACGCCGAGATCATCAAGGGCCTGTCCCTGAACGTTCCGGCGGGTGAGGTCCACGCCATCATGGGGCCGAACGGGGCTGGCAAGTCGACCCTGTCCTACGCCCTGACCGGCCGGCCCGGTTATGAGGTCACGCAAGGCTCGGTCACCCTGGACGGCGCGGATCTCTTGGCCCTGAACCCCAGCGAGCGCGCGGCCAAGGGCGTGTTCCTGTCGTTCCAATATCCGCTGGAAATTCCCGGCGTGCCCGGCCTGACCTTCATCCGCACCGCCCTCAACGCCCAGCGAAGGGCCCGCGGCGAGGATGAGGTCACCGCGCCGGCCTTCCTGAAGCTCGCCCGGGAAAAGGCGGCGGCCTTGAAGATCGACTTCGACATGCTCAAAAGACCGCTCAATGTCGGCTTCTCAGGCGGTGAGAAGAAGCGGATGGAAATCTTTCAAATGGCGATGCTTTCGCCGCGTTTCCTGATCTTGGACGAAACCGATTCCGGCCTGGATATCGACGCCCTGCGCATCGTCTCCGAAGGGGTCAACGCCATGCGCGCGCCCGATCGGTCGATGCTGGTGATCACCCACTATCAGCGCCTCCTGGACTATATCCGCCCTGACCGTGTCCACGTGCTGGCCGCCGGCCGCATCGCCGCCTCCGGCGGGCCGGAACTGGCCCTGGAGCTGGAGCGCGAAGGCTATGACAAATACGCGCGGGAGGCCGCATGAGCCTCTCCAGCGCGCTCGCCACCGGCGATCTCGCCGAACTGCCCAGCCGCCGGGACGAAGACTGGCGCTGGACGGATCTGCGCGGCCTGATCCGCGTTCTGCCGCCGGCCTCGCCGCCAGGCGACGCCGCAGGCCTGAAGCCGGGGCCGTTTGCGAATCTGGCCGCCGATGAGATCATCTTCCTCAACGGACGTCGTCTGGGCGGCGCTGACGCCCTGACCATTGAACCGGGCCAGGCTGAAACGGTCGCCCTTCGCTTCGTCTCGGCGTCTCACGCAACCGCTCATCGCTCGGCCTGGTCCCTTTCCTTGAAGCCCGGCGCGCACCTGCTGCTGCTGGAAAGCTATGAAGGCGCGGGCGCGGCCTATGTGGCTGACGTCAGCCTCGACATCCATCTGGGCGAGGGCGCCCGGCTTGAGCGGATCGTCATCATCGACGAAGCCGCGGACGCCGTCTCGATCAGCCAGGCCAGCGTCGAGCTCGCCGCCCATGCCGCCTTCGCCCAAACGGTGCTGACGCGCGGCGCCAAGCGTCAGCGATGTGAAACGCGTGTGAACCACCCCGGCGGCGGCGCGGATCTGCGGCTGGACAGCCTCTATCTGCTGGACGGCGGCGCCCACGCCGACCTGACCACCGCCGTCACCCATGCCGGCGTCGACGGAACCACCCGCCAACTGACCAAGGGCGCGGTGCGCGGCCAGGCGAGGGCGGTGTTCCAGGGCCGTATCGTGGTGTCGGAGGGCGCCGACCGCACCGACGCCCGCATGGGTCATCACGCTCTGATCCTTTCCGACCGCGCCGAGGTCGACGCCAAGCCGGAGCTGGAGATCTATGCCGATGACGTCTCCTGCGCCCATGGCAACACCGTCGGGGCCATCGACGAGCAGGCCCTGTTCTACGCCCAGCAGCGCGGCATCCCCGAGGCCGAGGCCCGCGCCATGCTCACCGAAGCCTTTGTCGGCGAAGTGGTTGACCGGATCGAGCATGACGGCGCCCGGGACGTCGCCCGCGCCTGGGTGGCCGAGCGATTGAGAGCGGGGGCGTGATGAGCTTTCTTTTTCAACCGCTCATCCCCGCGAAGGCGGGGATCCAGATTCATCCTCCGGCATTTGCGGGCTTCAGCTGGATCCCCGCCTTCGCGGGGATGAGCGCGATGGGGGATCACCCCCATGTTTGATGTCGACAAAGCCCGCGAGCAGTTCCCGATCCTCAAGCGCGAGGTGAACGGCCGCCCGCTGATCTATCTCGACAGCGGCGCCTCGGCCCAGAAGCCGCGCGTGGTGATCGAGGCCATGACCGCGGCCATGGAGCAGTCCTACGCCAACGTCCATCGCGGCCTGCACACCTTGGCTAACGAGACCACGGAAGCCTATGAAAAGGCGCGTGAAAGCGTGCGCGGCCTGTTGAATGCGCAAAGCGCCGACGAGATCGTCTTCACCAAGAGCGCCACTGAATCCATCAACCTGGTGGCCTCGTCCTTCGGCCAGTCGCTGAGCGCCGGGGACGAGATCGTACTGTCGGAAATGGAGCACCACGCCAATATCGTGCCCTGGCACTTCCTGCGCGAGCGGCTGGGCGTGGTCCTGCGCTTTGTGCCGGTCACCGAGGACGGGCGGCTCGATATCGAAGCCTATCGCGGCCTGCTCGGCCCCAGGACCCGCATGGTGGCCCTGAGCCACATGTCCAATGTGCTGGGCACCATCAATCCGGCGGCCGAGCTGGTCGCCATCGCCCATGCCGCGGGGGTTCCGGTGCTGCTCGACGGTTGTCAGGCCATCGTCCACACCAGCGTCGACGTCCAGGCCCTGGACGTGGATTTCTACGTCTTTTCCAGCCACAAGCTCTACGGCCCCACCGGCATCGGCGTGCTCTACGGCAAGGCCGAGCGCCTGGCCGCCCTGCCGCCCTATCAGGGGGGCGGGGAGATGATTGGGGTGGTGACCCTGGATGCGATCACCTATGCCGACCCGCCGCACCGCTTCGAGGCCGGCACCCCCGCGATCCTCGAGGCGATTGGCCTGGGCGCCGCCATCGACTGGTTGCAGACCTTGGACCGCGAGGCCATCGCCGTCCACGAACGGGCGCTCTACGACCGGGTCAAGACCCGCCTGAACGGCGCCAACTGGTATCGCGAGATCGGAACGGCGCCGGGCAAGGGCGCGATCTTCGCCTTCACCGTTGAGGGCGCCCACTCCCACGACGTGGCCCAGCTGCTGGACCGCTATGGCGTCGCCGTGCGCGCTGGCGCCCATTGCGCCGAACCCTTGATGCGCCGTTTTGGCCTCACCTCGAGCGCCAGAGCTTCCTTCGCCCTATATAACACCCTGGAGGAGGCCGACGCGTTCGCCGACGCCCTCGCCAAGGTGCAAACCTTTTTCGCTTAGAGTTGACCCCGCCCATGGACGACGCCAGCACCGCCCCCCAGATCGAAGCCGCCGCCCTCAGCCAGGCGGAGCTCGACGCCGTGACCGATCAGCTGATCGAGAAGCTGAAGACGGTTTATGACCCGGAGATCCCGGTGGACATCTACGAGCTCGGCCTGATCTACAAGGTCGACGTGTCCGACAGCATGGACGTGGCCATCGACATGACCCTGACCGCACCGGGCTGCCCGGTGGCCGGCGAAATGCCGGACTGGGTGCGCGACGCGGTGCTGACCATCGACGGGATCAAGTCCTGTGACGTCAATCTGGTGTTCGATCCGCCGTGGGACCCCTCGCGGATGTCGGATGAGGCCAAGCTGCAGTTGAACATGTTCTGATGACCATGGACCCGATCGTGCAACCCCGCGCCCGCCGCCCGCGCCCCAAGGTGGTGACCCTGACCGACAGCGCCGCCGAGCGTGTCCGCGAGATCATGGATCGCGCGGAAAAGCCCTATGCCGGCTTGCGCGTCGGCGTGAAGAATGGCGGCTGCGCCGGCCAGGAATATGTCCTGGAATATGCCGAAAGCGCCGACCCCATGGACGAGGTGGTCGAGGACAAGGGGGTCAGGATCCTGATCGAACCCAAGGCCATCCTGTTCTTGATCGGCTCGCAGATCGACTACGAAACCTCGCGCCTGTCGGCCAAGTTCGTGTTCCACAACCCGAACGAGACCGACGCCTGCGGCTGCGGCGAAAGCGTTACGATCGTCCCCGCGACGGCGGCGGAATAGAGCCTGGGCCGGCTAGGCCGCCGCGGCGGCCGCGCTGGGCTGGCCGTCGACGGTGACCCGGTTGCGGCCTGAGCGCTTGGAGGCGTAGAGCGCCTGGTCCGCCCGGTCGATCAGGGCTTCCATCTTCTCGCCGAACTTCATATCCGCAATGCCGGCTGAAACGGTGATGGCGCCGAGATCTTCGTTGGTCGAACGGCGCTTGAGCGCGCGCGAGGACACTTCCTCGCGGATTTCCTCCAATGCCGCCAACACGTCGACGGCGCGTTCGCTGGGGAAGATCATGGCGAATTCCTCGCCGCCGTAGCGGGCGGCGAAGCGGGGCGGAGGGGCCATGCGGCCAATCACGCTGGAGACGTAGCGGATCACCTGATCCCCGGTCTGGTGGCCCCAGGTGTCGTTGAAGTGCTTGAAATGGTCGATGTCGATCACCGCCAGGGCCAGCGGCTCGGACTTTTCCGTGGCTTCGGCGCAGGCGCGGCTGAGCTCGTCGTCAAAGGCCTTGCGGTTGGCCAGGTTGGTCAGGGCGTCGGTGGTGGCGTCGCGGCGCACCTGTTCCAGATGCTCGCGCAGGCGTCCGACCTCGGCGGTGGACTCGTCCAGGCGCTTGGCCAAGGACTTGTTCTCGCGCTGCACCCGTTTGGTGGCCCCGGTCAGGGTTTCGATGAGCCGCTTCAGAGTCTCGGGCGCGGCGTCTTCTTCCAGGGTCCGGCCGGCGCCGGCCAGGGTATGGCCGTACTGCTCGCTGGACCGCTGAGCCTGCTTGATCGCCTGGGCGACCGCGGTCAGTTCCTTGTTCAACTGATCGCCGGCGTCGCGGATCTGGTCGTTGAGGCGGGCCTTGGGCAGGAAGGCCGCGGCGAGCTGCTCGCTGACCCCCTCGGTGATCGTCTCGCCCATGGACAGCAGACGCTGGATTTCCTGAGCCAGCGGGCCGTCGGGATCCGAGACGAAATGCAACCAAAGCTCGTAGTTAAGCGCGGTCGGCCAAATCTGCCGCCGCTCCATGTCCGCGAGCACCTTGCGGGCAAGCTCATAGGCGGTGGGACCGCGCAGGGTGCTTTCAACGCCAGCAGACATTCAGTCTTCCCCAGTCACTCTGTCGGACCGCATTCGGCGATCCACCTTCTCCCTCAGGCTACGAGATAGAATGAAACAGGGGGTTAAAGCTTAGCTGGAAAGGTCTCCGAAATCCGCGGCGCATGGCCGCCCCGCGTCAACTTGCCCCGGGGTGATCTTGCCCGCAGCCGGACTTGGCCACATGGTGCGATCTTGGCGCCACCGTCAGCGTGGCCAGGGAGGATTCCGATCCATGACCGCGACCGCTGGCCACGATCAAAGCACGATGACGGCGCTGCTGGCCAAGCAGAAAGCCGCCCATCTTCGGGATGGCGAACCCTCGGCGGAGAAGCGGATCGAGCGCCTCGACCGCTGTATCGGCCTGCTGGTCGAGCACCGGTCGGCGATCGAAGACGCTCTGAACGCTGATTTTGGATCGCGCTCGCGCGACGCCACCGCCTTCACCGACGTCGCCGCCTCGATCGGCCCGCTGAAACACGCCCGCGACAGCCTGCGCAAATGGATGAAGCCGGAAAAGCGCAAGACCTCGCCGCCCATCCTGGCGCTGTTCGGGGCCAAGGCCCAGGTGCGCTTCCAGCCTAAGGGCGTCGTCGGGGTGATCAGCCCGTGGAATTTTCCGGTCAATCTGACCTTCGCGCCCCTGGCCGGCGTGCTCGCGGCTGGCAATCGAGCGATGATCAAGCCCTCGGAATACACGCCCGTGACCTCGGACCTGATGGCGACCATGTTTGGCGGGGCCTTTTCTGATGAGGAGATCGCGGTGATCACCGGCGGGCCGGAGGTCGGGCAGGCGTTCGCCGGCCTGGCCTTCGATCACCTGATCTTCACCGGCGCCACCGGCGTCGCCAGACACGTCATGCGGGCGGCGGCTGAGAACCTGGTGCCCCTGACCCTGGAACTGGGCGGCAAAAGCCCGGTGATCGTCGGCCGTTCGGCCGATATGGGCGTGGCGGCGGCGCGGATCATGAATGGCAAGACCCTGAACGCCGGCCAGATCTGCCTGGCGCCGGACTATGTCCTGACCCCCGGCGATACGCTGGAAAGCTTCATCACCGAGGCCCAGGGCGCGGTGAAGAAAATGTTCCCGACCATCAAGGATAATCCCGACTACACCTCGATTGTCGCCCAGCGGCACTATGACCGCATCAAGGGGTATGTGGACGACGCTCGGGCCAAGGGGGCGCGGGTGATCGAAATCAAACCCGATGGCGAAGACCTGACCCAGCAGGAGCATCGTAAGATCGCCCCGACCCTGATCATCGATCCCACAGACGATATGAAGGTGATGCAGGAAGAGATCTTCGGCCCGGTGCTGCCGGTCAAGACCTATGGGGCGGTCGGCGAGGCGATCGACTATGTCAACGCCCACGACCGCCCGCTGGGCCTGTACTATTTCGGCGAAGACGACGCCGAGCGCGAGCAGGTCCTGGGCCGCACCACCTCGGGCGGGGTGACGGTCAATGACGTGGTGTTCCACGTCGCCCAGGAAGATCTGCCGTTCGGCGGCGTGGGGCCGGCCGGCATGGGTAGCTATCACGGCGTCGACGGCTTTCGTGAGTTCAGCCACCGCAAGGCGATCTACACCCAGATCAAGAAAGACATCGGCCCGCTGCAACAGATGCGCCCGCCCTATGGGCCGGGGATCCGCAAGTTCCTGGAGGGGCAGATCAAGCGGTAGGGCGGGGCCCCTTTTCTCCGTCAGGGAGAAAGGGGGCGACCTCTATTCGCTTTTGGCTTCAGCCATCTTCGGGATGGGACGAAGCAGGAAGGCCGGGACGTCGTCACCAAAGCCACGCACGCCGTTCTCTTCGTGATCGTCGCGGTCGCGCCGTTGCGGTTGCGGGGCTTCCGGCACGGGCCGGACAGGACGCGGCGGCGGCTCAGGAGCCAGGCGGGCGGGACGCGGCGCCTCAGGAGCCAGGCGGGCGGGGCGGGGCGCGGACCGGGCGCGGCGCGGGGCGGCGTCTTCGCCGGCCGAAGCCTCGCGAACGGGAGCTTCACGAACGGGGGCGTCGCGGACAGGCGCCTCACGCGACGAAGGCGCGCGCCGCGCCGGGCGGGGTGCGGCCTCGACCGTCTCGGCGATCTCGGGCCGATCGGCCGCGGCTTCGGCGCGCGGACGCTCGCGGCTGCTGCTACTGCGGCCTTCGCGGCGGGCCGGGCGCTCCCGACTCGAAGAGCGCCCATCGCGGCGACGCTCATCGCCGCCGGAAGCCTGGCTCCAGTCCAGGTCCAGCACGGTCTCAGCCGGAACCTTGCCGATCAGCTTGAGCACCTTGTCCAGATTGCGGCTGTCGGCGGGGGTGACGATCATGAAGGTGTCGCCGCTGCGCCCGGCCCGGCCGGTGCGGCCGATGCGGTGGACATAGTCGTCGGCGTGATGCGGAACGTCGAAATTGAACACGTGGCTGACATCAGGAATGTCCAGCCCGCGCGCGGCCACGTCGGAGGCGACCAGAAGCTTGAGTTCGCCCTTGCGGAAGCCCTCCAGGGTCTTGGTGCGCACGCTCTGGTCGAGGTCGCCATGGATGGCGGCGGCGTCGTGGCCGTGGGCCTTGAGCGACTTGGCGACCACGTCGACTTCGCTCTTGCGATTGCAGAATACGATGCCGTTCTTGATCTCGGATGCGTCGATCAGGGCGCGCAGCGCCATGCGCTTGGCCTTGGGATCGCTGACGGGGATGCGCACCAGGTGTTGGGCGATATTCTCCCCGGTGGTGGCGGGCTTTGAGGCCTCGATACGCACCGGATCATTGAGGAACTGCTTGGTCAGCCGGGTGATTTCCGGCGGCATGGTCGCCGAGAAGAACAGGGTCTGCTTCTTGGGCGGGGTCAGTTTGAAGATGCGCTCGATATCGGGGATGAAGCCCATGTCGAGCATGCGGTCGGCTTCGTCGACCACCATCATCTGCACGCCGGTCATCAACAGTTTGCCGCGTTCCACATGGTCCAGAAGCCGCCCGGGCGTGGCGATCAGCACGTCGACGCCGCGGTCCAGCTTCTTTTCCTGGTCGCCGAACGAGACGCCGCCGATCAGCAGGGCCCAGGTCAGTTTGGTGCCCTTGGCGTATTTTTCGAAGGCCGAAGCGACCTGGTCGGCCAGTTCGCGGGTGGGTTCGATGACCAGGGCGCGCGGCATGCGGGCCTTGGCCCGTCCGCTGGACAGGCGCTCGATCATCGGCAGGGTGAAGGCGGCGGTCTTGCCCGTCCCGGTCTGGGCGATGCCCAGGACGTCGCAGCCGGAGAGCGCGACCGGGATGGCTTCGGCCTGGATGGGGGTGGCGGTGGTGTAACCGCTGTCGGCGACGGCCTTGAGAGTTTCGGGGCTCAGCCCCAGTTCGGAAAATTCAGTCATGCTCTGTGATGAAAAGGCCGGCGGTCGGGGCGCAAATCGCCCAGTCGATCCCGGCTCAACTGGCGCGGAACATAAGATTCGTCGTCAGAAAGTCAATCAAACAACGGAAAAAGGCCAAGGCGAGAGACGAAATGACCCTATTGCTGAGCAGGCGTGAACAAAGAATTAGGGTAAAATCGCCGCTTGCCTCGCCTTGAGACCGGGTCCCGGATTCGTCCGCCACACGGACGGCCATCGCCTAGATCCCCATCTTGGCGCCGGTAAGCCGTGCTCTCGATCAATCTAATGTGTTGGTTTAAAATCACTTTTTACGGGCTGGCCCAGCCTCGCGCGTCTAGACGTCCAGATCAACCGTGGCGAATTCGGCGTTTTCCTGGATGAAACGGAAGCGCAGTTCCGGCTTGCGGCCCATCAGGGTTTCAACCAGATCTTCCACGGGCTCCTCGGCGCGCGGCAGCGTGACCCGGGCCAGGGTCCGCAAAGCCGGATCCATGGTGGTTTCCTTCAGCTGCGCGGGCATCATCTCGCCCAGGCCCTTGAAGCGGCCGACCTCCGGCTTCTTACCCTTGAACTGGGTGGCCAAGAGCTCGTCCTTGTGCGCGTCGTCGCGGGCATAGGCCGTCTTGCCGCCGTGGCTGATGCGGTAGAGCGGCGGCAGGGCCAGATAAAGCCGTCCGGCGCGGATCAGGCCAGGCATGGTGCGGTAGAAGAAGGTGATCAGCAGCGAGGCGATGTGCGCCCCGTCGACATCGGCGTCGGTCATGATGATGATCCGCTCATAGCGCAGATCGTCTTCCTTGAACCGGTTGCCGCCCTGAACCCCCAGGGCCAGGGTCAGGTCCGCCAGCTCCTTGTTGCCGCCGGTCTTGTCGTTGCTGGCCGAGGCGACATTGAGGATCTTGCCCCGCAACGGCAGGATGGCCTGGGTGCGCCGGTTGCGCGCCTGCTTGGCCGAGCCGCCGGCGCTGTCGCCTTCGACGATGAACAATTCGGTGCCGTCGGTGGCCTGGCCGGAACAGTCGGCCAGCTTGCCCGGCAGGCGCAGCTTGCGGGTGGCCGAGGCGCGGGCCACCTCCTTGTCCTTGCGGCGCTTCAGCCGTTCCTCGGCCCGTTCGACGACGAATTGCAGCAGAGCGTTGGCGGCCTTGGGCGAGGCGGTCAGCCAGTGGTCGAAGGGATCGCGCAGGGAGGCTTCGACCAGCCGCTGGGCGTCGCTGGAGGACAGCCGCTCCTTGGTCTGGCCCTGGAATTCCGGATTGCGGACAAAGACGCTGATCAGGGCCCCGGCTTGGGCGATGACGTCGTCGGCGGTGATGATGGTCGCGCGCTTTTCGCCCGTCAGTTCCGCATAGGCCTTGAGGCCCCGGGTCAGGGCGGCGCGCAGGCCGGCCTCATGGGTGCCGCCTTCGGGCGTGGGCACGGTGTTGCAATAGGATGAGATGAAGCCGTCGGCCTCGCCGAAACCCGCGGGCGACCAGGTCAGGGCCCATTCCACCGCGCCCGCCTCGCCGGTGCGCTCGATGCGCCCGCTGAAGGGTTCGGTGACGGTCTCGATGCCGGCGGTGCGCTCGGCCAGGAAATCGGCCAGGCCGTTGGGAAAATGGAAGGTGGCCTCGGCGGGGGTCTGGTCGTGGAGGCGCTCCGGCGCGCACCGCCAGCGAATCTCGACGCCGCGGAACAGATAGGCCTTGGAGCGGGCCATGCGATAAAGCCGCGCCGGCTTGAACGCCGCGCCCTCGCCGAAGATCTGGGGATCAGGCAGGAAGCGAACGGCGGTGCCGCGCTTGCGCGAGGTCGCGATCTGCTCCAGCCCGGTTGTGGGCTTGCCGCGGGAGAAGCTCTGCCGCCATTCATGGCCGTCGCGCCAGACGCCGACCTGTAGCTCCACCGACAGGGCGTTGACCACCGAAACGCCGACGCCGTGCAGGCCGCCGGAGGTTTCATAGGCCTTGCCCGAGAACTTTCCCCCCGAGTGCAGCATGGTCATGATGACCTCGAGCGCCGATTTGCCGGGATATTTCGGATGCTGGTCCACCGGCATGCCGCGGCCGTCGTCCCTGACGGTGAGGGCGCCCTCGGCGTCGAGCGTGACCTCGATCAGCTTGGCGTGGCCGGCGACGGCCTCGTCCATGGCGTTGTCCAGCACCTCGGCGAAAAGATGGTGCAGCGCGCGCTCGTCGGTGCCGCCGATATACATGCCGGGCCGCATGCGCACCGGCTCCAGCCCCTCCAGCACCTCGATGTCCTTGGCCGAATAGCCTGAGGAGGCCGCCAGGGTCGAGGATGGCGTGGGCCGCGGCTCGTGTGGCGGCGAGGCGAGGGGGGATGCGGGCGCGGGGTTGAGCGCGTCGTCGAACAGGGAGGCTTGGGGAGTGGCCTTGGACATACTGCTAGGATCGTTTGATTCTCGACCGCCGGGTATGCGGCGGACAGCCGACTTAGCGCTTCGGCCTAGGTCAAAGCCAGGGCCTAGGCGGCAAACGCGACGATAGGGCCGATTTTAGCGGCGAGGCCGCCCATGGAGACGCTCGGGACGGCTGGTTTTCGGCGAGGCGAACTCGCCGCAATTCGGATCGCGCTCTAAAAGCGCCTCGAAATCAGCCAGAAAACCGCGAACACCACCGCCGCCGGCGCGGCATAGGACAGCATGAACAGCCAGGGCGAATGGTCGGGAATCCGGTCGGCGATCAGCGAGCCGGTTCCCACGGCGATCAGAACGCCGAAGGCGGTTCCGACCATGGCGATGACTTCGCGCGGAATGCTGCGGTGGGCGGCGGGCGACGAATTGCCGGAAGCGCCCTGATAGGCGGGGGGAGTGCGATTTGAACCTAGGCCAGCCACGTCAGAGTCCTCCTAAAGCGCCCCGCCGGCCTGCGCCGACCGCGCCTCGATATTTCGAGTGCGCAATGATCCCCAACAGGGAAGACGCCGAAAACCGATTTGGCAAGGGGCAAGCGACGTTTTTCCGCCGCAATTGCAAAAGGCCGCGGATTTCTCCGCGGCCTTCGCCGAAACCAGCTCTAAGCTGCTCGGATTAGCACTTGTAGTACATGTCGAACTCGACCGGGTGCGGGTGCAGTTGCAGCCGGTGCACTTCTTCCATCTTCAGCTCGATATAGGCGTCGATGAATTCGTCGTCGAACACGCCGCCGGCCTTGAGGAAACCGCGGTCCTTGTCGAGGTTTTCCAGGGCTTCGCGCAGCGAGCCGCACACTTCCGGGATCTTCTTCATTTCGCGCGGGGGCAGATCGTACAGGTTCTTGTCGGCGGGGCCGCCCGGATCGATCTTGTTGGCGATCCCGTCCAGACCGGCCATCAGCAGGGCGGTGAAGGTCAGGTAGGGGTTGCCCATGGGATCGGGGAAGCGGCATTCGATCCGCTTGCCCTTGGGGCTGTCGGTGTGCGGGATGCGGATCGAGGCCGAACGGTTGCGGGCCGAATAGGCCAGCTTCACCGGGGCTTCGTAGCCGGGCACCAGGCGCTTGTAGCTGTTGGTGGT